>ERZ724505.1003-NODE-1003-length-16263-cov-3.977419_pt1 | contig 16263 bp, 13 predicted proteins | sample MGYA00376038_ERZ724505 | MGnify/ENA primary metagenome ERZ724505 (study PRJEB28724, sample SAMN07190884) | wastewater metagenome | isolation source: effluent of sewage treatment plant in Hong Hong | place: Hong Kong | collected 2016-03-17 ... | reverse complement strand
ACATTCAACCTTCCTGACCTTAGAAGCAAAGTTCCCGTGGGTAAGGCAGCGTCTGGGACGTTTAGCACGCTGGGTGGATTCACAGGGTCAGAAACGGTATCTCTGGCCATAGGTAACCTCCCGGCGCACTCTCACAGTATTGATCACGGTCATACCGCTAACTCCCATACGCATACCAATGACCACAATCACGGAACAGTAACGTCGGGTGCCGGTAGCGCTCACGGGCACACTGGGACTACTTCTTCTAATGGTCTGCACAACCACCGTGAGCAATTGATTGGTGAGTCCAGCAGGAGTCTCAGCGGCACTGGTACCGAGAACCTTGAAAAAGAGCCAGGTATGGATGGCTTGTATATGACCACTCACGACGGTACTCACAATCACACGTTCACAACAAGCAATGAGTCTGCCCACACTCACCCCGTCGATCTTCCCAACTACACAGGCAACACTGGCGGGACAACTCCCACTATCAATAACCACACAGGTAACTCTGGGTCTATTGGTTCTGGTACTCCAGCCTCTATCGTTCAGCCCTCTTTGGTGATGAATTACATCATCAAGACCTGATAATTAGACTGAAGGAAGGTGAGACTATGAACGAGATTATTGTTGAGGTACCAGCGCCATTCAGCGTTGATGTCTCTAACTTCTCGGGTCCACCTGGGCCTACTGGCGCTCAAGGTCCCGCTGGTGCTCAAGGTCCTGCTGGTCCTACCGGGCCTCAAGGTCCCCCTGGAAATGACGGGATCATTGGTCAAGACGGTAAGACTGTATTAAGCGGTACCTCTGTTCCTTCTAATGGTTCTGGAAACAATGGGGATTTCTACATCAGGACCACGACTAGCGAGATTTATGGCCCTAAAGCCTCAGGGGTATGGGGCAGCCCTACTTCACTGATTGGTGCTACTGGTCAAACTGGTCCTGCTGGCCCTACGGGGGCTGATGGTGCTGATGGTGCGGCAGGTGCTACTGGACCAGCGGGTGCTAATGTCATTTACCGTGGCAATTGGTTAAATGGCTACTCATACAACACGAATGACATTTCGTTCCGTAGCGGTTCGCTCTACCGCTCCAATGTCACTGGAAATGTTGCGAACGATCCTGTTTCTTCGTCATTGACGACAGTCGGTGGCTCTAATATCGCCACTAATACAAACAGCGGGAACGCTTACGCCTGGTATGTAAAGTTTGTCCCGGTGTCTAATGTGACTATTTCTGCTGTCACTATGGTTCGTTCTGCGACTATTAGTACTGTATTAAGGGTCGGTATTGCTGCGAGTAGGGGCGCTAATATCGACTCAATTCCCTGGATGACGTACTCTGAGGATCACTCCAGCACTGCAATTGGGCCTGTGACCTGGGAATTCCCTGCTGTTGATTTAGTCGCTGGGCAGACTTACTACTACATCGTGTATAGCGAGACTCAAGACGCATTCCGTTTTGATGGTCCTGCTATTGGCGTTAATCCAAACAACGTTGGACCTTCTACCTTTACATGGGTCAAGCACAACACTGACAACAATATTGATCGCAACTGGGACAGCGAGGTATCGCCCAACGTCCAAGGCCGTTATGTGATGTTCTCGTATCGCCCTTGGTCTATTCTCTTCACCCCACCAGCGTCTACAGTCCCAGGACCTACAGGTCCTACGGGGCCAACCGGACCAGCATCTACAGTTCCAGGGCCAACTGGCCCTACAGGTCCCGCAGGTCCAACAGGAGCAGTTGGGACTATTACTACCGTTGTGTATAGCGGGAGTGTTCCCACTACTGGTGCAGATGTCACCGTAACAATGGCACCGTACTACTCGTTGCTGGCGGTGACATGCGATGTGGATAACGTCAGGGTGAGGGTCTATACCAGTAGTGCTGCACGCACTGCTGACGCTTCCCGGCCTACTGGCACATATCCACCTGTTGCGGCGGGAGTAGTAGCAGAAGTCATCAGCGACATCGGGACTATTGATCTGTCTCCCGTAGCCACTGGCTATACACAGGACGCCACAAGCAACGTCCCAATCAGGCTCAATCACTCTTACGGAGTTACTACAGCCGTTACCCTGACATTGAAATACTTGTCGTTTAACACAGCGTAAGGTTGAGGCATGACGACTTACGAAAGCGCCACCTTTTCTAAGGCAGCATGGGGCGCTGTCATTGACACTGAGTTCCGAGCGTGGGGCCAGGCGTGCCAGAATGCCATCGCTGGTGCTGGTCTTACCCAGGTCTCTTCTACTGTCAACTGGGCTACTGCGACTGTTTCTGGCGTTGCCTCTACGTTCAATGCCTCTGATACCGCGACCTATCGTTTCAACGATGGGCTAAGCGAGGTCTATATCAAGTTTGACTGGGGTCGCGGTTCTGCTACTGCTGCTGCTGTCAACCAATTCGCTCTACGTGTGACGTTAGGAAAAGATTCCGGCTTTGCACAAGCGACAACCTCTCATTATGTGACTGGCGGTGGAACAGCCTCGGCGGTAAGCGACTACGCCTGGCACGCTTCATTCGGGGATAACTGCTTCGTTCTTCTTGAGGAGCATTCTCTCTATACCTCTACTTCTAACCCTATCCATTGCGTTATTGAAAGGTCCCGCGATAACGATGGGACTGTGAATAGCAACGCCGTTGTGTGTCTGATGACAGGTAACTCGCTGAACTCTGCTACCGCCGCTGCTTCTGCTGCAACCACTCAAAGGAACTTCACATTCTCTCCATTTGCTGCCTATGCCACGGCTAATGCCACCCACTTGACCCTGACGGGTGCTGCTGTCACCGCGAACAAGGATGCTGTTGCTCCTGTGGTGTGGTTCTACGATTCGTTCGCCTGCCAGATGCGCTCGCTGGTGACGATCAAGACCTCATCTGTGGGCCTACGCCAGAACGTGACTGTTCAGCGATCTGGTGTTGATAAGCCATACCGCGCTGCTGGACTGGCGACTGCTACCTTTACTGCTGCTACTTCGCACAAGAACTTGTATCGGTGGGAGTAAATGGCCTTTACCAATTCCACGACTATAGGGGTGTATAACAACTTCCAGGCGCTAGGGATCAACAGACAGGCTGTGGAAGTAGCCCGTGAATTTCTGACTCAGAATCAGAACTTCGCCACATATAACAAAGCGTGGGCGACTGGTGTCTACCAAGTTCCTACGCTTTATGGCTTCAATAAGACTATTGTTGAGATTGGAACCGGAGGGACTCGGCCTAATTTTCCCACCAAGCAGATTTGGCCCACTCCAGTCATCACTTAACAAACGTGGGAGACTTACCTTATGGCAGAGAATTTCGAAGGTGGAGATGACCTTACGCTGGGTAAGGTCCGTACCAACGTCGGTCCCCAGGTTGAACTGGGCACGACTGGCCTGAAGCGCTCTGCTGGGTATGTAGACGAAGAGTTCCTTCCTGCTCTTCGTGGCCGTAAGGCTGTTCAGGTCTTCCGCGAGATGTCGGATAACGACCCGATTGTTGGCTCTCTTCTCTTCGCTGTGGACCGTCTGCTGCGGCAGATTGACTGGCGTATTGAGCCTGCCAGCCAGAAGGGACCAGACAAGGAAGCCGCTGAGTTCCTTGAATCCTGTATGGAGGATATGTCCCATACGTGGGATGAGTTCATCTCTGAGGTTCTGACCATGCTCCCCTATGGGTGGAGTTGGCACGAAATCATCTACAAGAAGCGCGTAGGACCGTGGGAGAAGGATTCCCGCAAGCGCTCCCGCTTCACTGATGGTCGAATTGGGTGGCGGAAACTCCCCATTCGTTCCCAGGAAACCCTCCAGCGGTGGGTGTTTGATGAGTCTGGCTCTACCAAGGCTATGATTCAGTTGGCTCCTCCGCTGTATAAGGCGACTCTTCTTCCCATTGAGAAGTCTTTGCTGTTCCGAGTGACCACCATCAAGAACAACCCCGAAGGTCGCTCTTTCCTCCGCAATGCCTACAGGCCGTGGTACTACAAGAAGCGCCTTGAAGAAATCGAAGGCATTGGTATCGAACGTGACCTTGCTGGACTCCCTGTGGCGAAGGTACCTGCTGACTACCTCTCGGCTAAGAAGGGTTCCGATAAAGCCAAGATGGTAGATGCCTTCCGAAAGATGGTGCGAAGTGTTCGTCGGGATGAGCAAGAAGGCGTGGTCATCCCTGCTGCTTACGATCAAGATACTAAGCAACCGCTCTTCGACTTTTCCCTTCTCAGTTCAGGCGGCGGTCGTAGTTTTGACACCAACTCCATCATCCAGCGATACGAAGAGCGAATCCTGATGACGGTGCTGGCTGACTTCATCATGGTTGGCCACCAGGGCACCGGGTCCTATGCGCTCCATACTGATAAGACTGGGCTGTTCCGAGCGTCCATCAACTCTGTATCCCAGGCCATTGCCGATGTCCTCAACCGATATGCAGTTCCTCGGCTGTTTGCTGTGAATGGCTGGAAGTTGGATGAACTTCCGCAGTTCGTGCCTGGGGACGTTGATCCTCCGGACCTGAACGAGTTGTCGTCCTTCATGGGACAGATGGCCTCTGCCGGTGTGCAGTGGTTCCCCGATCCTGAGTTGGAAAAGTTCATCCGCAAGGCTGCTCGCCTTCCTGAGTTGGATGAGTCCACCGAGAAGGTTCTTGAGGACGAGCAGAAGCAGGCGAATGTCATGCGTCTGGCTCAGAAGAAGATGGAAATGATCCAACTGAAGATGCAGGCCGAGCAGGGCGCTCATCAGATGGAGCAGACTGCTATGCAGACCGAGCAGCAGAAGATGGGTCTTGCTCAGCAGGAGATGGGTATTCAGCAGCAGGCTGAGCAGATGCAGAATCCCCAGCAGCAAGAGCCTGACCTTTCTGGCCACAAGGTTGCCCAGGAGGATCAGAAGATTGCCGGTGGAGATCAGGCCATGCGGCACAAGGAAGAGATTCATCGTCTGAAGTTGAAGCAGATGCAGAGCAAGGAAAAGCAGTCTGGCCAGGATAAGGTGAAGCCACCTAAGAAATGACGAGTAGCACAATGGCAGTGCATCCGACTGTTAATCGGAGGGTTGTAGGTTCGAATCCTACCTCGTCAGCCACGCCATGACTGCTGGGACAGAAGCGGGACTGTAAATCCTGCACCATTTGGTTAGCAAGGTTCGATTCCTTGGCATGGCACACCTTGATACGCTTTTGAGTAGGTAGTCTGGAGGAAGAATGCATCTGGTGAACTTTGGGTCAAATGACCCTAATTTCAATCATGAAGCCGCCATGAATACCTACAAGTGGTACATGGAGACTGAAGGCTCCGATCTTATCTTCAAGATGGCAGTCGATGACTACTGCGAAGATATCTACCAGAAGAACTACCCTGCCTTTGTTGAGGTCGCTAAGCGGTGCGCCGAGAAGCGTATTGAGGACATTAAGAAGTCTCTCGCCCGTGGTGTGATCTCCAAGTCCATGTCGAATGAGTCCGTGGACGCCACCATCTACGCCGTTGAGGTCATCAAGTCGTACATGAGTCGGTATGACCGTACTTACGACCGTGACAAGAAGGGTCGCTTCGCTGAGCAGAACACTTGGTCGCGCAAGGTTGATTGGTCTGGGAGAAAGAAGTACAAGAGCGGTACTCCTCAAATTGATCGAATTGTTAACGGCTTTAACTCCAAAGCGCCGCGTACTCCATTAACTGATCGCGATAAGCAGCAGTACGCAGAGGCGTATGAGCAAATTGCGGAGTCCATTAAGGGAAAGAGCGACGTAGCAGCAGTTCTCCATATTCTTGACGAATCAACTGGCAAGACAGAAACTCGTCGTGCAGTTGGTAAAGAAGCAGAAACGCTTTTGGCACCAGATCACTTCACTGGAGATAAAAGGGTCACTTCTGTCAATTTCGTTGATCTTGATATGAAGGAACACCGTGACCTTGATAAGTACCGTGTTGCTTCTGATAACTACTCAGATCGTCTGGTCCGTGCCGGTGAGATCAATCCTTACGAGTCTGGGACTACTCGCAATATGCAGCGAGTGGGTGCTGCTGCCCAGTTCGTAGAGGACATTCCTGGCGCTGACAAACTACCCTCCAAGGCCAAGCGCGCCCTTGCTGCCGGTAAGTACGTTGGGGAACTTGGTCCTGAGGCTGAGCGCGTGATGGGTCCGACGATCCGCCGTGCTGCGTATCGGTACCGTGGGGTGGAGAAGAATCCCGAGGGTCGCCTCATGGATTCGATCCGTCAGACCGTTGCTGGGTCTATCAATCCCGACGATGCCCGTGATCGTCTGTTCCATCCCCGCATGGTCACCCACGAGACTCAGTACGGTGCCGAGGAAGTTGCCGAGCCAAGCAAGTTCCTCCAGTACTGGCAGAGCCGTCTTCCTGACAAGAATCTGCTGGACCTTCATCTCAACTCTGGCGCTATTGCCCCTTCCGAGGGGATGATCTTCAACCGCCAGGGTGATGTGGTGACGCAGGCCGTTGGGTATGGGGATGACCATTACCTTCCCTTCAACCTGAAGAAGTTGAGCCGTGCCAAGGGTGGCGAGTATGTCCGTACTCGTACCGTTGGTGGACCGACCACCGAGGACATTTACGCCGGTCTGATGAGCGGTACTCGGGGCGTGACCGTGGTGTCCCACTCGGGCATCTTCACTATCGAATTTGATCCTGAGTTCCGTGGTGGCCGTCGCTACAACGACAAGGCTGCTCGCATGATGGAGCGGTATGGGAAGTTGGTGGACACCCTTGATTCCCAGACTGTCCAGTTAAGCCAGATTCCTGAGTCTCGCAAGCGTGAGATTTATGAGCAGGCTGAGATGGAGATTCCCGGTAATACTCCTGGGACGATTCTTGAGCGCAAGAAGAAGGCTCAGGAATTGATGGGGATGGAGAAGTACAACCCCACTCCCTCCCAGGAGACTCGGGACGAGTGGCGCTCTGAATTCCTCGCTGAAGAGGCTTCCAAGTGGAATCGCGAAGGCGATCCTATGTCGTGGGATCAGGCGAAGTCTTCTGTTGAGGCGCGTGCAGGGAGCCGTTTGTCTGACGATCAGGCTATTGCCGAGTTGGGCCTGAATGATTCGTATGACAAGTACGTCCGTTACCGTGAGGGTCAGTACCGTCAGGAGATGTCTCCGCTGACTCTGAATGGCGAGGGCTACTACAAGGCTCTCAGCGCTCTGAAGGAGCAGTTCCCGTACTACATCTCCGATGTGAAGTGGACCCCGAATACTCAGGGCCAGAACGCTCGGGACAAGGGCTATGTGAAGGCCAAGCATCTTCGTCCTGCCGCTGCTAAGGATGGGTACTGGGATCGCTCCATTGAGGGCTACTCAGGCTCTATCCCTGATAGGAACGGCAATCCCTCCGGTAAGTACCGTGCCGATAAGGGCGGATACGCCAACTGGGCTGCTCATGCTCGCCTGGAAGGTATTGAGGAGAGGGAACGGGAGAAGAAGAAAGAGAAAGGCGAAAGCCAGGGTTTTAACCCCGGTGGCTCTGATGCAGGAGCAGATGTCACCGGAACTTCTCCTGCCGGTAGTATTACTAGTGGCGGTGCCTCTGGTGCTCGCTACCAAGGCTTTGTTCAGTCTGCTGATGTAAAGCGTGGCTTTGAGCCGACTCCCTTTGAGCAAGTTCAGAACCTTGTTGCTCTCCGCGAGGCTCTTCGTCAGATCGACGTTCTGGCGTATCAGGACCGTGGCGCGAACCGCAATATGTCCATCTGGACTGCCAATGATCCCGGTGTTGAGGGCGGCAACCCTGTCCGTGGTGCCTACACCAACCTGATGTATGGCAGCGATGAGGAGTTCCTTGACCGGATTGACACTGATCCTGACTTCATGAAGGCAACCGTTCAGGAAGCCGCCAACATGAAGGAGCAGATTGGCCGTAGTGGCTGGCAGGGTGCTCTTGCTGGTGCCGTGAACGCCAAGGGGATTCTGAACAAGTTCGGGGATAGCACTCCGCAGCATCCGACCACCGCTTATGCGCTGGTTCGTGGTCTTGCTGAGGGCAGCCGTAACAAGTTGTATGACTTCTCTGTGCCTGGTCGTACTGGGGCGTACTACCTGCCTGGCTTGTCTAACCGTGAGTACGAGGCTGCCTGGAAGACCGACCCTGATGTCGCTCGGTTCTCACAAACTGCCGAGGGGCGGTTCGGGTACCAGTGGAATCTCCATCAGGACGACAACAAGTTCTATGGCCTGACCAAGCAACTTGGTGGCCAGATGGACAAGGGTCTGAGCCAGGTCAGTACATGGCGTAAGCAGATTGCCCAGTACGAATCTCCCCGCAATGTTCCCAATCCCAGTGTCGTGAAGTATGGCGGAAAGACCTACTCCATCTTTGGTGCTTCTGATCTGGAAAACGACATTGCCAAGGACGCGCTTGCTCTGACCAAGATGCGTCAGTTGAAGTCCGTCTACAAGAACGCCTCTCCTTCTCCACGCATCCCCAATGATGTGATCGCGACTGAGCCGTACCATCCTTCGCTGAAGTCGGGTCAGAACATCAAGGAGAAGTCGCTGTTCGATGACGAGCGAGTGATTTCTCTGGACATCAAGGGTGATGAGAAGCCTGAGGGTATTTCTCAGTCTCGCCTTGGTACGGGCAAACTGAAGACTCAGAAGATTGATGAGTCCAAGTTGGAAGATGTCCGTGCGTCGATGGATGAAATGGTGGGGCTTCGTGGCGTCAAGGGCGAGTTCAACGCTCTTATTGATGATGCTCGGGTCAACCAGAATCGTGAGGCTGCTGGTCTTCCAGTGGAGAGCAACGTCAACCATCTGATTTTTGAGGGACATCCTGGGACTGGTAAGACCACCGTTGCTACGAAGTTGGCTCAGGCATACAACGCTCTGGGTATTCTTCCCACCGACAAGGTAGTGGTTGCCAGCCGTGCCGATCTCGTCGGTGAGTATTCTGGGCATACCGCAGCCAAGACTCGTCGTAAGTTCGATGAGGCTCAGGGTGGGGTGCTGTTCATTGACGAGGCATACGCACTCAAAAATGGGCCGGATGACTCGTTCGGCAAGGAAGCGATTGACGAGATCGTGAACCTGTCGGATCAGCGTCGCAAGGATACGGTCGTCATCATGGCCGGTTACCCCGGCGATATGAAGCGGCTCCTGAGTGCCAATCCTGGCCTGAAGTCACGTTTCCCGCGCACTATCAACTTCCCCAACTACAAGGCTGGGGAAGTTGAAGAGATTGGCAATCGCCAGGCAAAGAAGTTGGAGTATTCGTATGCTCCAGAGGCAAAGTCCACGCTGAAGCGCATCTCTCGCCGTATTGCTTCGAATCCTGAGAGCGCCAATGGCCGTGACATTCGGAACTTCGACAGTGCCGTTCGTCGGGCGCATAATGCGAGAATCTCTGGCATGAAGTCGCTTTCGCGTGAAGATATGACCACGATTACCAATGACGACGTAAAGCGAGCAGAAAAGGATTACTTCAGTAGCGTCACGAAGCGTCTGGTACGGCTATGAGCATGATGCTGGGTGAGAACTCAGCCGTAGCAAATGTCCCAGTCGTTGTGGAACTGGAGGAACACTTACGAGCCAATTTCTTTGTGTACCGACTTCTGATGAAGAAGGAACTCATTGAGAATGGCCCTGCTACTCAGCCAGAAGAGTACTTGGCGGAAATTGATCAGAAGTTCCGTCAGTACTGGCATGAGTTGTTCCATGGACCCATTCGTAGTGGAATGGGGAAAGAAAACGACTTCACTGAGGCTGCTGCTGGTCGTTATACCGATGAACTTGCCGATCAGGTCAACTCTGTGTCCAACCGTGCGTTCATTGAGGGATACAACGCGGCGCTGAATAAGGGTGTTGATAAGGCAGTTGCATGGCAGAGAATTGCCGATGCATGGGGTCTTGATCCTGCTCAGATGCGTGCTTGGGTCACTTCGTACCCCGAAGGGGGATATCAGACTGAGGAGGTCCCGAACGAGGACCGCCTGAATAAGATGCTGGACACTCGGGCCAGGCGTATTGCTGGACACGAAGCGTGGACTGTTCACCAGTTGGGCAAGCAGGTTCAGTGGCTTGCTGATGATGCATTCAAGAACGGCATTAAGGTCTGGCGTACTGCCCACGATGAGTTGGTGTGCCCTACCTGCGCGCCTATGGACGGAATTGCCATCAAGGTCGGGAGCCGGTTCAAGACGGCTATGGGGAGTTTCTTTTCCCCGCCTATCCACATCAACTGCCGGTGCGATGTCATTCTTCAAACCGAGAATGACGTTACAAAGTCTATGGGAGATGATCCCTATGATCGTGACCGTCGTGGACGATTTGCTCATCAAGAGCAGAGGGTCAATCGTCCTGTCGTTCGCCAATTGGAATGGCCTGATGCTGATTATGAAGAGATGCCGTATGACCTTCCTCGCCAGAAGCCAAGTCCGTTCCTGAAGGAGAAAAAGAAGAAGCGTCACTCGGATGCTTCTGATAGTCGCGGCCCGCGTGTCCCACCGAGCGGTAATGACGCCACTGACACCGTATTGGCACCTGGGTCTTTCCTCCAAGAAATTCTTGGCGACAAGCACATCAGTTCCTTGAAAGAGGACGATGTAATCGGCGCTTCAAATCTGTCAATCTTCCCTAACGATGTCTCTAATCGAAGCATGATGGTTGACGATGATCCGAGCGGATCATACGAAGACACTATCGTCAGGGTGATTAATGCCCCTGAAGGTGATTCTCTTACTGGACATCTTCGTGTTGTCTCAATTGAGGAACTCAATCCAAGTGAAGTAGACGGCTGGATTGATAACGATACTTATCTAGACACCACCAGAGTTGGTGATCGCATTGAATCAGGCGCTCAGGAAGTTGGCTTTACCAGCCTTATGTCTGGACAGTCCATTCGCATGATCACACTGGAATACGAGCGGTAAGGTATACATATGGAACTGCTTGAGGAACTCATTGACTATGTGTTCGATGGTGCAGTGAATCCCTATGACGTTATCTCCAAGATGGATGACGCCTCAGAGGTCCACGTTAACAAGCCGCTTGGCAGTAAAGAAAAGCGCGAGAAGATCAAGAATAGGGTCGGCCAGGGTCTGAATGCGCTTGCTATCGGTGCTGGTACTCACGCTCTGGTAATGGCTGGTCGTGATGAGCGCCTTCAAGACGCTGCTACCAAGGACAAGGCCAAGGGCAAGATGTCCTTCGCGCGCGTTGTTTCCAAGCCTTACCGTGCATATGCGAAGACTGCTCCGCATAAGTTCATGGAAGCAAAGATGGGCCGTGGTGCTAAATTCGCTACAGCCGCTGCTGGTGGTGCGCTGGCTCTTCATACTGCTGAGATTGTTGGCGACTCTATTGCCGCCCAGGCTCTGCACAACCAGGGCAAGAGCCACAAGAAGTTGAAGCCCGCAAAGGTCAACAATCTCTCCAAGAGCGAGAATGAACTGACTTGGACCGGAGAAATCTCCAAGGTAGACGAGGAAAAGCGTCAGGTCTTCGGCTGGTGCTCCTTAACTGAGGTTGATGGACAGCCCGTTGTTGACCGTCAAGGCGACTACATTCCGCTCAATGAAGTGGAGAAGTCGGCGTATAACTATGTCATCTACTCCCGCAAAGGTGGAGACATGCACAAGCGTGATGGCGATCAGCCGCTGCACACTTCTGACCTCATTGAATCCTTTGTGGTGACTCCCGAGAAGTTGGAGAAGTTGGGACTTGAGCGCGACGCTATCCCTCATGGGTGGTGGGTCGGATTCAAGATTAACGATGATAAGCAGTGGGAAGATGTGAAGAAGGGCGACCGTGCCCACTTCTCTATCCACGGCAAGGGTCAGCGGGTGGAGAAGAACTTATGACCGTTCAATACCTTGTTGCCGTTACCCCTGATCAGTTAAAGCAATTAGAGAAGAAGAAGAGCCATAAAGGTCGCAATCTGATTCTTGGTGTCCTGGGAGCGGGTGTCCTTGCCAACATGGCTGCTAATAAGAACTTCGCTAAGTCTGCTCAGCCTTTGATGTCTGATGCTCAGTTGCGTCGCCGTAAGAAGGCCCAGGCTAAGTTCTCTGAGGGTAGCGCTATTGCTGGTCTTACTGGACTTGGGCTGATTGCTGCCAAGCCTGGGCTGAAGCGACTTCCCAAGATTATTGGCAAGATTCCTCAGGCCAAGAAGGCAGAGACTGGGGAGCGCTGGTCGAAGCACGCTCATAATGCCGCTATGTATTCTGGTATCGCCGCCACGGGAATTGGTGGCGCTGGCTCCATTAACTTTGCGCGGATTCAAAATGATGAAGCACGCCGTCGCCCTATTGCTAAATATGAGCGGTTAGATGAGCGAACCAAAATTGGACGAAACTTTGAGGCGTATAGCGCATATTCGCCTCAGCGATATGCTCCGCAAAACCGTGGTGCTCGACCTGAGCATAGTCGTCGTCGGCGTCAGAAGTTCTACACCTCCGCTCTTATTGCTGGCGGGGCTGGGTCTATTGCCGCTGGCAGCGCTCTCGCTTCGAACAATCGCTTCACGAATTCCTACGGGTACGGACAGGCAGACAACGACCGAAAGGTAAAGAGTCGCCTGAAAGATGTTTACAGTACGAAGAAGGACGAGCAGACTAAGCGCGCTGCTTACGAGAAAGCCAGAAGGCAGCATCGGCCATCTCGCACTCTGAACGAAGAGTGGAAAGCCAGCAAGAAGAGCCACGGTCACGCATCAGGTGTCTACCGTAATGTTCGTTATGACGCCAAGGTGAATGCTTTGAAGCCTTTAAAGCGTAAGGGCCGCATTGCTATCGGCGCTGGCGTCCTTGCTCTTGGTGCCGCTGGCGCTAATGAATACCACCGTCGCCATGGTGGAACTTCATATCGTCATGCCTTTGATGGGTAATTTGACTCAAACTCGCTATTTTGAGTCAAACCTCCCTTACTTCCTCTGGCACAATGGGAAATGACCAGAAGGAGGTAACAACAATGCCCCGTGTTAAGGAACTTACCAACATGGAGATTGACGAAATCTCCCTGGTTGATCGTCCTGCTAATCAGCACGCGAAGGTTGTTATCGCTAAGAGGGACACTCAGGAGGAAACTGTGCCCGAGGAAATTTACAACGAGGATGGTGAACTCCTTGACGCGAACGCTCTTACTGAGGGCGATGTCGTGTTCGACGGGGACGGCCAGGCTTTCGTTGTCGTTGACGAAGAGATGAGCGTGGAGGAAGAGGCTCCTGTCGCCAAGAACGACAGCCCCTTCACCCGCGTTGCCAAGTCGGTCAAGGAGAAGTCCTTCGCTGATGAACTTCGCGCGGAACTGTCGAAGTCGCTGACCGAGATTGAGCGCGATGATGTCATCGCCAAGGCGTTCTCCAAGGTTGAGGAGATGTCGAAGGCGATGGAGGAAGCGCAGGAGATCGCGAAGAGCGAGCGTGAACTTCGTCTGACCCGTGAGTACGAAGAGGTCGCCAAGTCCTACAATCTCCCGATTGAGGCTGACGAACTTGCTCCCGTGCTGATGGCGATTGCGGAGAACCTTCCGTATGAGTACGGCGAGGTCATCCACAAGGCCCTGAGCGCTGCTGGCGAGATCATCTTCAATGAGATCGGCTACGAGGGTGGCGGATCGAACAACGATGTGCTCCAGCAGGTTGATGCCTTCATCGACCAGAACGTGTCCAAGTCGGACATCTCCAAGGCTGCGGCTGTTGAGGCTGTTTTCATGGACAACCCTGCCGCTTACGACGAGTACATGGCTACTCGGTACTGAGAAAGGAAAGAGTAGATCATGGCATACGATGAGGCTATTCGGTCTATCAGCCTTCAGGCTGACGCGACCATCGCCACGTTCACGGGTGTTCCCGGCCAGCCTGGCTCGGCCAGCCCTAACGGTGGCAAGCAGTACCACTTCGTCAAGGTGACGGGTGCTTCGCAGGCTGGTCTTGCGGACACCACGGCCAACGAGGTTGTGGTTGGCGTTCTCCAGAACAAGCCGCAGTACACGGGTCAGGCCGCGACTGTTGCTATTCGTGGGGTGTCCCGCGTTACCGCTGGTGGCTCGGTCACCGCTGGTAACGCAGTTAAGGTCAATGCGACCGGCAAGGCTGTGGCGGCGACGCTTCCGGCTGATGCTGCGCTCGTTGTTGGCGTCGCACTTGGCAGTGGGGCCTCTGGTGAGATCATCCCCGTTCTGCTGAAGGTTTCTTGAGAGTAGAAGGAGACAGTTAAATGCCTAACCCGGCTCAGAGTGACCTTCATGTCAACGCACCGTTGACCAATGTGTCGGTCGCCTACATTCAGAACTCCAAGGAGTTCATTGCCACTCGGGTGTTCCCGCAGGTTCCGGTGAACAAGCAGTCCGATCTGTACTGGAAGTACAGCAAGTCGGACTGGCGTCGGACTGATGTGAAGCGTCGTGCGCCCAGTACCGAGTCCCCCGGCGTCGGGTGGAAGTTGGATACTGCGTCGTACTTCGCGCATGTCTACGCGGTTCACAAGGATATTGACGATCAGGTTCGTGCGAACGCTGATTCGAACTTCCGTGTGGATTCGGATGCCACGAAGTTCGTGACCAACCAGTTGCTCCTCAAGCGGGACATTGACTGGTGCTCCACGTTCTTCACGACCGGCGTGTGGTCCACCCAGAAGACTGGTGTTGCTGCGGCTCCCGCTGCGAACCAGTTCCTCCAGTGGAACGATGACGCTTCGGACCCCATCAACAACGTGAATCAGTGGATCATTGATTACCGTGAGTTGACTGGGTACAAGCCGAACAAGATGGTGATTGGTGCGCGCGTCCTTCAGGAACTGAAGAACCACCCCGACATCATCGACCGGATCAAGTACACGCAGCGCGGTATCGTGACCGAGGACCTGCTCGCCACCCTGTTCGGTGTGGATGAGGTCATCACGGCTTACGCTACCTCGGCTGCTGGCGCTGAGATCAACGATGCGGCTACGCAGGATGCGGGTGCGACGTACTCGTTCATTGCGAACTCCAAGAGTGTGCTCTTCGCGTACTCCCCGAGTGGTCCGTCGCTTCAGACGCCTGCTGCTGGTTACACCTTCACTTGGAACGGCTACACCGCTGGTAACAGCCAGGGTATCCGTATCAAGAACTTCCGTATGGAGCACATCGCTTCGGATCGGGTTGAGGGCGAGATGACCTACGACATGAAGGTTGTGGCTCCGGACATGGGTATCTTCGTGTCCTCCGCTGTTGCCTGAGTAGTCCACTTGAGAGGGGAGCCTGAAATATGGCTCCCCTCTCTTGTCGTATAGGAGGAGAACATGCCGCGTAAGACCAACCCATTCGTCTTTCAGATTGTTCGCAAGCCTCTGACTATTCTGGGCAATGTGAGGGATACTGGGTACACGCTTACCCAGCCCGAAGTATTGGCGATTCCCGCCATTGAATCTCTCATCCGTAGTCGCGCTATTGCTGCGGTTTATACGGACAACAGCACGCCTGTTGAGGACTTTCGTATGAGGTCCCAATTGGCAAGGTTAACTCGCTAGACCTTACCGACTAGGATAGAAACATGGCACGCAAGCAGCCCGTTGGCTATGAAGTTCGACGCCCTATTACTCTGTGGGGCAAGGCACGCAATATTGGTGATCGCCTGACTCCTCAAGAGGTTGCTTCGATCATCCGCATTGAGTCTCTGATCCGCGCTGGGCGCATCAATCCCATCTATAGCGAGACTGACCGTGGCAATGTCACCAAGTCCCGCACTGGTCGTGCCGTTGGTCTTGAGGCACCCAAGGTTGTTGAGAAGACTGAGGACAAGCCGAAGCGTGGCCGTCCGAAGAAGGTTGCTCAGGAGGAGAAGTGAACTCGGCATTTGGCGTCCCTCATAACGTCAATAAAGGCCTTGCTCCCCTCTTAAAGAAGCCGGAACTCCTTCACCGTCGCAACGCCAAGAACTACCTGGCAGATGGCCAGGCTGGTGCTGCCGCCTGGGAAGCCAAGTACGCAGGGGCTAAGACTAAGTTCCCGCCCAAGCCTCCCATGAAGGTTCTCTTTGGTAAGCGCAAGGTCGTCAACGAGCACCTTCGCCCTATCCTTCCGTCCACGACGACTGCTGCTTATGACAACAGCCAGTACGACAAGAAGAAGGCTGCCGTCCGTAACTTAGGGGCTAAGGCTGCCGGTGCTGCTGCTGGCTTTGGCGGTGCGTATCTCGGGTATCGAGCGACCAAGGGCAAGATTAAGTTCTTGGCAAAGGACACTCGCATTCCTTTCCCCGGCAAGAAGGTTCCTTTCTTCCTCTCCGCAGAGAAGAAGCAGGGGATTGCCGCAAGTACCGCTACTGGAACTGGTAGCACCGTGCTTGGATATGCCGCTTCT
>ERZ724505.1002-NODE-1002-length-16289-cov-10.197364_pt1 | contig 16289 bp, 17 predicted proteins | sample MGYA00376038_ERZ724505 | MGnify/ENA primary metagenome ERZ724505 (study PRJEB28724, sample SAMN07190884) | wastewater metagenome | isolation source: effluent of sewage treatment plant in Hong Hong | place: Hong Kong | collected 2016-03-17 ... | reverse complement strand
CTAAATTTAAAAAACCGTCCGTATTTAATCCTAAATTTAAATCACTTACAGATATTGAAGTATTGTTATCAGGACTATAAATAGTTCCGTTTAAATGTGGATTATTATCAACTACATCCTGTAAAGTTTGTGCTATTGTAAATGTTGGAGTTGAAGTAAATGATTGAGTAGAACCGTTAATAGTTATGCTTGTTGTTGTTGGTAATAATCCTGTAACGCTGTTACATGGTGTATAAGTTTGAACACCTAGACTGTTTGTCACAATGCAATAATTTATTCCCGGAGCTGGTTCAATAGCTTTTAACTTTAGTAAAGTTTGACCGTAAGTAAACGAGCTAATTAATAATAATATTGATAATAGTTTTTTCATTTTAGTATGTGTAAGTTACTCTTATTTTATCTCCATTTTCAGCTATTGGAGAGTTTATTGTTATTGAATTTCCTGCTTTTGTATAATCATCTGTTTCAAATAAAACAGATGCTCCTAAAAATAAAGTCAATATATTTAAAGGTGTATGTGATAGTGTAAATGGATTACCATCATATGTAAATGTTTCAGTTATAAAACTCATGTTGTTTGTTATTGGTGTAAATTGACCTCCTACATATATATAATTATTATCTAATACATTTCCTGAATTTATAGGTAAATTACAGCTATAATTACCTACATGACCTGACATTGTAAAATCAAAGTATATTCCAGATTCTTCATCTGTTCCTGATTCTACATAATCAGTTAATTGAATATCTTTTTGACATTTAAATCCCGGTAAAATACCATCTCTTACTATTTTTCTTACATAATAAAGAAAATCATTAGCAATTAAAGAACAATCGGATATAACTATATCTCTATTTGTATTATCTTTTTTTACTAAATCAGATATGAAAATTTTAAACTTTACAGAAAAAATATCATTAGTGGTATCTAATGATTCTAAAATACTTTCAAATTTTGGGTAAATTGGTGTATCATTATTTAATGATAATTTATTTACCCCTTCATGAAAATAACTATTTAGACTTCTGTGTTTGGAAGTAAAGTTCTTTAAAATTTCTATGTTTTGATTTAACGTTAACATCTTTTTCTTTTTTAATCAATGATGATGTCAGAACCGTTAACACCTTTTTCACGTTGATTTTCTTCTCCATAGTAGTTTTTCATATAAATTCCATTAGTAAAGTTCCTTTGCGTTGGGTTCATTCCATCTAATGTTAATTCCATATATTTAGGAAATAACCCAACGTTTAATTTTAAATGTCTAGTCAATAATTGAGCGTATAATTCTGCTTCGTTTTTAAGTTCCTGATTTAAGTATTTTAAATCTTGTGTTGTTATGGCAGATCCATTTTCTAAGTTCTTAGTAATAACCGCCTTGTTCATATATTGATACTGAGTAGCAATACCTACACCGATTTTAACATAACATACAAGTGTTTTAGCTATATAATTATCTAATAAATCTTTTTCATTAGGATAAGAAGCTAATGTATTATCAGCAGTTAATTTTGTTTTTAAATCATTAAATAAAGGAGTTCCTAGTATTTTCTGAATATAAAAATCTTGTGCGGTAATAATTGAACGTCTGATAAGGTTAAAATCGACATTATCATTTACGCCTGACATTTCCTTAAAATAGGATTCTGATATGAAAAAAACATCTGCCATATTATTTTTTTAATCTTCTTTTAGTTATAGCATTCCATACATGACGGCAATCAGGCTCAGTTTCTTTAGTTACCGGGTTGTTATAATAACCACCTCTATAATCCCAAACATTAGTACCTAAATCATTAGTCATATTATCAATAGTTTCAAAAGTCCAATGCTTACCATTATTAGATAAATTCATTAATTTTTGACAAAATGGTCTACTTGAGCCTCCTTTTGATAATTTAGGAGCATTATCTCTTAAAGCATATTTATATACTGTGTATATTTCATAATTTTTAATAGGCTCAGTTTCTTTATTAATTCCTTTTTCAGTTGGTTTGAATCCTATTGAATTATCAACTAATAAACCTTTTTTAATTAGTCTTGATATTGATTCTGAAACCTTGAAAGGATCATATTTTAAAGAAGATGCTAAATCATCAATAGTTAATGTTGGATTGCCTTTTAAAGCATTTAAAACAGCACTATCTAATTGTTCAACTGTAATAATTAAACTATCAGCAAATTTCATTATTTGCCTTTCATATTTTAAAGCATCTTTTGAATTATGAATATGAGCATCCTCTACTAAAATAACCTCATCATTATTATCATCTTGCGCTGATAATTCTAATGCCATTAAAATAGAATCTATTTCACTTGACATTTTAACTTCAATTCCTAAAAACTTTTTAGCTTGTTCTTCAGAATATCCATAATGAACTAAATCAGCTATTGCTAAATCTGGACTGCTAGTTTTTCCTGATTTGAATTTATTAATTATTCTATTAATATCGTTTCTTTCAGTAGCAGTAAGTCCGGTTAATAATTCATTATATTGATTAGCTTGTACTGGTAATGGTTTTCCATCTTCACCTACTGGTGTAGGATTTTTAGGAGCATAGCCTAAAGCAGCTCGTTTTTCATCTACGGTAAAGTTTGCATTATTTTGGATATCAATACCAATAAATCCAATTGGCTCAATTACCATTTCTAAATATTCACCTGTTTTTAAATAAGATAAATATGATAAGAAATCAACAAGCTTTCTTTGTCTTGGCTCAATATATCCATTAACGTGTAATTGCTCTAATGTAATTAAATCAGTACTGGACGCAAAAAAGCTATCATCAAACTTTTTATTAAATAACTCAGGTGGTATTTCGTGAGCTGCATATATTTTTTGCAACGCTCTTTGAGATGTTAATTTGAACTTTTCAGATAACTCCTCTACTCCAATTGTTGTAACTACTGGAGCTTTACCATCTGCATCACTATGCGTTATTAATATATTCTCACCTCTCTCTCCTGAATAAGTACCTTTAAATGCTCTATCAATACTAGCAGTTGCAGTTTCACTAGGAACACCATTAAAAAAACTTATAATTGTACCTACTGAGAAATTATTATTCACATACTTTTCATTAAAAGTACTTATATCGATATCCGTATTTATTTCTCTAACTGCACTTCTATAATTCTCAATAGGATAAATATCACTTATGTTATCGCTTGTCGGAACTTCATATTTCCATTCTATAAAATAAGTTCCCGGCTTTCCGTTTGGTTTAAACTTTTCAATTATTGTAGTATCTTCATAATGAGTATTTTTTTTCCACTTTTTACAATAATATAATTTATTACCATCTTCTGAAATCCTACAGTTTGAGTTTTTAAGCAAATAAAAATAAATTGGAACTCCTTTTAAGTCTGTAATTACTTGTATATAACAACCGTTAAATAATTCAGTATTTGCAGTTAATTTTTCGCCTAACTCATTTAAAGTTTCATATTTATTAAATCCATCAATAAATGCTTTTACTTTTTGCCCATCTTGTGGATTTTTAGCTTTTATTCCTTTTCCCCAAACGTATCTAGCTTTACGATTTATAATAGCTCTATGCTCAGGGTGTTCATCATATAAACGGATTAATTCGTTTGGATATAAATTATCCTTACCAAAATCAATCCATCCATTACGATTTACTTTAAATTCAAGTTTCTGCATTTCCTTAAATTGAAGGATTGCGGTTTTATCATTACCTACTAACTTAAATTCAAATTTTTGTTTTTCCATTATCCTTTATATACTACAGCAGTTGTTTGATTTCCTGTGTATTGTGTAATTTCATTTTCAGTATCTACAACTAATAATTTACCGTTATCAATTTCATTTAATGCTAATAACGGATCTAAATTAGTAGAGCTTGATTGTTCATATACTTTATATGTATAAGAGCCTTTTAACGGTAAAGAAAAAGTACCATTTAATAGATTTTCAGTTGTATTCTCAATTAAATCAAACTCATTAGCTCTTAATTTATTTGTCGATACATCTTGAGCTATAAAGCATTTAACTACATCTGATTGTTGATTTTTAACCTCAAATAAATAAACTGCATTAGTTAATGTAGTCTTTTCAGATAAGGTTAAAATATTTCTATTAGTTGTATTTTTTCTTATTAATATCACTAATATATTAACCCTGTTTTTTATTTTTTTACAAATAAAAAAGCCTTTACTAAATAATAATAAAGGCTTTTTTTGTATTAATTTATTAAATATTAAGTTAATAACCCTGCAATAATTGTTGAATCTACTTTTTTCATTTTAACTGCTGAACGACCTTTGAAAGTTACTTTACTTCCAATAAAATCTTCATATTTAGTTCCTGCATCAAAAGCATCTCCAGACATTCTACATCCGTTTTCTCTTCCTAACATCCAATGAGTGCCATCATTCATCTCAGCAATTAATACCATTTTACAAGGCGCTATATTTGCTAATTCTTCTTGGTCTAATGTATTTAATCCATTACAATCAAATGATGCTTCCCAATCATAACCGCTATTACCTTGCGCTCCCTGAGTTAATGTATATTTCCAATTTGCTACTTCTGGCTCTTGGTCGTATTTTTTCCAAGGTAAAGTTTTAGTAATTGCAGTAACTACATTTGATGTTAATGTTGCAGTAAGTAAATTAGAAAAAGGTGTCATATAATAACGAACTACACCTGCTACTTGAGCGCAGTCTTTATTTACATAATTTTGTGTTAATGCCATTTCAAATAATTTTTTATTATTAATAATAAGGGGCTTAATTAAAAGCCCCTATATTTTATCCACCGTATAAGGTAATGTATCTTTGATTAGTACACCATGTTGCAAATGCCTGAACATTTTTATAGTAGTACGAATCAGATCCGTTAGCTTGTTTACCTGTTTCTAAAGCATTCATATCAGACATTAAATCCATTAATAAATGCAAGTAGTTAGGGTTACAGATAATCATAAATCCTACTAATGGTTTGAATTTAATTTCAATTCCATTATAGTATACTTTATTACCTTCTACTAAGAAGTTAATTTGTTGAGCAGCACCTACAGCATTATTTGCAATTTTAATCATTTGCAAATGAGCTAATGGAGCAAAACAAACTGGAGCATCTTTAGTTCCTACTTTATTAATTACTTTTGGATCTAAAGTAGCATACCATAAAGCATATTGAGCAGCGATGTTACTTGAAGTAACAGTTGAAATACTTAATACTTTTTTATAATCTCCTAAACCTGCTCCCGGAGTTGTTTTAGCTTGAGAGTTGTTATATAAAATAACAGTAGGTAAAGAATCAAATAATGTAGTAGGCATTGCAGCTACTAAAGTTTGTGCGCCTGCTGAAATAGAACCTTGAGAAGCTCCCGGAGTTAAAGCAGCAATAGCTGATTTAGTTGCACTTGTAGCACCATTCCAAGTTTTAGATTCCATATCTTCACCGATTGCAGGTGTAACTAATTGTAATATATAGTTATCAAATTCTTGAGAAACTGTTTCGAAAGCACCTGCTTTCATTGAACGCTCAAAACGAGTATTTAATAAGTTGTTATAATTAATAACATCTGAATATTCAAACTTATTTAAATAAACAGGAGTTTTAGAAATAACCTGAGAATCAGATGAAGCAGTTACAGCAGCTCCAGTATAGGCTTTCATACCTACAGATACTTTAGCTTCATAAACATCAGCACCTGCTTTATGTTTCTCATTAATGTTAATGTCTTTATCTCTGAATGTTCCCCAATCAGCGTATAACTCTAATACAATCTCTTCGAATTGTGTTTGTGGCAATGTTGTGCCTGAAAATGTAATTGGCATATTTTCTTAGTCTTATTTGTTTAAATTGATTGCTTCTTGTTTGTGAATTTTCTCAAATTCAGCTTTGTTTTCTTCGTTATACTTATGAGCTTTTACTTCATCAGTTAACCATTTAATTTCTGCTTCTGTAAAATCAGATCCATCTTCTTTTTTACCATTAGATAAATATTCTTTTACAGTTTTAGTACCTAATGCTTTAATAAAGTCATTATATGATACACCTTCTTTTAAAGGATTTACAAATTGTGTGTTGTCTTCTTTTGCCATGATTAGTTAAATAAACGATTATAAATTACTTTTTCTTTGTTTGATAAAAGAGCATACTCTTCATCAGTTAATTTTTTTGTAAACTTATCTTCTTTTTTAGGAGTTTGTTTTTGTAACTCTAATGGTAAAGCTGCTGCTGTTTTGCTTAACTCATCTACAAATTCTAAAGTAGATTTTAAAGCTGTTTCAGTTTTTTCTAATTTAACCTCAATAGCCTTTTTTTCATCTTCTTGAGTTTTGAATTTTCCATCAAATGCTGCAATTTTAGATTTTAACTCAGCTAATTGAGATAATACAGCTTTCATATCCATTTCAGGCTCTGGTTGAACATCTGCCTCTTTAGGTTTAATTTCTGTAATTAATCCTGCTGCACATACAATTGTAGAACCATCAGCAGCTTCATACTCACCTTCTGCCGGAACTAATACCCCATCTGTTCCGGTAAATGTAGCTTTAGAGCCAACTGCTAAAGAATCAACGTTTAATACTGTTCCATCAATCAATGTAACATCTTCTAATTTTACAGGCTCTTCAACTTTTTTAACTGGAACTGAAATTCCTAATTCAAGTAAAGCTGCCTTAATTCTTTCCGATAATGGTTTTTTAGTTTCTGGCATTTTATTTAGTTTAATAATTATTAATATCTTAACTGTATAACCCTAGTTATTTATTTTTTACAAATACCTGCCTGTATAATACTCTCTACAATAGCCTCAACCTCACTATCTGTAAGGTCTGCATCAAGTTCTAAATCAAAATAACCTTCTAATGAAATTCCTTTTACAAGTCCTTTTTTTGCCATATTCCAAACATCATCATTTGATATTTTCATAGAACAAAATATAGTTCCATCGGGTAAATTTTCTAATCCTTTAGGAGCTGAAATCCCCCTGCTATTATCAGATATAAACACCTCAAATACATTAACGCCCTTAGTTAAATTTGTAGTATCATGTGTAACTTTATTTTTATTTTGGTTTCCATCTCTCATATACTTTTGAAGTATTTGCATATTAGCCTCTTTAGTATATACTACATAAAACTCTTTAAATATTCCACTTCCTACCGGGTCTTCTACTTTACGATAAATAGGTAAATCAGCAACAATAACAGGAGCTGTAATAATTCTTTGCTCTTCATTGATTGCCATTTTTAACTCTGTATTTTTATGCTCTTCAAACATTAACCAATCTGTTAACATTGCAGGGCTTTCTACTAAAGCTATGTTTTGAATACCTTGTAATTTTAAATCTTGACCTTCTAAATCTTCATTGATTGAAGCGTAGTATATTGGTAATTTGTTTGGCATAATTTTAAAATGTTGATTGTTTTTCTAATACTTGAACTCTATTTTGTTTATCTGCTATTTCATTTACTCCAATTGTGGCATTTACATTAATTGTTTGTGTTTGTGCTATTCTATTTGATTGACCTCCATTTGAGCCATCGCTATTAATTAATGTTGAGTTATTACTAGGAGGTGCTATTGTTGGAGCTTCAGGTACACTAGGCAAATTTGGACTTCCACCTACTCCAGTAGCAGGAGCTGTTGAACCTCCGCCTTCAAATTTTTGACTTGCTATTTTCGCAATATTTAAAGCAGAAACCACACCTGCTAAAGCTGCATAAGCTGGACCGGCAACAGCACCAATAACAGGAATTGCAGAACCAGAAGAATAAGCTGCTAATACTGCTTGAATACCTTGTATGGTAGCTTGTGCTAATTGTAGTTTTTTATTTGTTTCAAATTTTTGTTTTTCTATTTTAAGTTCTTCTGCACTACCTTTTTTTACATTGCTTAATTTGTATGAGTAAAAAGCATCTGCTAAACCTTGAGCAGCTTGTAAACTTTTAACAGTTACATCAAATGAGAAATTTTGTTCATCTTGTTTTAATTTTTTAGCTGCTGCTAAATCTTCTTCATCTTGTTTTCTTTTTTTAGCTCGAGCTTCAGCATTTCTTTTATCTTTTTCTTCCTGTATTAAAATATCAAGTAGCTTTTGTTCTTCATATGCTTTTTGTTGATCTTCTGCCTCTTTTTTTAACCTATCCTCTTCTCGTTTTATATTAGCATCAATATCGGCTTTAACTTGTTGCTCTCTTTCAAACTTAGCTCTTGAATATTCAGCATCTGCTTTCTTTTTCTCTTCAATATGCTTTTTATAATTTTCTCTTTCTGTTTTTTCAGCTTCTAATGTTATTACTTGTTGCTGTGTTTTAGCGTTTTTAATAGAATTTAATTGCTCTGTTAATAGCTTGTTTTGCTCTTCTGTTAATACTCCTCCGTTTCTAACATACGCTATTGTTTGTTCAACTAAAGATTTATTAGTATCTATAATGGCTTGTTGTTTAGCTTTCTCTAAATCTACTGCACTTTTACCACTTGCTTTTGCTATTGCTATTTGTCTATCATATTCAGCAGTTTGATTAGCTAATGCTTCTTTAGCTTTGTCTGCATTATTTTTTATGGCTTCTCCTTGTTTATCTAATTCACTATTAGTTAACCCCAAGGCATCTGTAAATTCATAAATAACATCTTTTACGCTGGTTATAATATCTCCAACAAACCTAAATGCTTTTGCGACAATTCCGCTTCCTTTACTTAACTCATCAAAGTTTTCAATTAAATACCTTATACCTTCAACTATTAAAAGTAATGGTATAGCTTTCATAGCTGCACCAATACCGCTAAATGCTGTCTTTATCTTTTCTCCATCGAATGAAGCAAAACCCTCTCTTAATAATCCAAAAGATGAATTTAATTTTTCTACTCCCTCACCCTCTAATGATTTAGTAGCATCTTTTAAATCTCCTGTCTTATCTGCTAATTCAGCTAGTGCTTTTGCAGCGTCTTTATCGCCTCTAATAAAAGCATCGGTAGCATCTTTTTTAGCCTGTTTTAAATCTTTTAATGATTTAATTTCACGATCTACTCCTTCAATTTTTACACTAAAAGCTATAGTTTCTTTGCTATCTGACATCTTCTAATTGTTTTATTAAGTCATTATTACCAGAAGATGCTAATGATAAAGCTAATAGTAATGATTCGAATCCTTCTATTAATACAGTAGATGGTTTATCATTCATTATCTCTTCTAAATTTTCAATTTGTTCTAACATCACATATTTATTTTAATATATTGTATCTCACAGCTCCATTTAATAGTAGTTGCTGCTAATCCTGCTATCGAGTAGTTTAATTGTTCTACAGGCATACCCGATATAATTAAATTACACCCACTCATTGAACCAGTAGATAATGTTGATGTAACAGCCATTAAATCTGTATAATTAACTGTACCTACAAAGTTTGTAGCTATTCCGTTTGCCTCCCACTCTATATAATCGCCTGTTAAAATATCAACGGCTAATACTTTTGAATAAAGTTTATAAACTGAATAATTATCTAAAGTAAATTCACCTGTATTTGTATTAAATACTATTTGACTGGCAGTATTATTTGTAGTTGTAGCATCTCCAGTTAATGCCATAAGCAAACTAGAATTATTATTTACAGAGTAGTTACTTCTGCTTAATGCTGAATTATTTGTATTTATTATGCTACTATTTTGAGTATTTTCAGCAACTACTATATCATTACCTATTACTGTTACATTTGAGCAACTAGCAGGTATAATAATATTGTTACCTATTGCAATACAATTTGAGCCAAAAACTTGATTATTTATCCCTCTGCTTAATGATGTATTATTTACCTGTCTTGTTATTGTAGCTCCTGCCGTAATGTTTGGCTCTGTAGCTATTAATACCTGAGATGGACTAAATACATTAGATTCTAATAACTTAATTAATTCGCATAAAATAGAATCTGATTTAGTTGGATCATAATTTGATATTTTATTTACTATATAGTAAGCATTATCAATGAACCATCTTTGTCTAAAACTGAATTTATTTATATCCTTAGATGTTAACCATAAATATTTAGTTACAAACTTTGAATCCTTACTTGTAATATTTTCAGTAGGTATTTTATGAAATCTGTTGTAAAAATTATTATTAGTATAATAGGCATTTACATAAGTGTAATAAACAGCTTTTGGAACTCCGAAATTTAAATCTAAAGTAGGGTTAAATGGGTCATCCGTATGCCCAGCATATAAATATTGATTTGTTACTAAATCAGTATCAAATGAATCTGTATAAGTAAATGAACCGGGAGCTGTTTTATATCCTCCACAATATAACCATCTAATATTCTGAGCTATTGGTTTATATGTATTGTTTTCAAAAGAGTAAATTCTAGGAATTGCTACCCCCATATAATAATTAGCTACATTAGGAGTAGGACTAAATATTATTTCATTTACTTTATCATCTTTTAAAAAGTCATTATCTACATTTATTATCTCAGTTCCAAAAGGTTCTTGATATGTCTTTTGATATAAGTCATTATAATAATCTGAATCCGATTTATAACGCCAGATATATCTTTTACCCTCCAATAAATTCGGGTTGATACTTTGGTCTTTATCTAAATCAGTTCTATTTTCTAAGTTTATAATATCTCCATTATAAAAATCAGAATAGCTCTCAATATATAAGTGTTTAGGATTCGTTTTATCTGGTTCTATTTGCAAATTCAATGCTTGTATAACTGATTTAACAAAATCCCTTTGTTTTATTTTAACAGGTAAAGCATGATTGATTAACATGGTTTGTCCTGTAGTTATATTTTTTGAAGTCAATAATCCATAGAATTGAGTGCCTAAAGTTGGAGGTGAACCAGCGTTATAACCTGTCCAATAAACATCCCAAGTTCCTGTACCTACCATAATATTATGACCTAATGAATCATAATAAAGAACTAATGGCATTTGGTTTAATTCAATAGTGTGTCTTAATTTAGTTCCTGCTGCTAATGAAACCTCACCACTTGCATAGCTTTGTATAAAATTACTATTAAATCTAGTATCCTGAACACCACCATTTCCCCACTCGTAAATAACAGCGCATAACTCATTCCATGTTGTGCCGCCATCTGTTGAAAATTCAGTCATTGACTTTATTTTTAAATCAACAAATTTTGCATAAGCTACAACAGGGTTTGTATGAGTAAAATTGAAAGTTAAATCATGTACCGCTGCTATATTATATCTACCATTATTATTTAATGTTACAATATAATTAGTGTTATTATATTGACTACCTAAATCAAAAAATGGTGGTTGAGTAATATATCCATCCAAAGGAACTATATACTTTGTAGCACTTTGAATATTTATAGGAACGAAACCGCCCGTCCCAGTATTTGCTCCTAAATAAAACTGACTATTATTTATTTGACTTGAATCTAAAGGAACATTGATAATGTTTGGTAGCATTATATACTTCTTAAATTCAGCACTATCTATTATAGAACTTGAATAAGTATATCCTGCCATTTCAAAAATCTTATTCCAATATTCCCAAAATGATAAACATGGAATAAAATCCTCAACATCAAAAGTATCATCACTACCTCCATTTGTACCTCTATCTACAAAAGGATATAAAACACCTAATCCAGTTCCTACATTTGCATTATTTAAAGATATTTGAGTTGCTCTATCGTATGTATGATTATATGCACTAAAATCTAAATCATTAGATGAATCAGCATTACCAGTAATGTATTTATCCCCGATATCTAAAAATAATGACCCTCCTTCACCAATAATTGAACATTCATAAATAATATTCCCATCAGGTTTTAAAACAATCTTTATTAATTGTAAGCTCCCGGTAAAATTCAATAATTCATTTACATAATAACTGCAAGGTGTTTTTTTGTTCTTATTGAAGTATTGAGTTTTAATATTTACCTCAAATATGTTTTCAAATATTTTATTTATCTCATTTGTAGCATATATATTAATAGTCTTACTAAATGAGGCATTACGTTTATCAGGCACTCTAACATCAGATAATACAAAATCGATTGAAACTGGTATATTTTCAGCTAGTGCAATGTCAACACCTTGTATTATTAATTTTGTGCTTACCATTATAAACCTCTTTGTCTAGTTTCTTGAATTGAATACTCGCAAGTAATTGAAAAAGGTATTAAAGGATCAATAAATCCATTTCCTATTTCGTAATTTGAATTTTTAACCCTTACGGATAAATACCTATTCTTTTTGTAGTCTTTTAAATAAACAACCGGGCTATCAAATAAATCTTCTAACTTTTCAGCTTGAGATGGTGTAATCCAATTAGCATTTAATAATATTTGCTTAGTTGTTTGAGTTGAAACAGTATATAATTCAGAATCGTAAATATTACTACCATAAACACCTGATGTTATTTTATTAGATCTTTGTCTTACAGTATTAACTTGTTTATCTACTGTTTTTTGACTTACTTTTTCAAAATCCATATAGTCTATTTTACCCTCACGAGTTAAATAGAACACTCCATAATCTACATAATCAGTTTCAATGTCTTTAAAGTATAGTTGGGTAGTATATAAAACAGTTGAGCCGTTTTTAATTTCAACTACAACACTCCAACCATCTAAAGGAGGTGTCATCCCTAAAGTCACTAAACTATTATACCCACAATCAATATAATGTATTAAATTATTTGACGTGTTTAAAGTAATATCAACACTATCAACTATCCCACTTGTATCATCTAATGTGGTTAAAGTAACCTTAGTTGCATTGTTTCTAAAAAAGTGTATAAAATAATCTCCTGATTCTGTATTAATATAAGGATACGGGTTTGGATCATCCGACAAAGGAATTATATCAGTTCCATTTATTACATACGCTGTATAATCAAAAGTTGCAAAATCTTCTTTTTTAAGACAAGCATCCCAAATAGTATAATCATAAGTATAAGTACTTTGAATTGCACCTGAATAATACTCTTTAATCTTTACCTGAACTGTAGCAGCTTTACCTATTGCTAATCCGTAACTACCTGATTGATATAATTTAGGATTAAAATATGAACGGTTTACATAGTTCTTTGTCCATTCCTGAACATCATAAACTAAATATCCATCTGGACGCTGTAATATATCATAAGTTTCAACTACTCCACTAGCATTGCATTCTACTGTAACAATGTATTTAAAATCAGTTACAGCTATTTGATCTGACAAAGCAGTAAAAAACTGCTCATTATAAGCAGGTGTATATAATTTAGGTTTTTGACTTACTGTTAATGCCATTTATTTAAATGTGTTTGATAATTCTATTTTAATATCAGTTTTAATAACCTCTTTTAGTTTAGTTTCAAGTTGTTCAAGTCTACCATCTTTCATTACTTCTTTAAAAAAGTTATTGCCATCAAATCCATGTTTTTTTAATTTACGAGCTACTAAAAATGAAATAGCTTTTGCAGCTCTATCAAATGGCATCTTTTTTAAATCTTTTTTAATCTTTCTTTTACTTTTTGACTGCCTACCTAATCTAGTTTCTAAATCCTTTTTTCTTAATGATTCTGCTATGCCTTGTTTCTTAGCCCAATCTTCTAAACTCTTTTGTCCTTTTTCACTAACTGGAGCTGCTTTACGTCCCCCATCTACAGCATCTCCATAATCTGCCATAGATAAAATGAACGTTGTAGAAGTAGTAGAATTATTAAATGAAAACTTTATTGAGTTTGCTAAATCACTACTGCTATTTCTTCTAGTTCCATATTTAGAAGCCTTTTGGCTTAATTTTGATTTTAAAGAACTTTGTAAAGCTGGTACGGTATCTTTACCAAATTCAGTTAATACTTTAACTATATTATCACTTACCGCCATTTTCGTACTTTGCTTTATCTTTCAAATAACTTAACTTATTATAGTATCGTATAACGTTCCACTTCCATACCTCATCTTCATTAACCAATGAATCTTTAACTACTTCGCTAAACCAATACTCAAACCCCCATCTTTCAAAAAAGTCTGAAACTCCGGATCTCTCATCATCTCTTTTATTGCTTTTTCGCTTTCCGACAAAGAGGTTTGTATAATCATCTTGTAACTTTTGTAACAATTTGAATAAAAAAAAACACCCCCTAAAACATCTTCTAATTTTGCTTTTTTAAAAAGTTCAACATTTTCATGATGATTATTTTCAATGTACTTAAACTCATTGCCTACCTTTTCATAATGGCATAAAGCAATTAACTCAGGTAAACAATTGAAATAGTTATTGTTGTTTAGTTTAATAAATTCGTGTATATCTCTATGTTGAGATATCGAATAACCTGAAATCTTATCTATGAATTTAAACTCCTTATAACCTAACTTAATGCTTTCTTTAATTGGCATTACGTTAATTTCAGATGATAAAAATAAAGCATGAGCTAATGTATCATAAACCTCTTTTGGAGTTAATGATTCAATATACTCTACTGATTTATTAGATAAAATGGCTAATCTATGACAAGCCTTATCTATACTATCTAGCTTAGTAGTTTTTAATGCTTCAAGTTTTTGAAACTGCTCAACTGTTAAATCTTCGTATTTTCTAGGTATATCCATTATAATAATAACCCTAAAAATTCAGATTTTACACTAATAAGCTATGAAAGTTGACTTTTTAAGTCTATTTAATGCTGGATATCTTAAGATACCATCAATAGCATGGTTATTTTTATCTATTGGTTCGCCTGTAGGTTTACCTGTTTTATCGGTTTCCCAAATGTAAGCTTCTAATTCTTTAATCAAATTAACACTTCTTTTTGTTACATTTATTGTAAATGACTGTAAAGTGTCTATTGAATTTCTAATACTATCAGCTCCTTTTTTAGCTCCCTCGATTCTAAAACCTGCCCTTTTTATATCTTCTATTGATTTAGGCTCTGAACTATCGGCTACTATCATTTGTAAAGGTGAAACTCCTAATAATTTAAACTTCGAAATTAAATCACTATTTGTTAATCCTGTAGAATAAATTAACTCATCTACATATAATTCACCATTACATTTATACATAGACCCAAAAGCTGTAGCGTCATTTGAGAAACCCCAGTCTAAACCATAACTTATAAACTCAGCATCTTTCGGTATTGATTCACAGATTTTCCAATTATTAAATACTACACCATCTAATTGTCCTACCATACCTAAACCATATACTTTCCATTTATTAGCCCAGTATTTAGATTTAATATTGCTTTCTTTAAACAATTCATCGAATGGCAAATCTTTATTATTAAATCCTTTTTCTTTATATTCCAAAATAGCTTTAACCTCAGATTCTGGTAAATATTCGTTATCTTCAAACGTTAAAGTGATAAAATTGTTTTTATTAATAAACTCATCTCCCCAGAATAACTTATCAGGGTTATAATCTATGATAGTTAATTTAGCCCGGCTTATAAACTGTATAGCTGTTTCAATATCCATTTTATCAGCTTCGTTTATATACAGGATATCACGCCTAAAACCTTTACCAACATCTGTAACATCAGCTCCTAAGAAATCTAAATAGCTATCATTTGGATATTCGTGTTTACTTTCTGATTTATTGAAATCATCTTCAGAATTAATTACCCCCCAATCTTTGCAAATCTTTTTATAATCACGTATTACTGTACGCTTCATTTTAGATAGCTCTGAACTTAAAACAGTGGCTTCTTTTTCTGAAGATAATAAGGATTGAATAATTAGTTCAAGTATTGAAATAGTTTTAGAAGCTCCCTGACCTCCACGTATCACAAATACATTCTCATTAGGATTACTTTGTATTAAATCTAATATCCTAAAATAAGCCTTCGAGTATTTATATTTATTTTCTATTGCCAATGTCGGGCATATTTGGAATATTCAAAGTACCTTTTATTTCGGTTTCCGTACTTTCTTTTAATCCGTTTAAACGTTGGGTAATGCTTGGATTAATAACATTTGCTAAACCTAATTTAATCTGGTCGAAGCGTATTTCTCTTTTAATACGTGAACAGATAGGGAAATAGTTTTTGTAAGATTCATTTTTACCTTCAAAATATTCTGTTAAATCAGGGTAATTTATATCGCCATTATCCATAACAAAACATTCAAAACCCTCCATAATAAGAGGTTGTTCCCTTTGCCTCATTACCCTATCTCCATCTTTTCCGACGTAGTCTTCAACCAATACTGGATTTTCTTTTACCTGCTTTTTATACTGGCAAAATAACTCCCACATTTTCTCAGGGGTTTGTATATATTTATGCTTTCCCATTATTCCAAAAGTTTATTTGTTCGTATTCGTCTTGCATTATAATTTGT
>ERZ724505.1001-NODE-1001-length-16291-cov-4.871458_pt1 | contig 16291 bp, 22 predicted proteins | sample MGYA00376038_ERZ724505 | MGnify/ENA primary metagenome ERZ724505 (study PRJEB28724, sample SAMN07190884) | wastewater metagenome | isolation source: effluent of sewage treatment plant in Hong Hong | place: Hong Kong | collected 2016-03-17 ... | reverse complement strand
AGATGCAAGTAAGGTAAAAAATGCGGTTGGCGATATTGATGGGTCGGAAATACTAATCTGCGGTCCTCCTCCGATGATGAAGGAGCTAAAAGAGCAGTTTAAAGATTCTGGAATAAAAAGTAAGTATATTCATACTGAGGAGTTCAATACGACATGAATTTAACTCGCATAGTGATGATCTGTTTGATTATCTATTTCCTATTTGTAGGTGGAATATATTTCGCCGGATATGTTTTGACTCGATGACCGCTAAAAAACAAAATAGAATTAGACAATAAAACTTAACTTGGAGTAATTAGGTATGGCTGTAGGGCAAATGAGACCCAGTCCTGATGGAGAATTTAATGCCGAGCAAGCTGCGTTACATCGCCTCAATCTAGCAGAAAAGGACGTCCAGGAAAATTTAGCTAAGAAAGACAAAGCTGATGCGAGTCCTGATCCAATTTTGAGTGCCATTGGGCCCGAGCTAATTGAGCAACGTAAGAAAGAGCTTGAGAATATCCAACAAAAACATGCAGAAGAAGAGGGAGAAGAAAGGCTCGCAGCGTAATGTATGGCCAAAGCAAAGCCAAAACTATAGCAGAGTATATTAATCAACTTGAAGAGCCACGTAGAAGTGAGATTGCATCCCTAGATGATCTTGTAAGGAAAGTAGCTCCCAAACTAAAGCCAACCATGAATTATGGGATGCCAGGCTACGGCATTTACCACTATAAATACGCGAGCGGTAGGGAGGGGGATTGGGCAGTTATTCAAATCGCTAGTAACAAGAACTATATTTCTTTTTATGTTAGCTGTATTAACGATCGAGGTTATTTGGCGGAGAGCTACAAAGAGCAGCTGCCGAAAGCTTCAATAGGTAAAAGCTGTATCAGATTCAAAAGATTGAGCGATATCGACGAGGGCGTTCTTACCGAGATCATAATTAAATCGTTAGATTGGTGGTCCACTCAACCTAGCCCAAAATCATAAAAACACCTATGCTATTAAGGTGAAAGTTGTTAAACAAATATTCAAAAGCATCCAAGTCCCTCCAGCTAATGTCGTTAAAATAATTGCCGTTAGGGAAGATGGAAAGATGCTTATTCTTCGTAGATCGAGAATCCTATCAATTACCAGGCAAAACGACTTACCTGGTGGAATAGTTGATAAGGGTGAAGATCGAATTGAGGCCACAAGAAGAGAGGCTCTTGAGGAGACTGGTTTAAAGCTCAAACATCTAAAGCCGCTGGAGAGTACATCCTTTTGGGGCACACCAATTGGGCCAGTACGGCTACATGGGTATGTTTGCGAGGTTGAGGGTAACGTTAATTTGAGCTGGGAGCATGATAAATATTGGTGGGTGACACCGAGTGAGGCAATCAAAAAGTTTAAGCTTAGAAAGCCATATCGTAACCTAGTAGAATCTTATATTTTAAATTTGGCTAAGCCGGAGAGCCAAACAGGCCGATAATTAGACCCATAACCAAAATAGTTACAAACTCGTTACCGATGTTTATTAGAGTTAGCTTCTTGCGGCGTCCCTCAAAAGCATCGTGGGTGATAAATCTAGCAGCCGTTAAGCCTAACCATAGCCACAGAGATGTAGTTACTGCATCTTGAAGAAAGCTATTGCCGAAGTATTCGTTAGCTATAAAACTTACATGAGCCAGTACGTATGCGGTTATTAGACTAACTATCAAAGTTGTCGCTAATGGCTTCCACATATCTTGGGATGAAGGTGTTTTGACGTTCGCTAACCTCATCCACTCCTTACCGAAAACAGCTTGAGCATACCAAATGCTGCCGACTACCATTGAGCTGGCAGTTGCAAGCAAGACCGCCCACACATTAATTTGTACTTCCATTACGTTCTCCCTTATGCTTGGATTGTACGCCTTATTTTTGGCATTTTGTAGTTAATTACTTCTACGAATACTGCTAGCATTAATATATAACCTGGAGGAAGCATGGCACAGATCAAAGATATTAATCAGCAAGCAAGTGACAACGAGAATTTTCGAAAAGTTCTAGAAACAGGTGAACACACTCAGGTTGTGGTCATGTCGATTCCTCCCGACGGTGAGATAGGGGAGGAGGTTCATGAGGATAATGATCAGCTATTGATTGTTGTTAGCGGTGAAGCGAGATTACTTTTAGGCGACGAAGAAACAGAGTTTGAAGAAGGGGACGCAGTTTTAGTGCCGGCAGGCGTAAATCATAACGTTATGAATGCTGGTAACGATTCATTGAAGATAATTACAACTTATTCGCCGCCCCATCATCCAGATGGAACTGTACACGAGACAAAGGAAGATGCCGAAGCCGCCGAGGAGGCAGAGGGGCACTAGAAAAAAGGGCGGTCATTACGACCGCCCCTCGTTTTGTGTGAGCTTGAGCTTCAATCGGTCGTTCATCTCTAGTGAGCCGTCTCTTATAAGCTCGTTAATAGCGATACTGAAGGTAGTATTTCTTTTCTTCCCAGTAAGGCTTTCAACCGCTTGGCCAATTTCAACCGCGCTTAGCCAGCCATCATCGTCATCGTAGCCGGTCATGCTGCCACAACAACGACATGGCCAACGAAACCCAAAAAATGCTACATGAACAATCAGATCCTTGTTCTCGTTGACCTCACGAATCAGTCTTTCGCGAGCGGGATCGCTCAAACCTACGGCCCTCCTCAATGAGTTGCTTAAATCGCTTTGTGCGACGGAAGTTCGGGTTGAGGCGTACCATTAGGGTGCGTTCGTTAACCAGAAGGACGCCTTCGTGTACTAGTTGTGACATCGCCAATCCGACAGATCCTGACCCAACATTGAGTCTGCCATATGCATGACGCCTAATCCGATAGGGGGTGACCCATCGATCTTGGGGCCTAACAATAGGCCCGCCACAGCCGCATTTGAAAGGACCTCCAGGAGTTGCCGCAATAATCAGGAAATCTTTTGCCTGCATAATTTCTTGCTCAATAAGTTGATCCAGCGCATCCATTATTAAGCTCCCTTGTCGTTTGACAACACCCTTATTGTGAAAGGGGAGTGAATTTAATGTAAGTCGAATCTTTTTTACTCAATTTTCTTTAACTATAGTCTTGAATACCGAACAAAAGGCGAATATAGTGTAATTTACACCCGTTGAAAAAAAGTTCTTGCGCTAAAACAACATTACGCTTATGCTTTATGTAGAGTACTCAAAAACAAAAGCACGCTACATATAGCGTAATTAAAGAAAGTAAGGGGGATCCAGATGGACATCACAGCCATAAAAAAACGTAACGGCCGAACGGTGCCGTTTAATCGCCGAAAAATACAGGTTGCGATGGAAAAAGCCGCTCGCGCCGTCAATCCTGAGGCTGATGTTCGTCCATTTGCACTAATTGTCGATCACGTCATTCGTTATATCGAAATTGAATGTCGAAATAACATGCCCGATGTTGAGACGGTTCAAGATTTGGTTGAGCGAACTCTAATGGAGCACGGACATTACGACGAGGCCAAAGCCTACATCTTATATCGCGCCGAAAGGGCTAAGGCTCGCGAGCAGCAAGAAGCGGCTATCTCCGAATCACAGACATCACTTCAAGTTATTGATGAGCAGGGTAGTGGCAAAATAATCACCGACCAAGAGCTTCGTGCTCGGTTTGAGCAGGCCTCCGATGGCCTCGAGGATGTCGATATTGATCTGCTAGTTTCACGATGTCGCAATGAGCTTTATGACGGCATGTCCACAGATGAGCTAGAGAAAGCCATGGTGCTAACAGCTCGGTCCTTAATCGAGCGTGATCCAAATTATTCAAAATTGGCTGCCCGAATCGGCTTACGAAGCCTTTACAAAGAGGCGGTTGGCGCAGAGAGCTCAGTAGATCTTGATAAGAAATATCGTGAAGGTTTCATTAAGAATCTTAAGCATTCGGTTGAACAGGGAAGACTTGTTCGGGATATGCTTGGCTTTGATCTCAAGCAGTTGGCGGAAGCTCTCAAGCCAGAACGCGATAAGGAGCTCGAATATCTTGGTTATGAGACCCTATATGATCGCTACTTTTTGATAGAGGAGGCGGGGACTAGAAGGCTAGAAACACCTCAGGCTTTTTGGATGAGGGTCGCCATGGGGGTATCGCTTAACGAAAAAAATAAAGAGAAGCGGGCGATAGAATTCTATGATGTCATGAGCCGCATGGAGTATGTCCCCTCCTCGCCTACGCTATTTCACGCTGGCACCAAGCTTCCACAGATGAGTTCATGCTACCTCAATACGGTTGAAGACAAGCTCGAGCACATTTTTAAAGTTTATGGTGATAACGCCCAGCTGTCTAAATACGCCGGTGGGATAGGGAGTGACTGGTCAAACATCCGTGCTACAGGAGCATGGATCGGAGACACTAACATCACCAGTCAGGGCGTGATTCCCTTTTTGAGGATTGCCAACGATGTAACTGTTGCCATCAACCGGAGTGGCAGGCGTCGAGGCGCAACAGCTGCTTATCTCGAGACCTGGCATCTGGACATCGAAGACTTTCTCGACCTGCGACGCAACACCGGAGATGAGCGCCGCCGAACTCACGACATGAATACGGCAAACTGGATTCCTGATCTTTTCATGAAGCGAGTTAATGAAAACGGTCGCTGGACATTGTTCTCGCCGGAGGAAGTGCCGGATCTTCATCATACTTACGGCAAGAATTTTGAGAAGCGATATCTAAAATACGAAGATAAGGCAGCCCAAGGTAAGATCAAGCTTTTCAAAGAAGTAGCGGCTCGCGACCTTTGGCGCAAAATGATCACTATGCTTTTTGAAACCGGCCACCCGTGGATTACATTCAAAGATCCGTCGAACGTAAGGTCCCCACAGGACCATGTGGGCGTGGTCCACAACTCCAACCTATGCACGGAGATAACGCTTAACACTTCTAACCAAGAAACAGCGGTTTGTAATTTAGGTTCGGTTAACTTGGCTCGTCACATGAAAGACGGAAAGTTGGATCGCGAAAAGATCGAGCGCACAGTTGCGGTCGCAATGAGAATGCTTGATAACGTTATCGACCTAAACTATTACCCCACTATTGAGGCTAAGAATGCCAACCTTAAGCATCGTCCTGTCGGGTTGGGAATTATGGGATTCCAGGATGCGCTCTATCAGGCCGACATCGAGTTCGATAGCGACGAAGCGGTGCGTTTTGCCGATCAAAGTATGGAGTTTATTGCTTATCACGCGATTCTTGGCTCGGCAATGCTGGCAAAAGAACGAGGCAAATACGAGAGCTTTGATGGGTCAAAATGGTCGAGAGGTATTTTGCCGGTTGATACGCTTGATCTTCTCGAGCAAGAACGTGGAACACCAATTGGAGTCATGCGTACTTCATCAATTGATTGGGCGCCAGTTCGCCGAGCGATCAAGAAATACGGACTACGTAACTCAAACACCATGGCGATTGCACCGACAGCAACCATCTCAAACATAACCGGCTGTTTCCCATCTATTGAGCCGATTTATAAAAACCTGTACGTTAAGTCGAATATAAGTGGTAACTTTACGGTTGTTAACTCGTATCTAGTTGGAGAGCTAAAAAGTTTGGGACTGTGGAACCAAACGGTGCTCGAGGAAATAAAGCAGCATGATGGCAGCATTGCAGAGGTTTCAACTATCCCGCCACGGCTAAGAGCGAAATACAAAGAAGTGTTCGATATCGACACGGAGTGGCTAATTAAGGCTGCTGCCTATCGAGGTAAGTGGATCGATCAGAGTCAATCTCTCAACATCTTCTTTAAAGGATCGTCCGGTAAGCGCTTGGCCGATATCTATATGCTCGCTTGGCACATGGGGCTCAAGACTACCTATTACCTGCGTACTTTAGCAGCCAGCTCAGTTGAGAAAAGTACGGTTGATCTTGTTGCTAGCAGAGAGCCGATTGTTGAGGCAAAAGTTGAAATCACCGAAGCAGTTCAAGTTGCTCAGCAGCCACAACCCGAGCCTAACCCAGTTGATGTTCAACCGGCTCAAACATCAATCACTGCTACGGCTATTGAAACAGTTGAAGCCAGTGATGGTGGTCCAAAACTTTGTTTGATTAATGATCCAGACTGCGAAGCCTGTCAGTAAAGGGGGAGAAATGGCACAGCCAGCACAAGTTAAACGATTATTAAATGCATCAGGGACAGATCCAAATAAGATCCTTCCGATAAAGTACAACTGGGCTCGAACGTACTACAAGCAGGGGGTTAACAACAACTGGGTACCGGAAGAGGTGGCCATGCAGGATGACATCGAACTTTGGAAAAAGCCCGGCGGTTTGAGCGATGCGGAGCGCCGACTGATTCTGTGGAATATGGGCTTTTTCTCAACGGCCGAAAGCCTGACCGCTAACAACATCGTCCTCTCGATCTATAAGCACCTCACCAATCCAGAGTGTCGACAATACCTTCTGCGCCAGGCATACGAAGAGGCGATCCATACCGATACCTTTATCTACTGCTGTGATTCACTTGGGCTTGATCCCGAAGAGGTCTACACCATGTATCTCACGATTCCGAGCATCTCCGCAAAAGATGAGTTTGTGGTTGATATGACTAAAAGCCTGCTTGATGATAACTTCAAGCCCGATTCCCCAAAAAATATTCAGCGATACGTTCATGACCTTGTGGGTTATTACGTCATCATGGAGGGGATCTTTTTCTATGCCGGTTTTGTGATGATGCTTTCGTTCCTCAGGCAGAACCGGATGGTGGGTGTCGGCGAGCAATTCCAATATATTCTACGCGATGAGTCGATTCACCTGGCTTTTGGCTCAGATCTTATCAATACAGTCGTTGATGAAAACCCGGAAATTTGGACGGCAGAGTTCAAAAAAGAGCTAACCGATAACATCATCAAGGCGGTTGATTTAGAACATGAGTATGCTAAAGACTGTTTGCCGGAGCCGTTAGTTGGTTTAAATGAAAAGCTAATTCGTCAGTATCTTGAATACATCGCCGATCGTAGGCTTGAGCGGATTAGGCTACCCAAACAATATGGTTCAACCAACCCATTTCCATGGATGAGTGAGGTAATGGACCTCAAGAAAGAGAAGAACTTTTTCGAAACAAGGGTGATCGAGTACAAATCTGGTGGAGCTCTTGAATGGTGATATAAGGCTTATGCTAAGCCAAAATATGTTGAATACAGTTTAATAATCCGTTAACATTCTTGATGATAGGATTTTGTTAATAATAACGGACAACAAATGAGATTACTAATCATCGAAGACAACGAAACTGTAATTGCCAACTTGCGAAAAGGCTTGAGAGACTCATACATCATTGATGTCGCGCGCAGTGGTAACGAGGGTTTAGATAACATTGCCGCTTGCGACTACGACCTCATTTTTCTTGATCTCACTCTACCGGATCATGGTGGCATAAATCTTTGTCGTGAGCTTCGTCGAGATGGAGTGGTTTGCCCAATAATGGCAGCGACCGAACGTAATGACGTTGAGCTCCAGGTCATGGTACTAGACGCTGGCGCCGATGACTATGTCACAAAACCTTTTCACATTGAAGAAATTCGCGCTCGCATTCGTGCACTTCTCAGACGAGGATCTGACCATAAGACCAGTGAGCTTACTGCCGGTGATTTAGTAGTAGACGTTTCTAAACGTACAGTTGAAAGGGCAGGTAAACTTATCCAGCTGCGCCGCAAAGAGTTTGACCTGCTAGAGTATCTTGTTCGCAATAATGGCCATACGGTCACGCGACAAATGATTCTCGACCATGTCTGGGATATGAACGATAGTATCTGGACTAACGCCATTGACGTTCATATCAAGCACCTTCGGGATAAAGTTGATCGCCCCTATGACGAGTATTACATTAAGACTATGCATGGTGTCGGTTACAGATTTGATGCAGAGTCTGAATCGGGTAGCTCCGCAGCGCAGCTTGAATTAGCAAAAAGCTAGTTGTTCTAAATCATAAAAAAGTCGTTCTCAAAACAAGCCTTTTTCAGTCCCCTTTCCCGTATAATGCTTTCAACTAATTGCGTAGGATAAGGGCAAAGGGGAGGAGTTGCCATGGAGAAGACTAAAAAGCACTCAAAAAAGCAGCCAAACAAAAGTGAATTTTACGAAGTAATGCCAGGGTATGCCGAGAATCCTTCGTTGTTCTCTTCACCAGATGAAGTCGATAGGCAAGAGGACATAGAAATAAGGCAAAAAATGCTAAGGCAGGTAGCAATACTTTCAGGATTGTTGGTTATACAACTGGTTTTATTTGCTATTCTTTTTCAGCTAACGGTAAATCTAGGCTAGCTACTTAGGCTTCTTGGGTTTTACGGAACTAATAACTACTTCAGGAGTAAGATGCTCCCTGAAGTCGTCTGGTTGTTTGATTGATTTTCGTTTACGAGTTTGAGCCGATTTCAAACCGCCAAGCCGCCCGGCTTTACGGTGTCCTTCGGAGTCTCCATGCCACCCTCTAGCCATAAAAATCTCCCTGGTTAATGAGATGATCATATTCTTGCGGGTATTCAATAGCTTCGGTTATTTCGATCAATAACCGTATGTCAAAATCTCGTTGAGGCAAATTCAGACTACTATACAGGTCCGGTATAGGCTTTCACAAGCCCATATTTCTACTTGGACAAAATGCTAGTTACTATTTTTGATTTAGAGCTTCTTCGACCATACTCTTTAGAGTTGCGTAATCGAAGCTTTCTGCTTTCTTGCCATTGATGTAAAAAGTTGGGGTAGCATTAACGCCTATATCTTCACCGTCACGCTTGTCTTGGTTAATGAAGTCAACGTACTTGTTTTCCTCAACATCTTTCTTGAGTTTGTCGGCATCTAGGCCAAGCTCTTTGGCGTACTCGGCGAACTTATCAACGGGGTTGGGTAAATTTTCCCATTCGGTTTGAGTGGTATAGAGCTTACTGTGCATCTCCCAATACTTCCCTTGAGCACCAGCAGCTTCGGCGGCTTCAGCGGCAGGCATAGCATTTTTATGAATTGGCAGCGGGAAGTTTCTGTACACGAATGTAATCTTATCTCCCATCTCTTCCTTCAGTTTCTGTACGTTAGGCTCGGCTGCAGCGCAGGCTGGGCATTGGTAATCTCCAAACTCAACTACTTGTACCGGGCCATTTCCGGCCTTGTGGCTGTCGGGTCGGACCAGCTTACTTTGATCGACTGTGTCGGAGTTACTATCTGCTGTTGATCCGCCCCCTCCGGCAAAGGCGAAGATCGCAATCATACCGACGACAATAACGCCGAATATTGCTGCTAGAATTTTTGCTTCTCTAGTCACTTGTCTTCCTCCATTCAACTATCATGAAAGCGATAATAACACTAAAAGCCGCAAGGGACATAAATGGAATGGTAATAAACCCAAGTATGTTGACCTGAATAGTGGTGCAAGATATTCCCTGAACACATGGCGCAGCACTCTCTGGGATGATCTTCCATTGGAGTAGCGAGTGGTAAAGCGCGATCAACCAACCGATTGATGCCAATGGAAGAACATATTGATAAAGCTTCTTATCTCCTCGAAGTATTCCGATACCAATAATGAATGCAAGTGGATACATCAATACTCGTTGATACCAACAAAGAACACAGGGTGGCAGCTTGAGAATTTCACTCAAAAAGAGGCTACCAAGTGTGGCTACTAATGCCATGGCAAAGGCGCCATAGCGACTGTACAAAACCGCTTTAGTCATTAAATTTATAATACCATCAATAACTAGAGCTTTATATTTTTAAGCAATTGATTGATACTGGTTAAGTCTATGAGTAACACAACAGTAATTCTCGCCGCATCAACCGCGTTTGCCTCTACTATGATTGGTGGCTTATTTGCTATGAGGTATCAAAAGTATCTGCATCACATTTTGGGATTTACCGGAGGCGTAATACTAGGAGTGATTGCCTTCGATATTTTGCCGGAGATCTTTGAAACTTCACAGGAAATAGGCACAAACATTGAACTTGCAATGATCGCACTGGTAGCTGGCTACTTAATATTTCACGTGATCGAAAAGTTGATGTCCAGCCATCACGTGCACGAGGATCATGGTCACGAGCATAGTGATCCCCGCATAGGTCGGTTGTCGGCGGCGGCGCTTGTTGGCCATAGCTTCCTAGATGGAGTCGGTATAGGTCTAGCATTCCAGGTTAGTACTGAAGTTGGATTGGCGGTCGCGGTAGCTGTTATTGCGCACGATTTCTCTGATGGTTTAAACACTGTAAGCCTGATGTTGAGGCACGGCAACAAGCGCAACAGGACCATATGGATGCTGCTGGCTGCAGCTCTGGCTCCTGTCCTTGGTGCTGCTTCAACCACTTTGTTCTCAATACCAGATGAATTATTGCCTGTATTCCTCGGATTTTTTGCAGGGCTTCTGCTTTACATTGGCTCAAGCAGCATTTTACCTGAGGCTCACCAAAGGAAGTTCTCTTGGATCACCTACTTTTTAACTATTTTCGGCGCTTTTTTGATGTATGTGGTTGCCGAGCTGTCACATCAATAAAACGCTCTAGCTTTCAGTAAAGCATAACTGTTATAATTTTATTAATCTAAGGAAGTACGCGATTGAGGTGAGCCTAATCAATCCGCAAATGAATATTTCGAATGCAATCAACAGCCTAAGCAAACTTGCCGCTATGGGGCTTGCTTCGTTGATGCTAATGATCGCGATTACTCCTGGGGTGGTGGCAGCGGCCATCAGTCAAGGCTATCGATCAAATGACTCTCTAGTTGCCGGGACTTTGGTCTCAGCAGATAAAAGCGATCAGGATGGATTAGTGATTCCTGCAAACATCGATAATGCTGACAAGTTGGTGGGAATTGTAGTCGCAGAGCAAGACGCCACACTTTCTGTAACGAACCCTAGCGACAGTCTTCAGGTCGCTACAAATGGTACAGCTCAAGCGCTAGTTACCGACATCGGAGGTGAGATCAAAGCCGGTGACTCAATTACTGCATCTCCGGTAAGTGGTGTAGGGATGAAAGCCAACGACAACGTTAAGATTGTTGGGGTCGCTCAAGCCGATGCAAAATTCAATGGTAAAACCACTCAAGTAAAGAATAAAGATGGGAAAGAGGAAACATTCAAGGTCGGAACAGTACCCGTTGTAATACAAGTTTCCTTCTATGTCCCAGAGACAAAAAAGAGCCCAATACCCGAGCAGTTGCAGCTTTTTGTCGATTCAATAGCTGGTAAGCAAGTTCCCATTGAGCGGCTAGTTGCTAGCGCAGCGATCGTATTGGCAGCGGTTATTACCATAGCTATCTTGCTATATTCAGCAATACATAACTCCATGATCTCTATCGGGCGAAACCCTCTTGCCCAAGGGAGTATTTATCGAGGGCTTTGGCAAGTAATCATAACCAGTTTTATAATATTTATTGTAGCGCTAGGAAGTGCCTATTTTGTGTTAACGAGGTGAGACCATGAACGAGATAATTTTACTGAGCGTCATCGCTATTCAATCGGTTATTGTAATCGGTCTTGGTATTGCCCTGTTGCGCCATCCCCATCACGAGTATCACGAGAAGCAGGTAGATAAAACTCATGCCGGTTCGCAGCAAAGTAGCTCTGTTGAGATGCCGAGATTAACCGAGCAGGATCTAGAGCAGCTGAAGACCCAGGCCCGGCAGGCTTTTCAAACGGCTGTTGATGAAGGCGCTACTACCTTCCACGCCGATTTACAGAAAACCTCCGAGCAGCTCAACAAGCTGATAATTCGCATCACCACTGATGTTGTCGAGAAGGAGCTTGACGAGTACCGCAGCAACCTCAAGACTGCCCGCGAAAATGCGCTCAATAGCCTGCAAGAGATGCAGACAGCGGTTGACTCCAAACGCAAAGATCTCGAAGCTGATTTGGATGCGGAACTGGTAAAAAGGCGAGAGGCACTTTCGGCTCGAATTGACAAAAAGCTGGGTGCTGCAGTGGCGGCATACATAGTTGAAAGTTTGGGCCAGGGCGCTGACTTAGGTGCGCAACGTAAATTTATGCTCGAAAGCTTAGAGCGCCATAAAGCAGATTTGAAGAAGGAGATCGAAGGTGGCGTATAAACTACCAATCAGCGTATATTCGCCCGATCACATCCGTTTTTGTGTCGAAGAACTCGAGTCTTACGCCGGAGCATTAGAGAAAAACTCTAGAGGTTCTACAACTGCCGGTGCGTGGGGATTATCAACCGAGTCGTCTTCACTTGTTGGCATGCTTCCTAAGACGAAGCAGGATGAGCCAGAAGCAATGAGGGCTTTAGTTGACTGGTTGAATGGCTACTTAACCGCCTCACGTGTTTTAGGCATTACATTAGCTGCTCCGGCGTCACATAAGCTCAAGGAGGAGCTGGTGAGCTGGTTGCGTGAAAACGTAGCTAAGGACATCCTGGTCGAATTTAGTGTTAATCCAGATATCGCTGGCGGGATGGTTTTACGATCAACAAACCGCATCTACGACATGTCATTTCGTAGTTTGTTGTTAAGCCAGCCAGAGAGGTTCACGAGGACATTAGAGAATGTATGATAATCAAGCCTTTGCCAAGCTAGTTGCAGACGGGCTTCCTACAGGTGAGATTATCGGTACTAACTCACTATTAATCAGAATACGTGGGTTGGAAGGTGTTAGCGTTAACTCGTTGGTCATGTTTGAAAATGGTGACCGCGGATTGGTCCGAGCAGTTAACGACCAGACGGTCGAAGTACTGGCTCTATCCACCAATAGGCTCAAATTAGGGATGGTGGCAGTACTCGACCAACAGGTTTACAAAACTGGTGTCGGTGAGGGTCTCATAGGGAGAATCATAAATGTACTTGGTGAGCCCCTTGATGGAAAGGGGCCCGTTGCTGTTGGTGGTTATTCTGAAGTTTTTACTACCGCTCCTGGCATTATTGAGAGGGCAGAGCTTAGCGACCAGCTAATAACCGGAGTATCGATCGTTGATTCGCTATTCCCGTTTGTGCTTGGTCAAAGGCTAGCTATTCTTGGAGACAACAAGACGGGAAAAACCGCCTTCTTGAGGCAGCTGACCAACTATCAAACCGCTGTAGGTCAAACCGTGGTGTACGTTCTTATTGCCAAGCGTCAGGTTGATATCGACACCCTAGTTGCTAGCTTCCAGGCAAGCGGCGCAATGAAAAATGTGATCATGGTGGTGGCAAGTACTTTTGAGGCATTGAGCCTTTCCTACTTGGCGCCATACGTTGGCTGCGCCATAGCTGAGGATTTGTGGAAGAAGGGTAAGAATGTCATCGCAATCTACGACGACCTAAGTAATCATGCCAAGGCTCATCGAGAGCTTTCGCTGCTTGCGGAAGTTAGCCCGGGCCGCGACTCATATCCGGGAGATATGTTTTACTCGCACTCCTCGCTATTGGAGCGAGCCGGAAAATTGGCATCAAGTGGTGGCACATTGACGGCTCTCCCAGTTGTATTAACTCCAAACGACGATATCACAGCTTATCTACCAACATCGGTTATGTCGATTACAGACGGTCAGATAATATTTGATCAAACTACCTTCCGACGCGGCATTCGACCAGCCGTAAATGTTGGTCTATCGGTCTCTCGTGTGGGTGGTCGAGTTCAGCCACAGCACTGGAAGCAGCTCTCTAGCCAGTTATTTAAGAAACTTGCTGATTACAGGCAAGCATCTGAGTTCGCTCAGTTCGGTTCGGAGCTAGCAGCTCAAACTCAAGCCGATTTAGCCCTTGGTAAAGCGATTTATGAGATATACAAGCAGCCGCCAAACGAGCTATTTGACATTAATTCACAATATCTAATGCTGGCAACTGTACTAAAGGGTGGCGGGCGTATGTCGCTCAATATCCCGATGCTTAAGAAAATGGCGGTTGAGAAAGCGCAGAAGCTTCAACCTAATTCCGACCTAACTCCAATCGTTGATGAACTGCTTCAGGCAAATGCAGTCGAGGTGAAAAAATGAGACGAGCATTATATGTCCAACGTGAAGTTGAGCAAATCAGCACAATCAAGGACATGACGTCTGTATTCGAAGCAATCGCGAGTATTCACATTGCTCAAATTAAAGACAAAGTTATGTCTTCGACGGCGTTTTTTAATGAGCTTTGGCACATTTATTCGCAGCTCAGACTAGGGGATAACGACTTCGTTGAGCATCGTAAACCGAAAATAACTAATCGCCAGGCTCTGGTTATTGTTACGTCAGATGGAGGTCTCATCGGGGACATTGATGAGCGAATTGTTGAAGCTATGCTCAATCACCCCAACCACGAGAAGGCCGATATTTTCGTTATTGGCTCGCATGGTGCGGCGCTTTTGAATCGTAGAGGCATCAAGCCACTGAAGGTTTTCCCTCTGCCTGATGCTGATCACAATATTGAAGTTACGCCCATGACAAAAATCATAAACCAGTATCACTCTGCTACCGTTTACTATCAAACATATATATCACTGCTTCGACAAGAAGTGGCTAGAATTGAGCTATTTTCAGCGGTGGCTGCGCTCGGCAAGACCAAGAATGAGAAGTTCAAAGAGGTGATTTCTAGCCGAGACTATATCTTCGAGCCATCACTTAATGAGATAATAACTTTCATGGAAACGGTTATGCTCGATATCGCGCTCGGCCAAATAATCCTAGAATCAAAACTAGCTCAGTATGCCAGCCGATTTAACGCGATGAACCAAGCCAAGAATAAGGCTAAAGATATGCAACATGATCTCACTCTGGAGTTAAACCGTGCAAAACGATCTCAAGGGGATGAGAGAATTAAAGAAGTGCTTGGTGGTATGAAAGTTATGGCGAGGAATAAGAATGCCTGAATCGGTTGCAGAAGATAAGAAGTCGCAAGCTAAAAGCGCCAAGCCAGTAGATAGTGTGGCTGGGCAGAGGTACGGGGTTGTAAAATCGATCAACAACCTTACCGTTGAGGTTGTATGGATAGGCGAACCGCCTGCGTCTAGGGAACTGCTTCAGCTAGAAGGTGATCCAAACGCTTTGATGGAGGTGCGCTCGTTTAATCATCAGTCTCATGCTGTATGCATAATTTTGTCGTCAATCGATAAAATCAATCGCGGCTCGAAGATGATTGCCACTGGGCAAACTATTAGCGTACCAGTTGGCCAAAAGACAATGGGGCGATTCTTTAATGCACTTGGACAGCCAGTTGATAATTTAGGTCCCATCGAAGGGGCGGAGTACAGGTCAATATACGCGGTAAAGCCTCCGCAGCAGCTGGCTCAGCCGAAAGCACCTGAAGTATTGGAAACAGGCATCAAAGTCATCGACTTCTTTACACCATTCGTTAAGGGCCGAAAGATCGGAATTGTCGGTGGAGCCGGTGTTGGCAAGACAGTCTTGATGATGGAACTCATTCACAACGTTGCCCGCGACGGCAAAAGCCTTAGCTTCTTCACCGGCATCGGAGAGCGCATTCGTGAGGGGCACGAGCTGTACATGACATTAAAAGAGCGTAAGCTTCTCGACAAGTCGGTTATGTTCTTCGGCCAGATGAATGAAACCGCTGCCATGCGTGCAACGGTTGGTGCTTCGGCGGTAACCTCGGCCGAGTATTTTCGTGACGACGAAAAGCGAGATATTTTGTTCTTCGTTGACAACATTTATCGTCATATTCAGGCCGGCAATGAGCTTTCAACGAGTATGGGGCTAATCCCTAGTGAGGGTGGTTACCAGGCAACATTGTTCTCTGATCTTAAATCGCTCGAAGATCGTCTTTACTCAAACGAGAATGGCTCAATTACCAGTGTTCAAACCATTTATATCCCGGCGGACGACTTGAGTGACCCCGCTGTGCAAGAAATTCAGCAGCAGCTCGACTCTGTCATTGTGCTCTCGCGTGCTGTCGCCGAATCTGGAATTCGCCCAGCCGTTGACCTCATTCGAACTACCAGCTCATTGCTTACGCCAGAAGTTGTTGGTGATCGTCACTATATGCTTGCAACAACTGTTCAGTCGATCATGCAGAAGTACGACTCGCTAAAGAACATAATCGCCATCATTGGTGAAAATGAGCTTTCACCAGCCGACCGAGTCGAATATGAGAAGGCGAAGAGGTTGATTCAATTCTTTAGTCAAAACTTTTATGTCTCTGAGGAGCTTACGGGGAAGCCGGGCGAGTTCTTTAGCTTAAGCGATACATTGACTAAACTCGAAGAGATTTTAATCTAGGCCGAGATGTGGATAGCCAACGACTAACCGTAAAGATTTTCTCACCCTACCAAATTTTTTATCAGGGATCAGCAGTATCTGTGAGCGGAAAGAATAAAACTGGGGATTTTGATGTCCTTTATAACCACAGTAATTTTTTCTCACTGCTACCGGGCGGGATACTCAAGG
>ERZ724505.998-NODE-998-length-16316-cov-5.820675_pt1 | contig 16316 bp, 26 predicted proteins | sample MGYA00376038_ERZ724505 | MGnify/ENA primary metagenome ERZ724505 (study PRJEB28724, sample SAMN07190884) | wastewater metagenome | isolation source: effluent of sewage treatment plant in Hong Hong | place: Hong Kong | collected 2016-03-17 ... | reverse complement strand
CTGGCAGTGGCAGAGGCGGCGGCAGAGGTGGCGGACGTGGAGGCCGTGGGCAGAATGGCGGGAATGCGCCTGATGACGATTACAACCTGGCGGGGACACTTAGCGAAGCCGAACAGAGGGCATACCAGGCCAACCTGGACGCATGTCAAAAGGCAATCGCAGAGTATAAGGCGGGCAAGACAACATTTGATCAGGCATTTGCGGTTGTTAAAGGATTGTTTGATGCCAAAAAGATCTCAGTTTCGGACTTTGCCGACTTTGCCCAGGAAATTGACGCGATCCGGCAGGAGCAGGAAAAGAAGGGCTTAGGAATTGCTGACGACATCACCAAGCCAGGGGATTTAGGGGCGGTGACGACGACCGGACCGGGACGGCAATCACCAGGGCCACCGGCAACGCCGCCGCCAGCGGCCAGCACGCCGCCTCCCAAGCCGGTACGCAACGAGAAGCTCGCCAACGACCTGGTCTTTGCCGCACAGAACGCGGCCACGAAAGAGAAGGGACAGGCGGTGCTCAAAGCTGCGGCCGAGGCGCTCAAGGCTGGCGTAATCGACGACAGTGACCGTGGGCGGATTCGTGCGATCCTTGACTCCGTGGCGTTTCAGAACAACTACCTGGACGGATTTGACACTTCAGCGCTGGGGCAAAACAGTACAACGCAGATCAAGCCGCCAGGGACTCCGGGAACACCAGGAGCACCAGGGCGCGTTGGATCTGTCAGCGACGCCCAGAGTGCCCTCTCGTCGAGCGCGATCACGCCGCCATCGCAGATTCTTGGCACTGGGGCGGCTCCGGTGAGCGATATACCTCCGCCACAGCCTCCAGTCGTAAATATCGACGTCGGCGGGATCAGCGGAAATAGTGAAAGGGAGATCCTGGACAAATTGCTCCAGGCGGTTCGTAGCGGACTTAACGACGCAGGGGTGACAACCTAATGACAGTTTATCTCAGCATTGATGGAGAACAGCACCCAGTCCTCATTGGATCACTTTCGGCGTCACTCCAGGCCGGCCTGGCAGGGACTTCCCTGTCCGCGCAGGTGTGCTCAATCGGCACTTCTCCCCCTAACCCAAACGCAAACCTCCCTGTGGAGTTGACCATCCGCTCGCTGACGTTCAATTGCCGGCTGGCGAGCGTCTCACACGAGAGTCGCAGCGGTGCCAGCGTGGTTGTCTATTCCCTGCAGGCAAACGGGCCACAGGAGCGTCTCAGGCGCAACGTGGCCTATTCTAGCCGCATCACGACCGCCGTCAGTTCAATCCTTGACGACTTGCTTTCGGGCAGCGGGTTGACCGGGTCGGTGCCGGACGATAAGAACCTGACTGGCGGATTTGACTTTAGTGGCACACTTGGCGACGCAATCACAAAACTGGCAACGCGGGCCGGAATGGGAATCTACATCGGGCCATCGGGCGTGGTGAATCTGCGCGACCTGACCAACCTTGACGCCGCCCCATTCGCCTGGACCGTGGGCAGCAAGAACCCGTTCAGCAACTTCACCAAAAGCCGGAGCAAGGACCTGCCGATCACCCGAGTGTACGTCAAGGGCGCGGTTGAAAAAGAAGACCCGGCGGATCCGGACAGCGATACCCGTACGCTCCGATTCACGATGAATGGGGTTGACGCGTGGGTGGATATTCCTCGCGATGTTCTATATGACGAGATCACGGATGTGCGGCTGAACTCAACCTCGCAGACGATCACATTTCGCGGCTCTGGGTCGGAAGCGGCAGCGCAGGTAGTCCACTACCAAAAAGGGCGGCGGTTATTCTTCAACACGTTGCCAGCCGACACAGATGTCGTCGAGGTGGATATCACGATCCAGTACGCCTACGGGATGGCCGAGGATACAGCGGTTCAGGCAGAGCTGAGCGCCATCCCACCGTCAGGCTGGGACGGGATTGTCGAGCATACGATTACCGACGAATCCATCCGGACCAGCGGACAGGCGCAGCAACTGGCAGACGAACAGATCGTTGTTCTGTCCCAGCCGAAAAAATCAATGGGGGCAACCGTTCACTCTGCGTCAATTTTTGAGCCGCTGGAACTGGTCACGGGCACACACTCAGTTGACGGGTGGAGCGAGCAATTGCCGGTAGTATCAAACCAACTCTCCTGGGATAACGCCAAAGGGGAAATCAAACAGGAAGTGTCGTGCGAGAACGGGGCCGCCCCAACATCCGGCGGGACATCTGGGAGCGCCGGAGGTCTCCGCAGCCTGATCCGCACCTCGACAACCGCAAACGCGTCGAGCCCGCGTCCTGTACCGACACAATCATCCAGTGCAGGCCCCCCGCTCCCACTATTCGGGTCGATTCAGGATCTTGCTTTCGACACAGGCGGGAATTGCTACATTACGGATAATAATAATTCCAGAGTGCGGAAAGTCAGCGCCCTGGGGATACTTTCAACCGTGGCGGGCACCGGAGATCCTGAAGATAACGGCGACGGTGGCCCGGCTGTAGCCGCGGCGATTAGTCCAATTTCTATCCGGGTAGACAGCGCAGGCAATTTATTCATTGGGTCGGACCTTTATCGAATCCGAAAGATTGACACAGATGGAATTATTTCGACTTTTGCGGGCAATGGGACAACAGGAGACCCTCCGACTGGAGACGGAGGACCTGCGACTAGTGCGACGATCTATGTTCCTCAAGACTTGGCGATTAATTCTTTAGATGAAGTGTTCTATTGTGCGGCCAATGTAAATCCAATTCGATATATTGATAATAGCAATGTGATTGATACTCTACTGGATGGGCTTGGCAACCCAATCGAAAATACCCAGTATATGAATTTCGACCAGGCAGGGGGTGACTTATATTTTACAGATGGAAATACTATTTATAAATTATCAGGTGGGGTAATTAGCACGGTTGCCGGTACTGGAATAAATGGGTACACCGGGGACGGAGGTGCGGCTACTGCCGCCAATATTTCCAGTTACAACCTGTGCCTGGACGACGACGGCAATATGTATTTCTGTCAACTAAATGAACATGTAATACGGAAAGTTGATACCAGCGGAATCATTACAACGTTTGCCGGGACAGGTACGGCAGGGTATAGCGGTAACGGCGGGCCAGCCGAGGATGCCGAGCTAGAATCCCCCTTTGGCATCACTTTTTACGGCGGCGCACTTTATTTCAGTGACCAATTTCAATCATGTATCCGGAGGATTGACCTAACGACGGGGAATATTAGCCTATTTGCCGGGACGCCAGGGCAATATGGGTTTGGCGGCGATGGCGGGCCAGCCCATCTTTAAGGAGGGTAAAATGGATTCAGATTCACGCAAAATCTTAGGGCTGGTTTTTCTGCGCATCGGCGCGCGGCTCGGGCTGATTGGGACGTATACAGTCTCATCCGAGCGCCCTGACTGGATAATGCTCGCGGTGGTGATCTTTGCGGACGTTCTCGTCGAGGTTGGGGCGTATCTCTTCAACCCGGAGCGCCGGGTAGCGATCCCACGCCGCCGCAAAAAGGAGACAGGTGATGAAAGTCAATCGTAAAGCATTTTTCGACCAGTACCGACTCGCCTACGGCAAGCTGTCACAGTCGCAGGTTGACGGAATCGACTTCCTGCTCACGCAATTCGAGCGCGACCCGGAGTTTGCCGACGTACGGTGGATCGCCTATGCGCTCGCCACCATCAAGCACGAATGCGCCGACACGTGGCAGCCGATTGTGGAATATGGGGCGACCACATATTTTGCCAAATACGAGCCAGGGACAGCCATTGGCAAGCGACTCGGCAATGTGTTTCTGGGCGACGGGGCGCGGTATCGCGGGCGTGGGTATGTGCAGCTCACCGGGCGACGCAACTATGGCGAGATGACCAACGCCCTCAGCCTGTCCGGAGATGACGACCTGGTGAACCATCCGGAGCGGGCCACTGACCCGGAGATCGCCTACCGTATTCTGAGCTACGGGATGCGGCACGGATCATTCACCGGCAAAAAACTGAGCGACTACATCGGCAAGGCGTGCAACTACAAGCACGCTCGCCGGATCATCAACGGCAACGACAAAGCGGATTTGATTGCCGGGTATGCCCGCGTCTCGGAAGGGATACTGCGGGCAGCTCTGGCGTGAGGTGATTATGCGACAACGACGACTTGTGCCCGTGGTGGCACTCCTTCTTCTTTTACTCCCCGGCGTAGCGTGCCGCGAGGACCAGCTCCGCGACGCGGCCAAAACATCGGCCACAATTGCGGACCTGATCACGGCGACCGCCGACGTCCGCGACGCGCTGGCCGACCAGGGGTTGATTGACAGTCAGGAAGCCCTGGCCCTGACGAAAGCTCTGGCCGATTTGAACCTGGTCAACCAGGAGTTCAACGCGCAGGTTCTCGAAACCAAACAATCGGGCGTCTTCGACCAGGAGGCCCGGATAAAGCTGAGAGTGCTTCTGGGTAATGTTATTGGCTCAATTGACCGGCTCAACCGGCAAGGCGTGCTGATGCTGCACAACGAAGAGGCTCAACGGCGGATGTCGCTGGCGGTACGCTCGATTCAGACGGCGGTTAATCTCGTGTGGGAGGTATTGGAGAAATGAAAGCAGAAGAGCTTGAACAGTTGATCATTCAACTTGCCAACGTGCTCATCCCGGCGGCAAGCGCAGTTTCTACGGTTGTCCAGGGTATCGCGGCGCGGCGCGGCCAGACAGTTGAGGAGATCTGTGGCGACACTGCGGCCAAGTCCGACGCATCGCGCGGACGATTCGCCGCCGATATTGCCCGACTTCAGTCACTCGCCCTGGGAGAAGAAAAAGATCAGGGGTAAAAGTCCGACAGGGCCGAGCAGGACGATGCCGATTGCCAGCAGTAGATGCCAGAATCTCTGAACCCGGCAGAGCGTCGCGTGGCGAGAGATGACCACATCAAGCGCCAGCGAGGTAACGAAGCACCCGACGCCCAGCCAGAGCAAAAGGCCAGAAGTAAACTCAAACATAGAAACCGCCTCGGGGAAAAGTAGATGAGCGATTCTACTCAATGCAGGCGGGATTGTCACGCTAAGCGCAACGGCCACTGTGTTTTAGTGTGGATCGGAGAGTTGTGTGGATTTTCAGACCAACGACAGCGGCGAGAATCTCTGGATTTTAGTGGCCGATGCCAGCAAGGAAAACTTTCGCCAAATCTGCGTCGCGATGGAGCGCAAAAACGTCAGCCTGCACCACGCTCAAACTCTGGATGCCGCGTTCGTGAAAGCCAAGGCGATTCAGTTTGCCGCGATCCTGGTTAACCTGGATTTGCCCGATGACGTTCCGCGCGAAATTGCCCGCCAGTTGCCAGTGCTCACCAAGAGAAGCCCGGTCCTGGTAATCTCCACCGTTAGAGGCCGGGACGTATCGCGGCTGGCGGCTGAGAATGGCGCGGACTCCGTGTACCTGCTCAAGCCGCAAATCGACGGGGATGACCTCCACGAGCGGATTGTTTTCGCCATCAAGCGCTGGCGGTGGGATATGGCCAGCGTTGAGCAGCAGCGCCTGATCGAAGAGAAAACCCAGGACCTGCACGACGCACAACGGCTGTTCCCAGAGGCCAGTCCTCGGCTCTCCGGCGAACTGACCACGCCCCATCAGATCACACACACGATTATGGAACTTCAGGGCGCGATGGCTCCGACGGTTCTCCAACTGGTCGAGCAATTGAACGCGCTCTCCGTGCGAATCGCCACGCTCCAGGCTCAGTTTGAAATCACGACTGCCGGTGCCGAGGAAAAGCACCGCCGATGGGAAGAGAGTATCACCCGGCTTAACCAGCTACTCTTTGAGAACCCTAGCGCGATCTCGCTCCGGATCCAGTCACTGGAGCAACACCGGGCGCAACAGGCTGAGGTTGAAAAAACTCAGGCATACCGACAGGCCCGCATTTGGGCAGCAATCGCAGGCGGCGCTTTAACGCTTGGCGCTGCAATCCTCAAACTCATCGAACACTGGTGGCCAAAATGATTCACCCAAAACAGAAAGAGCGGGCGATAAATTTACGTCCGCTCAAGTCCTGGTTGCGCTCGAAATGGGCAAAGAGGTTGCCGAGCCAGAGAGAAAAGAAAAGGAAGGAACGACAGGGCGAGGAAGGGCAGGGGTAACCCTATACCTGCCGTCGGTTTATTCCGCACCCACAGGACGCGGTGTGCCCGGCCTGGAGCGACTTCACGTTCCGGACAACCTCATTGCCACAGTCGCAACGACAGACCCAGTACAGGTTGTCGCGCTTCTTCTTTCTGCGCCCGTGAAATCGAACCACGGTCAGGCTGCCGACGCGTCGCCCGGTCCAGTCGTGTTTCTTTTTGCAGCCGCAGGACACGTTCGGGACACGCAGGGATGAGCTTGACTTGACCACCTCTTTGCCGCAGACGCAGACACACCGCCAGTAATGGTAGAAGCCGAAGCGGTGCCGCACTCGATGGCTGTACTCGACCACCTTGAGATAGCCGCGCCGCTTATGGGTCAGATCTTTATGGTTAATCGCCTGCAGCCGTGCCACGTGAGAAGCAATCGCTCGCCGTTCGCCAGCGCGACAGCCGCACGACGCCCTTTTGTCGCTTGGCTTGTAGACGATCACCAATGTGCCGCACGCGCAGACCGCGAGCCACGCCGCACGACGCTCACGTTGCTGACAGACCGCGTTCATCCCGACTGGCCACACGTACGTCAACTGGCCGACTTGATAGCCGGTCAGGTCTTTATGTCGATTTGCCACCACGCACCTCCTGCCCCTTCTTTGACCTCAAGCCGTGCGCCAGGGACATCAACGCCGCATTCGAGCGCCTGTTTAATGGCGGGCAGATTGGGAGTGAACGTAACGATCTTATACACGGCGGGGATTTTGGTTTCATCCTCGATGATCACGACAGGCTCGGTCTTACTCATTTTGCCCCCTGGCCTTTCGCACCCACTCCTTGAACCGCTGAGCGGACTGCGGAAGCGATCCGTAGACGAGGTTGACGCGACGGAACGACGCGCCCCATCCGGTTCCGATCTCGACCAGGTGCGCGCGCTGCTGGGCAGCCTGTCGGTTGACCCACTCACGAAATTCCATCTCGTTGCGGTACAGGTCGAGGTCGTTGTCAAAGAGCACCCACCGGAGACGGATCATCCGGCGGCACTGGTAACATTCAAGGCCAGGGGCGAAAGTCACGATTGACCTCTGTACAGCCAGCGGCCCGGTTCGCCGTGACCAGATGCCAATGACCGGGACTTCAAACTCAAGCGTCGGTGTTTCGGCTGGTAGCGCGCTCATTCACACCTCCAAAGGGTAGTGGCGGGGCAGCTCGGCCACCCCACCGGGTTACAGGCAGTTCTGGCACCTGGATTCGTGCCACGTGCCAGGGGACACAATCAGTTTTGTGTTTTAACAGGTCGGGCAAGAAAACAAGGGAAAAGAAAAATCCCCCCCTCTGTTTTCTTCAGCCAGAAAGTGAACGAGTTGGCGGAACTGTAATTGATCACCACGCAGCCAGCCCGTCCCGTCGCAACTCTCGGCGCGGGCATTTTTAGCCAGCCGCAGAAACTTGAGCGAATTAACTCGCCCGATATGCACCCGGCTGAATTTATCCCCGAAGCGATGCGCGTTTGCCCATTTCCATTCCGTGGTGCCGCCGACAAAGATCACGTCAGCGTCAGATGGCACATCGGCGGTTGACATTCCGTCCTGCACGGCAAAGGCAAGCGGCCAGCCGTATTCAGCCGCAACTGGCGCAAACCGATTCCAGCTTGCGAGCGTGGCGTCCTTGTCGGCCACCACGTCAGGGACAAGTGCCCATAATGGTGGCTGCCCTGAGTTTTTTGCCCATTCAAGCAAAGCTGCCCAGGCTTGATCGTCGAATGGGCGTTTGTTCGTCCACGCCCCAAACGCTCCATTGTCGAGAGCGTAGGGCATGAACTCATATGGCCCACGCTGGCCACCGGGCGAGTACAAATGCCCGATTGCATCAGGGAATTTCCCCGCCAGGTAGCCAGTCTGCAAAGAGTTGGAATTTGTGATCAGGACGCGCATTGCCCCCACCCCACCGGGTTGTTTCAGGATAGTAACGCCTAGCCGGTCCGCGTTTTCTATCAGCCACCGGCCCCACCATTCAAAATCAGTAGTCATCGCGTCATCTTGTCTTTGGGCGTGAAACTCGCGATACCCAATTTTGAAATATTCCAGATGGCCTTGAACAAAATGCCCTAAAGCTTGATAGGTATTTCTTCCTGATGCCCATTTGCGCGAGTCATCGGCATCAAATACCCGAACGGTTCGCCAGTTCTGCTCAATCTGTAGTCTCATAGTTCACCGGGTAAGTTAAAAAGGAATATCATCGGCTGCATCCCGAAGAAGGTCCGGGATTTTCTCGCAAAGGGCCGACACTTCGTAGATTTGAGTCATCGCCTTTGCCATCTTTACGTGCCGCTCGCTGTGCGACCCCTCGAACGCTTCAGCTAACTTGGTCATCACCACGACCAATGCTTTTTGGATTTCATCTCGTCGCATCCCGGCAACTCTTTTAAACCGGGCATCTCTCTGAGCCACTTCCCCGGCCTGTTCTTTCCAATACTCTTTATCGAGTTCAGCCTGTTGCAGCCTTAGACAAAGGCTGGCGGCCATCGGGTTAAAAGGGTATCCCCTTGGGTCTTGTGCTGCCCAAACGCGGAACCGTGTGCCCGCGTGCTCCAGGGGTTCCTGGCACTCAAATTCATCATTGTACTGAAGCCCAAATACGTGCGGGATTGCCCCATCTGGGATTTCATCCAGCGAAGTCACCGTGACCCATTCGCCTCTGTCGGGGTCGAATTTTCGGTAATTCACTTCCATAGCTTTCCTCCAAAAGGGATGGCAGGCAGAGCACAAGCCCCACCTGCCGGGTTGATCACTTCCCCTCGATCTTATCTTTAAGGGATGTCGGTTCGTCTGGTTCTGGCTCAATCGTGGCCAGTTCGGGGTTGCCGATGGCGTCATCAGTCTCTGCGAATACCGCAGGGTTGATGCGCCCAGCTTCGGCTTTGGCATCAACCGCGACCGCACGGGCAAAATCCGGTGACAATGAAAGAGTCTTTGCAAGCCGACGAATGGCCGTCTTCTTGGCCATCTCGGTCTCGTCCGTCGTCCAGGGCGTGTCCGACCCGTACTTCAGGTGCGCACTATAGCCCTGGGTGCGATTGCGGATCGCTAGCACGTCAGAGTATGGCATCACCTCGAACGACTCGCCGTCAGTCAGGCGCGCATAGGCATAGGCCCACAGGCGCTTGTCCGGGTTGCGAGCGCCGGATGGGCGGTGGCGTAGATGCTGGGTTGATCCGTACTCAAATGAGAACTCGTCGCCATCGTAAACAACATCCGCGTGGATATTGACCAGATTGCCAGACCGCCGGGCCAGATCGACCAGACCTCGGTAGCCGACGATCATATTGACCTCGATGACGTTGCGCTTTTTGTTCTCGAATGGGATCAGGTACGCCTGGCCGAGCGTCGTATTCGGCTCAAGGCCGAGTGAGCCAAGCATCAGGAACGCACCCAGGAGCGTTGTTGGGTCAGCCTTGGCAAGCTTTGGGTTTCTCAGTGTGAGCAGGCACAGGCGAACCATTCGGTCTGGTGTCAGGTGCTGCGGGACAAGTGCCCGAAATCGGGCCAGGGTTGACGGGGACTCCATTAGCGTCTGGATCGTCATCGGTTTTTTTTCGACAGGGGCGAGACTGCTACTCATTCGAACCTCCATTGAACCGGGCCACATAGCTGGCCCATTCAGTTGTATGCTGGTCAATTAACTCTGGCGACGGGGCGAGTACCCGCGCCACTTTCTGCCACGCCACGGTTTTGCGCGCCTGCAGGACGAACGACGCGCCCGGCATTGAGACGGAATCGCCCTTGAGCGCCATCGCCAGTTCGTTGCGCAGTGCCGCCTCTCGCTGGTCCAGGTGTTTCCGGGCGGTAGTCACGTCGCGCAGTTCGGCCAGGAGCGTGGCTTCATCACTGGCCGGGTCAAGTTCACGAGTGATCGGCTGGCGCTTAAAATGAGCCCGAACGTACCGGGCCGATTCGTCGCTGCCGTCAACCTTGCGGGCGGGCGGGGTGTCTGTGGCGACGTGAGCCTCATACCACTCACGGCCACGCTGGAGCAGGAGTGCATCGAGGGCGGCATCACGTTGGAAGTGAAACACCCGCACATCCTGCAGGTTAAAGAAGCCGACGACCCAGCCCTGGTTGGTATCAGTGCAGAGCATATGCCACCGGAGCTGCAGCTCAACGTGATCGGGAACGCGGTCGGATGTCCACCCGGACGCATTCCAGGGGCCGACCGCTTTAATCTCCAGCACCCCAACTCTGCCAATGCGGTCCAGGACGTAGCGGTCCGGCGTGTCCACCATCCAGTCTTCCGGGCCGACGATGGTCTCCCCAGGCATACAGTAGAGCCCTGGATGCTCGTCCTCGAAGATCTGCACAATGGCGGACTCCAGGATTTCGCCGCGTCGGGTGGCCGTGTTGCCGTCGAAGGTTGAACGTCCCGTGACCTCTTCCCAGACGGCGAATGGCGTCTTGTGCGGGTGCAGGCCGATGGCGGCGGCGATCTGACTGGAGCCGATACGCCCCAGTCGCGTTACACGCTGTTCAGATGTAAGCATACTTTTCTCCGAAAGAGGGGATAGCAGGCGGAGACGCGCTCCGCCTGCCGAAGCAACTACATTCCGTAGCCGGATTCAAGGGCGGCGTCATCGGCGTGAACGGCGGCCAATTCGATGCCGCTATCATCGAGACGATCCAGGATAAACTGCCGCCCAGCCTCAGCCAGGAGCGCGATCCGGATGGGCAGATAGTCGTCCGGTCCGTCACTCGGGGCAGACTCAAGTTCCTCCAGGATGCGCTCAAACGCCTGGAGCGGGTTAACCGCTCGGTCAAATTGACAAAACTGCGATTGTTTGGTCATATAAATTACCTCAGAAAGTCAGTCTGGCTGGCGCTACCAACACCGGCCAGACGAGTTAGGGCTGAAGCCATCACCAAAAGTGGTGGCTTTTCTATTTGCGCCAATCAGGGAAGGTGTGGTGATTGCGCTCGTAAACGCTCATTGATGGATGCGGCATCACCGCGTCATTGCCACTCCACGCCGGTTCGTCCGATGCGTCCGCACCGCAGTCGTGGCAGTGGTCATCCAGCACCGCTTGTTCGCAGCACTTGGGGCAAAAATCAAGTTCAAGTTGGGACTTGGCTTCACTGGCTTTGAGTTCGCCAGAATCAGTCAGGTACAGAATCTCGCCTTTGTAGATCATATACCCTTCGATTTTCGCCCACGACACCCCAGCGACAACCAGAACGGTTTCACCGATTTTGAATTTCGGGGTGAGGAGAATTGAGCCATCAGGATTGTTGACGATTGGCTCTTTGTGGGCTGGTTTTTGGATGGAGTTGAAGGCTGGTCCGATCTTTTCAGCTTTGAGCGCCTGCGGCTGTACCGCAGGGTTGATTTGGCTAGGAATACCAACAACCAGTTGATACATAGGGAATTCGCGCTCATATCTGCGCGCGTGCATCTCGGTTTCGGCAATCAGGAGAGTCTGGCGATGGACGCCGCCGTATTGATTGAATTCGGTATTCACATAGGCCGCAAAAAAACGACGGCCTTGAAGCTGCGACTGGCTGCGTTCGGTAAGCTGGGAGAATTGGATGAATTTAGGTGTTTCGGCTTCGAATTGGGAGAGTAGTTGAGTTGACATAAGGTGTTCCTTTCGGGTTTTGGTAATTTCGAACACCCAAAATGTAGCACGGTATGCAATGCAATGCAATGCATTCCTGACGAAAAAAATATTTTTTTTACCGGGGAATGAAGACGCAAATCATTTTTTTGCGAGCTTCTTCATTTGCTTTACGAACTCACGGCTGGCATTTGTAGCAGGATGCCGATTGAACGAAAGTCCTCCGCTATAGGCTTTTATCTTCTGGGTTGTCCATAGCACCCTGATTCGTGGTTTCTCTGGGTCTGGGTTTTCAAGCGGCTTGACGAATACCACAAATTGTCCAGTGAACCCAAAAGTGTTCCATCCTACCCGCTGCTCAGACCCGTCAAAAACAATCCCGAACTCTGCCTGTTCAGGACTTTCAACCACTTCAAACCGTTTATCTTTTGTGAGTTCTTTCACGATGATTTCACGAGCTTTCGTGTCCAGGCTCATTACATAGGCTTTTTTCTTGCCTTTTATTTCTTCGAGCTTCCCATATTCCGGGGCGTTAGTGTTCGGCGTTGGCACCTGGGCAGCAACCCCCACTGGGATTAGCAATAAAATCAAGAGCAATATTGTTTTCATTTTTATCCTTCCTTCGACCAGGCAGCCAAGGGGGCGGCGTAACCGCACCCCCACTTGGGATAATCAAGAGTCTTGCCTATAGGCGCTAAAAAAACACGCTCACTTTGACAGGCTCTCAATTTTTTGGTGAATAAGTTCAAAGTCAGGCTCCGATTCCTCAATCAGTTTCCCGTCTTCGATATAGGAAGCAATCCCCCGTTCAAGAAGAAATCGAGCTACCTCATTTGGCCTTCGGTTCTCAAGTACCGCAACCTCCTCAACTGCGGTGTACAGATCCTCAGCAACCCTAATAGCCATCTGATGGGTAAATTTTTTCTTTAGGCGGGGTACAAACGATCTCAATTCCATCATATTGCATTGCATTGTAGTGCATCCTTCCGTTTTGACAACGAAACCATTGCTTTCAAAATTACCAAACCATTTGAAAGTTTTGCTTGCATTGCATTGCATTTCAAACTATATTTTCGCTCGGAGGGAATTATGGAAAAGAAATGCAAAGCACAAATTGCGGTAAGGCTTCCAAAAGAACTTCAGGAAGCCTATCGGACCGAAGCTAAACAGCAACGACGAAAGCCATCTGAATTGATCCGAATTGCGCTTGAAGCCTACGCGCAGTCGTTTGAATCGAAACAAGAAACTATGGCGGCGTAGCCCTGGGGGATCACCTCCCCTGGGGCTTTGTCGTTCAGGAGCACCCAATGTCTATCCAAACCCAAATCGAAAAAGCTTTCACTTACTACCCACCCAAACCTGACCAGCCAGACCGGTACGTCAAGATCCGCAATAAGGCGAAAGAACTCGCCCTTGTAATTGATGACTGCGTGCCGGACAGCCGCGAAAAGTCGGTGGCAATGACCAACCTTGAACAAGTGGTGATGTGGGCAAACGCCGGAATCGCCCGTAACGAATAGGAGCACTCAAATGCAGATCCTCCCAGCCAATCCAGTTGACGCCCTTGAGCAAATTCACGAACTCATGCGAATCACCAAAAAGCCGCGCAAGTTCAAGACATTCAAGAAGTTCCGCCAGGATCGCGATATGAAGATCAAGGGGCTTTTTCAGTACATCCATAATTGCCGGTTCCCAACCGGAGCAAAAATCAAGCGAGCAAACGGGCGAACTTACGAAGTTCAGTCGGATGGTTCATTCCGTCGCCTACCCGAAGTCTTCGAAAAACCCTGGCAACCCAAACCCAATAATCGTTGACCTTTGACATAAATCGCTGTGCTGCGGAGGTGGATCGGAAAGACCATGTGGGTGCGCATCGAGGGAGCGAGTCCCCCACAAGAATAGGTCTCCCCGCCGATTTACCCCCGGATCACAGCCCGACTCGCTGTGTTGCGGGGAGCACTCACCCCACCAGGATTGAGAGATTTTGTAGACCTCTCTAGGAGAAATGACTCCTGATGGGCGCGGTGCTCCTAATGAGTTCTCCCCGGACCACAGCGGTCTCTTGCCAGCGGCTGCGCTGCTCGTACGTTCTTTCTCCTCCAAAAAGATGCGGGGCGGGTCTTCCGCCTCGCTCATAAACAACCACATTCACCCGACGTGCCGCAACGTCAAAAAACGGGGGAATTTGACAAGTATGCAAAGCGTTCTCTCTAAAGCAATTGAACCAGGGACGGTCAAGGCCATCGCGCCTGACCTCCACATCAGCGACCGCAATTTGTACCGCTGGATGGAGGGTGACGGCTGCCCGGTGAACCGCCTCACGCAACTCGTCCGGATTCTCTACGTTCACAACCCAACTGGGGCGGCGCTTGTGATGTCTCACGTCAACGCTGAATATGAAGCGTTACTTGCCAAGCACGGCAAACGCCCGTCGTCCCGTGAATTGGAAGTCTCCCTGCATAAAGAGACGTCCGAGGCGGTGATGGCGATCATGGCAGGCGAATCGGTGGACAAGGCGCGCAAAGAGCTTTTAGAGGCTCGTGCCGCGATTGATGCCAGCCTGCGCGAGCTGGACCAACGAGAAGCCGAGGAGCGCGAACGGCGTGCACAACCACGGCTCAAGGCAATCTAAATATTGCAAATTTATTGCAACTTGCTGCGGACGGAACGGCGCATTGATGGTGGCACGCGCCACCACCCAACTAACATTGATATAGTGTGGGGTATAGAGGACACTCCGCTGTTTCCGTCCCGTGGCAATTATTTACCCATATGAACCTATTTCTTGACCCTGAGTTTCAATATTGGCTGGCCAGTATGTTCCTGGCGTTCCTCGTGGCAATCGCCGTGGCTGAGATTCTGGCGCAGCGCAAGCACCGGCTGGCGCTCCAGGCTCTCCGCACCGGGCGCGACTGCCACCCGAAAGGCGATCACCAATGAGCGAGAATTCACCCGCCCCGATCACTCTTGAGGAGCAGATTGGGTATTGCAAAGAAGAGGCCGCCCGGTGGCAGCACTTCAAAGCCAAGGCCCGGACGGCTGCCAGATGGGCAGAGGCCAAGGTGCGGCACGACTACTATCAGGCCATAGCCGCATCACTCCGTTTTTTGCGTGATCGCCACGACCTGGCCACCACCCAGGAAATTAAACCCGTGGAGGTAACCAATGGTAAATGAAGCCACCGTCCCCGAATCTGGATGGATAATCATCGGGGAAACCACTTTAAGCACCCTCTACCTTGCCTTACTGCGAGAAACTGACTGCGGAAGACCGGCTGGTGATGGATATTCGCCCATCGCCTGGAGTTGGGATAATCAGCGTGCATTGCGGTTCGCACGAGAAGAAGACGCACAACTTTTTCTGGAGTGCTTCAAGCTCCAAGGCTGCCACGTCGAACAACACACTTGGGGGTGAGCAATGGCAAATGAAATCTTCGAAGGAAAGCTAGCTCATTTGTGCGATGTGGTCCTCTGTCCATATTGTTCTGATCCAATGAAAGTGACCCCATCCGGTGCGTGCTGTGGGAACGGTCACGATTTTGAGTTCAGCTTCCCAGTGATAATCGCGAATGCTGAACGAGAACTTGAGCAGCGGCTCAAAGTGTATCCCCGACTGGTGGCCAAAGGCTCAATGAATCGGATACAAGCGGAGCAACTGAAGGCCCGCCAAGCCGAAACCATCGTCATTCTGGGCTTCCTGAGTGCTCACCGCGATGAGTTTGTAACGTTTATGAAGCACCGCGATGAGTTCCTGCGGTGGCTGCAATCGGGCCGGCCTGAGCCGTTTACCGTCCAAGAGGAGGTATTTCGCTAATGGCAGCCAGCAGGGCAGGCGGCCCATCTAAGACGGAGGATGTAATGGACACCGTGCATCGCGCCTGCTATTCTACCGATCCACTATTTAATAAGCCCTGGCACTCTGGGGGTAGCTGCCCAGAGGGGATCTTTCTACCTTCGCTGCCCAGCCAGGGCTCCTCTTTTAGCGAAGGGTTGCGCGTAAAAAAAGGCACAATGGAAGCGCGCTCAACGACGAAGGTAGGTACAAAATGAACTCATTAGCATCGCCCGATGTTTCGCTGAGGGCCGCCCTCTCTTCTAAAGGCTGTCGCCCTGTCGCATATTTCACAATCTACACAACCCTAACCGGGTCAGTTACCGCCGGACTGTTCCTGAGCCAATGCGGCTACTGGAGCGCCCTGGCGGATGATGGCTGGTTCTACCACACTGCCAGCCAGTTCACGGCTGAAACAGGGCTGAGCCGCCGTGAGCAGGAGATGGCCAGGCGGAAGCTGGTCGCGCTCGGTTTCCTGGAGGAGAAGAGGGCAGGGATGCCGGCAAAAACACACTTCCGGGTAAATGAGTCCGCAGTCATCTTCGCAGTAGGTCAGTATCTATTAAGTCTAGCCACTGACTCAGACGGAAAACCAGAAAACAAACGTCTCCCTGTTTCGACAAAAAGTGAAAACAAGTTTCGACAAAAAGGTGAAACAAGTTTCGACAAAAAGGTGAAACAAGTTTCGACAAAAAGTGAAAACAAGATTTCACAAAAGGTGGAAACTGCTCCTTATAGTTGTATTAAAGAGACTAAAGAAGAGACTAAAATAACATGTCCAGAGGCTTCGCAAGCTTCGCCTTTGTCGGCTGTC
>ERZ724505.997-NODE-997-length-16331-cov-6.026726_pt1 | contig 16331 bp, 18 predicted proteins | sample MGYA00376038_ERZ724505 | MGnify/ENA primary metagenome ERZ724505 (study PRJEB28724, sample SAMN07190884) | wastewater metagenome | isolation source: effluent of sewage treatment plant in Hong Hong | place: Hong Kong | collected 2016-03-17 ... | reverse complement strand
TTTTCTCGTCTTTTGAGTCACCGTTAAAAGTTTGCTCAATGTCACTTGCCAGATTGGTGGTACCTATTTCACGGGCGCCGATATCACTGGCTTGTCTGTACAGTTGTCCCATCTCCGACATAAGGGGTTGCATGTTTTCCCACCGGTCTCCGGTTTCCTGCATGCGGGCCAGTTGCTCAAAGAGCTTTTTTGCCTTCTCTTCAATGATTTTCAATTGTTCGCGGCTTTCGCCGCTTTTCGTTTGTTCGGCCATGGTGCGGATGGCGGCCGGAATTTCCGACGATGTCACGCGAGCCGCTGGTGATTCGGGAAACGTCATGCGGGTTTTTTTAGGTGTTAGGTGCCAGGGCAGTTACTTTTGATGCTGCTGCATCAAGCTGTGCAGTGGCGTTTGCAAGTGCGGTTGTGTCTATGCCGGCGGCGGGCGTTGATTTAATGCGCTGCAGCTCCCGCATAAGTTCGGCGTTTGTCATACTTGCACTTACTCCCAGTTTGGTTTTCAGTTCCACCATATGAGTGTTCACATCGGATGCGGTGGTAGCGGTACTGATTTTTGCGAGAATGCGGTTCATTTCGGTCAATTTCTCATTGGATCCCTCAATGCCTGTCTTGATGCTGTTTTCAATCTTGATGCCTTCGGGTGTTGCTCCGCCGGGACGGCTCAGTGCGGCTCTGAATTTGCCGAAATTTGAAAGATTGGTCTGAAGGCCGGCAATATACGATCCAATATTGTTTGTATCACCCTTTGTGCCGGCTCCAGGGAACGGTGCTGGCAGGAAGCCCGGCAAACGTGTAATAGCGCTGCCAAGACCGCCACCAATGCCCTTCACTTTGTCGGCAATGCCGCCAATGATAGAGCCGCTCTTCGACAGTGCGCCAAACGCGCCATGCCAGATAATCATGCAAGCGGCGATAATCCACAGCATCGACCACCACGTACTTACGCCGCTTACCAGCGGCAGGTCCAGCTTCGCACCGATATCCGGAGCGGCTATCGTACTGCTGGCGGATACCATCACGAGGCCGATAACCAGCGGAACAGCTACCACGGTGGGCATAAAAGCGGCTTTCAGGAATTCCATGAATACGTCCTTGTCATTGCCGAAAATGGCAGTGGTCGGTTTTCCTGTCATGGCGTAGCCAAGAAATGCAAACGGCATGAAAGCGATGGTCACCCACATGATGACAATGCGGATGATGAGTCCAAGCGTGAGAGCGATAACGGGGAATGTCACGAATGCCTGAATAACAATCGCAAAGAAAATGTTGATGAGCATCTGCAGCGTGCGAGACGGTCCGTTGACCTGGCTGGCAATGGCGCGTCCGACATCGCTCTTGGGCACTTGCGGCAGTGTGGTGATTTTACCAAATGAGATGGCCAGTCCGCTGAGGATAGCGTGGCTGCCGCCAAAGCGCTTTTTGACATTGGTCATGGTATCGGTGCGCCAGCAGGCAATGCCTTCGTCACAATGACAGCGGCCTTTATTGATCTCCTCTTTGTCATTCTTGTTGCAGCCATTGGATTCATAGAATTGTGTCACTTTTACCGCGTCCGGGAACAGCTCGAAATCCGCCAATGCGCGGCATTCCTCGCTGACTGGCGGCCCGACAGCGTCTGCCGGCTGGTCTTCGATATACTTGCACGTGTAGGCGGGCAGCATATTGGGAATCGAATACACCGTTGCCGTGAGGACACTAGACACGTCGATAATCACACGCGGAAAGAACCAGGAGAAGTTGACGAGAATAACCGCCATGACAAAATGCACGATTTTCTCTTTTACCAGAGAGCTGTCTCCTTTCAGAATGGTCATGAATGCAACGCCTATCAGCATGAAGGCGAAGATAATATTGACGATATCGCGGGAAAGAAGCCATATATTCTTCAGTACACTCATCATGTTCGGCTGCAAAAAGAAGGCAGACGAAAGAAGAAAAGAGGCGATTTTAAGACACAGCAGGAGCAGGACGTGCAAAACGCTTACCAGTACAGACAATGCGTCAACAATCTGCAATGTGACAGACCCCAGGTTTCCGCTGTCAATCTGTCCGGCCGTTTGTGCATAAACCGGATGGCTCCATACCAACAGGAGTCCTGCCAGCAGTAAGACAGACGGATGGAACCGGAAGCGTATTGGTGTTTGGTGTGAAAACATTCTTATTAGTATAGCACTTTTTGGCTTGAGTATCAATAACCGGTAACTTGTTTCGGCAAGCTGCCAGTGCTTTCAAAGCGCTGAGTATTTTTTGTACTCTCTCATGGTCATTTAATTCCATATATTCCTTATTATTGGCTTACAGTAAACAAAAATATAGAATAACATTTTTGTCTTTTGTCTTGATCAATTTTCTTGATCTTACTTCGTGTTTATGAGTACTATTTGTGAACACAGGTTTTCCTCTCCAGTTCCTCCATGGTTCACGACGCTCTCAAGGCACTTCTCAGCTCGCAAACGCGCGTAAAACTTCTGTCTGTCTTTTTGCTGCATCCGGAAGAGGAGTATTTTATCCGTCAGCTCACTCGTCTTTTAAACGAACAAATCAACTCTATTCGTCGCGAGCTGGAGAACCTTCGCAAGATTGGTCTGGTCAAGGCCCGCCATCGCAACAGAAAGAAGTATTACAAAGCAGATACCGATTTCATTTTTTTTACCGAACTGCGCAGCATGTTCGCCAAGGGTGTCCGGGGAGAGAATGCGACGGTCAGCACCCTCAAGACATTGCCTGGCGTGCAGTTTCTGTTACTGGCGGGCAGCTTTGCCGGCACACACAGTAAGGTGGATCTTTTGGTGGTCGGGGACGTGAAAAAAGAAGTGATTGAATTACTTCTGGCACAGGACGCCAGCATGAGGAATGTCAAATACTCATTGTTTTCCAAGGCGGATTTTCTGTATCGGCTTAGTTTACGTGACCGGTTTATTCTCGAAATCGTCGACGACCCCCGGCATTCGGTTGCTTTGAACGCTATCGGGCAGGAGATAGAGGAGGCAAGAAAATAATACGGCTGTTGCAATCCGAAGTCTCTTTAGGTCGTGCAGCGGTTTTGTGCGCTGGTTGCAGTCTTTCTGTGCTACGCGCCTGCTTGCGAACACGTCATTGGCACTCATCTTGTTCAGATTGTCTTTACATTCAGATATTCATCCGGTAAATTCTACCGGCTTTTATGACACTCGCAGTACTCCACACGCAGGCAGAAACAATGAAAAAGGCTCGTCCGGATATTCAGCCCGGCTACACCGTTCGTGTACACCAGCGTGTACAGGAAGGGGATAAGGAGCGTGTACAGATTTTCGAGGGATTGGTCATTGCCGTTCATCGCGGTCATACCCTCACCGATCATTCGATTACCGTCCGTCGCATTGCATCCGGTGTCGGAGTGGAGAAGATTTTCTCGGTCCATTCTCCGCTTATTGAAAAGATTGAAGTAAAGAAAGTCGCAAAAGTGCGCCGTGCCAAGCTCAACTTCCTGCGTGGTCGCAAAGGAAAGAGTGCGCGTATCAGCGAAAGATTCACCAACTCTGACGAGTTCAGTATCGCAGCAGCTCCAGCTCCTGTTGTTGAGGCGGACGTTCCTGCGGAATCCGAGAAAGCAGTTGCAGAAGAAGAGAAGACTGCGTAGAGCTCTCTATGACATTCAGAAAAGTATGTCTATACTAGCAAGGTGACATACGTTCTTCTTGGTAACTACGGCGTAGGCAACCTTGGCGATGAAGCCTTGCGTGACTACTTTCTTGCCTCTTTCCCCTCCGTTCATTGGAAGGTCGTTTCAGCGCGTCCTTATGATGAAAATGAGCTTCCTCGATTGCCCGGAGGGTTGCGATCATTGTTTTCCCCATGGTGGAAAGTAATAGGAGCTATTGCCAAAAGTGATGGTATTGTTTTTGGCGGAGGCACGCTCTTCACTGATATAGAATCCCTCAAGGCGTGCTTTTTGTGGTATTCGTATGTGCTGGTGGCACGATTGTTTGGAAAAGATATTTTCTTTGCATTTCAAGGCGTGGGTCCGTTCCGTACGGCAATAGGCGAGAGCATTGCCAGGGCGGCATTTAAGCATGCCAGTTATATTTCCACCCGTGATCCGAAGGCGTATGAACGTGTTCATGGATGGATGCTTGGAACGTCGTTTAAGACTACAAAAATTGTTCAAACATTTGATCCTGTTTTTTCTTTTGTAAAAACGCAAACAACGACTAATAGATCAAATAATTTGATCATTATTCCGCGGTCAAACTCCACCATGGAATTTTACACACGGGCATTGAATGCTGCCAAATCAAAAAAATGGGATGCAATATCCATCCTCCTGATGCAGTCCCATGAGGAGAGCTATGCAAGTAACAGAATAAAGACAATGTTTGACAAAAATCAGAAAATTGAAGCTTATCCTGTTCACACTATCGGACAGCTGATTCACATCGTCAAGACGGCCGGATTTGTACTGACACAGCGCTATCATGGTGCGATTTGTGCAATGGCGCTGGGAGTGCCGTTTGAAGCGATCCCCATGGTATCAGGGGATAAGCTTGATGTGGTGACAAAAATGGATCCAAACAGTTGTGAACAGCTTGTGCAACAGGGCAGAGAGACACTGCTTGCGGCGCTGGGAGAGAAAGGATCGACCCCTCAGGCGTAAAACGCTACACTTTTCCTCGATACAGCGGTATTTAACCGTGAACGGGTGCCGGAGCTTCTGCCGGTTTCATCTCACTCCTTATCAGTTGCGACCTTATCATGAATATTCGAAACTTTTGCATCATCGCACATATTGATCACGGAAAGTCCACGCTCTCCGATCGTATGATAGAAATAACCAGCACAGTTGCCATGCGCGACATGAAGGAGCAGTTGCTTGATTCCATGGATCTGGAGCGCGAGCGCGGTATTACGATCAAGCTGCAGCCTGTGCGGATGCAGTATATGGGGCATCAGCTCAATCTCATTGACACCCCGGGTCATACGGATTTTCGCTATGAGGTGAGTCGTTCCCTTGCCGCCTGTGAGGGGGCAATTCTGCTGGTGGATGCCTCCCAGGGTATTCAGGCGCAGACACTGGCCGTTCTGTACATGGCGATGGAGCATGACCTGAATATTATTCCTGTTCTGAATAAAATAGACCTGCCGGCAGCCGATGTTCCGCGAGTCAGTGCGGAAGTCATTAAAATGCTCGGCTGTTCGCAGGAAGATATTCTGGCGATTTCCGCCAAAGAGGGCACAGGCGTTGCAGCGGTACTCGATGCGGTTATTGAGCGTATTCCTGATCCGAAAAAAACCATTTCTACGGAGGGCAATGCACGAGCGCTCATTTTCGATGCGGTGATGGATGATTATCGGGGGGCAGTGACCTACATCCGTGTGGTGGAAGGCTCTTTCCGGAAGGGGCAAATCGTGCATCTTCTGGGTTCCAAAGTGAAGTTTGAGGTACAGGATGTGGGACATTTTTCTCCTAAGTATATCTCGGACGCCAGTATCAACGATGGCGAAATCGGCTACATCGTGACCGGCTTGAAGGACGTGGGGCAGGCCCGCGTGGGAGACACTATTGCGGCGCAGGAGCATTCCAGTCCTTTACCAGGCTATACCAAAGTCCAGCCGATGGTGTTTGCCGGCATGTATCCGACGGATGCCGAGGAGTATCCCAAGCTGCGCTCTTCTCTGGAAAAATTATCGCTCAACGATGCTGCTCTCGAAATCGGCTATGAGCAGAATGTGGCTCTGGGAAACGGCTTTCGTGTAGGATTCCTGGGGCTGCTGCACATGGATATTATTCAGGAGCGTCTGGAGCGTCAGTACGATTGTGATCTGATTATTACCGCACCAAGCGTTCTGTACGAAGTGCAGTTGAAGGCGGCCAGGCCTGCAAGTGTCGTGCGTGCAAGTCTGCTGAAAATTGACGATCCGACTGTCGCTCTGCTGAGTAATCCGGCCGACTTTCCGGATCCTACTTATATTGATGAAATCCGTGAACCCTGGATCAAGCTGGAAGTGGTTTGTCGTCAGCAGGATATCGGGCCGACCATGCAGCTGGTTCAGGAACGTCGCGGTATCTATCTTTCACTTGAATACATCGATGCCGATCGTGCTATTTTGCGTTTCGAAGTACCGCTTAACAGCATCGTGCTGGACTTTTTCGATAAGCTCAAATCCTTCACATCTGGCTACGCATCACTCAGTTACGAACATTTGGGCTATAGAGCAGGGGACTTGGTGAAGATGGATATTCTGCTTCTGGGTGAACCGGCGGACGCACTCAGTACCATTGTGCATCGCAGCGAAGCACACGATACCGGAGCCATCATCTGCAAACAGCTGAAAGAGGTGATTCCCAAGGCGCAATTCCAGATTCCGATTCAGGCTTCCATTGGCTCCAAAGTGGTTGCACGCGAAACCATTGCCGCATTGCGCAAAGACGTTACGGGTTATCTGTACGGCGGCGATATCACGCGCAAAAACAAGCTGCTCGACAAGCAGAAGAAGGGCAAGAAGCGTATGAAGCAAATGGGGAAAGTGACACTCACGCAGGAATCGTTTTTGGCCGTCTTGAAGCGCTAGAGAATCATGCTGATCAGCTGAGTGAGGAGGGTTTTTATGTGCGGTTGTGTGAGTATCTGTTTCCATTCGCTGTCTAGCGCAATGACAGGTTTTCCTTGTGCCATTCTTTGCTCGAACATGCTCCGTACCTCATCGGTCATTTTTTGTATGAAATATTGGAATAAAGCGTCCGGACTTGTTGGCGGAATGGATAATTTTTCTTTCCGCCATTGCCGCAGAAGTGTTTCCACATCAATCTTCGCCCTTTCCTGTGAACTGCAATCGATGGCACTTATGGTTTCTATGCAGCTTGTAACCAATTCATCCATGGAGAACGCGTTCACAGTCATCAGCTTCTGTTTCCCGCCAATGGGGTAGTGTTTTTGCGCTCTCTCTTTCGTTTCTGCCATGCTGATGGCAATTTCATCATGTATGCGGCGCTGGCGGTCTTGTTCTTGCATGTGCACGGCGGCAGTGTCAGTGTTGGACTTGATGACTCGAATCATGGTGAAATAATACTATACTGAACACACTTCTGCTATTTGGATTACTGTAACGATGCTTCTTTTTGGCTTTGCAGCATTTTACTCTTCATTGTCCTCATTTTTCTGCGCTTTTTCTTCCAGGAGTATTTTTTCAATATGGGCCATGTACGGTTCGATCAAGGTTTGCAAGACGCTGATGGTGAGTGGCTGCAGTTGCTCAAAGGCGACAGGGCGTTTGGATTGCTCGAAAAATTCCACCAGCACGAACGTGGTCAGCTGGAGTACCGTACCGTCAATATTATTGGCGTCCACCAGCAGGCGGCGCAGGATTCTGTCGCCATCAATATTCATGACCAGCTGCAAGCGCGTGATCCAGTTTATGAGCGAGTCGTTCATGGGAGGCGGCAGATGGCCGCCTTGGGTCAGGGCAGTCGATGCATCCATCGGCATGGCGATCGTCAGATTTTGATCCTGGATATATTCCGATACTGTTTCGAGCGAAGCGTTGTGGATAAGCGAAAGAATGGCCAGGATAAAAATAGACGGACAATCGCGCGCCACCAGCCGGGAGATAAGCATAAACAGATGCGTATGCTGATCGTCACCCAGGAACTGAATGATGGTCCTGGCTACCCGATCATCGCGCTTGCGGGATTTTCGTTCGTCTTTAGCGGCCTGTTTCATTTGCCTTGCGGCCGCCGCGAAACGTTCTTTCGCCTGTTCGGACAAGGCTTCCGATACAGAGCCCTGACCTTCGCCGGGTATAAATGACTCAGATCCTGTTTCGGACATAGCACAAGAATAACAGTGTTGCCCCGCTTACTCCAGTGAACGGTGTTACGCCTTGGAGTCAGCCTTCACATCCACCGAGAGCGGAGTGGTCTGATCGCCGATCTGTAAGCTGACAGTGAAGACGCCGATATTTTTGATCGGGTCTTTGATCTTGATCTGATCGGACGCCAGATTGATGCCAAACTGGTTGCGCAGGCTGTCTGCAATCATCTTTTCATTGATAGCAGCGTACAGCTTGCCCGCCTTGGATGCTTTCTGCACGAAGCGCAGACTCTTGCCTGCAAGAGCTTTGAGAGACGAGGACTGAGCGGTTTTCTCGAGTTCGCGCTCCAATGCACGTTTCTTGATCTGCTCCGCGTAGCGCTTGCGCACATTTGGAGTGACCACGATTGCCTTGCGGGCAGGGAGAAGGTGATTCAATGCATAGCCATTCCCTACAATAATCAGGTCATTTTTCTTGCCGATGCCGGAGATGTCTGATAACAATAATATTTCCATGACTGAATTGTAACGCAAAAGTGCGTCAAATCATAGGGAAAGTCCTACGAGCTGACAAGGGCTCTTTTTTGGCAAGTTTCTGGGATGAGGAGTGTGTGTCATTAAAATATTTTAATATTCTTTCGGTGGTCAATTCGCGTAAAAGTATGTCCAACAGCTACAAGAGGCGCAGAGCGTGCGCCGCCTACAAGTATGTCAGCCATGAAACGGTAACGTGATGAGCCATGCCGGAAACGAGAGCCAGCTTTTGCCTGCCTTAAAATGACGCTCTGTTGTTATGTACCAGTCGCTCACCGACGTAAGCCGGTCTGAATGCAGGGCAAGCTTGCCGATTCTGACGCCCTGTATCTCGTTATCGTACGCGGTGATGTAGAGAGGGGAATAGAGGAACACGGCCGGAATATCTTTTTTCATGATTTCATTCAGATCCGTCAGTGCCTTTTTGCGTGAGTCGCCGCTGGAGGTTTCGCGGATGCGTGTCAGCAATGCGTCCGCTTCAAATGATGCATACTGCGAGAGGTTGAAGGCATCGAGCTTGAGGCTTTTCTTGTCATCAGTTTTTTCCTGTATCTGGCTGGAATGCCAGTAGGGATAACTGTCCAAATTATCCAGCAGTGACTGGCCGAAAAGCAGAATGTCATAGTTGCGACTCAGCATTTTGTCTTCGAACTCCTTTTTGGTATCGGGGATGACGATCTGTACATCCACGCCTATTTTCTGCCATTGCGTACGAATTATTTCGGCTATTTTCCGGTAATTTTCCGGTGTTTTGCTGGTGAGAATTGTCAGGCTCAATGGTTTGCCGTTAACCGAATTGATACGCGTGTGCGGTTGGTCGGTTGGCTGCCTGCGAATGAGATAGCCGGTAACATCCAGGTACAGGTCGTCGGTGGAAACGCGGTCAATGTCCGTATCGGCACGTTTGCTGCGGAGGAACTGGTCGACAAGTCGTTGCTCGGCGTCGGCCAGCTGGAAACGCCGGGCATCAGCGAAACGCTCGATGTATGCGGTATCCAGCACTTTTCCATTGTCTTTGGTGAGACGGATAACATTGGAGCCTATGCGCAGTGCTCCGCTTTGAGAGGGGGAGGTGGGAATTTCCACGAGCCAGCTGCCGCTCATAGTGGGTGTTTGCAGTGCGGCCGGCAGGGTCGAGCCGCTGAGTATGCGGATACCGTTGACGAGTGTCGCGCCCCTTGCCTCGGCAATCGAGCCGGTAATGGTCAAAATGGCTCCCGTTTCCAGCAGCGCGATGTGCTGGACGCCATGGAGAGGTCCGACAGCATTCGTTTCCCGTTGCTGCAGCAATGTCTGCAGGCGCATTTTTTCCGGCATGACCCAGTTGGAGGCGAACAATGCGCCTTGCGCCGCCTTGGGATCGAATTTATAGCGCCAGTCTTTCAAATCGATTTCGGCCAGAGGCGTGTCGACGATTTTTGTTTCGTGAATCGCGTCGGCAATTTCCTGCTTGTTAGTTGCCAGCTGCAGGCCCAGGCGCAGGATTTTGTCGGACAGCACGTCGCGGTCCAGGTTGAAGAACAGTCCGACATACTGCGGCAGGGTGTATGAAATCGGTTTGAAGCGCTGGGGAAGCAGGGGATTGCCTTTGTCGTTGCGGGCTACCAGGCGTACGCCGTTGACATTCATAATGTCTGACAGCAGCAGGGAATAGCTGTTGAACGCACGGAAGACGATGCGATCAATTTTATATTCTTTCATACCCGCACGCGCGAATCGTTTGAGGGTGACTTCGGTGGACGTGTCGGACTGGAGGAGGTTGATAAACTGGTAAGGGCCGGCACCGACGGGTTTCAGGCCGAAATCAATGGCCTGATCCAGCTTGTTTACCGGAATGCCGGCAAAATACGATTTTGGAAGCAGTCCGAGTGTGAGATTGCTCGGAAAGAAGGAGTACGGTTTTTCGAGCGTGAAGCGCACGGTGCGACTGTCAATTTTCTTTATATCGATTCCCCGATAGTTCTGATGCAGGATGGGATTCGGAAATGCCGGGTCCTGGATGGTCTGGAAGGTAAACAGCACATCGTCAGCAGTGACAGGATGAGGATTATCGGGGGTGGTATCATGCCAGAAGAGCTTGTCTTTGAGGGTGAGTGTGTAGATTTTATTGTCATCCGATACTTTCATGGTGGCCAGATCATCTTCTATTCTACCGGTCAGCGCATTGTATTTCATGAGCCCGGCAAACACGAGCGAGACAATATCGTGATTCACATCGTTGGTGATCGTAAACCAGGGATTGAGCGGAGCAATGTCTCCTACCGACGCTTCGATATAGGTACCGCCCTTGATGGCGACCTTATCGGTATTTTGGACATAAAAGAGTCGCAGCAGTCCGGCGAAGCTGGCCAGAAAGACAACGCAAAACACTGCAAGCGCGATGCGCTCGATACGGGTCATGGCCGCTATCAGACGAACAAGTGCTTGCAAAAGGAAGAGGGGAAGGCTGCTCTCTTACGCGTTACCATGCAGCATACCAGAAAGAAGCGATTGCGACAGCTCCCGAATTATCATTCCTGCAAACAGCGCCTTATTAATTATCCTCTGTACATCTGAAACAATGCAATCGCGAAGAATGCGATAGAGATCCAGATAGTGACGGTAAACAGCACTTTTTCAGCGCCGCGGCGCTGAACGTACGTTGCACCTGCTCCGCCAAATGTAGCGGACAGGCCGGATGCACGGTGCTGCAGCAGTATGAAAAGCGAGAGGAGGAGAGCCAGAACGATCTGGATGGTCATGAGGATGGTCGACATAGTGAGGTTATAGTACAGCAGAGAGTGGGGATTGGCAAAGCAGGAATTGGAAAGAACGTAGAATGTAGAACGATGAACGTAGGGATTTTTTTTGTATTCTACGTTCTACATTCTACGTTCTTCAGCAGGCCTTCTTTCCTATCCTTCGTCCACTTCTTCACTTCTGCCTCGCGTTTTCTGGCCGCAGACAATGTGTCGAATTCTTCCCAGTAAATGATTTTGATAGGGGAGCGACTGCGCGTGTACTTAGCACCCGTGCCTGCATTATGTTTTTCTTCGCGTTCCTGCACATTCACGCATGTACCGGCATACAGCGAGGAGTCGGCACAGCGGGCGAGGTAGAAGAAGTGGGGCATTGCAAGACAGTGTACGTGTCGTTTGCTTGTTTACCACTGCTCAAAGGGTGCCTGCAAGATTTTTGCATGCTGCTTTTTCAGCATGTCTTTTCTCATAGTGTGGTAGCCTGCTGTAACAGCGTCGATTATCGCTGACTGTGCCGACGTATGTTGTTTGGCGGCCTCTTCGTGCGCCGTTATCAGGTTTGATACCAGATAATATCCGGCACCGTAGTCTTTGATCATTTGTTCGCCGGCGGTGCAGGTGGCATCCAGGGCATTCGCTTTATCAGCGGAAGTGTGTGCTTTTTGCCTTATTTCATACAGAATATTGCCGGCTATCAGCTGCCGGAGTTTCTGCTCGCTCATCGGACCATAATATTGCAGGAGGGCCGCTGCCGCATCGGTTAAATGGTCGCGATTTTTTTTGATTTGATGATTTTGGATGAATTCGGCGGGATTCTTGAGCTGCGTCATTTCAAAGACACGGTGACTATTTTTACTGCAGAGATACATATGACAAAAGGATTCCGCGCCGGCAATAGGCATACGATGTTGTTTGGCAATGTGTAAGCCTATATGCGAAGTCAGGTCACAGTCCAACGGCCAGTAATTGTACTTCTCTTTTGCAACAATGCCATTGTGGTACGAACAGGATGATTGATAGGTAAAACCTTCCTTTACTATTTCTCCGGCCATAATGTGCATATACTGATCAATTGTCTCCCATTGCAGGGAGGCGACATGCAGTGACTGGTCTGGGCTTCCGGTAGGAGCATGTCGCTTGTATTTCAGATGGCGATGGAGCAGAAATTTCACTCTTTCGGCAATTTCATCCGCAATCCCGATAACTTCCGTCGCCCGATTATTTGCAGGGATATGCTTTTGTTCCAGATGAGCATGAAATTCCAATGGCGAGAATAAATACGGATACTCATTGTTTGCGCTAAACGGATTATCCGGTATATCGGCAGCGCGGGATTGCCGTGCTCCAAGCGCAATAGCGGCGAATCCTGCCAGGCTTCCCTTGAGAACATCTCTGCGGGTAACGACATCTGCATCAGCATGATCACAAGATGGTCGAAGCATTCCATGAGTGTGGCGCTTTCTAATCTGCCGGCAACTGTTTTCTTTTTGATGAGTGAAGAATGGCTTGCGGATGATGTAATTTGCCCGAAAATATTTTGATTGTTGAGCAAATAAACGATCTACAAAATCGGTTGCAGACCATCTTTCGGTAAGCTCAGGATCTTTGATCAGCGAACGAAATAGTTGGCTGTGTCACGCGTAGCGCAGCCTTTGTGGAAGCATTACCCCACTTCGCTAAAGCTATGCGGGGCACACTCCGCTGCGCGAAGTGTGGTGGGCGCCAAGGGATTCGAACCCCTGACCCTCTCGGTGTAAACGAGATGCTCTAACCATCGGCCTGGGCCGATAGGCGCCCTATCACTTGTTTCAAGAAATCCCTCCCTTTGCCAGTTTTGAAGAATTTTTCTCTTAGTATTGCTTCTTTTTTAGTTCCAAATTCTTCTTTGTATACAAGCTTCCACGGACCTCTTTTTGATGTATAGGATGCAAAACTATCATCTGTATTATGCTGCAGTAAACGATGTTCAATATTTTCTGAGTAGCCTTTATAAAGAATGCCGTCGGCATTCTGAAGAACATACACGTAATGCATATCGTGAGTGAAAGATATGAAATGGTGGGCGCCAAGGGATTCGAACCCCTGACCCTCTCGGTGTAAACGAGATGCTCTAACCAGCTGAGCTAGGCGCCCTATAGATGACAGTGATTTTAATGGTGGGGCTCTAACCATCGGCCTGGGCCGATAGGCGCCTCATGATGTGATTCTGCCTCTGGCTTTTCAGAAGCCAGACTACTCTAATAGTTCTGAAGCTTTCTGTCTATACAAGCGCTGCCACAGTTCTTGTCTGTTGGGTCAGTCGGCGTAGAATTGCCGGGTATGAAGAAGAAAGATCAAATGAAGTTTTATCAGATTGCCATCGGCATCGTTCTTCTGGGATCGATCTTTCTCTGCGTGTATAGCTTTTCACCGTTTGTCGATGCCGGATATACCGTGGATCTGAATATCCTGCTTTTCGATGCGGTTATGGCCGTTCTGGCTGCCCTAAGCAGTGCCATAGCGTCCATTGTCGCATTCCGTCTCCTTAAAAAAGAGGCGCGAGCGGTTCTCGGTTTTTTGTCTGCTTTGGTACTCTCTATCTCGCTTATCAGCCTCTCGCGCGTCTATTTCCTGTAAAAAGCTCGTTTTCTTCAAAAGGACGTGTGTAAAAGCTCTTTTGAGAATGCTATTGCCTGCTTTGTGTGTGTTGGATACACTCTTGCGGCCTCTTAACGCCCATTTTGTATGTTTGCTATCGTCGATATTGCCGGTTTCCAGGAGAAAGTAGAGCCTGGTATGAAACTACGTGTTCCGCTTCTGAAAGCCACTATTGGTGACACTGTCACCTTCGATAAAGTGATGCTTGTCTCCAAGTCGGATAGCGACGTTGTGGTCGGAAAGCCGTATGTAACAGGTGCTTCTGTCACGGCGATGGTCAAAGAGCACGGCCAGGGCGATAAAATCCGCGTGTTCAAGTTCAAGCGCCGCAAGCGTTACCAGAAGACCCAGGGTCACCGTCAGGATCACACGGACATCGAGATCGTCGACGTAAAGGCTTAAGAGGAGGAGAGGATTTGATGTATTTATTGATCGGAAATTTTTGCTATACAATTACGGCATTCTTCAAAAGAATCTGATTATGTCTGATCAAACCTTTCTCGATTTTTTGATTCTCTTCAAGCGGCAAACGGAGGAAATGTGGGCGAACAAGGAGTTGGAGCGTGATGTGTACGGTTTTCAGATTCCGGCTGGCGCCAAGTGGCTGCCGGGTTTGTCGGCGGAACACATACGCGCCTACGAACACGATATTGGTTGTGTGTTTCCGCACGATCTGCGTGTATTTCTGTCGGTAATGAACGGACTGGATCGTGAATCAATCAATATCTACGGCATGTGCGGTGAGCCGTTTCGTACCAAGTACACCATTTATTCATACCCGCGTGATTTTGAATTGATCCGCGGGCAAATCGCCCGCTTGCAAAGTTCTGTTGAAGAGCTGGCTGGTTATCTGACGGATTTACGTGTTTCAGGGGAAGGTGTTCGTTTTGTGCCACTCTGTATGGGGACGTATGTTGTGTGCAGTGATGACAATACCTATAGTCCGGTTGTGTATTGCGACGGATCGTTTGTGGACATAGTCGGTGAAACGATCAAGGAATCACTCATACTCCGCTTCCTGCCATCGGCTTAATTGGCGGTTTCCAGGTCGGTTCGTAATTCCCGAATGGCCTGCAGTGTGACGGCGATATTTTGCAAACACGCGATCGTTTCGCCGTAGCGTTCGCCAATTTTAAACAGATGATGAAGGTAGCTTTTTTTATGATTGCGGCTGGTGAGGGCAGGGGAGAGCGGATCGATGACCGAATCATCCTGGAGGAATTCGGCACGACGAATGCGCAGCTTTGTGCTGTCTTTCAGCCATATATTGCCGTGGCGTGCTTCGCGCATGGGAGACACGCAGTCGAACATGTCGATGCCGCGACGCACGGCTTCCCGGTGCTGGTGCAGTTCGCCGACTCCCATCAAATACCGCGGCTTGTCGGCTGGCAGGAGCGGACAGACATAATCGAGGACCGACAACATATCCTTTTCCGTTTCACCGACAGCCAGACCGCCGACTGCGTAGCCATCAAAACCAATTGCCATCAGTTCCTCAGCGCACTTTTGTCGCAAATCGCGTTCGAGTCCGCCTTGCACAATGCCGAAGAGAAATTTGTGCTTGCCTGGATGCGCTTGCAGCAATTGTTCGTGCGTTTGCTTGCAGACTTTTGCCCAACGCAACGTTCGATCAACCGCTTTTATTTGATCGGCTTTGGGCGCAGTAGAAGGCGGGCATTCGTCAAAGCACATGATGATATCGGCACCCAGTTTGTGCTGGATGGTAATCGATTCTTTGGGGCCCAAAAAAATAGGTGATCCGTTTCGGTGATTGCGAAACTGCACGCCTTCGTCGGTAATGGAGCGGATTTTGCTGAGCGAGAAAACCTGATATCCGCCGGAATCCGTGAGAATCGGCTTGGGCCAGTTAATGAATTCATGAAGCCCGCCAGCCCGCTCCACTACAGCTTCTCCGGGGTGAATGTGCAGATGGTACGTATTGCAGAGAAGCGCCTGCGCGCCGAGTGCGTGTAAATCGTCAAAGGTAATGCCTTTCATGGCACCGGCCGTTGCAACCGGAAAGAAAAACGGAGTGTGAATATCGCCATGGGCAGTTGAAATGGTGCCGCGACGCCCGAGGGATGACGTACGATCCAGAGTGAACATGTATACAGTATAGAGCAAGGCTGAGAATGTAGAACGTAGAACTGAGAACGTAGAATTTAATAGCATCCCCCACGTTCTATCGTTCTGTGTTCTACGTTCTTTTCAGATTTAATTTTTTGTAAAGTGCATCAACTACAAAGCTAAAAGCCATTTTCCCTTGTTGTCACTTGAAAATCCACCAGCACAGTTCATAGTATGCATTGTTCTTCACACCCTTCGCTATGGCCATGCATCCGACCAATACCTCGTGGGTCATCAACTTCATTATTCGCTTAAGCCTCGGGTCCTGCATGATTATGTCGGGGATTGCCATGTACCGTGAATTCGATCCGTTCGAAGCGAGCGTTATCGATGGCATGGGTTTTCTCACTCTGCATGGCATGATCTGGGCGTATGTCCTGCCGGCACTGCTTATCTTGGGCGGTGCTCTGCTTATCTATGGCAAAGGGATGTTTATTACAGCGTGGATTGGCGGCATTGCACTTGGATCTGTGCCGATGGGCTTATTGCTCAAGACTATCCTCTCCGG
>ERZ724505.996-NODE-996-length-16332-cov-5.318609_pt1 | contig 16332 bp, 11 predicted proteins | sample MGYA00376038_ERZ724505 | MGnify/ENA primary metagenome ERZ724505 (study PRJEB28724, sample SAMN07190884) | wastewater metagenome | isolation source: effluent of sewage treatment plant in Hong Hong | place: Hong Kong | collected 2016-03-17 ... | reverse complement strand
CCTGTACATTTTTTTGCTTAATCCAAGCAAGTGTTTCATTCCATTTATTTTCAGGAATGACTCTGGTGATGGTGTTCCTGACTCTGCTACTTGGTGTTTCCAGATGCGAGATTGATAGATCTCCATAGAGTGTCAATGTTAAGGTACGTGGGATAGGGGTAGCCGTCATAGTGAGTAAGTTTGGCACCTTTTTTTTACCCAAACCTGCAATCTTAGTTCTTTGTTCTACTCCAAATCTATGCTGCTCGTCAATGATCACAAGCCCGACGTTGCTTAAGTCTTCTTTAGTATGTAATAGGGCGTGAGTACCTATGATAATGTCAGATGAAGCGTCTCCCCTCACACTCCCTGTTTTGAGTGCAATTTTAGGCCCTTCTAAAGCCCCCAGCAGGTCTTGAAAGGTTAGGAAGTGCTGACTAGCCAAAATCTCTGTAGGAGCCATGTAAAGGGTCTTATAGCCATTTAAATAGCATAGATAGGATGCAAATACCGCAACAATAGTCTTACCTGACCCTACATCTCCTTCAAGAAGCCTGTTCATAGGATGGGTCTTGCTGAGTTCGCTATATATCTCCGCAATTGCCTCCTCTTGGGATTCACTAAGAGAAAAAGGAAGCGTGTCTTTGAGTAAGTTTATTTGTTTCATAAACTCAGCAACTCTTAAAGTTACGCCTTCTAGCTGATTGTTCCACAATCTCTTTCTGTGTTCTACTCTGATAAGTTCGTAAAATAACTCTTCAAAGGCAAACCTTTCCCGCATTCTTGATGCAGTTTCTAGATTATCCGGGAAATGAATAAGCCTTAACGACTCTTTTCTGGTTTGAAAATTTTCACTTTTGACAACATTTGCAGGCAGTGATTCCGGTAAGTTTGTGTTGATTGATAAGATGTCGTTAATCTTAGTTCTTAGCCACTTAGAATTCACTCCACTTGTTTCCGGATATATCGGTACAAGTCGGCCGGAGTTGATGCCACTCCCCTCAGTTTTTTCAAAGGTTGGGCTAACTAGTGTTAGTTTCCTATCAAATAATTGCACTTTTCCACTAAAGAAGTATTTTTCTCCCAGTGCCAGTGTTTTTTTTAAGTAGTGTTGATTAAACCAAATAAGTGAGAAGACTCCACTCTCGTCTTTTAGTGTGCCTTTGGTCAGTCTTTTTCCGTTGCGAGTAAAAATATTCTGAATGTCAATTAAATGTCCTTGTACAGAGACTGTCTCATTAGGCACAAGATCCCTAATCATTTTTACATTTGAATAATCTTCATACCTAAACGGAAAATGATAAAGAAGGTCTCCAACAGTGTATATTTCAAGCCTAGCAAGTAGCTTAATAAAAACAGGTCCTATACCATTTACTATAGAAATAGATGAGTTTAGATCCATATCCGCATTATACTGCACGCCTGATAATGGAAAACAGGATGTTTTGAGTACAGAAGTTGCTTGTGCTATAATTTCCTTATGGAAAAAAGAAATTCATCCGAACAACCTAAACAACTTATTGGAGATTCCCTTGAAGCTAGAAATACGCAGGCTGCAAATGTGGCCTATGCAGTCTTGACAGAACATAGCGGTGCGAATAGATATGGTAATGTACATGTAGCTAAAAAGGATTTCAGTGCCGTTATCGGTAGTGATGCTGACGGTTATAGGTATTTAAGCTACATGTTAAACGGTTCGCAAGGTACTGAGCATAGGTTAGATATTGATTTACCTTCAAGTGGTGAAGAATTGACAGTTAGTGTTTTAAATTCATTTGCCGTTGGAGAGGGAAATAGACTTTTACCGAATCCATCTGTGGTTACCAGGACAGATGTCCTCAGGTTAATGGATCCGTCAGATCTTGGTACTAGAGGGGATTTAAGGGATAATAAAGAGGTAGGACTACGTGCTCCAGATTTCCCCGACGTTTTCTTTAGTGCTTTACCCGCATTAAACCAACTAGAGGATGGAGACATTATTGACATAGGGGGTTTAAGAAAGAATGAGCTAACTGTAGCAAAGTTTACAGATGGGGATAATATCTTTTTAACATTCGTTGATTCAGGAGATGTTTCTAGGCTCGAGATACAGCTTTTCCGCAAGGGTGGGGTATTAAAAAAGGTTTCGTTTATAGAGAGTGACCAGCTTCCAATAGATAATGGATTTGTAGATTACAGGGGTGGTACGGCTATTGACTCTTTGGCGGCTAAAGTCGTTTCTAAGCTATCGGTGCCAGAGAAAAAAGCAAAAGAAGAGAAGCCACGTTCCTCATTCAAGGATAAGTTAAAGAGATTGTTTACTAGTGCAACAGCAGGCTATTCAGATTTCGGTGGTTCCGGATCTGGTTGGAAAAAAGAACAACTTAATGCTGAAAGTCCAAAAGTTCGGGACTTTAGAGAATCTGTGGAATATCTGGAATCAATCTTAAAGCGTCCTGAAGTTAAAACGGGATTGGAAACGAATCATTTGATTAGTATTGAAGTTGAACAGGGTGAGCTCGTAGTTATAAAGACTAATAACCCTTCAGAATTCGTTGATAATTTTCCTGAAACTGGGGAGCTGGTTGCTGTCTCAGCAGGTGCTGGTGATGAGCTTTGTTTTGTAGGCCATATCGAAGTTGACGATGGTGATGAAGTCGTAGTTATAGGAAGGACAGTGACGGATGGGGTATATGACTCTGAAAGATTAGCAGAGTCATTAATTCTTACAAAAGAATCATCTGGCCAAGTTTCTACAGCTTATTCAAGTAAAGAGCGTTCGCCACGTGTTACAGCTTATGGAAAAGGCAAGATTGCTCCACGTGTTCTAGGCTTTTTGAAGAAATTCTTATAGAGTGTGGGTTGTTACAGTACTATATAAGTTACATCATTATATAGTACTTGCATACAGTGCTCTGACAACTTTTTATTCATATTTATATACTGTGCCTGTAGTTGTAACGTTTAGGACGTAATCTTGGCAACATTGACGACACTACTTTAATCTCTGATCGAATCTTATCAATTGTATATACCGCTTTTAAACGTTATCAGATTTTTATTTACCCTAAAACATAAGGTAGGATTGAAGAAGCAAGAAGTGCTATTGTGGCAAATGCTGCAATAAACTTCTTAATATTTTCTTTCCCAATTCTTTTTTTTAGTTTTCTGATCCTTTTTCTCATTGATGTAAATTTACTCTAAAATATTTTCTTTTGCCAACTTTAATTAACATACCTGACTTTAATTCAAGGCTCTTTGTATAATCAGTTATTTTTACACCGTCTATCTCGACCCCACCTTGAGTAATAAGTCGTTTCAAATCGCCTGAAGAAAGACCTGAGTCTTCTTTGAGAACATCCAGAATGGTTGACGTATTTGTTTTGACAGTAATATCCAATAAATCATCCATTTCGACCTCTTTATTCTGCACGGTCTTTTGGAAGTGATCTTGGGCTTTTAAAGCCTCCTCTTTGCCATGGTAAAACTCAACTATATTTAATGCCAACTCTTTTTTAAAAGCCATTGGATTTGCTCCGTTTGCAACTTCTTGCTTCATGCCCTCAATGTCTTCCATAGGCACTCTTGTTACCAGCTCGAAATAGTCAAAGATTACCTCATCCACTATAGACATTAGCTTGCCAAACATATCGTTTGGAGAGTCATTTACAGGAATATAGTTCTTAAGAGATTTACCCATTGGCCTGCCATCACTTCCGGTAAGCAGATTCATAGCTAAGGTGTTTTGTGGTACAAGACCTTTTGCTTCCATGAGCTTTCGTCCTGCTAACAGGTTAAAGATTTGATCCGTGCCACCGAACTCAACATCGCACTTTAATGCTATGGAATCGTAACCTTGCATTAGTGGGTATAGAAGTTCATCAAGACCAATTGGCTTTTGTGAAGTAAATCTTTTATTAAAGGCTTCTCTCTCAAGCATTTGTCCGACTGTAAAAACCTTTGCAAGACCTATTACATCATTGAAATCCAGCTGACTTAGCCATTCAGAGTTGTGTCTAACTTCTGTGTTCTCTTTTAAAACTGTTTTAAAAAATTGATCTTTATATGTTTCTTCATCTTTACTAATTGAGATGTGGTCTCTTTCGTCCCGCATATCTACTTTATCGGAGTGATCGCCTACAAGAGTCGTAAAATCCCCAATAATTAATGTAACTTTGTGCCCTAATTCTTGAAAATCTCTTATTTTACGCTGAATAACACTATGCCCTAAATGAATTAGCGGTCCAGTTACATCAATACCCAGCTTCAGATGAAGCTGCTTGCCTGAAAGTAACTTTCCTTCCAATTCCTTGCGTGAAACTATTTCATACACTCCCCTTCTCAATATCTCTTTTATTCTTATTGGATTTGTATCAACGTTTTGCACGAAGAAATTATAGCAGATGGCGCAAGGCGTTATTTTACACGTATTAAATTAGTGTTAGTCGAATGGACTGGGATCCTCTGCCAATTGCTCGGCTATACTAACAATGTTAGCCTTTCTTGGATACTTGGTTTGAGTAAGTGTAGGTCTAAGGTCTTTTTGTATTAGCATATGTTGATCCCCATACCCATCTGTACTAACCGCGATGACATCTGCAACAACAAGTTCTCTTTTTATAGTAGTTGCAATATTATACCCCGGCATTTCAGCTACTGAGTCCTCCGCTGCCCTGCACCCCTTTATTACGATATAAGTGGAGGGGCCTATTAGATTGTGCCTACGAAGCATCTTACGTAATTCCGGATTCTGCATCATATCGATATCAAAGTTAGTTGCACTAATTCCCTCCTTTCCATATCCCTTTCCTGTGTTTATCCGGTCAAAGTCACTATGACCTTCGATTAACAAGTAGTTAAAGGGCAGTCTGTATAAATAGCTATGCTTCTGCTGTCTTGATGCTGTGCCTTTTGTAGCTCGAAGTATATTAGCCAGTATACTCTCACGTGTACCTCCTTCAACAATTATTTCTTCAAGGCCAGTGGTGCTCTCATTAAGTATTCGATGAATGCCGTTGAATGCACCATTGTGGTCAGCATACGGTAAAACTGATAGGCAACTCAGCACCGGAGGGCGAAGTGTTGCAGCGCTTCTCACCTGCAGGTCATACTGCTCTGCAAGGGTTGCAATGGTATATCTGTTAAAGTTCGTGATACCGTTTACACGATGCACCAATCTAGCCACGCGGAGTTCGTCATGTTCTTTAAGGATCTCTAGTACTTGGAAATTGCTACGTACTTTTTGAACTCTCCTCATATTAACTTCTGCTAACGTTGGTTCTCTGGTCTCATCCTGCTCTTCAGATTCCCCTATACTCACTATTACCTTTGCCTTACGTGCGTCGCAATCTTGCCAAATTCTAATTATGTTTACTGCTTCAGTGTTTCTATGGTAACGCTGTGTAGTTAAGTTATCTAAACCGTTTTCTTCTTTATTTACATCTAACCTGAAACCGTACCTATGCTTTAGTAGCTCTGTTATAAAATTAATATATTGAGCTTCAGTTTTATCATTTTCGAGTATTGCTAACAAAAGCCTATCGAAACTTTGAATCTCATCACCTTGAATGTAAACACTCTCCATATCATAAGGGCTTCTCCTGAAATCGTCTTTGGCGTACTGGTCCATTAGTTTATTAGTAAATGTCCAGTGGGATTTTGCTATTGGACCTGGTTTTTTAGGTAATGCGTATAAGACATAATGAGCTAGTTCTTTTGTACCGGCTTCTGAAGTAACAATGCCCGTTTCAAAAAGATTTTCAAGATTATTAGCGACAAGTGTGAAGATAAGTTCAGCCTCTTTTGTATCTCCAGATTCTGCTAGGTATTTGAATAAAGCTGTTACATCCCTAAATATAGATGTGACGTATACGTCGGTTTCGATTGGGTTATCCATACCTTTAAAAACGATGCTGCAGTTGTCAACAAGTTGAGGTATGGTGTCTAGTGCGATCGTGCCGTCCGTTCTTAAATAGTGGCTGGAGTTGAAATACCCCTCCACTGCTTGGCAGGCTATCATTCTCTGAGATTCATAGGGTGACGGTATTGAAAATTCAGTTACCTGTTTGCGCTCATTCATGTTTTTACCCTGTTTCTATGCTAAATACATATTTAAGTTAAGTTTACTATATTACAGGCTAATAGTTTATACTGTTTCGATTTTCTTTATCATAGCGAATAGGTTAAAATATAACTTGCAAGTACTATGCCACTTAACGGATACACAAACAAAAGAATGAGTCGCCAAGGTAAAAGAAATAGTTCAGGTTTTATTACCACTTTAGTTGAAAATAAACTTGTGCTTGCCACCTACATTGCAAGTTTTTCACTTTTTGCATTGTTGTTCGGTACCATTGCACTTCTTGTCATCATTGCATATTTTGCAAGAGACCTGCCAAATCCAAATTCATTACTAGATCGTGATAATGAGCTATCCACAATCATCAAAGATCGAAGTGGCAATCCAATCTATGAAGTATTTGGTGAGAAAAATAGAAGCATTGTTAAATTTGAAAATGTTGCACCACACGTATGGCATGCAACACTAGCTACTGAAGACTCCGATTTTTACAAACACAAGGGTTATGACCTTGTAGCGTATGCTAGGGCCGTTAAAAACATTGCATTCGGAGAAGGTTTGCAAGGAGGTTCTACGCTTACCCAACAAGTTATCAAAAATACATTATTAACTCAAGAACGGACTGTAACGAGAAAAATTAAAGAGTTCATCTTAGCTTTGCAACTTGAAAATAATTATTCAAAGGATGAAATTCTCCAGATGTATTTGAATGAGACTCCTTATGGTGGCCAGAACTATGGTGTTCTAACTGCTTCAAAATACTACTTCGATAAACACCCCTCACAACTTACAACTGCCGAGTCGGCATATATAGCCGGCTTGCCACAAAGCCCCAGCAGGTATTCGTACTATTCTTCAAACCCTCAACTAGGCCTTGATAGAAAAGATTACGTTTTATACTTGATGAATGAGCGCGGTTGGTTGAATAAAAACGGTGATAGAGAATTCTTAAATAATGAAGATTACGAAAAAGCAAAGAAAGAAAAATTAAAATTCAAAAGAGCTGTAGCAACCTTTGAAGCCCCTCATTTTGTTTTCTATGTTAAAGAGTTGTTGGAAGAGCGCCTAGGCAAAGATGTTGTTGAACAAGGTGGTCTTCAAGTAACTACAACTCTTGATCTTAGTGTGCAGAAGATGGCTCAAGACATTGTAAAGAAAGAGATTGAAGCATCCAAAGGTTTAAACGTTGGCAATGGTGCTCTAGTTGCTGTAAATCCAAAGAATGGTCATGTACTTGCCATGATTGGTTCTAAAGACTATTTTGCAGATTCCGAGCCTGCCGATTGTGTGTCAGGCATTACTGGCGAGAACAGCTGTACTTTTGAACCGGCTCTAAATGTTGCACTTTCCAACAGACAACCGGGCTCTTCTATTAAACCAATAACATATATTACCATGATAGAAAACGGCTATACCGCAGCCTTTCCTTTTTTAGATGTACCCACAACCTTTATTGGCGATGAGACAAATAACAAAGCATATAATCCTGTAAACTATGATGGCAAGTATTACGGCATTGTCTCACTTCGCAAAGCGTTAGCAAACTCCCTTAATGTAACTGCTGTAAAGGCTTTAAAAATCGTTGGGGTTGATGCAATGATTCAAACTGCTGAGAACTTAGGTATCTCTACTTTTAAAGACAGGTCTCGCTTTGGTCTTGCACTGACTCTTGGTGGTGGTGAGACTAAATTACTTGAAATGACGGGTGCTTTTGCTGCACTTGCCAATAAAGGAGAATTTCATCAACCGGTTGCAATCCTTGAGATCAAAAATTCTAAAGGACAGACAATTTACAAGTGGCGAGAGGCTAAGGGCAGACAAGCAGTTACTCCTGAATCTGCTTTTATCATTTCCGATATTCTCTCTGATGACGGGGCAAGATCTATGGTCTTTGGAACCGGCAGCATGCTAAATATCCCAGGCTATAAGGTTGCTGTAAAGACCGGTACCACAGATGATAAACGTGATAACTATGCCATGGGTTACACACCATCTATTGCTGTAGGCGTATGGGTTGGTAACAATAATAATGAGAAGATGAACCCAGCTGTTGCCTCCGGGTTAACAGGAGCATCTCCTATTTGGAGTAAGTTCATGACAGCTTATCTTAAAGGTAAAAAAAACGAACCATTTCCAGTTCCAAAGAATGTTAGAAAAATCGAAGTAGATTCTCTTACCGGTATGTTGCCCGTAGAGAAAGGATCTAAACGATCTGAGTGGTTTACAGTTGGATCAGAGCCTACAGCAACGAGTAATTGGTACCAAAGACTTGAGGTGTGTGAAGAAGACGGCAAAATTGCAAACGATGCATGTAAAAAGGCAGATAAGACTGAAGTTAAAAGCTATATAAAAGTCATAGCTGAGCTTCCTGAATGGCAGCCATTTGTAGATAGGTGGGTAGAACAAAATTATAAAGATAAAGAAGAGTACTTTCCTCCATCTGCAAAATCAGAGTTAGAGTTTGATGAAGATGGTGACGTTGAAAAAGATGTTGATCCAAAAATTTCATTTCCAGGTCTTGAAGATGGAGATACGCTGCCTCTTGAGTTTAGATTATCGGTTGAAGTCTCCTCCCCTAATGATATCGACCATGTACGTTTTTCAGTTGATGGAGACAGTGTTGGTGAGGATAAGTCAGTGCCCTATGGGTATACATTTAAATTTACCCCGGATCAAGCCGGCAAACATGAGTTTTCTGTTAGAGCGGAAGATGACGATGGTAGAGAAGGAAAGAAAACAATCAAACTTAACATTACGGACTAGCTTTGGCAATTACCACAAGTTTTTTAGAATCTAAAATTACAGACAAGTAAACAGAGTAAGTTTTCTGTCTGATGTTGGGTTTAAGATATTTGTTTGATCCGGCTGCAGTACATTATTTACTTATTTTATTGGTTTATCTGAGTTTAAGATGTACACGACAGTTCTGTGAACGAGATCATGAATGCTTATATGTAATGATCTAAGTTCGGCAATAATGTTAGTGTGCTTAGTTTGATAATTATGTTGTTTCTAATTTGTTCAGCCTCTTCGTTCGTATAATTGCAAAGTGCAAATGGTGACTTGCATTAAATTTAACTCAGCTACTATCTTCGCATGTCTGTATTTAGGAGGGTAACTATCACATGCTTTATTGATTGACTGTCTAGGAACAAATATTTGGCAGGTGTAAAATTATTTCAATCAATTTATAATAAACAGGCTGTGTTATTATATTCGATATGTTTGAAGTTTCCAGCCTTATAAACACGCCGTTAGAAGAATTAAAGTTTTCAGTTATTGACACAGAAACAACAGGGATGAACGCAGTGCATAATCGCATAGTAGACATTGCAATTATTACTGTGCAGGATTATAAAATAGTCTCGACTTGGGAAAAACTGCTTGATCCTAAACAAGAAATTCCATTTTGGATTACTAACTTTACGCATATTAGAAATAGTCAAGTCAAAGGTAAGCCTACATTTAATGACGTGTGCGAAGATGTATATAGTAGAATCCAAAACACAATTATTGTTGGGCATAATGTTGGTTTTGACTACGCCTTTCTACTTCACGAGTTTGCAAGAGTCGGCAAGAAGGTAGCTTTTCCAAAATTGTGTACAGTACTTCTGGGAAGAACTTTTCTCGGAGACTTACCTCGCTTCGGTCTGGATACCTTGATTGATTATTACAATATTTCTATAGAAAATAGGCATAGAGCTTACCCGGATGCGTATGCTACTGCTCTTATCTTTTTAGATTTTCTGCAAAAAGCTAAAAAAGATTTTAATTCAAAAACATTTTATGATATCCAACGACTTCAAAAAACTAAAAAATATAAATCAATAAATACTGGGGAAAGTCTCTTTGCAAATAGTTTGAGTCAAAACGATAGTTAAGTTACGACTAGTAAAAGTATGCCAAAACAATACCAGAAATGAAAAAACTCAGCACTTGCTTAGTATATTTCTCTGTATACAAATTCATAAGGATAAATAGCCTTGATTTGCTTGTCACTGTTTTAAATTACAAAACAATAATTAAACTCCTCAAACCAACTGTTATATTTAGTTTAGGATTTTACTCTAAGGTCTACATGGACAAACTTTTGTTGTCTATTTGAAGTGTGTTTTTAAGCTCAACAAGTATATGATTTGTAAGTGTGCTTGCGTCAATAGTGGCTTCTGTAAAATATAGTCTTATCCCTATAGTCTTCAGGTTTGAGTCTCTTTCTAAGTATTCTGAGATAACCTCTATTTTTACTACTTCAGGATATGATGATCTAATAAGTTTAATTGCCTCGCCCATACTGGTCTTTGCTCCTGCAATCATCGTTACATCTCTTATTCTTAGATTTTCAACCCTTTCTTTAATTGTCTTATTGCTTCTTTTTGTTTTTAACAATTCCTCAGTTAACAGAGAGAATGAATTGTATGCAATTTCTCCCAGATACAAAGAATCTTGGTATATATCTTTGATATTCCTCACTTCAAAGTTTATGCCTAATCGGTGCATCAAGGTTGCAAGCGTTTCCTTAGTAATTTTGCTTGTTTCAAAAGGTGTTGCCTGAGAACTCATAAGTACTTGAAGTGTTTTGAATTCGCTGTATTTATTATCACCAATACCTTTGGAATATACTTTACCGATTTCAAAAATGCCTCGAATTAAAATCCCGTTATTCATATAAACTTCTAAAACCGGGGAAAGTGTTTGGCTAAGATTTGTTCGCAATGCATTTTGGTCTTTATTTACAGCGCTATCTAAGACTATCTGAGCTATATTACTTCTGTCGGATACTACAAACGGTGAGGTAATATACTCATTCAGTCCGCAAGTAACAAGTTCGTCTTTAAGCTTTTGTTCAAACTTTGTGGTATCTGGTGTTATTTCTTCAGGCACAGGACCGCTTAAAGGTATAGCTTTAATCCTGTCATAGCCTCTTATCCTCAATACATCAGCAACTAAGTCATCTTCGACATCGATATCTGTTCTAAAATGCGGAGTATTGACTTGAAGTTCACTTTGGTTTTGGCTTGTAATCTCATACCCAAGGCGTATGAGAATATCCTTGGCACTGTTCAAATCAAAGACTGTACCGGCAAGGAGCTCTAACCTTTGTTTCCTAAGAGTCATTATTTTAGGTTTTGATAAAGATTTATCTGTTGTGTAGTCGTCATTGAAATAAGCCACTCCTCCTGCCAACTCTTGCAATAAGTACGCAGCTCTTAGAAGTGCTTCCATTGTAAGTTGTGAGGATAATAATTTATCGTATCTAAGTACCGTCTCATTTAGTATTTTAAGTCTTCGAGAAGTTTTCCGAATATTAACTTGATTATAATTTCCTGCATCTAAGACTATATCAACAGTAGCATTATCAATACCTGTATCCTTACTGCCTACTATCCCCCCAAGTACTGTAGGTTTGTCGTTTTGGCACAACACAAAGCATTCATTATCAAGTTTTATATTTTCGCCTAAGAATGATGTAAGTGTTTCGCCTTCTTTTGCTCTTCTGATGTGAATTTCTTTTTTACTGAGTTTTGCTATATCTTGAGCATGCATAGGCTGGCCCATCTCAACCATCACATAGTTTGTTATATCAACAACATTGTTTATTGATGGGATGCCGTATGCCTCCAGTCTGTTGCTAAGCCAGCTTGGAGATGGTTTTACATTAAGACCTTTTATAACTAGCGTAGTAAATCGATTTACTAAATCCGGACAATCTACTTTGATTTCAATCTGACTATTTACTTCTATTTGACTTGGTAAGTCTATTGCTTCAGGCATTATTAAATCAGCTTTGAGATAACATGCCAGGTCTCTAGCACAGCCTAGTATTGATAGCCAATCAGCTCTGTCCATTCTATGTTCTAAGTCTAGGACCTTAGTGCTGTATTCTTCATGACTAAAATCTACTATTGGCTTGTCAAGAAGGAGGCCTATCATGGTAAAGTCATTTGCCAATTCTTTAGCAGACTTGTCTGTCGATATGTATTGTTTAAGCCAATCAAGTGGTATTTTCATTATGCGTACACCATTCCATGGAAATATAATTTTCTAATATCGTTGATTTCATATTTCTGCATGACTAATCTGTCAAGACCTATACCAAATGCAAAACCTGTATATTCTTCAGGATCAATACCACACATTTTAAGTGTGTTATAGTGGATCATACCGCTTCCAAGCACTTCGATAAATCCTCTGTGTTTACATACACTGCACCCTTGACCTTTGCAGAATTTACATTCCATGTCTACACCTACTCCGGGACTCACTTCCGGATAGTATTTATATCTAAACCTTAACCTAACATCTTTACCAAATAAAAATTTGTGAAAATCAGTTAGAGTTGAAAAGAGGTTACCTATTGATATGCCTTTTTCAACACATACACCTTGATATTGAAAAAAGAAAGAAGAATTAGTAGCGTTAACTGTCTCGTTTCTATAGCACGGTCCTGCAAAAGCTGCTCTTATTGGAGGTTTTTGCTCTGTGAGGAGCCTTGCTTCAATTGATGAGGTGTGGGTTCTCAACAGTACATCCCCTTCTTTGAGATATAGTGAATCTTGAAGGTCTGTAGCCGGGTGACCCAGTGGTAAGTTTAGTTTTTGGAAATTGTACTCATACTTCTCTATATCCGGCCCTTCGTACACAGAATATCCGTAGTATCTGAAAAACTCGTTAATTTCTCTAGTCACTAAGGTTATGGGATGCAAATTACCTGTAGGATATGTATTTGCAGGTAGGGTTAGGTCTATCAACGGGTCGTTAATGCTGGTTGTGATAAATTCAGCTTTGGCTTGCTCAATAGCATTACGGGATTGCTCAATAAACGCATTAATAAGAGATCCTGCCTTTTTCTTTTCTTCTATGCCAAGTGTCGGTATAATCTTGAGTAAACTTGTAATTTTACCATTAGTTTTTGAAAACATAGTGAGATATAGAGAATCAAAATCTCCTGTTTGTTTAGCCTCAGAGAGCATATTTTGAAAAAATAGTCTTAACTTACTGAGATTTTCTTCTAATCCTTCGGTCATGTTTTTTAGTTTACTGTATTTAGACAGCGTTTTAAATACTATTGTATTAGTACCTCTGCAAATGTATGCTTTTAGCATGGATCCAACAAATCAACTACAACAAAATTCTGAGGTCTTATCAAATTCAACGCCGGCGCCTATTTCTGTAACCGGGCTAAAGCCTGTCAGTCTTTTACTCGAAGACACGTTAGAACTTGTAAAATCAAGGTTTCTAAACTTGGTAATTGTAGGGCTTATAGGTTCCGGATCAATGTGGTTAGTTACATTTGTGTATACAAAGCTTATTATTGGTGAAATGTCCTCCGGTGGTCTTAATGCAATGGCAAACTTTTCACCATCTGGTATGTTGTTTTTAGTGCCAATCATGCTTGTTCTTTCAGGTTTTGTCTACTCATCACTCTGCGGTGTGTTACAAACTAACGATGTTAAAGCAGCCTTAAATCTTGGTTATACCAGAATGTTTGTAATGGCTTTATTTATGATTATGTTTTCGTTTGTATTGATGGGTGCTATGTTGGCATTGTTTATTCCGGCCATCTTTGTTTATATTTACGGTATTTTTGCCATTTTTATTACAGCAGAAACCGGCAAAGGTGGGTTCCAACCTATTTTTGAAAGCTATAGATTGGTTAAGGGTAGCGCATTAGGTGTAGCCGGACGACTGATCCTGCTTATTATTTTAGCTATAATCATCTCAGCTGTTCTCAATATGATCTTCGGTGGTAATTCAGCACTTGCGAGCCTTATTTCCTTTTTCGTAGGTATGCTGTTGCAGGTGTTTATGGTGAGCTATCTGTATACTATTTACACAAACCTGAGAGACCTTAAACCAAGACCTGAGGGTTATAAGCCAACTGGATTGTCGAAAGCTTTGACTTACGGGGCGTTTGGTTTAGGTTTTGTGATGCTAATTATTGCGATTCCTGTACTGCTTCTGTTATATCCTAAGGCACACATGGATCGAGGTAGAGATGTTCAAATGAGAAAGCTGCAGATGCAACAAGAGCTGCCTAGTATGAGATCTCCTCAACAACAGTTGCCGTATCCAGAGATGAATCAATAAATTTTAGCGCAGACATTAAAAGACCCACTCTTTGTAGTGGGTTTTTTTCTCCAGCGATACTTTAAAATTCTTTATGGTGGGATGTAGGAGTTATTTTAGTTTGTGGCTAACTTGACTATTTTATCAAATGCCTGTTTGTCATCTATAGCCATTTGAGAAAGCACCTTGCGATTAAGACTTATCTTTTTGTCACTTAGTTTTTTAATAAAAGCGCTATAAGTTATATTATGTTCAAGTAGAGCTGCATTAAGCCTGACGATCCAAAGTCTTCTCATATCTCTTCGTCTTTGTCTTCTTCCAGCAAAAGCATATTCACCCACTTTAACAACTGCTTCGTTTGCTCTTTTAAAGTTATGATGCCTAGTTCCTCTAAAGCCTTTTGCCTGTGTTAAGACTTTCCTGTGTTTTCTGTGTCTTGCAGCACCGCCCTTTACTCTTGTCATTTTATTTTTGATCCAGGTAACAACTTCTTAAATACTCTAATATGTCCTTCATTAAGTTGTGCTGAATAGCCTTTCTTTCTAAACTTCTTATTCGCAGACCATTTTACCTTAAGATGTCCGGTGTTCACACCTTTTTTCATGATCTTACCGTTTTTGGTAATTTTGACCCGTTTTTGTAGTGTTTTTAATGTTTTTCCTTTATTCATTTTGCAATAAGTGTGACAAACGCAAATGGCCCTCTTAGTTTAACATCTCCATCCGGTTTTGCCACGTCCCCAAGTTCTGTAATTATACGCTGTAATTTAGCAACTGCAATATCCGGATAGGCTGCTTGCCTTCCCCTCATTTGCACTGTAAATTTCACTTGATTCTTATCAAGCAAGAACTCTCTAGCTCGCCTAATCCTTGTTTGGATATCCCCTTCTCCTATCGCCGGGCCAAATCTGAACTCTTTCAGCTCACTCTTTTTTCCCTTCGCACTCGAAGATTTTTTGTTTTCATCGTACAGATACTTATTGAAGTCTAGTATCTTAGCGACCGGTGGATTTGCACCTTCTGCTATAACAACTAGATCCAACTCCCGCTTTTGTGCCTGGAAAAGAGCTTCTTGAGTAGTTATTACTCCAAGGTTTTCACCGTCAGCAGTGATAACTCTTAATTCTTTTGCTCTTATTCTGTTGTTAACCTGATATCTTTTATCTGTTATATAAGCCTCCCAAACCTAAACAAATTACCATAAATCTAGGCTTTTGGTCAAATAAATGTTCTTTATCTTGCTTAAAGCAAAATCTACATCAACTGCGCCGACGTTTACATTGTCTCTGGTTCTGACACTTACCTGTTTATTACTAACTTCTCTATCTCCAAGGACAAACATGTAAGGGATTTTACGCATCTGTGCGTCCCTAATCTTTGATTGCATGGTGTCATCTCTATCAAAAACCTCGACTCTAAGACCTTCTTCCTTAAACTTACGTTCAATTTCAGATGCATAAGCGTGATGACTCTCACTAATTGGTATTAATGCAATTTGGACAGGGCTAAGCCAAAGTGGTAAAGCTCCACCGGTGTTTTCTAATAGATTTGCTATAAACCGATGGTATGAACCTAATATGGCCCTGTGGAGCATTACAGGAGTCTTTTCGATACCGTCTTTGTCGGTGTAGACTAGTCCAAACCTTCCGGGCATAGCAAAGTCTATTTGTACTGTTCCAAGTTGCCTATCATTGCCTAGAGCGTCTTTAAGCATAATGTCTATTTTAGGGCCATATAGTGCAGCTTCCCCTTCCATAATTTTACCGTTTAGGTTAAGCTCAGTGTTAATTTCAAGAAGCATATGTTGCGCGGTGTTCCAACCGGCTTCATCTCCTATGTATTTCTCAGGAGTTTTAGGATCACGAAATGAGAGGGATACCCAATGTTTCCCCCACATACCGAAAACCTCATAAAACTCTTTCATAATGGTAAGTATTTTTATTGCTTCGGCTTTGATTTGATCAGGAGTGCAAAAAGTATGTCCATCGTCAATTTCAAATGATCTTGCTCTGTTAAGCCCGCCAATTGCACCTGGCTTTTCATCTCGGTGCTGTTGGGTTGATTCAACATAAGCAATTGGTAAGTCTTTATAGCTTCTAGGTCTTGATGCGTATATTTGAGTGTGATGGGGGCAGTTAACCGGTTTTAAGACAAATTCTTCATCATAATGGCTTACAACTTTAAATAACTCATCTTTAAATTTCTCAGCATGGCCTGACTTTTGATACA
>ERZ724505.995-NODE-995-length-16347-cov-4.777560_pt1 | contig 16347 bp, 10 predicted proteins | sample MGYA00376038_ERZ724505 | MGnify/ENA primary metagenome ERZ724505 (study PRJEB28724, sample SAMN07190884) | wastewater metagenome | isolation source: effluent of sewage treatment plant in Hong Hong | place: Hong Kong | collected 2016-03-17 ... | reverse complement strand
CAATCCTGTTGCAGGGGCGCCAGCAGTTGCTGGTGATGTAGATGTTATCGAGAAAGAATGGGTGGATCAGGCAAACAAGATCGTAAATCAAACCAAAGAGGATCCTTATGCCGAAGAAGAGGCAGTTGAGGCTCTGCAGGTTGATTACCTCAAGAAGCGTTATGGCCACAATGTAAAAAAACAGGATGAGAAATAGGTAGCAATAGAAGCATGAGGCATCATACGAGGTGAGCGGAATTCTAGGGTTGGTTGCAATATTTGTTGTTGTTGCGCTGGTTCTGGGTGTCTTCTCGTTTTTTGCATATCGGCGAGTGCTCAGGAAAGCAAAGGGTATCGAGAGGGGGCTAAAGATGGTCCCATTGTTGATACACTTGCCGCCACCGGCGGATGAGACTGAGCAGCAGACAATGCGTGACGTCCGAGATGTTATGCGCGAGAAGGCATCTCAAGCTCAAACTCTGTATGACCTGATCGCCGGTACTGCTCAGCCTGGTTTAAAGAGCAATTTTTACGGTCAGCGCCACATTGCATTTGAGGTCATTGCCTCGAACGGTTTAGTTCATTTCTTTACTGCCGTTCCGGTTGCTCTTGTAAGTACAGTGGAGCAGGCAATCCAGACCGCATATCCGGGTGCTCGCATAGAAGAGGTTGAGGATCATAATATCTTCAACCCACAAGGGAAGCTTTCGGGTACTGTTGGTGGTGAGCTGGTACTAAAGCAAGAATACTCATATCCAATCGAAACGCTTGATCAAATGGAAAGAGACCCCATCGAGGGTCTGCTCAATGCGTTGATAAAGTTACAACAGGGAGATGGTGCAGCAGTCCAGATTATGCTTCGTCCGGCCAAGCCAAAATGGTCGAATCGCGGTAAGTTTTTGGTTGCCCGCAAGCGCCGGCAAAGACAGGGGACACTCGATATCAACCCCGCCGACATTGCCAAGGCAGCGTACAAGTCTCCTGATGAATGGCATCAAGAATCAGTACAGTATCAACCTAGTAAGCTAGAAGAAACGATGCTCCAGGCAATGGAAGAGAAGATGCGGCATCCAGGGTTCGAAATCTTGATTCGTGTCATTGCTAGCTCTTCAACTTACGATAAGGCTCAGATGATTCTTAGAAACATCATCAACAGCTTTGCTCTTTATGAGGCTCCTGGCTCTAATGGATTCCAGTTTCTAGAGGCGAGAGACATTCAAGGGTTAGTAACGGCATTTATATTTAGGTTCTTCCCGCCGGAAGTGACCAGTAACATCCTCGCCACCAATGAGCTTGCAACATTGTTCCATCTGCCGAATGATCAATTTAATGCCAGTACTGCCGTTGAAAGACAGCTGTCGAAGCAGGTGGATGGTCCGGTTAATCTTCCGTCAACTGGGCTTCTTCTTGGTTACAACATGTACCGAGGAGTTAAAAAAGAGATCCGTTTGAGCGATGAGGACCGTCGGCGCCATATGTACATTATCGGACAAACTGGTACCGGTAAGTCGACAATACTCGAAAACATAGTAGTGCAAGATATGCTGGCTGGTCGCGGGTTGGCCTTTATTGACCCACACGGAGATGCTGCCGAAAAGCTCTTGAAGATGGTCCCTAAAGAGAGGGCAGAGGATGTTGTTTATTTCAACCCAGCTGATATGGAGCATCCACTCGGTATCAACCTGTTTGAATTTGATTCTCCTGAGCAGAAGGACTTCATCATCCAAGAGTCGATAAATATGCTCTACAAGCTTTACGATCCGGATAAAACAGGTATTATCGGCCCCCGATTCGAACATTGGTTTAGGAGTGCCGCTCTAACTCTCATGGCAGATCCCCAAGGGTCGTCATTCATTGAAATTCCTAAGGTGTTTACGGACACCACTTACCTAAAGAACAAGTTCAAATACCTCAGCGACCCAACGGTAATCGACTTTTGGACCAAGGAGATGGGTCAGACGAGTGATTACCACAAGAGTGAGATGCTCGGTTGGTTTGTCAGTAAATTCGGCGCCTTCCAGTCTAATGACATGATGCGTAACATCATTGGCCAGACAGAGTCGGCCTTCAATATCCGCGACATCATGGATCAGAAAAAGATCCTGATTGTTAACCTTAGTAAGGGTTTAACTGGCGAATTGAATTCTAAGCTGCTGGGAATGATCTTTGTGATTAAGATTCAAGCTGCTGCAATGAGTCGATCAAATATTCCGGAGAGCGAGAGGTCGGACTTTAGCTTGATTGTAGATGAGTTCCAGAACTTCTCGACCGATTCCTTTGCAAGCATCTTGAGCGAGGCCAGGAAATATAGATTGAACCTGATTGTAGCCAACCAGTTTATTGGCCAGCTTAGTGAGGAGATTCGCGAGGCTGTCTTCGGCAATATCGGGACCATGATGAGCTACCGCTGTGGCCCAGAGGACGCGGAGTTCTTGGTTAAGCAGTTCCAGCCAATGTTCAACGAGCGTGATCTTATCAATATCCCGAACTTTAATGCGGTTATGAAGCTTCTTATTGGCGGCCTTCCATCGCTTCCATTTAGTATTACCGCTATGCCGCCGTTGGGACAGATGAATGACGAAATGGGTCTGGCAGTAAAACAGTTGAGTGCCGCTAAATTTGGCGTACAGCGTAATCAGGTAGAAGCCGACATATTTGCTCGATTGCAGAATCAGCCTCGACCAGCATTGAATCCTCCTGTGCCTGCTCCCGCACCAGTTGCAGCACCTCAACCGGTTGCCCAAGCTCCAGTGCAATCCGCTCCTCAACCTGCTGCACAATCTCAGGCAGTAGCTTCATCAACGCCACCAACTGTGCAAATCCTTCCACCAAAACCAATCGAAAGTGTTGCTCAACCTACAGAGCCTGTCAGCCAACCTGCAGACGTGGCTCAACCATCTCCAGCCGTTCAGCAGCCAGCAGCGCAGGTAGCAGCGACAGCGCCAATACCTCAAATGCCTGGAGCAGTTCAGACATCTCCGCCAAAGGTTGATACTGTTTCGCCTCAGCCTATATCAGCAGCTATTGCTACACCTAGCCCGGTTGCAACGACGCCACCGGCAAAAACCACGAATACTCCCACTCCCAAAACTGACCTTTCGCTTAACAGCCTCAAGGCTGCTCCACCAGCTGTAAAGACTGCTCCTCAGGCAGAGAGAAGTGCGCCTAAATCGAATAATATAACCGATATTGTTGGCCCAGCAGTTAAGCCAGTTGAGGTTGATAAAGAACCCGTTAATAAACAAGCTAGTGAATCAACCGAAAAACCAGTCGCACTGATTGAGGCGCATGAAACAGATGGTCGCACAGATGAAGATCAAAAGATTGAAGCGGTTGCCTCACCGCCACAAACGGCTCCGATAACGACGCCAAATACAATACCTCAAAGCACTCCTCAACCAGCTCCTACGACTCAGAATAAACCCCCTCAATCATCTGATACGGCAAATCTTAATGAGGAGCTTCAGCATGATATCGAGGAATCAATGAAGCTGGTTGCAAAACCTGATGATAGCGCTAAAGAGGTGTCTGCACCGGCAGTAAGTGGTCCCGGGACATCTGATGCCATCGAGGACATCACCGAGAAACTCAACGAAGAGCTAGAAGAGAAGCTAGAGTCAGCATCCCATCCGCTGATAAAGCCAAAAGAGACTCCGATTGTTATAAAGGCACCTCAGCAGTTCGCGGCTCCTGTCGCAAGCCCTGCGCCAGCCCCAATTACTAAACCTGCTGTTAACCCAGCTCAAACCTCTACAAATCCTGTGGCGCAACCGGCGCAACCAAAGGCTACGTCGAACCCTGTACAAACCGCTACCCTCGTAGTTGCGCAAACTCCTCCTGCAGGGAAGACAATGATAGCGACCCATAGAACGCCAAGGATACCCGATGTGAAGCCTGTCAGTCCTGTGCCAACAGAACCAGCCCCAACACCTACTTATGCAGAAAGTGCCGCTCCAAAAGTTGTTGCGCCAGCTCCTGCACCATCTGAGCCAATTGTTGAGTCAGATGTTGCGACACCTCCACCGCCAGCCCCAGGGACTTCATTTGCGCCTGCTTCGCCAATAAAAATGACTCAGCCTGAGCCAGTTGCTCAACAGCCAGAAGCTAAGGCGGACCCAGTTTCAACGGAAGCTGATCAGCAGAAATCAGATCTCAAACCGGGTGAAATCCGAATTGATAAGGACGGGAACGTTATAACCGGATAACGCCGAGTGCCAGATTTAGATCTTGCCACGAAGACGTCTAGCGGACTTCAATATCCCCTCGATGATAAGGCCCAGAATCCCGCCTATAAGTAGAGCGAAAAGTATTTCGGAACCACTCAGGGTAAAACCGTTGACGCGTGCAAAGATGTAGAGAAGTCCGCCTACAATTACTGCAGTTGTAGTTGCGCCTAAGGTCACAGATGGGCGGAAAACTGTTTTACCGAGAGCTTCGCTGGTTGAGTCGACAACCGGTGAATGGATAAACTTGCTGAACTGCCTGGTGGCGGGCTTCATTCGATGCTGCAGGCTTCGCATGGTTTGCTTGTAGTTGATTGAAGGAGTCAGGTAGGCACGATGGCTGTGGCCGCCTTCATTTTTGGTAGTAGTCTCATGTTTAGGCTGGACCGCCTCGGCTTGCTTAAGCATCTCACGAGCTTTCTCGATGCTTTTCTCCTTGTTCTCGGGGCGCTCACCATTGCTTTCAATCGATTTGAGTCTCTCGGCCGCTGCTCGCTCAATCTCGGAATGGCTAGATCTACGATGCTCTACATTCGATAACTTTTCACTCATCGTGGGCCTCCATGATCATGCTTAAGGATTGATAGTTCAAAGATAAGCTGCCTGTTTCGGAAGAACAAGAACGCAACTACTGCTGCGATCAGCATGATAATGAAGGTGCTGCTTCCTGACCCAGTTTGAGGGAGGGCAGCACTCGCAACTTCAACTTGCTTGGCTACAGTAGGAGCGGTTAGGTTTGTGCGAACCAAATCTTTCTCGTAAGTGTTATCTATTTTTAGATCGTAAGATTGTGGATCAGAGACAGCGGCTGGTGTTGCGGGTAATGGGCTCTTAACTCGTGCTGCAAAGTGGACAACTAGGGATGCGTTAGGTGCAATATCCGTTGGTGCCCAGGTGATAACTCCGTCTTTTAAAACTCCATTCTCGGTATCTACAATATCGGCATATTCAAGGATATCTTGAACATTGTCACGGATTACAAATGACTTTTCAGTACCATTACCGCTGTTAGTTACCGAAACCGTATAGGTGATAGTTTCTCCAGCTTCAGCTGTAGCCCCATTGGCGTCCACAGTTGAACCATCCAGCTTAGTTAGGATGCCAGTCTTCCGAGTTGAAATGTTTGGGCTCAGGTTTTCAACCGGGGGAGGAGTTGGAGTAGTTACTGTAGGAGGCGTTACGACTGGCGGTGTCGTAGGTGTTGGTGTGGGCGTAGGAGTGGGCGTCGGAGTGGGTTTCGTTGGGGTTGGTTTAGTTGGCTCGGTCTTTGGTGGGGCAGAAGGGGTGGTATCGGTTATGGCCAAGTTGCCGCAGTTGATCATAATGGCAAAATACTTTCCATCGATCGCTCGGCGACCCTCAATCACTTTATAGGTTATATTGTCTCCCCAGGAGTAAAGCGGCCTAATGTAGTATGTTTTACCATTTATTACTACTTTCTTATCTAGGTTTGAATGGGGGTTACGACCCAGCGACTTGATACTGTGGTTGCTGGAGTTCATTGTGCCGTGCTTAGTATTCTCAATGTCTTTTCGGTAGATGCCATAGTGGTTCATTATTGCTTTAATCTCGCCATTGTTGTCGTAGTAGTGCAACATTGTAGCTTGAGGATGATTTGTGCCACCAATGCCGCCGCGTATGATGTCGTTGGTTGAAGCAGCATTTGCAGGATCTGGGGGAGCGAGAATAGTAGTGACCTGAAGGCCGGCCATTGCGACGGCCATCACAATTGATAGTTGACGGGTAAGCTGCTCACCCTTAAGACGCCTGTAATAGAAGGCGAGTTGAGTCGTAGCAGAAGGGCTTAAGCTGAGGTTGGATACAATACTTCTGAACATAAGTGGGGCACAATCGTACTTATGCTTAATTATGGAGAATCCCAGGAGTAAAAGCAATACGCTTATGCTGTAAAAAACAGTAAAAGTGACGCAAAACGTTGAAAACGCGATATTTCGCGACATAGGGAGTTAATGTAAGCGCCCATGTTTGCATGCAAAATAGCCAAGCGGTATAATAGAGGTAAATGGTGAGGTGACCAGTTCACCTTTTTCTTTTTCAAACGTAGGAGTTTATGTCAGCAAAACCAAATTCTCAGTATGGCGCCGAACAGATTCAAGTTCTTGAGGGCCTCGATCCTGTAAGAAAACGACCAGGTATGTACATTGGTGGGACCGGCAAGGAAGGTCTACATCACATGATATGGGAGGTCATCAACAACTCTATTGATGAGGCTATGGCAGGCTATGGCGATACAGTTGATGTCACCTTGCTCGAAGATGGCGGAGTTAAGGTTACAGATTATGGTCGTGGAATCCCGGTTGAAAAGCACAAGACTACAGGCAAGAGTGCACTAGAAACGGTACTTACGGTTCTTCACGCTGGTGGTAAGTTTGGTGGTGCAGAATCAGGGTATAAGGTTTCAGGCGGTCTTCACGGCGTCGGAAGTAGCGTTGTTAACGCTTTATCGACCAAGCTTATCGCTGAGGTTAGGCGTGATGGTAAGCTCTATCGCCAGGAGTACCAAGTTGGTAAGCCGCTTAGTGAGATCAAAGAAGTAGGAAAGGCGACCGATACCGGGACTTCAATTACATTCTGGCCTGACGCCTCAATCTTCGAAACTACTGATTTCGATTACGACATTATCCTGGACTACCTAAGGCACCAAGCTTACTTAACAAAGGGTATTCACTTAAAGGCGATCAACCAGAAGACTAGCCAGCGCTACGCCTATTACTTTGAGGGTGGCATCAGAAGTTATGTTGAGCACCTAAATAAAGATAAGACAATTGTTAACTCGCCACCATTCTATGTAGATAAGCAGGTAGGAGAGATAGCAGTCGAGATTGCAATCCAGTATTCGGAGAGCTTCACCGAGAATGTTAAAACCTTCGCCAACAACATCACCAACCCTGGTGGCGGTACTCACTTAACTGGTTTTAGATCTGCACTTACTCGAGTTGTAAATGACTACGCTCGTAAGAACAGTCTCCTTAAGGAGAAAGAGGAGAGCCTAACCGGCGAAGATGTTCGAGAAGGGTTGACTGCAGTTATATCCGTAAAACTTCCAGATCCACAATTCGAGGGTCAGACCAAGGATAAGCTAGGTTCACCAGAAGTTCGCGGGGTTGTTGAGCAGGTAATGAATGAGTGGTTCTCATACTATCTAGAAGAAAATCCCAATGAAGGAAAGAAGATTATTGGGAAGGCTACCTTAAGCGCTAGAGCAAGACTTGCGGCCCGTGCAGCTCGCGACACCATTATTCGAAAGGGTGCCCTAGATAGTATGTCGATGGTGGACAAACTGGCAGATTGCCGAACAAAGGACCGCACAAGAAGCGAGCTGTACATCGTTGAGGGCGACTCTGCCGGAGGTTCTGCGAAAGGTGGACGTGACTCAGAGTTCCAGGCCATCCTTCCGCTTCGTGGTAAAATTCTCAACGTTGAACGTGCACGTTTAGACAGAATGTTAGGAAACAATGAGATCAAAAACCTGATAGTCGCAATGGGAACAGGTATAGGTGATCAGTTTGAACTTGCAAAGCTACGCTATGGTCACATTATTATTATGACAGACGCCGATGTTGATGGTGCGCATATCCGCACATTACTCCTGACCTTTTTCTACCGACACATGCCTGAAGTAATCGAGCAGGGCCACTTATATATTGCGCAGCCACCGTTGTTCTTGCTTCCTGTAGGTCGAAAGAAAATTTACGCCTACTCAGATGAAGAGAGAGATGCGATCATTGATCGGCTGATTGAAGAGCGCACTGGCAAGAAGAAGGTGGGCACAGAAGAGGAGGTTGTAGAGCCAGTTGCAGTTGAGGAACCTGAGCCAGAGACGGATGAGGCTGAGTCGGCAACGGCGGACACTGAGCCAGCAGAAGGAGCCGAGGAAGACTCGCCTGTAACCGAGGAGGAGCGCAATCGACTCAAGAATGCAGGCATTACAGGTAATATTCAGCGCTATAAAGGTCTTGGTGAAATGAACGCTGATCAGCTCTGGGAGACGACTATGAATCCCGAGAACCGAGTCTTGCTTCAGGTAACTATTGATGATGCCGAGAAGGCCGATGCCATTTTCAATAAGCTGATGGGTGAGGAGGTTCTTCTACGCAAGAACTTCATCCAGACTCATGCACGCGAAGTAGTTGATATTGATATTTAAGGTAATTAGATGAATCCAGAAGATAACCAAACACCAGAAGAAAAGATTACCCCAGAAGAAGCAGCTGAGGCGGTAGAGAACGCTCAAAAGCATATTGCGAGCGGCAACATCAAGTTCCAATCTCTCGAAACGGAGATGGAGACTAGTTACCTCAACTACGCCATGTCGGTTATTGTATCGAGGGCTTTGCCAGACGTACGCGACGGTTTGAAGCCGGTTCATCGCCGCATTCTTTATGTAATGAACAGTATGGGCTTGAGGCACACTGCTAAGTATCGTAAGAGTGCCGCAGTTGTTGGTGACGTTATGGGTACATTCCACCCTCATGGTGACTCTGCCATTTATGATGCTATGGTTCGTTTGGCGCAAGATTTCTCGATGCGCTATCCACTCGTCGATGGGCAGGGTAACTTTGGTTCGATGGACGGCGATCCCCCGGCCGCTATGCGTTATACCGAAGCAAGAATGACCCGTATTGCCGGAGAGATGCTCTTCGATATCGAAAAGAACACCGTTGATTTTCGACCAAACTACGACGGCTCAACCAAGGAGCCAACAGTTTTACCTGCCAAGATTCCTAATCTATTGCTCAACGGGCAAATGGGAATCGCCGTTGGTATGGCAACAAATATCCCTCCTCACAACCTAGGAGAACTTGTTGATGGAGTCATTCACTTAATCGATAACCCTGATGCACCGCTTGAAGAGCTAATGAAGTACATCAAGGGGCCAGATTTCCCAACCGGCGGAGTCATTTATGGCAATAATTCCATCATGCAGGCGTATGGTACAGGTAAAGGCTCCATAGTTATACGAGCTGTCGCCGAGATTGAGGAAGACAAGAAGGGTAATCAACAGATTGTTATTACCGAGATTCCTTTCCAGGTTAACAAGTCTACTCTCGTTACAAAGATTGCCGAGCTCGTAAAAGAAAAGCGAATCGTTGGTATTAGCGACCTTCGTGACGAGTCCAACCGGCATGGTGTGCGCGTTGTCGTAGAACTCAAAAAAGACAGCTACCCTAAGAAGATCCTGAACCAGCTCTATAAGATGACGCCAATGCAGAGCGCCTTCCACGTCAATATGTTGGCACTTGTTGATGGTATACAGCCTCGAGTAATGACGCTCGAGATGATGTTGCGCGAGTTTACAAAGCACCGCCAGATTGTCGTCCGCCGCCGTACCGAGTTTGAACTTGGTAAGGCTAAAGAGCGTGCTCACATTCTTGAAGGGCTCAAGATCGCACTCGACCATATTGATGAGGTCATCAAAACTATCCGCGCCAGCAAGACATCAGAAGAGGCGGAGGTTAATTTAATCAAGAAATTTAAGCTTACTAGTGTTCAGGCAAAAGCCATCTTGGCGATGCAGCTACGACGCCTTACAGGTCTTGAGCGACAGGTTATTGAAGATGAGTTGGCTGCATTACTCAAGCTGATTGCAGAGCTCGAGAAGATTCTTGCCGACGAGAATGAGATTCTACGCATTATTAAGGAAGAGCTGACCGAGCTTAAAGAAAAGTATGGTGATGATCGCCGAACAAAGATCGTCGCTCAAGAGCTTGGTAAGTTTAGTGAGGAAGAGTTAGTCCCTAACGAGCAGGTAATCGTGACCTTAACTCAGGGTAACTACATCAAGCGAATCGCTGCTAACACCTACAAGAGCCAAGGGCGCGGCGGCAAGGGTATTATGGGTATGACAACCAAGGAAGAAGATGTGGTTGAGCATCTAGTCCTAACTCAGAATCATGACTTTATATTGTTCTTCACTAATAAGGGCCGTGTCTTCCGCCTCAAGGTTTATGAAATTCCGGCTGCAAGTCGTACCGCCAAGGGTCAAGCAATAGTTAACCTTTTGCAGCTTGGACCTGATGAGGTTGTAACCTCGCTTAACACCTTTAGCAAGGATACGGCCGGTAAGTATCTATTCATGACGACCAAGAATGGAACCGTTAAAAAGACTGCCCTCACAGATTACGCCAATGTTCGTACTAATGGGCTGATAGCGATCAAGCTTGATGCGGGTGACGAGCTGAAGTGGGTTAAGCAGACTAGCGGCAGTGATGAAATCGTAATTTCTACCATGCTTGCCCAGGCGATCCGATTTAAAGAGACTGATGTGCGGCCAATGGGGCGCGCAACAAGAGGCGTAAGGGGCGTCCGGCTGCGTTCAGGTGACACGGTTGTTGGTATGGATGTTGTATCGCCGGAAACCCAGCTACTGGTTGTTATGGAGAATGGCTACGGCAAGCGAACCAAGGTTGAGCAGTTCGCCACGCACGCTCGTGGAGGAGTAGGAATCAAAGCCGGTGTCGTAACCGACAAGACTGGTAAGACGGTCGATGTCCGCGCTATCGAAAGTGTTGATGATGACCTTGTAATCGTATCTACAAATGGGCAGGTAATTAGGTTGCCTCTAAAAGAGATCTCCCTTATTGGACGAGCAACACAGGGCGTTCGAATTATGAGAATGAAGGAAGGCGATAAAGTCGCATCGGTTGCATTGATCGGTGAGGCAAAGCTTGAGGAGGAGATTGCCTCAGAGTCTCAAGAAAATACTGACGTCCCCGAAGGGAACCAGAAGCCTCAAAAGAAAAGTTCAAAAAAAGCTTCATAAGACGAACTCGTTGACATTTCTACAATAAGCATAAGTTATTTATGACTTACCAAAGCCATAAAAACATAACCAATATTTCAAACTTTTTGGACCATCTAACAATTAAATAGTGTTCCAACTTGGCTTTTTATTGTGGTAATTGATCGTGTTCTTGCACCCCTAGACCTATATTCTTACCTAAACAGGAGGGTGTATTGGGTAAAAGGGCGAAGCAGTTTATTGGTGCAATTGCACTGACCGCTACCGTTGGGTCGGGTGCGGCTTTAGCTGATTCATCGGTTGTGACTACATCCATTTCTTATACCAGCGGAGAAGAAGTTACTAGCAACTCAATTGAGTCATCATCTATATCATCCAGCAATAATACTTCCGTTCAGAAAGCTACCGCTGAGACGAGTAAGGTTGAAGCTATACCTAACCAAAATGCTTCTACAGAATTATCCTCAAGCCACGACAAAAGCTCTAAGAGCATTTCAACAAATAGGTCTTCTGTTTCAGCCGACATTAGCCAATCTGCCAAAGTAGATATAAAAGACAATCATGCTGATTCAGCCCAAAATGTAGTCCCATATAATCAAGATAAAGCTAGTCAGTATACCTGGACCTCTTACCCCGACAATGCATTACAAGCCCAGGGTAATTATCAAGGTGTGCCGCCATATATTCAGTCTCCTGGGGAGCCTGTTTCGAATCCAAGCAGTCCTGCAAAATCGGATCCACTTGGTGGGATAATCGACGAGCTCAACTTTCTTTCCGAGACAATTGTTCCGTTGCCATTTGTGCTTACATACGGGGGAGCTTTGCCTGTCTTCGCTTTTGCTACATCAGCACTATTGTTTTCACTCTTAGTTCTAATTTTGATAGGTTCTCGTAGGCATATATCTTCAATATATACCGACCTACTTCGTTATTCCGGTTTCGTCCATGCTCCACGCAGTGATGCGTCGAGGGCACATTACTTCGCCACTCCACTGAAATGGGTTTTATCGTCTGCTCCTGCGTGAGTTCGAAGGTAAAACCTATTTTAGTGGGTGCGAAATTCTAATAACGCTATAAGAAAGGAGGTGAAGGATGAATGGGAGTTAAAGAAATAGCAAGAGCAGCTGTAATTGCAGGTTCAATGAGTTTGGTTGGAGCAGGGGCAGCGTTTGCAGATGACGCATCTATAAATGAGACCGGTCCTGACTCAAACAACACCGTAAATGTTAGCTACAGCAGCAATACGAATGTAAGCAACCAAAACACGGTAACGGTAACCAATAACAATCAGCAGACTGCAACAACCGGTAATGCGTATGTTAAAAACAACACAACAGGTGGAGATGCGGTTAGCGGAAACGCGACCAATTCAAACAGTACATCAACAACTATCGAAATAGGCAACCAAGCTCAAGCGGGCGGAAACGGTAATGGATCTGGCGGCGGCCAAGGGAGTGGCGGCGGCGCTGGCTCCGGTAGCGGCGGCCAAGGTGGCGGTGTTGGTGGCGCAGGAGGTCTGGGTAGCGGCACCACATCATCAGGTGGGCTAGGTGGCGGACTCGCGCTAGGTGGGCTAGGTGGCGGAGCATCCACATTGCCAGAGGTCGGATGTTCGACAATATGTGATGTTAGCGCACTACGAGCTGGTTACAGCGACGATGTAGCTAAAGCCACAGAACAAGCTAAGGGCATTTCTGCGGGGTTGCTAGCATTAGCAGCGATATTAAGTCTTGCAGGAGCGGGAGGCAGTGCGCTTTTTGCACGCAAGCAAGCATAGGGGGGTAAAAATGGCAGTTCCAATTAAGAAAACAGCAATAGCAGTTGGGGTAGTAATGGTTTCCGGTGGTGCGCTAATCACCCTTGCACACGACCAAACACCATTTACTCATTCTAACGGTGATGAAAGGGGGCAGCAGAGTAGCTCTGACGTTCAGGGTGTTGTGGAGAATCCACCTGTGGACGTAGAGATTAATGGCCAGCAAGTCCCAGTTCAACCTGGAACCACCAGCTTTGACACAGATACGGGTAAAGCCACTATCAACGCTTCTAACGATAGAGTTGAGGTAAATCACCAATCATCTTCAAATACCCCTGGAAACGTTGATGTAAACATAAAGACTGAAAGTCATGGTAACTCAAACACGAGCACCCGATACAGGTCTTCAACGAGGAACTCCACAGAGAGTTCAGCGTCTTCCAGTGTTGAAATTACAACCAAGGGAGATAGCAAGGTCAGGATAGAAGAATAAATAATAAGGAGCATAGGATGGAAAAAGTACTTAAGTATGCGTCAATCGGATTAGCATCTCTAGGAATAGGCCTAGGCGTTGCAGCAGCAGATAGCGCCGACATTGGCACTACAGGACCAGATTCGACAAATAAGGTCGAGATTAGTAGGCACAACGACTTGGACATCGATAATAACAACGATGTAAGTGTAAATAATAATAACGACCAAGAAGCACGCACTGGCGACGCAAAGGTTTATGACAACACAACCGGCGGCGGTGCAGGAAGTGGCGATGCCGAGAATTACAACGAGACCTCAACCGATGTAAGTATTACCAATTCTGGAGCCGGATCATGGGGGCAGATGTGGGGCAACAACGGCAACGCTAGTGCATCCATTGATACCACTGGACCAGATAGCTACAACAGCATCAAGTTCAACTATCATTCAAGCGTTGATGTTAACAACGACAATGACGTCCACGTTAACAACAACAACGATCAGTATGCGAGGAGTGGCAACGCAACTGTTCAGCACAACACCTCAGGTGGAAGTGCAACAAGCGGTGATGCTATGAACACAAATAGCACATCAACTTCGGTCAACATTAGCAACTAAGCTACTGGACTGAAACGGGAGAGCCAAGCTCTCCCCGCAATTATAGGAATGAGGCAACTAAACTAATTTGTGAGGTACAGAGATGTTGGAATCAATAGAAAGAAAACGCTGGGAAAGAGTAATATATTCCGTTGTTGCGGGGGCTTTAATTCTGGGGCAGTCCTCAGGTATTGCATTGGCGGCAGAAGGTGAAGAGGCGCCACCGCAATCGGTTGAGCAGACAGCTCAGGCTCAGGCTACAGTTGAGCCTGTCGCCCCGGTTGCCACGGAGCCATTGGTTGAGCCAACTGTTGCGGCTCCACCCGCTATCTCTAATTCGGAGCCTACGAGCACCCAGGGACCAACATCGACTCCCGGGCCTACTGGGCCAACCGGACCAACATCAACCCCAGGACCAACATCTCCAACAGGTAAAATACCGACCTACGCTTTTGACGATGCTGCTGGTCGATGGGTAGCAACCAACACCGCTTCTTTTACATGGAATCCAGCGTCTGGCCTTTATGAATCTCCTCTATACAGATACGATTCAGTAGTTAGTTGGTATCATGTGATCCCAGGTGCTCAGCTTAAGACAGCCTCATCTGCAACAGCTTTGGCTCCTTCCGCCGCCGGTACTCTAGCGCAGAACAATCCTGCAGCAGTTCTTGCGGCTTTACTGGGCCTTAATGCTTCCAATACCAATACTGGCCCTGACTCTCAGAACAACATCGGAGCAGCGGCTTCAACCGAGGCAATGCTGCAGAATCTAACCAATGCTTTGATCAACAACATCGGTAACTCGACCGCAATAAGTGGCAATGCAACTGTTAATGGCAACACCAGCGGAGGGGATGCTATTACAGGTGCGGCTCGAGTTGTTGAGAATCTGTTTAATCTTCTCAACGCTGCCTGGTCTTGGGCAAACGGAGGGCTGTCTTACTTCACACAGAACCTATTTGGTGATCATTTCGGTGACATTATCCTGAATCCGGAAAGGGTTGAAGGTGGAGGTGGCCAACTTGGTAGCTTCAATCCTAACTTTAGTGCTGGGAACTCAAACACTGGCCCAGAGTCGCAAAATGACATCAATCTGGATGGAAACAACGATATCACCGTTGTAAACCGTCCCAATGGGACCATCAACAACAATCTCAATCTGCTTGCTCAGTCAGGCGATGCTAGCGTTACCAATAATACTAATGGCGGCAATGCTACGTCTGGTTTGTCTTCGGTTGAGGTTAACATTCTCAATTTAATAAACTCGGCAATTAATGCAGGAGATTCCTTCTTTGGACTACTAAATATTTTCGGAGATCTTAATGGCGACATTTTATTCCCAGATGGCTTTTTGAATAGAGTCGTTGAAGCTCCAAAATCAGGCGCAACAGGAGTAAAGTCATCCTCCAACACAAATACTGGTAGCGACTCATCGAACACGATTGGTCTTAACGGCCAGAATAACTTAAATCTTAACAACAGCCCAAGTGGCTACTTCAACAACAATATCCAATCGGCAGCCCAGAGCGGGAATGCTATGGTTGATGGAAATACGAATGCGGGTTCAGGAACAACTGGTAGTGCGACAACGGAAAACAACTTATTCAATCTCTTCAATACAAACTTAGCAGGTGATAATGCCGTATTGGTTCTTGTAAACGTAATGGGCCAGTGGGTAGGGCATATCATGAATCTTCCAACATCAAACGGATCAACGGGGGCGCTATTGGGTGGTAATGCTACTTCGAGTAATTCATTAACTGGACCGGGTTCTTCAAATACTATTGAAGGTAGCTCTACAAACAACATGAGCATCACAAATACTCCGGTTGGAAGTATTTCCAACAACATTAATGCTGGCGCGATTAGCGGAAATGCAACGGTATCCCGAAATACGAACGCCGGTAATGCAACAAGTGGCGATGCTTCGGTTGCCACAAATATAGCTAATATTTTCGGAAGTCAATTCAATCTAAATAAGTGGTTTGGAGTGCTCGTGATTAACGTTTTTGGAAACTGGACGGGGAGTGTTGCCGATGACACAAGTGCTGGCGAGAGTACAAGTTCCAATCTGTTGGGAAGCTCTCATGAAAACAACCATGCAGGTGGCATAACACCAATCAATAGTATATCTAGCTCAGGCAGTAGTGTTTTAGATACGGTTAATAATCCCTCCGCCAACATACTTACCAGGTCGTCTAACTCGCCATCTACTATTGCAGCAGATACAACAAAAAACAGTATACCCAAATCGGTGTTTGCTGCAGTAGCCAATAAGCAGCTCGATGCTAAGCAAGCAGCTAACTCGGCAGGATTATTACCGGGGCTAGCAGCCGCCGCATTGCTAATGTCGGGTGCAGCGATACAAATTCGTCGCAAGATGATGACATAGAGTAAATCAAATACTCGAGTACAGCTAATAAAACCCTAGTAATATGAGTTGAGTAAAATTGTTATGCAAAAAATTAACGATTGATATAGAAAATTTCCGTTTATTTATGGTGACAGGATAATACTTCTTTGCTAGCATAAGCCTAAAAGCGGAGTTAGCATGT
>ERZ724505.992-NODE-992-length-16382-cov-3.924481_pt1 | contig 16382 bp, 18 predicted proteins | sample MGYA00376038_ERZ724505 | MGnify/ENA primary metagenome ERZ724505 (study PRJEB28724, sample SAMN07190884) | wastewater metagenome | isolation source: effluent of sewage treatment plant in Hong Hong | place: Hong Kong | collected 2016-03-17 ... | reverse complement strand
TTTCCTTCTGGCGTTACTAATACGTCTCTCTTGGCTGTCCGGCTCCTGACTGGATAGCTGGTGTAGAACGTCTCTCCGTTGAACTTTTTCATGTACCGCTTGAATCGCTGGTACGTCTTGTTTGTTAGTTCGATGTAACCTCTTGGTGTCATAGGTTTATATCATTATCGCAAAGGGACGGCTTAGTGTCAAGTTGCGTAGGCTCGTTTAATCTGGTATCGTTTCCTAACGTCCCTCGGGTAGTTCACAAGACTTTGCTGGGGGATTTTTTATTGACCAGTCTCGTTGCCTCCATGAGTTTCTTTCGGACCGTTGGGTCCTTCAGCTTCCCTTGTTGCATGAGTGATACTAGTTGGGCAAGAAGGGTTGTGTTTTTTGCTTCAATCGATTGCTTGAGCTGATCGAATGCGTACCATTCTGAGAGAGCATGTCCCCAGGTGAACTTTTGAGTCACTCCGTCTATGATTCCGTTCTCATCGATGTCGGTCATCTCCTCCACGGTGCTTATTACTCCGGCTCTGGAGTGGTGTTGGTAGACTATCTCTCCCTTTTCTTTGACGATGAACTCGAACTCTGGTTGTTGGTATATGTATTCCTGTCTGCCATGAAGCTTGTTTATTCCAGTCGGACTACTCTCTTTTGATTTCCGACGTTGATATTCGTCTTCTATGCCAGCGACGGTCATCATTGCTTTTCTGAGCTTGAGTGCCTTTTCCATCCGAGAGGCGTCCATTCTTATTTGGTGGAGTCTTTCGGCTATTGCCTTGATGTCCATGGAGCCTGTCGATATTAGTTTATTTAGATCATCCACGCACTCGGTTACCTTGTGGCATATTGTGTCTTCGTCTCTCATGTTAGCTCCATCTGACCGTCTTTGGTCTTTTCAACTTCGTGATATCGGATGTCTTCTATTGTGTCGAGGTAGGGGGTGCTTCCCATTACTTCGGTCATTGTCGTGTGGTATTCGCTTCGCTCGATGATCCGGTCGTTGAAGATCCAGACGGTTTCGGGGATCTGGATTTCTCCTTTGATGAATTGGGCGGCGCGTCTTGTTACGACCCAGACTCCTTGTTTGCGCTTTTTGTCGTCGCCGGTCCCTTCGTAGTATTTGGCTACTAGACCGTGGAAGCGTAGTCGGGTGATGTTGTTTATCTCGGTGTGACTTAGTTCGTAGTCGGTTCCCTTGGTGTCTTTGGTTAGGTGGATGGCGTTTACTCCTTTGACTCGGACCGCGCGGATCATTTTGCGGAGGGCGTTTACCATGAGTGGGCTTATCCGGATCTCGTAGCCTCCCATGGGTCTTCCGCATCCGTTGCAGACTGCTGTTATTTTGGGTTTTTTTGTCATATGCGTATCAGCCATTTGAGCTTGGCTGGGAGCTTATCTTGTAATGATTTTACGAATGCTTCCCCTTGTTGCCGTCCCTGCTCGCGCGTCCTGGTTGGGTCGTGGAGTGGAATCAGTGCCAGCGTTAGGATGCCTCCTGCCATCATCGCTAGTCCTACTATTATCATGGGGATGCCGATTAGGAATATGGCGAGGAATACTCCGAGGTTGGTCATTACTCCGCCGGCGAGGAGGAGTGTTAGTCCGCTTTTGAGCATGTCTCCTTTAGTTGGTTGGCTTTTCACTTTTGCCTCCTTCCTCTTGGTTGATCAGTCGCTCTACTTCTTTTGGGTCCGGTGGTGCGGTGTAGCTGGTCGCGGTCATTGTCATGTCGATGCCGTGTTTTTTGAAGGCGTCGTACTTTCGGCATTCCTCCGGATCGGTTATCTCGATGTTGGTTATGATTTCGACGTCTTTGATCTGGTGGAGTGGTATCCAGATTCGCTCGTTGCGGTTTTTGACGCGCTTGGTTGCTTTACCTGGTCCTTGCTCGATGGTCATGGTCGGTGGGAGCTTGATGTAGAGCATTCCCTGACTCATGATTTCGAAGGTCTCGGCGTTCTTGAAGCTTCTCGCTTCTCCGCTTGTTAGGTGTACCATGATGCTGAATTGTGTTGTCATATTTTTTCTCCTTTTAGTGCGATGCCAGTCCTTTGAGTCCTTGTGCCATCATGCTGTAGAAGGCGATCGCGACTATGATTGCTATTGTTACCATGATGGCGTCTTTAATTTTCTCATTCACTTTGTCCTTCCAGCCGTTGCTTCTCGATTCCGGCGTCTACTTCGTCTAGGTCGATTTCCTCGGTCTCCGTTTTGCTAGGGACATTGGTGTCCTTCGCAGATTCCGGTTCGTCGTTGGGTTGCTCCTCTCCGCCTAGGGCGTCGGTGGCTTCTTTTGCCAGCTTCTCATCCTCGGCTTTTTGTTTGGCGTCTGCTTCTTCCTTCGCTTTGGCTTTTTCCTTCTCCTGCTTCTCTGCTTCGTAGTCGAAGTCTGGCAGGGTTTCCAGCTTGGTTATGACTGCTTTGTATTGTGCTGTCGTTAGGTCGTCGAGGCTTAGTACCTTGTAGTGGCTCAGGAGTACGTCCTCGGGTTTGTTTTTGAGCTTCAGCAGTTCTTTGAGGCGTGCTAGGTAGTTGATTCCGCCGGCTGCCCATTCAGCTAGGATTTGTCCTGTCTCCTCGCTTATCATGAAGGCTGCGTCGTTTTTGAATATGCCGGTTCTGTCCTTGCTGATCGATGCCATGTTGTTGATGTTCAGGTCGAAGCTGGTGGTCATCTCGTATTCGAATCCTTCTCGGGTTTCCGGCTTCATTCCGACCTTTTGGACCTTGCTTGTTTTGCCGTCCTGGGTCATTGAGTAGTCGGTTTTGCTCCGGACCGTGGTTATCATGTGGGCTTTGCTCTGGAGGATGGTTTGGACGAATCTGTTGTGGAGGGGTGTTACTTTTGCCCAGTCTTGGAATCTGCCTCCGAGCTTCTCTTGGGTTTCGAGGATTCCGCCTTGTCCGGACCATTCGTGGGTGATTGAGTCTATGATGATGACTTCCATTCCGGCTTCTTGGGCTGCTTCCATGGCTTCGATGTATCGGTCGGGGTGGAAGGGCTTCTCGAGGGTTATGACGTTGTAGGGTCCCATTTCGCTGTAGAGGTCGGCTGATCCGTTCTCGGTGTCGATTATGGCGACCTTATCCCAGGATGACGCTAGTCCCTTCGCGAGTAGCAGGGCAGAGTATGTTTTGCCTGATCCGGAGGGACCAGCGAGTCCTAGTCGTAGTTTGGCTTGTGACCGTTCGGCTTTGCGGATTGTGAATTTGCCGATCTGTCTTCCGGTTGTTACCGGAGGGGTGGTTGGGGAGAGTTTTTGGTTGGTCTCTTTTACCAGCTGTTCTGCTGGTTTTGTTGCTGGTTCTTTTTTCTCCGGCTGTTTTGCGGCTTCGGATTCGGCTTTGATTTTGTTTGCGGTTTCGCGTGCCTTTTCGAGTCCTTTGTTGGTGGTTGGTTTGGTTGTTGCCATGTTGCTCCTTTTTAATTTTTAATCTGGTCTTGTGTTTTTATTATGTCCTATCCCTATCCCAAAGTCAAGGGGCAAGACGATACCAAAATAGCCTCGTGCATGAGGCTTTTTACTCGGTGTGGTTGTTTATCGGAGGGTTACTTTTTGCCGTCTTCGTATCCGGCGTCTAGGGCTTTGAGGGTTGTCTCGCGTGCCTTGGATTTTTCCCAGTAGAGGTGGTAGGTGGCTTGTGCTGCGAGGACGATTGTCACGATGTTGGCTCCTAGGTTGTCCCAGTCTTTTGCCAGTACGAGGTCGAGGTGGAGGACGACTCCGGCTATGATACATGCTCCCCATGCGACGAGGAATCGGACTCGGGCGTCTTCTACCTTCCGGTTGACGAGGTCAATCAGAAATGGCATTGCGAAGGCGATTAGGTTTTGCGGATCGGTTATCATAGTTCCTTTTTATTGTGCAGGAAGGGGTTGTTTCCTGTCAAATTTTTAATGATTTGGGCTACTAGCGTGCCGGTCCCCTGTCTCTCGTAGTCGCGTTTTATTGCCACTTTCAGCTCGGTCTCGAGTGTTTCGTTTCGCTTTTCGCAGACTTGCAGTGGGGTTGGCTCGGGTTCCGGTGGGGTTGGAGGAGTTGGTGTTGGCTCCGGCTCGGGAGTAGGCTCCGGTTGTGGCTCGGGTGTTGGTTTAGGAGTTGGTGTCGGTGTTGGTGGTTCTGGCTGTGGTTCCGGTTCCGGCGTTGGTGCTGGTGTGTAGGGGATGCGTCCTTTTATCCGGTTGAATAGTGAGCTTGCCGTTTCCTTCCAGTCGTTGCCTGGGCATGCGGTTGCTTGGAGTTCCTTGTGTCCTACCACGGATTCTGTCCAGCCTTTGAGGTTTTGCCAGACGGCTTTTTGGTCGAGGAAGAATTGGCAGAGGTCGTGGGCTGAGATGATTTGGTCGTCTGATGGGAGGTGTTTGGTGAAGTCTCCTACCAGCGTGATTCCTATTACCTTCTCGTTTAGGTTTGCGACGTTTGCTCTAGCGGTTCCGACGTCTCCGCAGTAGTGGACCATTCCGTCTTTGGTTATGACGAAGTGGTATCCGATTCCTGCCCAGCCTCTTGCTTTATGCAGGAGTGCAATGTCGTCGGGTGTTGCTTCGTGCTTGGTTACGGTGTGGTGGATTACGAGGTATCTTACTTCGTTGGGTTGGCGATTCCATGACCAGTTGAAGCTGTCTCCCCAGATTCCCTTCCGATAGTCTCGGAACTTTCCTCGGTTTTCCAGTGCTGGTATGTGAAGTGGTGTGTCTGCCATGTTATTTTATGCCGTGATCCGGCTTGTAATACTCTCCTTTTTCAGCAGGTTGAGCCATGGTCTTGGTTACTTCAGGTTCGTCGCCGTAGATTTCTTTGAGGCGTTTTTGCTCTTTGGGGGTTAGCTTGGTCCAGTTCTTGAGGTCGGTTAGTTTCATAGTTGGGATGGCTATATTCCATGGTAGTATTTCCGTCGGGGTTTGTCAAGGATGCTTGTCCTAGTATCTGGTAGAGGACTGAGTCGTCGAGGGGTTCGTCGGTTGGGAGTCTAGCTTGCTTGCGAAGGTTCCGCCAGTATTCGCCTCGGGCTTTATGGCTTCCCTTGTTGGAGTAGTGATCTCTCTCGCTCATTTTTTGTTTTGGAGTTCGGCTTCTAGGTGACGTTCGATTGCGGTTGCCAGTCGCTCGACGTTTTTGTTGGTTGCTTGAACTGCTTCCATCACTTTGTCTGTCTTCTTACCGTTGGAGGCTGCCACTTCCGCTAGTTGCTGGATGGTTTCCATGGCTTGTCTGCCTTGCTGTTTGTAGTCTACTGACTCCTTATCTACTCCCTGAAGGATTTCCTTCATGAGTTGGTTTTGAGCCTCTACTTTGGCTACCTTCTCGTTTAGTGATGTGAACTTCTGTTCGTAGTCGTTTATTTTGACGGTTAGTTGGGTATTCTGCTCTTTGAGGAGTGTTATCACTCGATCCTCTATGTCGTTTTCGTCTTTGCGTCTGGTTCTTATTCTGGCGTCGAATACGCCGAATCCGGCGACGAGTCCTGTTGCAATTAGTCCGATGATGGTTACCCAGTTTGGCAGGTTTTCTAGCATAGTTATTTTAGTGTATCAGGCATGTTGATCTTTGTTCAAGGGTTTTTAGCTTAGTAGATGGAGATGAAGCTCTGGCAGTAGTCGTGTCCTCCGGTTTCGAGACTTGTTTGTCCACTTGATATGCTCGCTGTTGCGTAGTTGCAGAATGCGGCTCGGAAGCGTCCCTGTCCTCCAGCTCCGCCGTCTCCTGGTCTCGATAGGTTTGAGTTTTGTCCTCCCACACCTCCGGAGCATAGCACTCGGTTGGTTCCGAAGTTGGCGTCTCCTCCGACGAAGTATCCCGATCCGCCTGATCCTCCGCCTCCTCCGCCTGATCCTTCCTCGTGGCTTCCGGTTGAGTTTTGTCCGTCGTCTCCTCTAAGATCGATGAATCCTGTGGTTGCGTTTACTGTTATGGATTGTTGCCAGCCGAAGATTGCTCCTCCTCCACGTCCGCCGTTTCCTGCCTTCCAGCTTCCGGTGTTCATGTTGGACTCTCCACGTCCGCCTCCGCCTCCTCCGCCGAGATCTAATAGGGTTAGTGCTGCATTTCCTGCTACTGATCCGCCGACACCTGGAGCGCCTTGGTTATTTTGTCCGGTGGTTCCTGCGGTTCCATTACCTCCGCCTCCTCCGCCTGATCCTCCGTCGCCTCCTTCTCCGCCGCCTCCTCCGTTGCCGTTAGCTGCTTGTCCTTGTCCGGTGAAGCTGTTGAATCCTTCTCCTTTGAATCCGAGCTGGGATGATCCGCCTCCTTGTCCATTGGTTCCGGTTCCTCCTCGGAAGCCGGTCCCCTTGACGCTCATCGTTCCGTTAATTTGGACGTGTCCGTTACAGGCGTATGCGAGCAGTCCTCCGACGGTTCCGGTCCACGCTTTGCCGGTCCACGTTACTCCGGCTGCGATCGTGATACTTGAGTATTCTGGTACGGTTCGGACTTGGGCTTTGTTGGAGCCGGTGATGGAGTAGTTGTTGGCTAGATCGAATAGGGTGGTGATGGTTCCAGCGGTGTATTCGTCAATGAAGTTTAGCTCCCAGCTTCCGTGTCCGGTTCCTTGAGTTTGGTGGATAAGGATCATCTGTTCTGGCGCGAAACTTGCGTTTGTTGCTGACAGGGAAGTCCCTCCGGATGATCCGGCACAGGCTGAGTCTATCGGCGACTCGGTTGTGTTGCTGGTTATATTTAAGGGTCCGGCGCTACCGTTCCCAAATCCTTGGTATTGCATAGTCTTTTTATCTTCCGATTATCACGAACAGCAGATTTTTGACTGTTGTGTCGGTGACGTCGACGTCCAAGGAGAAGTTGTCGTATTTGCTGACGCTTGTGGTGTCGAAGCTGGTTTGCGTTCCTCGGATGGTCGATGCTGCCAGTTTCAGCCGGTTTGCTTGAGTCGTGTTCCAGATGGACGTTCCGTTTTTGTTGATGTCGAAGGTTAGCTCTCCTGCCGCTTGGGTTCCGTCTCCTGCTACTTGTACGAGGACTTCGTTTATGGTGAATGCTCTGGTTGCTGGTGGGAATTGGGCTTTGTTGGCTCCGGATGCGATGTTTCCTCTTATTTGGGTTGCGAGGTTTATGTCTAGTCCGGCGAATCCTCCGGCTCCTCTTACGAATTGGAGGACGTTGTTTGAGTCTTCGTAGATTTGGGCGTCTAAGGCACTGGAGGCGTTGCGGAATTGAATTTTTCCGCTTGAGTTGAGCAGGTAGACTCCGCTTTCGTGCGCGTCTTCTGCTCTGTCATTGGAGACCATGTTATCGAGTTTTGCCTCGGTTATGATGTCTCCGCCGGTCCATGTTACTTCTGCGTAGTTTGCCATAGTTTTTATTTACCTCTTGTCGGAGGTTCTTTAACTTTTGCCTCCGTTACTGCTATGAATCTGCTGTCTTTGGTTGCGAACTCTCGGTGCTTTTGGCTGTATTCGATCATTAGTTTTTTTTGGATCGGTGGCATGTTGCGGTTTGTTCGGAAGTCTCGCGTGTCTTCTCCGCACGCACATTCGATTCCGATGTGTCCGTCTATGGGACTTACGTTTACCGCCATTGCTCCTCTCCAGCTTTCCTCGTCGTACCAGCAGAGGTAGTGGAGGTCACACCAGTTGGCGAGCTTCTCGTTTATTGCCCAGACGTAGGCGACCTTCTCTCCGCAGTTGGTACAGTAAATATCGTAGCGGTTTCGCTTGCCTTTGTCTTTAACGAAATCGATGGGACCTTTGGCGATGAACTCCTCTCGCTCTATTGGACTCATCATTGCCATGTCTCGCAGGATGTTGGTTTTTAGCATTCGGATTTGTTTTTCTATCTCCGGTGGGTTTATTGCCATGTGTCCTATTACCTCTCGCTTGGTTCTGAGTCCTAGGGACTTTATTGCTTCGGCGCTTGGTGGGATGCGTCTCACGCGCTTGGTTCTGCCCATGCCTTTTACTTCGCGTGTGGTCTCCAGTTCGTGTTGGTTTATTCTGGTTTGCAATTGCATCATAGTTTTATATTAGCATTTATGCCGTCTCTGCGTCAGTCTTTTCTCGCAGGGTTAGCGTTTGTACGAAACTTCCTGGGAGCATGCTTCCTTGAATACGCATGATCCGGTACTGCTTCTGTTCGATGGTTAGGTCGATCATTCTCACTTTGTCGATGTAGAACGTCTGGATGCTTTCCATGTTGAGGGTTATGCGGATGACGCTCTCGGGGTCTGTTGCGGCTGCTGTGAACTTGAAGTTGAAGGGTGTCCATGTGTTTGCCGGTATTGGCTTGGTTATGCTCTCTGATTGGTTGGCTAGGTTGCTGTCTTGGATTTTGACGTTGATGTCCTGCGCTCTGGTGCTTCGCATCATCATGGTTAGGTTGTATTGGTGTCCTGCTACCAGTGGGATGTTGATTCCTCTCAGTTCTGCCGTTCCGTCGTTTGACTCTACGGTGAAGGCGGCGACGCTCATTGCCCAGCTCTCTCCGCTTCCTATGGTTGCGGACATGCTGTTGGCGCCGGTGTCTTGGTCTTCCTTCTTGCTTGCTGCGACGTTTTCAAATGATTGTCCTTGCTCGGTTCCTAGTGTTACCTGATCGGTTCCTAGTGCTGTTCGGGCTGCTTCCGATGAGAGGGCGTCTATGATTACCGAGTCGTTTTCGGCTACGGTTATGTCCACGGATGGACTGGTTGAGTCTCCGGTGTCTCCAGCGTTGGCGTTCGGGGCTTGTTGCTTCAGGTTGTACCATGAGCTTAGGACCACGCCTCGCCAGACTGCTCCGTTGTTGGCTATGAAGAGGTCTTTTGTTCCAGCTTCTGGGTTTAGCAGGTACCAGAGTTCGCTTCTGGTGTTTCCTTCGACTGGTCCGTCGTGTCGTATTTTGGTGAAGTTTTGCGTTCCCCATTTCAGTTCGATTACTGGTAGGTTGGCATGGTTTGAGTCCTGACAGCTTATGCTCGCTACGAGAATGCGGTTTGAGTTGGCTGCTACTTCCATGGCGTCTTCGAAGGTGACGTTGTTTCCTCCTGATTCCAGTGCTACTGAGGTGTCGAATATCGTGCTTGGTGGTGGTGGGCTGTCTGTGGTGAAGTTTATTTCGTCTCCGTAGGCGTAGCCGGTCCCTGTCTGCACGAATGCTCGGACGAAGTATTGAGTGGTGTCGGTTAGTCCGGTGGCTCCTAGACTGAATGCTCCTGTCGAGAATGATCCGGATTCGTCTATCACGTCGTCGTATCCTGCCGACTCTGCTGCGGTGTTGCCTGGGGCTGACTGGGTTGTGGTTCCGATCACAAATCCTCGGCGCGTGGTAGTGTCGTTTCCTAGGTTGGTGATGTTTCCGTTTAGGGTTGCTGATGTTTCGTCGACGCTGGTTGCGGCTTGCGTCGTTACGGTCGGCAAGGCTCTGACGTTGAAGGATCTGCCGGTTGTCCAGTCGCTGAAGGTATTTGATCCTGCTGGGTCGGCACATCTGGCTCTCCAGTAGTAAAGTCCTGCTGCTAGTGCGTCTCCTCCTTGGACGGTGAAGCTTACCTTCTCTCCGGCGTTGAATGGGTCGGTGTCTCCTCCGCTTACTGTATTGGCAAATCCGGCGTCGGTGTCTGATGCTTTGCTTAGAATAGGCGAGGAGAAGTCGCTGTTGTTGTCTATTTGAATTTCGTAGGTTAGGTCGTCATCGTCGGTGTCGCTTCCTGTGAACTCCAGCGTTGGTGTGGTGTCGGTTGCGAAGTCTGTCGCGTCTGCCGTATTTGGCGCTATGGTTGGGGCTGAGTTTCCTCCTCCTGCTGCCGGTTTGAAGGCACAGCACATTTGGGCGTATGGTTGCCCTGATGCTAGTGAGTAGCTGTGATCGTGCGCTCCGGCTGCTCCGACTATCTCTGAAGAGACGTTGGTGTTCTCGAAGCTTTGACTGGTTAGGGCTGCGTCTGATGCTTGTCCGCTACCTCGTCCTGTTATGGCAGCCTCTGCCACGATTCCTCCGATTATGATGCATCCGTCCTCGTCGGTGGTTATGCTCATTGCCGGTGGGCTTCCGCTTCCGGTGTCTCCGTCTGGTGTTCCGTTTATGAGGTCTGCTTCGTCCAGTCCTGATACGACGTAGACTGTCAGGGTTGACTCGTTGATGTCTGCCTCTGTGTTTGCCGTTCCTGTGTTGGGGTTTAGAAGATAAAACATCTGGATGAATACCGGCTGACCACTTCCTCCTTGTCCTCCGAATCCTGATCCTATTTCGGTGAAGGTTTGTCCATCACGCTCTGGAGGGTCGGCTCCGAGGTTGTTGGTGTTGGAGTCTTGGAAGGTCATTACCGCGATTAGGACTTCGTCTGATGACGAGACCACGGTCGAGACGCTTCTTGTTCCTCCGCTTCCTCTTTGACTGGTTACTGATTCTTTTACTGCTGCCATAGGTTTAGTTGTTTGTAATGTCTACTTTGCCACAGAAGAAGCCTTGCACTATCGGCACTTCTCTGGTCTTGCTTAGGGTTCCTGCTGCCGTTCCTCCTAGCACTAGTTGCCAGTTGTCGGTGTTTATTTCGAATCCTCCGTTGGGGATCAGGTCTTCTGCCTCCGGATTTACGACGTTGACGAGGTCTTTTAGCTGGAGGTGAGGGATACCTGGGATTCTTATTTTGCGTCTCCTCATTGGGTCTTTGTATCTGGCTACTAGATTCTCTGCCATGGTTTGAGCCATCTCGGGTGTTTGGATGAGGTTGTTTGCCACGGTGTGTTCTTGGGCTTCGAACTTGTTTATTGAGTCGGTGTCTTCCTCTACGGCTTGGATGGCTTGAATGACGCGTGCTGCCTTGCCTCTTAGGGCTATGGCTTTGTTGTTGGCGACGTCCAGCGTCAGGTAGACGGTGTCTGTTGCGTGGTTGTTTGAGATTACTATCTTGGCGGTTTCCACGAAGTTTGTCACGTCGACGGTTAGGTTCGCTGTGCGTTCGGCTCCTGATCCGTCCGGTTGTGTATTTCCTGCGTAGTCGGTTCCTGATGCCGGTGTGGTTATCTCTTTTACCGGCAGGACGTTGCTTCCGGTCTCGTCGTAGAAGGCTGCCCAGATGGTGATGCTTCCCAGTGGTGGGACGGCTTCGACGGTTCCGTGGGACCAGATTTCGCTAGTTGAGGCGTCTACCTTCCTTGGTTTGGCTGTTACGATTGCTCGGTTTATGATCTTTGTTGAGTCGTCGTCCTCGTCGGTTATGATGTCTTCGGCGTCTATTGTCCGGACCGGCGTTTGGTGGGGGTAGTTTGCGACGTGGTTTCGGTTCTCGAACCTTAGCACGCCGTTTTCGTCCTGGTAGAAGGTTGCTTCCTCTGCCTCGCAGATTTCCCTGATTCTCTGTCCTGCTGATTTGTTCTTATCAAACCATGCGAAGGGGATGGTGTTCAGGCTTTGGTCGAGGCTGTATTGCACGCTTCCGAATCCGAGGGTTACCAGAATGTCTTCTATGATCTCGTCTCCTCTTTGGTCTTCGTAGACGGCGGCGGCTATGGTGGCGTTGTTTATGAAGGTGATGTAGTCGTAGATGTCTACGGTTACGGTTCGGGCTGTTCTGCCTTGCTTGGGTCGGTTGGCTGTTAGTCCTACCAGCACTTGGACCATGCGGTCTTGTCCTCCGGCTTCAAAGCCGACGCTCATCTTGAAGGGGCGTCTTGCTTCGATGGCGGTTCCTATGGTGGCGTTGTGTTCTGGGGTGAATCGCTTGGTTATGTTGTCTAGGAGAATGTTGGCGATGGCGTAGCTGATTCCTCCTCTTGGCTCGTCTATCCTTCGGTCGTAGTCTAGCCTCATGGCGTATTCGCTCTCGTCCATGTAGTCGAAGAAGTCGGCGTTGGTTATGATGACGCTTTGTCCTTGGACGAGATCGGTTCCGTTTACGAGACTTGATCCTACTATGGCGTAGGCTATTCCTTCGTCGGCAAACTTGAGCCACGATGCTCGGACTCGGATTGCCGGTCTCCTATGGTCGGCGGTTAGTACCGCCTCTAGTGGTGTTACTATGCTTTGCATGTTTAGAATTGTGAGTCGACATCGGTCAGTACGAGTGTGACGTCTTCTCGGAACTCGCTCCCTTTTGTATTGTAATCGCGTCCGCTTATGTCCAGATGCACTTGTCTCTCGGTTATGGTTAGCTCTCCGTCTGTCACGCTGAAGGCGAGGCTGTTTTTGACGGTGAACTCGGCAAGGATGGACGCCACGGTTGCTTGGGGTAGTCTCGTGAACCCTATCAGGAATTGCTCCTTTTTACTTGAGACGTCCTTTTTGCTCGTGCCGTTTATCATCTCGTGGTATACGCTTTTTTCGACGAAGCGTCTCGAGAATGATTTTGGGTCCGGTAGTGTTGTTGATCCTAGTGTCCAGCTCATATTTTTATCCTCCTAGCATTTCGGCTACACTCATGTTCTGGCTTCGGGCTAGTGCCACGAGGTCTTTGTAGAGTGCTTCCGCGATGCTTCTCCTCTCGGTCGGGCTGTTAACTATTAACTCGCTGTTTATGATGAATTGGATGGTGGTTCCTCCTCCGCCTCTGCCGGTCTCGTGTGCTGGGACTATCTTTCCTGCTGTTTGAGGCACGAACATTTCGGGTCCGGCTTCTCCTACCATGACTGGGCTTAGTGGGTTGACTGGTCCTCCGAATTGTCTCCGTCCGGCGTCGAATCCTGCTGTTGCTGCTTCTTTGGCTTTTCCGATCGCTTTTCCTGCCCAGTCTACGATGTCTTTGAAAAAGTTAATCACTTTGTCGAACCATTCTTTTACTCCGTCGTAGAGCTGTTTAGCGATGCCGATTGCTTTGTCTTTGGCGTCGTTGAACCATTGGCTTATGACTCCTGGGAGTGCCGATAGCCATGCGCTTATCTTCCCTGGTAGGCTTGAGAACCAGTCGAGGACCTTCGTCACAAGGTCGGTTGTTGTTTTGATTGCGTTGTCTCGGCTCTCATTGAATCGCTGGACGATTGCGTCTTTGAGCTGGGTTAGGAATGCGCTGATTCTGGTCGGTAGTTGCTGGAACCAGTTAATGGCGCTGGTTATGAATGCTGGGATGTCTTCGGTTACGAACTTCACGAGGCGTCCGGCGAAGAAGCCGATCGCGTAGGGGAGTGTCTCGGTGAAGAAGACGTATATCCCTGCTTTTAGGCTTTCGATGAATGCGTTGAACGTCTCTGGTAGCGCGACGATGAAGTCTCTTAGTCCTATCAGGAAGTTTTTCACGGTTTCGATTGCCACTCCTATCATCTCTCCTGCTACTTGGACTTTGCCTTGGATGTCGAACCAGTTGTTTTGCCATGCCAGTGCCAGTAGTCCTACGACGGCTGCTATTGCTGCGATTACGGCGATTATCGGGAGAAGTGGGACCATGACGGCGGCGATGCTTGCCACGACGGGTCCTGCCATGACTGTGGCTACTACTCCCCAGACTGCGGCGAGTCCTCCGATGATGGTGCTGATGCTTGATATCAGGATTCCGAGTGGTACCAGGACGGCTCCGAGGGCGCCGATTGCTGCTACGAATCCTACGATTCCTACGATCAGTCTGGGATGTTCGTCTGCGAATTTGGCGAAGCCTGAGATTGCCGGTGCGAGGGCTTTCATCATGTTGTTTAGTGCCGGTAGAATCACGCTTCCTACTGTGATGCCGATGTCGGTTAGGTTGTTACGGAAGATTTGCATTTGACTCTCTGTCGTTGCGTATCTCTTTTCGGCTTCTGCTACCATTGCTCTGTTCTCATCCCATGCTTTGGTTCCGGTGTCGAGTGCTGAGTTTAGGACGTCTCCAGCGTTTGCCAGCGAGAGGAATGCACGCATCAGACGGACGTCTGTCATTTCGATTTCCTCGAATACTGTCACGGCTTCGTCTCCTCGGGCTGCTATTCCTTCCACGAATGATTGGAATGCTCCGGCTGCGTCTTCTCTGAAGGCTGTCTGGAACTCTTTGGCACTCATTCCGGCTACTTTTGCGAAGGTTCCGAGGGCTTCTCCTCCGTTTACTACGGCGGTGTTCATTTCAAGAAGTACCTTCTGGACTGCCGTTCCTCCTGCCTCTGCTTCGATACCGACTGAGGACATTGCGGCTCCTATGGAGAATACCTCGGCGGTTGTTAGTCCGGCGATTTTACCGGCTCCTGCGATTCGTTGTGCGAACTCGGTTATTTCGCCTTCTGTCGTTGCCATGTTGTTACCGAGGTCTACTACTACCGATCCCATGCGGTCGACGTTGGAGATTGGTTCCTGCATTACGTTGGCAATTCTGGCGAATGCTGTGGCTGCTTCCTCGCTGGTCATGTTGGTTGTGACACCTATCTTTGAGATTGTCTCGACGAAGTTTGTTAGGTTGTCTACTCCTCTGACTCCGAGTTGTCCTGCCAGCTCTCCGATCTTGCTTAGTTCGGTGGCTGATACTGGTGCGGTTTTGGCTATGCCTCGGATGTTGGTTTCCAGTTGCTTGAACTCTGCTTCTGATGCGTCGACGGTTTTACGGATTCCTGCGAATGCTGATTCGAAGTCGATGGCGGTTTTGGTTGCGAGGGCTAGGGCTGCTGCCGGTGCTGCTCCGATCGCTACCATGGCACTACCGACGCCGGTCACTTTGTTGCCGACTCCTTGAAGTGTCTTACTTGCGTTGTCTATTGCGTCGATGATTACTCGTACTGGGATATCTGCCATGATTTTATCTTACACCATTTTTGGCTTTCGCTTCTAGAACCTTGTTGTCGTATTCGCGCTTTTTGCCTTGGAGTCGCATTATCGTGAGGTTTATCTCGACGTCCTCGAGTGGTTCCTGCATCATTTGGGCTTTGCTTAGGTGGAAGTGTTTGCGGTAGACGTATTCCTCCAGTCGGGTCATTGCCCATAGCTGGTCGTCTTCGTCAATCGTGGGGTCGGGCGTTCCGTCGAATACTGCCCATTCGAGGGCAGTTAGCCTTTTGGGACTAACGTTTTTTTTCCCTGTAGCACGTTGAGTGCTTCGTTGATGATTTCCATTGGGAGGTCTTGGAGGTTCTCTTTGGTGATGTCTACGAGTCCGGTTCCGTCGTATCCTTTGCCTTCGACGAACTTTTCTTGCAGGAGAGCGATCATGTTTTTGGATGCCTTCTCTGCTCCTTCTTGTGGAGTGGCTTCGGGGTTGTCTACGTTTACGTTGCTTCGGAGTTTGAGGAGCTGTTCGTTATCGGCAAAGCTGAAGGGGCTGAAGGTAATGTATGCTTCCTCCCATCCTTCGCCAAGGAATGCTAGTTCGATTTTTTTCTTTACTACGAATGTTGACATAATGTTAGGTTGTTGCGAGGGCGTTTCCGACTTCGACGTTGTTAATCATGCCGTTTGAGAGGTCGTAGTTGCCTTTGAACTGGATTGTGTTTGATACGATTTCGTCGTTTGGATTGTCTGGCTCCCATTGGAAGAAGTCTACCTTGCTTAGGTCGATTTCGAGGCTTCCGTATGAGCTGGTTCCGATGAGCTTCTCGGATTCCATGGCGATTCTCAATGCTCGGTAGGTTCCGTTAAGCATGAGGTCTTTGTAGGTTTGGTCGTTGTAGTTGAGTTTGATCTCGCCTTCTACTGCGAGCTGTTGGTTTTGGATGTCTTCTGGTTCTGCCGTACCGATGACGCTGTCTCGGACCAAATTTTTGGTGAACTTCAGTGTTAGTTCTTTGATTGGGAGTCGTGTTGCGGCGTCAAGTCCTGAGACGTTTGTTGCCAGATAGATTTTGGTTTTGCGCTTGGTGAACTTGTAGTCTTCGGCGTAGCTTGGGAACGTTGCTCCGCTTGTTCTGCCTACTTTGGCGATGAACTCTGCTGTCCATGTGACTGCTTCGTCCATTTTGACACTTAGCTCTAGCTCGTTTAGCATCACGAGTTTGTGGATAAGTTGCTGGTTTACGTCTTTGATGTGTAGGGATGCACTCTTGTGCTGGTTGGTGTTGGCAAGGGCGATCGTGTGGGTGTACTTGCTGTCGCTGGGTGATCCGGTGCTTGGTGCTGATCCGAGTGCCATTACCAGAAGGTAGAGGGCTGAGTTGGCTCCGAGGATGCCTCCCATCGCGCCTTGGCTGTACTTTTCAATCACGAATTTGTCGTTGGAGTCTTCAATGCGTCCGATTGAGCTTTGGTCGCGGACGTCGTCTGTTTTGTCGAATAGGGAGAAGTCGATTTTGCCTAGCGCGTATGCCGGAAGGACGCCGGTCCCTCTGGTGGCTTCTATTCCGATTGCGGCTTCGACTTTTCGACCGATGTATTTGCTCATAGTTTTATCTTAGTCTTGACTCTAATGGTGTGTCAAGTGGTTTTGCGTCATATCCAGCGTATCAAGTTAGCTGGGTTAAATCAACAGTTATTTTGCATTTTACTGTCATTTCGGCTGCTAGGAGCTTCTCCTCCTCGTCGGGTACCATCTGTCCTGGGGTTGCCATTACTGCTACCAAGGTGAATGGTGCGGCGAGGTTG
>ERZ724505.988-NODE-988-length-16465-cov-5.821207_pt1 | contig 16465 bp, 16 predicted proteins | sample MGYA00376038_ERZ724505 | MGnify/ENA primary metagenome ERZ724505 (study PRJEB28724, sample SAMN07190884) | wastewater metagenome | isolation source: effluent of sewage treatment plant in Hong Hong | place: Hong Kong | collected 2016-03-17 ... | reverse complement strand
TTTTTCCGAAACCCACAGAATGAAAAAATATTATTTTACTTTCTTTTTTCAGAGTAGCTGCCACGGCGCTTTCTTGGTGTTCTCTAAGAGATTTATCCCCTAGGTTTAGTTTTGAATTTTTTTCCATATTACTCAAATTTCTAAATAACCATGCTTTTTCCCCATATTTATTAGAGTCTAGCTTTTTTAGTAGATACCTTTCTCCATTTTTAACTTCAATAACGAATTTATCCTTTTCGTCATCATAACCTTTTAGATATGCTTTTCTTACCCAATCTAGGGTAGTTATACCCGCACCATATTCCCCTTTTGGAATAATGACTTTTTTACTTAAAGCATATTCTCTGTCGTGTACTGGCTGTTCAAATAGGATTATTGATTTACCAGGGGTTGGAAGTTCTTTCTTTGTAGCCCAAGAGTAAGCTTTATCGTCATGGACCAATCTATAGTCCCAATGCAAACCGGCTTTGTCTGCCTCATGTCTTTGTCTAGTAAACAATATTTCAGAATTAGAAGGAGGATTCATATTTTATTAACCTAAAAAATAGAATAAGATTATTATTCTATTTTAACTGTGATTCAAATCAGCTGATCCCGGAATTCACACTTAGACAATATTTCTATTTGTTGAAGTAGAGAGAGATTTTCGAATTCAGGAATATCTTTTGTAATGAACTTCAATATCTCTTGTCTAATTGGATCTCCAGAATAGTCAGAGGTTTCTCCCCTAGATCCCGGCCTTGAAGTACATGCTGTCCTTTTGATAATTTTACCATACTCTTTTCTCAGGATTGCAATTTCCTCGGCTACCGAGGGGATTATATTTCCTACAATGGGTACATTCAAGTACAGGGGAGTGTTATGATAGTAACTTGCAAATAAATCTAACTGTGGTATATTTCTAGTCAGATTATTTCTACACTTAATCAATTTAATATTAATTCTTTTCCATGTTAAAGACTCGGTTGTTGATTCTCCCCCTTTTATAGCTAAAGGATTATTTTTGTCTCTTTCATAATCCAGCCCTAATACTCTAAGAGGATAGCCCCCTCTATCCACCCATAAACCCTGTATATTCGATAATTTTACATTTATCCCCAATCCATCGAAATAATTACTTAATATAAAGTCTATTGGGGGTATATCTATTGGGTATGTTCCATTTACCAATAACTTTATATAGTCTGTATCTCTAGATCTTCCAAATATTCTCTCGTCTATTCGCTTCAAAATATAAGGTAGTCCAGATAAACAGAAATTCTCTGGCGGGATTTCATATATGAAATACTCCTTATTAGTTGAAGATGAATTATTATGCTTTTTAAAGTACAACCAAAAATGAATTATTTTATTGGTTCCTTTAGATTTATATACGAAGCTAAAACATGTTTGGATATATTCATCGTTAAATTGAAGAAAAACGTTAATTAACTTATAATTAGACACTTCCTCAATTGAAGGGGTAACCAAAGTTTCACTGTATGAAGATTCAAATACATAAGAAGATTCAGAATCTTCGAATATATAATTCCCATCGCTGTCCTTAGAGTCACTAATACTTGCACAATGCAGTATTAGACCTTTTACAAACATTTTTAGTTTAACTTCATGAATTTTAGTCCTAGAGCCCACAGATACAGTACTACCGAATACTGTATGAAATTCCGAATACTTTTTATCTCGGTTGTAAAAGTTTTTATCAAAGATAGTAAAGGTATCAGTTAGTATAATTTTTAACCCATATCTTGAACCTGCTATAAAGGGGAAAGTTTCCCTAATTAATTTCATTGTTAATGTAGAAACTGATCCTTTTCTATGTAAGAAGTTGGCAGATTTAAGAGGCAGCTCCAGGGACTTGTCTGAGCTTGAGAAAAGAGCAATAGATCTCCAATTAACAGAATCAGCAAATTGTTTTGACAATGGATGAAACCTAGTTATTTGATTTGTCGGTACTCCAAGTCTTATAGCATCATCGGTAAGAGAATTGGTGGTGGGTATATTCCAAATTCTATCGTTGATTTCCATAGAAGAAATTCCTTCTATATCAAAATCGAATAATCTAGGTATAGAATTATGAGTTTCTTCTCTTTCACTAGTAGCAGATTTTGGAGCGAGAGTTTCAATCTTCGTGAGAGGAGGTATTTCGATCTTCGTGAGAGAGGGTTCCTCAATCTTCGTAAGAGGAGGTATTTCGACTTTCGTGATAGAAGGTATGGAGGAAGGAATATTAAAATCAGAAGTCATTTAAGTACCTAAAATAATAAAAGTATTGTTAATTGTCTTATACCATAATTGATTACTAAATTTAAAATATTGTTATGAATACCCAAATCACTACGCCTGGATCTATTTGGCTAAAGAACTCTTTACCAACTAAAGAGGCTCAAAAAAATTATGATATATATTCCATCTTGGATAAAAAAGGAATATCTAAGCTAGTAGCGAACCTCTTAAAAAATGGTGGAGAAGATGCTGGGGAACATATAAACAAGCTTGGTCAATTCTTCTTTCATACTGCCACTAAGATAGGAGCTTCTACTCCTTTATCTGACTATATAAATGATAGTGAAGAAAGACAAGCTATTATTAAGGAATTTGATACTAAAGTACAAAAAATACTACTTTCTGATCTGACTAAAGACCAAAAGAATATTAAATTAGTAGAACTAACTAGTGAGTATAACACCAGGATAGAAGATCAAAATCTGAAGTATTTGCTAGGTAAAGGCTCAGTTGCAGCAAAAATGGCTAGGACTGGGGCTAGAGGTAATCCTTCTCAACTAGCTAGTGGAACATCTACCCCTCTCATGTCAATGAATGTAAAAAGAGAAATGATACCTATAGTCATTAAGAGAAGTTTTGCCGAGGGAATGACTCCCGCTGAACATATGGCTTTAAGTTATATGGGTAGAAGCTCTACTGTTTCTTCTCAATTAAGTACATCTCTACCTGGTACCTTATTCAAAAAGTTGTCACCTACAGTATTTCAAGAAGTTATAACTATACCTGATTGCGGTACAAAAAATGGTATAGACATACCTATTGAAGATAAGAAAAATTTAATAGGTAGATATGCTGCGGATACTAATACTCTTATCACTGAACCTTATCTCAAGGATGTAGCTAATTCAGGCAAAAAAACGATAAAAGCTCGTAGCTCGATGACCTGTGAAGCAAAACAAGGTTTATGTCAGAAATGCTTCGGTCTAATGGCTAATGATAAATTACCAGAGATAGGTACCAATGTTGGAGTTATTGCTGCTCAAAGTGTATCTGAAGTTTTAACTCAGAGTATGTTAAGTACCAAACACAAAGCCAGCGTTGGTGAAAGAAAAGGAAATCCTTATGAACTAGCTGCTAATATTCTAAACAATCCTGCCGAGAATTTTAAGGATGAAGCTACTATCTCTGAATTGAATGGGCATGTTACTAGTATTAAACAGACCCCCTTAGGAGACTTTAATGTTTTTGTTAATGAAAGGTCTCACTTTATTCCTTTATCTCAAAATGTCCTTGTGAAAAAAGGGGATAAGATAGATATAGGGCAACCCCTTTCCACGGGAACTATAAACCCCAGAAAATTAGTACAATTAAGAGGTATAGGGGAAGGAAGATCTTATATGAGTAAAGAACTCAGAGATATTTATGGTGGAGATTTAGATCCTAGACATTTCGAATTGATTGCTAAGAATTTGATTAATTATGCAGAAATAAAAGATCCGGGAGAAACAGGGTTACTTCCTGGGGATAAATTATCTATTAACAGCATAAGGAAATATCTAGATAAAGGTGCCTCTGTAGTACCAATAGACAAAGCTGAAGGTAGTGTACTAGCGAAAGGAGTTTCTAATTTGGTTCCGGGAACGTTATTAGATTCTAACCATGTGCAAAATCTGAAAGACTTAGGGGTTAAGGAAGTAGCTATAAGTAAAACAGGTTTAATAATAACACCAATAGTACCAGGATTACAGACAGCTAAGATGTTGGATAAAAACTGGATATCCAAACTAAGTTTTACAAGATTGAAAGATATATTAAGAGAGAGTGTAGCTGTAGGGTCAGAAAGTGAAATACATAGTGTTGATCCTATAACCAGTTATATTGTAGGTTCAGAATTTGGAGAGGGTAAAGAAGGTAAATATTAATGATAGTTCCAACCTTCAAAGTAGCAGTAGTGGAAGTACGGGATTCTATTAAGAATAACTTGAATAGCTATTTTTCTGCCACATTAGCTAAGGAGCCTGATATAGTAAATATTGTCTCTGCTTTGATTTATTTTGAAAGTGGATTTAATACTAATGCATTAGGCCCTCCTACATCTACCGCGGTCGGGACGGGGGGGTATTCCTATTTAAATAGTAGTGTGATAAAATCTTTGTTATCAAACCCTGCTACTACTCCCACACAAAGGATTAATGTTGAAAAAGGTAATCAAGCCCTGGGGTTAATGCAAGTAATGGGACGAGAAATGGTTAAAGGAGCAGGGGTAAATGGTAAATGTAGTTTAGAAATATATAGGCCGGACTTAGCCTCTACTATAGTTATAAACCCAGGAGATGATCCTATAACAGCTTTTCTAGGAAACTCTAATATTCAAAAAATTATTTTAGCTGGACTAATAATGTTGGAAGGAAAATATAAAGCTGCTAATTATAGTAATGGCTTTTACTATTTCACGGCTGATAAATATAGACGAACTTTCTCTAGTAGACTACAAGCAGGTATAGCCGCTTACCTAGGATTAGGTAGATCTGATTTAAATGGGACAACCCCTAACTCTTATGCTAGTAATATTTTAGGGGGAGATGCTTATGTAAAAGCTAATGGAGCTGGTTCAACTTACGTAGCTGGTACAATATCTGTGAGAGTATCCAGTAGGGGTCCTTCTACTAATGGGTCTAATCTAAGTCCTATAGGTATTACTGGATGTGGTTAAACAATATACGATTTAAAATAAACTATAATCATCGATTAAAATGGAATTCACTGATATCGCCCTTGCCAAGTTTTTACAATTAGCGCCTGAACTTTCATCTTATATTTTAAATTTCTCTGATCTGACGGAGCAATTGGAAAATAGCAATATAGGATTAAGAGTAGGGATGTTTGTTATAAAGATTGGGACAAATTATGGATTTGTTCCAGTTATAGGAAAAGAGGATACTATATTTCCGATAGATTCAATATATATTGAATCCGAAAATCTATTCAAGCCTTTAAATTCCAGTACTATAAATTATATTATTAATACTTCTTCTACGTCTTTAGGTTCTGTAAAGAAAATCCCTGATAATATTGAGAAAAATCCAAGTTTGTTCAATCTTATTAATCCCCCGAGAACTGGGAAGTTCATATACGCTTCCAATAGCAGGTTACCAGAGTTCTTGGCAATTGTTCCGGATTATATAAGAACCGCTTTGATGGAAAAAATTTCGTCTGAAAAAAGAATATATGATACTCTGGACAAACTTTTTGGGCTGAAAGCTATATTCTCAGTCTTAGGAGGTGAAAAAGGAGGAAATACTCAGAAAGGTATTAACAGTGTCCCAACAGGCCCTACTCCTATAATTGAGAGAAGTCAAGTAATTTCAGTAATTACTACCCCAAAGGATATCCAATTATTAGGAACAGAAGAAGCTGCAAAAGAATTTCTCGACCATGGATATTTTATTACTGGAAAACGCAATGTTTTTAGATCAGCGATAACTTATTTCCCTTATGATAGATTAGGTGAATACAAACAAGTTAATCCTTTGACAGATGGGGGAGAGAACTATAGAATAGTACTTAGCGATGGCTCTACTAAGGATGCCATGCTTCCTAAATATCATAAATTAAACCCTGTCGATTCTGGGGTAAATGGTTCTGCCTCTGTATTTTTTGATGGAACATTTGCTAGAGGAACCATGATAGCTGTAGGAGATCCTTTACCAAAAGATAAAATATTGGATTCTTTATTTGAATTATCTCCTCCGAAGTTAATTAGGGATGTAAATAGAGACGAATTATTTTTAATGATTACTAGTGAGGGGGAAGCGTTAGGTCCGTTTAGAGCTAGCTCAGTTACTAGAACCTATACTGGGTGTGAAATTACTACCTATACTGGTAGTATAAATAAAATATACGCAAATAATAATTATACATTAGAAGTTAAGGTAATAGGAGATACCTTATTTGTAAGAAGTAATATCATAGTCATGGCTTTAGGTTCGGATATAACCATGGATTTGGAGAGAAGTCCGAATGCAGCTGCTGATAAAAGAGCTTTGAGTGCGACTCAATTACTTGGTTCAGAAATGTCGCTTAGATATGATGGGGTGGAATTCTCTGCTGATAATATGCCCTTAGGAAAATTTGCTTCAGCTATGAAATACTTAGTAGAAAAGCAAGAAATCGAACCTACTGTAGCTAAGAATTTTCTTAAACAAGCAGAAGAGATTAGTTATTTAAAGGTATTCCTCTCAAAAAGAGCTTCTGATGCAGGATCCGATTATAGACCAACTGAAATATCTTCTTATGGTACCGTTGCTGCTCCCTTTGATAAGCCAGGTTTAAACGGAACTTTTATGTCTGGATTAAGTGATTCTACTACCTTAGGAGATGCCCAGGTCATTGAATCAATGATTATATCCCAGTTATTGCAAGTTCCGGATTTATTTGAATATATCGGAGAGTATCTTCCTGACTTGGAATTGACTGTGGATAAGCTTGGAAGAATACTATTCGTTATAAGATTAAAGATAGATCAGTTATCATCTAGTATTGATTCGGACTCAGTCTTTGCGTTAATATCCCAAATTAAAGGTGTATATAGACAATTAGGGGAATTAGTACTAAAATTGAAGAGTATTCAAGCATCTTCCACGGGATTTAATAAAGAAGATTCTTTGGGTAAACCTGACGGATTTTAAATATTAAATGGCAAAAGTACATGCCAGATATATACTCTTAAAAAATAAAACTACTGGGGTGGATCCTCTGGTAGATAAAATCTTGTCTGATCAAAAAATGGCTCTGCTTTATGATAAAGCAAGGAACATATATAACTCAAAAATAAAAAAATCCTATGTAGAAGCTTGCTTAATGTCTACTAGCGATTTAAGTAAAATCGAAGAGTTAATTGAGGTACCTCCCGAAGTATTAGAGATGTATAGGGATGTATTCTTTGATATAGTTGGTTTTGATAAATTAAGTCTGTTGGAAGTTATTGAAGATTCTGACTCCTTTGATGAAAGATGCATGAAGATATGGGCTCTAAATCAGGGCCTAGATTTTATAGCATGGAGATTAGGTAAAGTAATTACTGTAAACCCCGTAGAAGGGCTCCAAGAATTGTTTACTCTATCCACCTATAAGAGTAAAGAAGCATTATTCTCTAATAATGCATCGGAAAGTAGTAAAGCTGCTACTATCTGGACTAAACTTAGTATGGACTTAGCTAGATTATTAAAATCATGGGTTTCGAACACTGATGTTGCTAAGAGTGACATTGAATTTGCATTAAAAAATATAAACCCTGAGTTTGAAGGGTTTGACTCCCTAAATTAAAATCATACTATGACTTCAGTTACTATACAAGACTTACAAGATATAGCGGTCCAAGCTGTAAGTGATTTTTTTAATAAAAAAATTCCGTTGAATACCACTCTTGCAAAAGAAGCTTCTGTAAGAGAATTAAACTCTGAACAATTGCATAGAGCGATAGAGGCTACTAATACTTTAACTCATTTAAAGAATATCGAGATAGGGGCGGACAGAACAACAGAATTCCCAGTCGCAGATTATAAAGAGATAATAAAATTAGCATTTGTTCCAGAACTTAAAGAAACTGAGGTATTTGATTTCGTCGAAAAAAGTGCTGGAGTAAGTACAGAAATGGAACAATTTATCCCGGTTACAACGGATCAGGAAAATGTAACTTGGTTTATTAAACAGGCTGCCAGAAATAATCAAGAATTAGACCTTTTAAAAGGAGACCTTAGAGTCGTCGGGGAGAAATTGTTAACAAAATTGGCTGAATTAAGATCCGATCCCTCTATAATTGATACACTATCTTGTTCTAATATAACTAATAGTGAGTTTGAAAAGATAACTAGTTTAATGGGATTTACTTCCGAAAGAAGAGAGCTGCCAGAAGGATTTCTAAAATCAGCCAATACCAAAGAGACCGATAATTTGATATCCTTATATAAGGAAGCCTGTAATTTAACTTACGAAATACAAAAGAAAGAAGCCCTTAAGGAAAGGGCTAAACAATTAGAAGTATTACTCACAAAAAAGGCTTTTCTTGGCCCTGCATTTGCATCTGTTGGAAGATTACTAGGTAGAACTATCGCAGGTTCTGCTAAGGTTCTTACTAAATCTACAACTAATTTAGGTATGTCTGCTGCAAAGATAGGAGCTAAAAGTTTGAATAATATGGCGGCAGAAACTAGCATAGGTAAAAAAATAGGTATTACTAGTGTACCTATAGACCCTGCAATAAAAAAGAGGGTAGCTTTAGCTGGTGCAATTGGGGTAGCTACCGCAGATTCTTCTACCTACAAACCACAAGCAAGTGTATGGGATACTTTACAAGGTTAAAACAATGAATGAACTTAAAACACAAATACAAGAATTATATCTTTATGGTTTAGAGAAATTTGCTGGGGAGGACTCTAGCGCAAGAGAATTTGTTAAAGGATTTCTAAAGGAAGCTTCTTTTGGAGAAGCAGCTAAACTTTTTGAGAATAGTCTTGGAGGAGGATATTCTAGAGGAATAGGTGCTGGATTGGCAGCCCTTACTCTGGGGTTAGGAATCCATGGAGTTTCCTCTATGATCAATTCTGCTACTAATACTAATCTCAGATCTTATTTTGAGCAATCTCTGAGTCATGCCCTTAAAAATAATCCTCTCCTAGAAGATGCTGAGCCTAATAAGGTTAGATCTTACGCTGAAACAATTTTTAAATTTGCCCCTCACGTTGCTGCGGATCCTAATTTATTGACTTCTATTCTGAGCCACGTAATTCAAGGGGAAGGAGTAGATTCCGCAATTATAAAAACTATAACTGATTTGGAATCCAAATTAGTGGAATCTCGAAAAGGTATACTGTTTAGTCCTAAGAATTATATATAATGTCTATACTAGAAGTCATTAAAAATATACCAGTCCATAATAAATTAGGATTAGGCTTGGGGGCCACTTCCTTAGGGATTGGTATAACTAATCTTCGTTTAAATAAATCTAAAAACAACACTGAACTTGAAAAGTATGATGTAGAGAAAAGGTCCTTGGCTGCTCTAGAAAGAATACACAAGGCATTGAGAATGAAAGAGACTAAACCTAATGTATAAAGTCTTTGACTTAGATTCGGAATTCTTTCAAGATGAGCCTGTAGTCAGAATACTGGATATTTCACAAGCTAAATATTTAGTTAAATCAGCTGCGGATTCAAGAATAGATTCTTTTGCTGCGGAGTTAAAACCTCATCCTTCTAGAATTTATGTGCACATATTAGCTATGGGGGCGGGAGAATATTTTGGCGCTAATAGAAATGGAGATTATTTCCCTGAAGAGAACCTTATAAAATGGCATAGTACATTTGAAACTTCCCCAGCTCATATATTTCAACATCATATAAATAAGAATCCTGAAATCGCTATCGGACAAGTTATATATTCAATATATAACGAAAGAATGCATCGGGTGGAGATTATAGCCTGGATAGACAAAGAAAAAGGGAAGTATATTGTTGACAAAATCAACAAAGGTATATTTCCAGCTACTTCTATGGCTTGTCATACCCCGTATGATACTTGTTCCATTTGTGGTAATAGAGCCAGATCAAGGAATGAATATTGTAAACATTTAAGAGAAGAACTGGGTAGAATTCATCCTGATGGAAGAAAGACTATGGCCATTAATGATGGTCCATTAAAATTCTTTGACATGTCAGTGGTATTTAAAGCAGCAGATATAACTAGTAGTGTACTGCAAAAATTGGCCAGTTATGGGTATGTAATAGGTTCTGCAGAAAATGCAGAGACTCATTCTTTTAATGAAAAATCAGCTCAAATAAGGAAACTTAGCACATTAGTAAAAGAAGTTGAAGGGACTATAGTTAGTAGTTCTGATTCATTAAATAAAATCTTAGACAAAATAAAAGATCCCGACGAGGAAGTACTTGGTATTCTAGAAGCATATAAAATAGATCATATAATTCATGCTCTAGCCGAACTGGGAATCTCTCCTTCGATTGGGTTCTTTGCTAATTTATTGGGTAGGAAAATCTGCGGAGAATCTGTAGATGGAATTGAACACTTAATACAGGGATTGATACAAGAAGATCCTAATCGTGTAGAAGTTCCAGAATTAGGATTAAATAAATCTGCAAACTCTGACCTAGAGATTAAACATATTATTCATTCTATCAGAGGGCTTTGTAAACAATCTTCTCTATTCCCGGAAACAGTGATGAATGGAGATTTAATACTATCAAAGGATTACAGACCTTCTGAGTTTTATAACACACATAATGTAGGATACGCTGGTAATGGTCCCGAGGTACCTCCTGATCCTAGAAAAGCGTATAGAACAATAAGAGATGTATATAAGGATTCAACTAGTGGAGAACATAGTATGTTAAAAACTTTGTTCACCATTGGGGGAGCAGCAATAGCTGCAAAATGGTTACTTTCTAGACTTATAGAAAGTAAAATGCAAGAATTAAAAGCTGAATACCAGAAAGAAGCTAATCCTTCTACTAAAATAATATTAGTTAAATCTGCTGGAGAAGTTTTTACAATACAACAATTAACAAAAGCCTCTCTACTAAGAAATTTAAAGATGGGCGTATAATTTAACTACATAGGAACAAAACAAATGGAAAAATTAGATATGACACTGGATAGCCTCTTGGAAGTTATGGGGGCCACTCTCGTAAAATCGGCTTCTGAAACAGAAGATTCTAAAAAGGAAGTCAAAGACGAAAAGAAAGACGAGAAGAAAGACGAGAAGAAAGACGAAAAGAAAGACGAAAAACCGGGCGAATGTGAAAAAGACATGAGAAAAGAAGCCTCGGAAGCTGGTGCAGCTTTAGCTCGTGAAATATCGGAAAGAGTAGCAACATTAACTTTGGACACAGGAATGAAAAAACAAGCCAATACCGCAGGAGAAGCTTTGGCTAAAGCATTACTCCTCCAAAAACAAGCCAACACTTCTAATGGTGTAGATCCTACTACAGCAGTTCCTACAAAAATCGTAGAGGACAATGCTGCTATGGAAGCCGAAGGAGATATGGCGGTTAAGCCTTTGCCGACAGGTGATGGTGTTAGAAACTATGGTTCTGTAAACCAAATCTTTGATGCTATCATTCAGGATGCATTATCGCAAGGCGCTGCAAGTAATGATCAAGTACATGAAAGAGGCGTTGCCAAAGTAGAAGGTGAAGTTAAGGAACATGCGGTTCCTAACGAACCAGGAGTTCTTCCAGCTACTGACTCGAATAGAGAAGTAGAGAAGGTGGCAGCGATTGTTCATTTAGTTAATAGCGGTGTTAACTTCGAAGACGCTGTATTGATGGTTAAACAAGCGGAACAAGAAATTGAAGATGACCTTGAGAAAGCAGCGGCTCTGCAAACTCTCTTAGAAGAAGGAGTAGATTATGAGCAGGCTGTTGGCCTTATAAATCAGGCTTCAATTGAAATCGAAAAGAAAGCTGCATTTGATAGGTTAGTTCAACAAGGAGTTGACTTTGATAAGGCAGTGGAACTGATTAAGCAAGCCAACACTTCTAATGGTGTAGATCCTACTACAGCAGTTCCTACAAAAATTGTAGAAGACAATGCTGCTATGGAAGCCGAAGGAGATATGGCGGTTAAGCCTTTGCCGACAGGTGATGGTGTTAGAAACTATGGTTCTGTAAACCAAATCTTTGATGCTATCATTCAGGATGCATTATCGCAAGGCGCTGCAAGTAATGATCAAGTACATGAAAGAGGCGTTGCCAAAGTAGAAGGTGAAGTTAAGGAACATGCGGTTCCTAACGAACCAGGAGTTCTTCCAGCTACTGACTCGAATAGAGAAGTAGAGAAGGTGGCGGCGATTAATAAACTGGTTGAGGCAGGTATTAATTTCGATGAAGCCGTTAATATGGTAAAACAAGCTGCCAGTGTGGCTGGAGTAATTGCTAGACTTAGAGGCGCAGCGGGTCCTGTTATCGCAAAATCAAAAAGTATGATTGGAGGTGCTGCCAATACTGCTAAAGAATTAGCTAAACCAGGTATTAACAAAGTAAAGAGCTTAGCGGATGATGTAGTTGTAGACGCCGGGTTATTGAGAAATCCTACTAAATATGGGAAGAACGTTTCTAGAATGAGTACAGTTAAGTCCTTAGCCAAAAATCCGTTGGTGTATGGCAGTGCTGCTGGTCTTGGAGCCACTGGTGCCGCTGCGGCTTTAAGTAGAGAAAAACAAGCTGCGGTTAACCAACTTGTTGAAGCCGGTGTTGACTTTGATCAGGCTGTTACACTTGTGAATGACAAAGCAAAAGAACTTTATCGTGAATAAGTATTTAGCAAAACTAGCCTCCCTTACTTCTTCTACTAATAATAAGAGTAATCTAAAAGATGTTTTAGATACTGGTGTTATAGCAGGCTTAGGGGGAGTAGGAGGTATGGTTGCTAATAAAATTATGAAAGTAAAAGGGGCTTTTAGTCCCAAAAATTTTGCTATTGGGACCGGAGTTGGATTATTAGCTGACTATGCGGGTGTCAAATTGAATAAACATATCGATTCTCACTTGGGCTCTCTACAAACTAAGCAAGCTTCGACTGCACTAAGCAGGAGAGTTAATAACTCCCCTAGTCTTACAGTGACTACGGATGGAAATATAGAAAACTCAGCAGTGAAAGCATTCGCTGGAGCCAGTAAAAATAATCTCAAAAAAGGGATTAACTTCTCGACTGCGGTGGATGCTGGTATTAGAGCTAGAAATAGAACGACTGGGGTATCTTCTAGATTTTTGAATGAATCCTTAACAGGAGAAAGACCTAAAGGGTTTCAAGGTCCAAGAGACGTTCTAGGGACTTCTAATATTAGAGACAGATTAGCTAAACATAGACAGAACTTAGGTCTTGCTAAGCCTCAAACCAAGAGAGATGAAATATCTAATGCTTTGATTATTAGAGAAAAAAAACCTACTATTAATGAGGGATTACAATCAAAAAAACCATCCGGGGTATTAAATAGGACTCTTAAAAATCTAGGGTTTAAGTCTTCTAGACCAGGCTTGACTCCAAACAATACTGGAAATGCTGCTAATATAAATCTAGCTTTAAGAGATAGTATTAGAAATCATCAAGTGAGTCTAGATTTTAAAGGAAAAGCTTCGAAAGTGGTTAGTTCGGCCCCAACGATAGCTAGACCTAACAAATTTTTAACTGCTTTAAAATCTCCTTTAGGTAAGAAACTAATGGTCGGCACTGCCTTAGTGGGAACAGGAGCTTACTTACATAATGAAATTCAAAAAAGAAGGGATGAAAGTAACTACGGTTACTCATACTAATCATGAAATTATCAACATTATTAAAACAACAATCTGAATTAATTAGAAATTCTTCAGTTGAATGTGTGGCTGTAGATATTCTAAAAAAAGCTGGTATGGAAGATAAAGATGCTAGGACACAAGTATCTCAAAAGTTAATGGAGAAAGCCGCTGTAGATCACCTTGTTAATACGGGTATTGACTACGATTCAGCTTTAGAAATGGTTAAGATAGCTGATGTTAACTTAACTACGTTAAAAACTTATCAAACTGAAGTTATTCCTGAAGAGGTAATTTCGGATCAACTCCTTAAAGCAGCTGAATTAGCAGAAGAAATGGAAGCTTCCTTAACGAAGATGGCCGAACTCGAGAAAAAAGTAACAGAACTTCAAGCTCAACTTGATGAAATTCCTGATACTCGAACAGTATCAGAATCTATTACCAAATTTGCAGCTTCAGGTTCATTTACTAATGAAGATCTAGAGGCTTTGTCTAAACTTCCTTCTGAACTTTTAAATAAAGTTGCTTCTAGTTCTGACGCTCCATGGGGTATGGGAACTGTCAGTAAGGAATTAAACCCAGACGATCTCGATCCTATAGCTAGATTTTGCTTAAGTTAATAGGAGTTTATTTCTTGAAAAAAATAGCTCTTAATAAATTCGAGAAGTATTTAATAGCTAGAAGTACTGGTAAAGGACTTCCTAAGGATGTCAAGAATACCAGAGTGGGATTACTTATGAAAAAGATTAGGGAATTGAGACAGTCGGGAGCATTCTCAGATTCTGTTAATCCTAAGCTAAGATTAAATCCTGGATTAGAAAATGCTGTAAAGGGAGGCTCCAAGAGTAAGCTGTCTCTCAAATCTAAGATAGAATTTGAATAAGAAATGAATCCTTATCTTCTGAAATTAGCTTCAATGGAAAAGGTAGGCCTGAATAGGCAAGAAAAATATCTACTGAAGAATCCCTTAGTAGATGTTGAGAGAAGTAATTTACTGATACGAGCTAGAACTGCTAATAGAATAGCAAATAAATTGCAAGAACTCCAAGGAAACCCTACTTCAGTAAGAGAATATCGTAATCGTAGTAGAGATTTAGTAAGAAATAATAGAGGAAAACCTGGAATAACTAACGTTGGTCTTTACATTAGGGGAAATCGTCCTCTTAAAAGAGGAGCCTTAATAGGTCCAACCCTCGGTGAGAGATTACAGAAATACAAAGCGCTAAAAGCGGAATCCTTCATTAGAACTCTACACGTTCACCCATATAAAATGGGTTTATATGGATTGGGGGCTGCGACTCTAGGGACTGCTGCAGGGTTGGGAATTAAATCTTTGATTGATAGTTCCAAAAGAAAAGACTAATTTTTTAGATTATATACTAAAATATATTCATAGAATACAAAGATTGAAATAATTTCAGTCTTTACTATACAAACAATACAAAGGAAATTATGTTATGTTAATGCAATATAATGCTCAGATTATCAGAGGTTGGCCCTTTGATGGTTCGCTTGACAGAGCCGAACCGATCAAAGCTGGTGTAACTTTGGTTAATGGCGACTGGGTACAAAAACAGGCCGATAATACGGTCGATAAAGTGGGTGCCACAAAGAGTTTTAATGCGGGCTTAGTGGTTAGAGGTAATGGGGATAGTGGTTCGAGTGCAAATACTAATAAGGCTACAGTTGTATGGGGTAATTTTATTGCCCAAGTTCAGACAGGCCTTACATTAACTCCTGGTCAAGCTCTTACTGTGCAGAATGGTGCTTTGGTTGCGGGTACTATCGGTACTGATCCTATTATAGGATATGTACTGGATGTTATTTCAGCCAGCGCTGTTAATACGGCCAGTATGATTGTGAGAATCTTTTAATTAGGAGAAATGAATATGAGCTATAACACTGAAACAACTAATGTTCAATTTATGAACCAAGCATTCTTTCAAAAAATTGATGCTGGTTTAACTAAGGAAGCTGGTATTGCTATGTCAGCTTTCGTCCGGCAAAGACTGAGAGAGGATGGTTTTACGAGAGAAATTCTTCCTTTCCAACCTATCACTGCGGCTGAATTAGATCGGCAAACTACAGAAGAACCAACAGTAATCTGTGAAAAAGAACCTGACTCGATTGCGGCTACCTTACCGTTCTTATCGCGTTCGGAAATTCGGTATTGGACATCCACAAGATATCCAGTTACATTCCAGAAGCTGGCGTCGGCCGACTTTAGAAAGTCGAAGTTTGAATTGATGACTTATAGAACTGACATCCGTACGGTTCTGCAAGAGAATTCAATCAAGGATATGCAAGAGCAAGAAGACTATGGTTTCTATAGTAATCTTATGACTATCGCTGCTGCCAATACTGCGGCTGGTAACACTAATACTTATTCGCTTAGCGGCTTTAATAAGACGAATTTCTTGGTTGGTGTTAAACAGCTTCTGCAAAGACGGTTGCCGGTTGGATGTGTACTTATGACTCAATCTCTGTATAGTGATATGTTGTCATTCCCATCGACTGATATTGGTTCCCCGGCGGCTAGTTCGCTGTATATGGGTCAAAATTCGCTTACAGCGCCTTTTGGATATAAGATTATCACTACCAATAAATCTACGTCTGCGAATAGCTTTTTCCCGACAAACAGAATGATTGTGTTTGCTCCTCCTCAATTCCTGGGCCAAGCCTATGAATTGCAAGCGGCCACAGTCTTTCTTAAAGCGGAACTGGACATGATCGAATTCACTAGCTATGAATCGGTCGGTATAGGTCTTGGAAATACCCAAGGTTTCGTAGTTGTCGACTTTAATTAATCAATACTAATAACAATAAAAGTCTTGAGATTGGGTCCTGAGAAATCGGGACCCTTTTTTGTTTCTGGCTTCTTTTTTATAAATGTCCAACTGTCCACTTTTTTTCTGGACATCAAAAACATCAATAGATAC
>ERZ724505.985-NODE-985-length-16484-cov-10.359304_pt1 | contig 16484 bp, 25 predicted proteins | sample MGYA00376038_ERZ724505 | MGnify/ENA primary metagenome ERZ724505 (study PRJEB28724, sample SAMN07190884) | wastewater metagenome | isolation source: effluent of sewage treatment plant in Hong Hong | place: Hong Kong | collected 2016-03-17 ... | reverse complement strand
GTGGTTGCTGGAGCAACCACCCGGAACAGGGATCAGTATCGACGAGGGAGGGCTGTCACTCTCCGCTCCGGACGGAAGCTACTTGGAAGTAGGAGGAGATCCCACCACTGAACCTGACTGCGTAAAAGATGCGGAAGAGCCGTTCGAAACCTCTGAAGCTCGAGAAGATTATGCACGTTGGGAGGGTACAGAGGCGTTCAAAGACTATCTGAGGGTGCTGGTGGAGGAAGTACGCAGGCAGACAGACGAGCACATGCTGGAAACCGGTCTGAAGTTCGAGGACTGTCAGCGGGTGGGTGTACATCAGGCGGCGCAGAAGCTGCAGATGTGCATCAACGGTATCAGTCCGGAGGATATGAAGCTTGATGAAAGCGTCAGGCGCAAACAAGAACAGCGCCTTCTGACTTTTGACCAGAGGCAGGCATGTGAGGAGGGCTGGGGTTTGTTCAACGGAGGTGAGATCCAACGACTGGACGAGCAGGCTGTGTTTAAGAGTGACGAAGCGGCGCTTGATCACGTGGAGACGCTGGCATCTGCTGGCAGTCTGTATCACCGCGTAGCACGGGCCTGGCGCAGGATGTTTATGGAAAAGCTCGCGCCTCCACGTATACACGAGATAAAAAGGCAGATGCAACGAGGCTCGAGCAACGTGGACGAGGCGTTTGCGGCACTGCTGGAGTTTGACACCAATGACCCGGCAGTGCGTACCAGGCTGGAGATAATGCGAAACTCATGAACCGCTGTGCAGCAGGACCTTGGTACAACACCTCGGAATATCGCATCGAGCCTGACGGACGCAGAGTACCTGTACTTATGTGCCGCAGTGCTTGCGAGGAAGACATGCTGCTGGGTTACTGGCACGAAGGTGTGTGGTTTGCAGGAAACGAAGAGCACGTGTCCAGAATGGACACGGCACCTGAAATGTTCGCCGTGCTGGTACATCCCATGGACAGTCAGCGTCGCGTACTGGTCACACACAAGCCCCCGGAATGAGTGTGATCCTTGTGGGCGAGCGCGAAGGTGTGTACCTGGGCAGTTTTCTGGGGCTTGGCATCTGGAGTCAACTGGACAGTGCCGGACAGGACGCAGCAGTGGTATTCCCGTCAGCTGATGTTGCCTGGGACACTGTGCAGACCTGGGATGGTAAGGATGGCTTGTCGGCATTGAGGTTCCTGCCGGTGGAAGCCGACTTGGAAAACGGTAGGTACGCCAGCGAGCGCGCATGCATCGCCGCAGGAGCCAAACCATGGAGCCATGTGCTGAACTGAGCGAGAAGTTCTACGAACATGAGATGTACTATGGGATGTTTCATGCATTGCTGATGGTGCATGAAGGTATGACCACCGGGCGCTGTCTCAGCGTATATGCATTTGCCAGGGATGTACTGGCCCGAGCCTTTCCACACAACTGGCTTTGGTGTACAGGCAGTAGCTCGCTGTTCCTGCACCTGTCAGACGCAGATGTAAAGCGGGTGGGAGGCAGGCTGCTTGTCTCTGCCAGAAAACAATCACTTCAAAGTGACGAAGACTACAAGAAACTCACATGTTTAAAGCATTGAAAGATTCCGTACAACGGGCGTACACCGAAATGGTGCGCTCTGGCAAGACTTTGTTCCTCGTGGACATCCACGGGCAGACCCTCTGGGATGTGTATTTCAATGCGTTCGACGAAGCGCACAGACAGGAGAACAACTGCAGCAGTTGCCGGCACTTTATCCGTCGCCTGGGCGGCTTGGTGACAGTCCGTGCGGATGGTACGCTGCAGACGTTGTGGGATGAAGGCTGTGACGACCCCGAGTACAAGGCGCCTGTGGCTGTTATCCAGAGCACGGTAAGTGCGGCCAGAGTCGGCGAGCTGTGCCTGTCGGTGGACCGTCGTATTGGTGTCGATTTCAACGCCGACCCGAAACGGGAGGGTGTGATCTGGAATCATTTCTGCGCAGACCTGCCTGCGGCGCTGGTGCTGAAAGGGGAGGCCATCGGTCCCAAGCAGTCACATGCGCGGGCGTCTGCAGAAGTGCTGTTGCGCGGCGTGCGTGAGATTGCACCGCAGGCGGTCGAGACTGTTCTTGAACTCATCGCGCAAGGTACGCTTCCACGCGGAGACGAGTACTTGCGTACGGTGCAAGGGTTTCAGGCGTTTCAGGCTGGTCTGAAGCACGAGCGCAACACGAGGCTGCGTGTCAACCTTTGCTGGGACATGGCATCTCGCGATGTGGGGCTCGCCAGGCTGAACAACAGCAGCATGGGTACGCTGCTCAACGACCTGTCCAACCCGGACATGTCGCTGGAGGATGCTTTGCGCCGGTACGATGCGATCATGGCGCCTGCCAACTACCAGCGCCCCAAAGCGCCTGTGACTTCGGCAATGATCGAACGGGCTCGTGCGTTGGTGCAGGAAAAGGGGTGGGGTCCCTGTTTGTTACGGCGTCGCGCTACGGTTGCGGATGTCTCTGCGGCTGATACTCTGTTCTTGGACCGCACGTTGCGCGGTGCAGCGTCCAGCGACCCGTTGGATGTGCTGCAGCAGGAAGTTCAGGCAGTGCAGCCCAAGACACTGTCGCATGTCACCGACGTATCGTTCGACGAGTTGCTGTCCAAGGTTCTGCCCAGTGCCAAAAGCATCGAGCTGTTGCTCGAGCCCAGGCTTGCCAACCGCATGGTGACTCTGGTTAGTCCGAAGGAATACGGACCCAGCATGTTCAAGTGGGGTAATGCCTACTCATGGGACTACACCGGGAACATGGCATCGGCCGACATCAAGCGGCGGGTGAAGGAGGAAGGCGGGCGTGTCGACGGTGTCATGCGCATCTCCCTGGCCTGGCATAACCAGGACGACCTGGATCTGCACGTGGAACGTACCACGACGAAAGTGCACGGCGAACATCTGTACTATGGCGACATGCGTGCATTCGGGGCTGTGCTCGATGTGGACATGCACTGTGGATCTCCCTTTGTACCGAATCCTGTGGAAAACGTGTGCTGGGACAAAGTCCCGCTGAACGGGGAGTATCGTGTGTACGTGCATCGGTACACCCCGCGCGAAACAAGCAAGCAAGGGTACACCGTGGAACTGGAGTATCAGGGCGAGACCTGGACCTTCGAGCGCGCTTCCAATGCGACCTCGGACATGGTCACGTTCCGTATGCTCGATGGTCGTATCGAAATGCCTACCGGTGCCAGTCAGGTACGCAGCGGTCAGAAATGGGGATTGCGCACGGCAGCCTGGCAACCGGTGCACATGGTCACGTTCTCCCCCAACCACTGGAAGGTGTCGGAAGCGACTGGTAACAAACACGCGTTCTTTTTCCTCAAAGGGTGCGTGTCTGACGAAGTCACACGGCCGTTTTTCAACGAACAGCTGTGTGCGGACATGCACGAACACCGCAAGGTATTTGAACAACTCGGGGCTCGTACACCGGTCGAGCCTGCGGATAATGAACTCTCCGGCGTTGGTTTTGCTCTCGGGGAGCAGGACCATTTTTACGCGCGCATCACAGGTGCGCACACCCGAATCCTCAAAGTCACACTGTAACCGAAACATCACACCCGACCCACATCATCATGAACAACAACGACACCAACGATCTGTTTCTGCGCGCCTCCCGCCAGAAGCTCATCATCTCCACAGCAAGCAGCGGCGGCCAGCTCGATACCACCGACCTCTGGGATCTTTCCCTGGAGCGTCTGGACGGCATCGCGCGGGACCTGAACATGCAGATGCAGGAGTACACCACCCAGTCCTTCATTCCGGAGGAGGCCAAGGCGAGCTCCAAGTCCGCCGCACGGAAGAAAACCGAACTCGCGTTCGAAATCGTGAAGCTGGTCATTGTGATCAAGGCGGCCGAGCTGAAGGCGGCCAAGGCTCGCAAGGAGATGCTGGCACAGCGTGCCGTGCTGAAGGAGGCGCTGAATGCTGCCGAGCACAAAAAGCTGCTCGAGATGAGTCCGGAGGACATCCGGAAGCAGCTGGACCAGCTCTCCCAGGAGGATACCGAAGCTGAGGCTTGATGCCTTGTGCCGCGGCTGGTAAGCTGGGAGCATGACCCCTGTGTCTGACCTCCTCAAGTTCGCCAGTTTGCTCGACGAAGCCCGAGCCCGTCACTACCACGACCAGCCGTACTCCACGGCAGGGCTGATCGGTGGCGGGCTCGGTGCTCTCGCTCCATGGGCGGTGGCTGCCTTAATGGCGCCGGACAAGCTGTCAGGTAACCCCGGGGAACTCCTGCAGATGAGTCTGGCTTCTGGCGTTTTGGGTGCCGGTGCCGGAATCGGGCAGGAGGCGGTAGGCCGGGTGCTCACCCGTATGGTAGGGCCCGATTTCAAACCAAGCCGCTTCCGCCGCGATCAGGACCCGCACAGGCTGAACAGTGCACTGAAGCTGGCACCGGTCGGTGCGGCGTTGTTTGCCGGCCGTCTGCTGCCAGGCATCATGAACGCCATGCATCAGAAGGAGGCGGGTACGCTGACAGTGCCGACGGCGCCCGTACCCGAGCGCAAGTCTTATGGTGACTGGCTGCGCAGCGACGCAGTCACCCACTTGCAGCGAGCTCCAGGAGCAGGCTGGGCACATCCGATCACACCATCCGCGGTACAGTCCGCCATCACGACCGAAGCGCAGCGCCTGGGTCGGTTGCAGCGCTCAATCCCGCCAGCGAACATAGGCATGGTCATGCCGAAGTTCGATCCCAATGTCAAAACTGCCAGCTTGAAAGAACTGCGCGAGCAGCTGCAGGAAGCCGAAAGCAAAGTGGGAGTACCAACACCAGAACAGATCGAGTCCGGGGATTATACCAAAGGCAAGTTCAAGTGGAAGGGCCTGAACATCACGATCGAGACTGCCAAAGGACAGACCCGCAGCGGTACAGACAAGGATGGCAAGCCCTGGAGCGTAACACTCCAGAACTCGTACGGGTACATCGACGGCACAGACTCCGCCGAACCAGGGGACGAGATGGACGTGTTCATCGGTCCGGATCTGCTCAGTGAAGTGGTGTTTGTCATCGACCAGAACAAGAACGACGTGAAGAAGTTCGACGAGCACAAATGTGTATTAGGAGCCACCAACTCAGACCAGGCCAGGAGCATCTACGAGTCCAACTACAGCAAAGGCTGGAAGGGCTTCCGTAGTGTGACGTCCCTGACACTCCCGCAGTTCAAGGAGTGGCTGGCACGGGGCAAGATGAACAGGGCGCTCAAGGGACAAAGTGTGAAGGACTTCCTCAAGAGGGCAGACGTACTGACGCACAAGCAAAAGAGGACATGGCGCGACCGGCTGGCAGAGTGGGCGCCGTGGATGGCTACCGGCGCTCTCGGAGCGGGTACACTGTCTGAAGTGCTGCGCAATCAGGTATTCAACCCTCAGTTGCTAGGGGACATGCAGGACTTCTCCAGAAAGCGCGACTTGGACCGCACTTTTCAACCTTTCGCACATTTGTCGGAAGGACAGCAGGCAGCGCAGCGCATGGTGGATTACGCAGTGCAGGGCCACCGGCTGCTCAATCATAAACTGCTTGGGCTGTTTTCTCCTACAGATATGCTGAAGGCGCTCCGCAACTCTCCGCTGGTACCAGAAGACCAGCGCTGGGACACCTCTTCACAGCAGCACTACGACACTTTTCAGGCTTCTCCGCTGGCAGGGTTTACCCGCGTGATGGGAGAGATATCAAGAGGCGGATGGGCGCATCCGGACAGCGGTCAGACACTGCCAGGCTTGCCGGACGGCGTGCGGGAGGCCATCCGGGATACGGTCAATGACACCGTGGGTTTCAATTATGTCAATGCTGTCGGCGGTAAGCCCGAGACCTCTTGGCATTTCCCAGTGCCAGGCAATCCATCTGCCGTGCCTATGGAGCGGCAAATCGAACTCGCCAGAAAAGTACCTGAAAAACTGGAACGAGAGATCACCAGCAAACTGGGACCTGACGTGTGGCAGCAGTTTGCAAAAGGACTGTCTCATGGGCGCGACGTCGTGTACGATGGTTACGGTCGGATTACTCGTAACCTGGACAATGTGAATCGTGCTTGGGGAGGAGTCAGTGCGGGTCTGATCGGCGCCGGTGCCACAGGTCTGGGCGCGTACGGACTATGGCGTTATTTGAACAGTCGTAAACAACGTGCCAAAAAACCAGCACACGAAGTCTGAGGCGAAGGCGCGCTCAGACGGCGGCGCGGTGGTCATTCCGCGCAAATGGAGATGGCGCTGGTTCCTGCAGGGTATGGCGACCGTGCTGGGCTTCCGGCAGTCGCCGGCGCAAGCCATGCTCGAAGTACAGCAGTGTGTGGATGACATACTGGAGCGTGAAGGTCACATGCAGGAGCTGGATGCGCTGGAGATGCGTGCCAGCATCGTCATGTCACAGCGTCGCATGTACTTGTGCCGGTGTGCGCCTGTATGCCCCTCCTGCAGCGCGCGACAGGTACGATTGCAGTCCTGGATTTGCTACCCTTCCAAATGGAGGTGCCGGGAGTGCCGCACACAGTTCATCTTCGAGCCCGGAGCAGGTATTGATCCGCAAGTAACAACTTTTCACCGGTGGTAACCGCTAAAACAACAGACGGTACGCTCATTATAGGGCTGACCAGGAAGAACATAGAACGCATGATGTCTGGTGATCCAGTGTATATGCGACCTGGGGTGCATAGTGTGGAGAGCCCCATCCTCATCATGTTTGGAGAGACTGAGCAGGCAATTGCAGAGCAGTTGGCACCAGGACGAACGATGCCTGTAACACAGACAGAAGGTACGGGATCGTGAGTACAGGTCATATAGTACACCGTGATATGGAGGATGGATATGTTGTCCGGGAACCCTCTATACGACTTACAGCGGAAGAACTTGCAGCAGCCACTTCCAAGTGGCTGCCGTGGTTGAAGTGTCCCTTGTTGCGTATGGCCGCGGCCAAGGGGTATCGCGCACATTCAGATCAGCGCGACGTGAAAGAGGCCAGATGGGGCCGTTATGTTGCCGCCATGCAGGCGCTGGGATTTCCGGAAGAACTGGCGGAGCGCTTTCGTCGCGGGCCTATTGATCCGAACGGAGCACTGCATGGGCTTAAAGCGCAGTGGAAGCACCAAAGTGAAGTGGAGGCTGGGAAGCTGGTAGAACAGGCAAGAACGGGATGCAGGAAGAAACAGGTGCAGCGTTTTTTCAACACCACGTTGGCTGCCAAGTTTGAGAAGCCTGAGCTGGATGCGCGGGGCTATCTGGTCTGGCCTGGAAAGCTCGTTGGGCGCGGACATGCGCCGCGTGTGGTCGCAGGAGGAGGACTAAGTTACGGCAAGTCGTGTCGCAGTAATTCAACGCGCCGTCGAAGGGCTTTAGCTAGCCTAGGGCTGGTTGAAGTCCAAGAGTGGAAAGACTCCGGTGCCAGAGGTACGAGCAGCCGGGCTTGGACATACGCCTGGACGGCAAAGTTGACGCTCGAGGAACTTGAAAACGCCGCTGTCCTGCTGGCTATAGCATGAACACCGAACAGCTCATTCAATCTATCGGTCCCGTGATTGGTAGCGTTCTTTTGTCCGGATTATGTGGTTTTGGAAACGTGCACGCAGGCAGGTACTTGTCGTGCGATCCGTGTTACGTACTTCCGTCAGAAAAATGGACTACATTTTTGCAGGATCTGTACAAGCTGCGCAATGATGATAACAAGGAAGAGTGGCATTTGCACATGCGTAACGGCTGGCAGCCTGTATTTCATGAGGGTGGTATAATTATGGCGCGGCACACCGGAGGGGATGGCGTAGGCTTCATGGGACTATGTACAGACTCCGGCATTAACGCGGTCATACCGTTCCATATGCTGGATTCCGATCTCGCATCGGAGTGTGAGGTGTTGCTGAAAGACATGGATGAGGAACTTAACATTGCACGACCATGAGCCCGGCGGCATTCACAGCCCTCAAGGATCGCTTCGACCTGGCAGCCGAGGCAGTAGGGTACGGCGCCTATCTGGAGCTGGAAGGCATGTTCCACACACCTCCCAAGGCACCACGCCTGCATCTCAGCAAGCTCATCCGGGCAAAGCTCATGGAGCGCACAGTCACTGGTGTTCGTGTCACACCTGACGGTGCGCGATGGTGTGCGGGTGTCCGAAGCGCTATGGCGACCAGAGCCGCACAACAGAAGAAAGCATTGGATACCAGCGGGCTGGCCAAGAGCATGTGGAGCAGGGCAGAGGAGCTGAAGAAGCAGATGAACTGGAAAGAGCAGAACGCCGCCATAGCCCGTCTGCAGGAGTGGGAGAATCTGACGTGGCAGAAAGTGGGCAACCTGTGGATTCTGCTGGGCAGCAAACCTTTGAACAGCGGCTTGGTGCTTACAGTGCGACCGGACTATGCACGTGTGCGTGAACTGGCGGTGTCGCTGATATTGGGCGCGGAAGCCGATCTCAAGTGCACACTGCAGGGACGTCTGTGGGAGCTGGCCGGATGTCGCAGTCACAGCGCAGAGGAGCACAGGTTCGTGCTCCGTTCATGTCCGGCAATACTGATTACTTCGGCATACCTCATGGTACACGGTGCATGGAACCCGAACTGAACATCGACGTAAAGGTGCAGCTGAGGGTGCTGTATCTGGCGGGTTACAGGTCTTTGTCGATGGTGCACATCGCTGACAAAGACATGATTTTCTACAGGGACGCTGGCGAGGTACCAGGTGTTATGCAGGTCTCAGGAGAGTACTCTCCTGAATTTGTGGTTAAGCTGTCGGATACAATTAACAAGACGTTAAACACCCCGGATCTGAAAAGGGCATATGTAGATGCCCTCAGCATGGAGTGTACTGTGCATTACCCTTTTGCCGACATGATTTTCGGCATGATACAGGCGCCTGTAAAATTGCGTGCACGCGCTCTATGTGCGGTCAAACCTATATCAAGCAAGCATCCTGGTATATGGAGGTTGTCTGTGGAATTGCGCGGTTCGGACATGTACTGCAGTTGTTGCGGAGACAGGATCGCCTGTTCTGTGTGTCATTCCGCCGTGTGGCATAAAGCGGTGCACCGTCACCTTGTGGTGTGTAATGAGCGACGCACCGTTAAACTGTAATGTCACCTACAATCAACCGTCTCAAAGAGCTGTCCCTTATCTGGAGGCTCAAGGCCGAAGCATTTGCGGGCAAGAAGGCCCTGCATTGTCTAAAGTGTGACTCGTGGTATGAAGCAGAACCTGGCAAGTTATATGAAGCTGGCGTGCTGTGTCCAGAGTGCAGGACACGACGATATGCCATGGTAGGTGTGTGTCATCTGGAAGACCTCCCAGGTTATGATCAGGAGCGCGCTGAAGAACTGGAAGCCCTGGCAGACTGCGCGGAGCTGCTGGGCGACATGCACGGACATAATGCCAGGTTGGATGCCGTTACCGATCTCATATTCAAAAAATGGCTGACTGCGGAACCTGCCGTTTCTGGAACTGGAGGCTGATGCCGGCTGCGCTGCACCGCGGAATGGCGGTGCGTGGTACGTGCGAAGTGCACGGTGTCAGCACCACCTGTCTGTGCGGGGCCGAGTGCCTAAGCTACCGAAATGAGCCAGAACCCAACACCATTGTCGCCGGAGCAGGAATCCTGGCTGGAAAGATACGAAAGGCTGAAACAGGCGTTTTGCGCCGATATTCTCAAAAAGCCGCAGTGCTCGCCTTCCGAGCTGGTACACCTGGCGCAGGAGTGGAAGGCCAAGCAGGACAACAAGCCAGCCCAGCGTGTGTTGTATTGTCTGTTTGAGCGTTGGCATAAAAGTGATCTGGTGGCGCGGATGCGCGCCCGAGGAGGCATAGAGCATGTAGGTATACTGTCGGCATTGGTAGCGTCTCACAAGTGTACAAGGTGGCAGGCTGAACGTATGGCAGAGGCGCTGATGAAAGCTAGCGAAGCGATACCACGCAGCATTTTTTCCAGCACGACGAAAACGGATGAGCCCGTAGACGTGGCAGCTAGGCTGGCAGCTGCTGCGCCAGAGCTGTTCGAAGGCGCTGGGGCATTGGAGGAGTGCTACAACGCGATACGGCTGACTTCTTTCGGCATGGGAGTGCAGGCCGTGACCACACTGCTGCTGGAGCAAATGCTGCAGCATCCAGGACGCGGCCTGTCACAGCGACAGTTGGAGTACATGTGCCAGCAGATGAACGAGTGGTGCGAAGGGCAGGGAAAAGAAGTGCAGAAGTACATCGACGCGTACAAATCCAAGCATGGGTGAAAGCCTAAATCCAAACCTACCCATCAAGCAGCGGGTGGAGGAGTTCATGACAGACAGTTACACGCGGCTCATGGCGAGTCACGGGTCTATCCCATTCCCTTTAGAGGAGTTGCGGGATCTTGTGTTGGATTTTGTGAGGATCTCTTACTTACAAGGTGTGATGGATGTCACGCAATGCATCATTGATGTGACGCAGGTATTCGAATCCGAGAACGACCCGAACAAACTCCCGGTCAAAAACATGGATGATTTTATGCTGGTGTGGGGTCTGAGAGACTTCATGAAACGTCCCGTGGAAGAGGGACGTGCAGCACATGCGCAGTTTGCAGCCAAAGCACAGGCATCAACATGAAGGCAGCAGACATCGTAACACTGATGAAGAAAACCCTGGAGGGCATGGAAGAGATACCGGAGCCGATGCGCAGCAACGTGAGTCTGGCGCCAGACGCATTGAACGGAAACATAAACACACCGGCGCTGATGCTGCTGTTCTTGAAGCTGATCATGCTGGTATTGAGAAGTGCGTCAGATTGTATCGCGCAGGCAGCACCCGACCAGAAGCTGGACGTACTGCTCACCTGGATGTTACAGACCGGGGACGGGCTGGAGGAGCTATCCAGGCATGCTAGCGTACTGCTGAACCACATATCCTGCCGCGTGGCCGCGAACCAGGACAACACGCTCTTCCCAGCGCGACCTCCGGAGTGGATGTTGCTGGGTCCCGCAGACAGCATGACCACCCAGGCGCAGGAGCGTATGGTGGAGGAATTGCTGTCCTGGTTTGTCAACGCGTCGATGCGTACGCATGTGCACCGCCTGGGAGACTGGTCGCTCGTCATGGCCGACTGGTGTCGGCTTGTGCGTGTGCTGCCTTCGGAAGCCTCGGAAGAGCACCTGGCCATGGTGCTTGGACGCAGACTGCGCGGGCTGCTGGACAACACGCTGGGCGGCGCGTCCGTGTCAAAAGGAAGTAGTTTGAGAGATCTGGCACTTAGATCCGCCCTTGAGTAGTACGACAAGCGACAACGAGAGCGCGGAACGCAAAGCGCTCAGGTACATCGCCGAGTACCCGGCCGGGAGTAACAGCGACCCTGATGTCATGGCAGATGCGTTGGACAACATCGGCTTCGTTGCACGCGAGGCGCTGCGCAGCAAGCCGCCCAAGCTGGTGGTAGTTGTGGAAGGAGGGCTGGTTGCACAGGTGCTGTCCAATGCCCCTGGAGTGGCGGTGCATATATGCGACTACGACACAGAAGGAGAGGACTCGAACAGGATGGCAGCTGTGCCGCAGGCGAATCGTCCTCCGGCATGTGCGTGCTTGCACCCCATACCCGTAGAAGTGAATGAAGTCCGTGTAGAGGAGATTGTGAACAGCCCGCCATGGCTTTCGCTCAAGTAGATCACACGCTCAAAAAACAAACGGCTGGTCAGGACATAGTCTCATACCATAGAGCACAACTGCAAAACATCGATGGGGACCGAACCAACTCAGACTGCTGACCGCATCGAGCGGTGGCTGGAAGCGCTGTCCAATCTCAGCATGCCTGCGGCGCTGGTACTGTGTACCGGCATCGTGGTAGTAGGCCTGGTGGTGTGCAGACTGTTCCGAATATGACTGAGCTTGCGGTGCTGTGCCCGGAGCGCATTATGTTGGTCGGGGCTGATGTGATGGCCATGCCTGACGTGCTTCTTTCTGAAGACGTGCAGGTTCCCATATTGACGGACAGCGTGAGCCAGCTCGAGATGCCGCTGCAACCACTGCCGGAACTCAATAAGGAAGACGAAGATTTCACGGATGCTGTGTGGCGATCCTTCCACTGGCAGCAGACCGCGGAGGACTCTTCTCCTGGCGTAATGAGCCTTGCCATAGAGCCCAAGACGGAGCCGGAAGTCGATATGCAGAACGGGGCGCAGTCCAGCACGCAACTACATCCGGATCCAGCGCGTGACAGTGCGTATGATGCGATCATGCGCGCCAATGCACAAAGGGCCTGCGCCTCCTGTCAGGCACTGTGTTGCAGGGCATTCTTCATCAACCCTACGTACATGGAAGACGGGGAACACCACCAGGGCAAGGAAGGTCAGCTCGCGTTCAGGAAAAAGCACTTCATCCCGCTACCCCTTCTGGACAACCTCGGCGGACGTAACACCCAAGGGTGGCATACCTGTTCGGCACTGGACTGGCGCAACAACCGGTGTACCGCCTACAACGACCCGGACAAGCCTGAAGAGTGCCGCCGTTTTCTCTGCGGTACGGCTGTGGGAGGATGCGCACCGACCAAGGGCATGATGTGGCAAGGGTTGACTGACAAGCAGCAGACAGCAGTGTATCGCCTGTGGAGAGCATCACAAACATAAAGACTGCGGACATCAATGGGTGGATGCCGCCGGATCAGCGCAAGGAAATCGCAAGACGCAAACATCGCCGGCTTTGCCGGTTGCTCGGCTGCGAGTTTGTACGTACGTCCAATCCTTTCAAGCACACGGTGTTTGTCATCGAGGGGCGTACGGCCTGTACAAATGCGACATTCATCAAAGAAGATGGACGGCAGGACATACGTAATCTGCAGTACGCGCAAGAGCGGACCATTGTGAGCGCGAGTAATTTCAAGGAGCTCCTTTATCAGCTGCGCAGGTACGCCTATATCATTCGTACTTTCGAGTCGGCGATGGATATGCTGGTACAGGCGCCTGACCTGCTGGAGCCGTCGTTGCAACGACGGAAGCTGCCTTCTTTCCGCACGCTGCTGAAGCAGGATGTCCTGCCGTGTGCCGTGTTGTGACGTCTTCCGTTGTGGTAGGACAGGTCCTGGACTGGTCCTGGGAGCGTAGAGATGTGGATACGGTGTTTCGCATAGGCGCGCGCGTCGTAGGACAGCTGTTCGGCAGTGGTACTGACTGGTCCGCAGTGCACGTAACAATACCCTCTCCGGTAGGAGAGCCTGTGGGAGGGTTCCGAAGCAGGTATGCAGCTTCCAAGTATCTGGAGCAGCTGGACCGGGCAGTGCGCGAAAAGCGCTTGCGCGTGCCTGCTGCCTGATAAATGTGTCGGCAAGCAGGAAGGCATTTCTACGTCACTATTCGTTCCGGAGAGCGAAGAACGGATACGGGCTGCTCTACTGCTTCAGCGCACTACTCTAGGGTTTAAACGAGCGAGACCCGTCAGGAGGAGGACCCTCCGAACGCTCTGAGATGCAGGCTCTGCCGTTTGATAATGGACACTTTCTCCGGGGTGGAAAGGATGGGACGGCAGAGCCTGCTTCTGTTATGCGAACAAATATCGCCATCATTTTTGCGCTGATCGGTCTGCCGGCAGCCTGGTATTTCCTGTGTGCGAACACCGCAGAACGCTACAATGAACTGTACGGTACGCAGCTTACGGCCGTGGACATCATGTTCGGCCTGCACCGCAACCTGAGACACTTCCGGTAGATGGAGGCCTGGGAGGCACAACCTATGGGTACCGCAGAACGCAGGGCGCAGCTGCGCGATTTCTGCGAGGTACTTTCACTCGGCGCGCTGCGGTACTTTGCAGCAGGTATAAGAGGCCACGCACTGCGCGTGCGGCACGAGTATCCCGGCTACATGCACGATCGCGCTGTGGTCACAGAGGTGTTGAAGCGTCGCGAAACATCCCCATTGTTACAGGCGGGCAAGTTCATCACATGAGCAAACACGAAGCTAAAGAACCGGTGGAAGATTTGACCATCGAGGTGTGGCTGGCGGCGTTGGGATTCAGTCTAGAACTGCAGCAGGAGCTGGGACCGGTCAAAATGTCGCAGGTGGTGCGTCTCAACTACGCAGAGCCTAAGCGCGGACAGATATGCCATACACATGATTTCTGTGATGCGAACATACTGATGGACGAGGTGATCAAAAGCATCTGCAGCATGCGCAAGGCAGGAGTGCACACCCCGCGCTACCACAACTTGTGGAATGCGGCCTGGGGGCTGGCGGACAAACACGACTTTCAGCTCGACCAACTGCGCGCCGGACTGGATGCCAGGCTGTCGCAGGAGGAGTGTTATGCACATGTGCCTTACGCAGCTCGGATGGAGAGCGCCGGGTATGTGACGCAATTCGAAGTGTGGATGTCGCTGTGGGACGCCCAACTGGCGCTCTCCCTGATAACACCCACCAACCGCATCCCATGGGATCTGTGGAAGCTGCCCAAGAAATTGAACAGCACGCGCGCGCTGGGCAGCAAGGTACGTTCGATCCGCACCATGAGCGTAGGTTGTGAATTCAGCCTGTGCGTGAAGGCCGAGATCACGGACGCCGCATACGCAACCAACGCCGAGGCAATGAAAGAGCAGATCAAGAAGATTACCAAGCTTACCAAAGCAGACGAACTGCACTTCACAGATGTCGGCGTAAACCGCACACAAATGCGCCTCTGGTGGGACTAAAACATGCAAGGTCGCTACGTAATATCCTATCAGTGGAACCTGCCCGCGGAGTTGCAGAAGCTGGAGAGCGAGGAGAAAGAGCTGTTGCAGGAGTCGGCACTGGACCGGGCCGTAAGCATGATGAAGCAGGGGTACCGCGAGGGTGAGCTGTGCGACAGTCTGCGCGGGCAGGATGTAAGGGGTTGGTGGAGATACACGGCACAACATACTAAGTGAGAGACTCGATCGAACTTACCCTAAGCGACCGTGCCGCAGCAGGCATGGCGAGGCACATTGGAGGCAGTATTCTGCCTTCCAATTCGGCGGAGATATTGGTGCCAGTACCGTTCGGAGGCGGGTTTCTGGTGGTTACACCGCTTCCTGAGGAGGATACACATGCGCTGCTATACGACCGAGGCGAACGTAAACTGGAACTGGCCAGGCATCCCAGCGGGTTTTCCTGTCATGAGCTGTCCAAGTGCATACGCCAGCACGACATGGAGGGTACACTGCAGCAGATGCGCTGCATCAAAGACTGCGGCGGTACTGTGTGTGACGCCAAAGTGCTTTTGGAGTTCATGGATGCTTGTGAGTAACGTGCGCAAACAGCAGAAGGTGCGCAAACAGCAGCGCTCTCGCGCGCACCGTAAAGCCGCCTGGGACTTCAAGGACGAGTGCAGGTACCAGCGTTGTGCAAAAGAAAATGCCCGCCGCGACGAAGGTGCCAAAGTGCAGCTGCAGGATACGGTGGTCTCAATGGAGGGTGTGCTGCGCTGCTGCGTGTACAACGTCGTAGGCAAGGAGGAGACCGGGTTTGCGAAGGTAGGGACCGTCCGCGGCTGTCCTGTATGTGCTCGCGAGTTCGAGCTGCGCTGGCGGAGCTTCGGCGCCAAGACATACCCTGTGTGGATGCCTGTAAAAACATGAGCTTGAATCAATCCATAGCCCCCATGTTGTTCGCCATATCGAACGACGGAGGAAAGTCCGGCATACGCTGGAGTCATGACCCTGGAAGTCTGCTTGACTGGCTGGAGCCCCACCAAAAGGTGCTGTGCGGCTACTCCGTGGTCGCCGTGCGAAATCCATTACAAGACGAGGAGCTCGGCACCATGCAGCACCTTCTGGTAAACACGCGCGCAGGCGGGGTTGAGTGCAAGTGGCTGGTGAGCCCATACTCTCCGGAACCGCGGACAGGACTGTATCAAAACAAGCTGGTGTGGAAGTCGCATGGAGGCTGGATGCCTTACGACGGCACATCGCCCGAAGATCCAGACCTGTACTGCTACTGCCAGATCATCAGCCCGGAGGTGTCCTGCGTGCATCTGAACCAGCGTATACGTTCGTTTGCAAGCTGCTCGGAGTCCAGGAAGCTGCTCCCTGATGCGGACGACGCATTGACCATGACGGTAAGTATACCTCAGGGCAAGGAAGATGGGTACTTTACATGGTCGGTGTATCGTGCGGGACGTCAGGACTGGACTGAAGACCTGCAGCAGGAGCTGCAGGGTCTGGTTAATCTGCACCGCAAGGATCTTGTGGATACGCGTGCCAGGTTGTTTCGCCGGTACATGCATGAAGAGCTGCAGCGGCTGTATACAGCCACCAATGATATGATCCATAAAGCTGTGGACATGTCTCGTCGCATTCAGGTATGACACCAGAAGCACTCAAAGAAGTACTGCAGCAGCATGCGCTGTGGCTGGAAGACAACAGCAAAGGGAAAAAGGCTAAGCTGTCAGGTGCTGACCTGAGCTGTGCCAACCTGAGAGGTGCTGACCTGAGCTGTGCCGACCTGAGCTGTGCCAACCTGTTTGGTGTCAATCTGACAGGTGCCAACCTGAGAGGTGCTGACCTGAGCTGTGCCAACCTGTTTGGTGTCAATCTGACAGGTGCCAACCTGAGAG
>ERZ724505.984-NODE-984-length-16493-cov-7.096910_pt1 | contig 16493 bp, 17 predicted proteins | sample MGYA00376038_ERZ724505 | MGnify/ENA primary metagenome ERZ724505 (study PRJEB28724, sample SAMN07190884) | wastewater metagenome | isolation source: effluent of sewage treatment plant in Hong Hong | place: Hong Kong | collected 2016-03-17 ... | reverse complement strand
TCAATCCAGTGCTATGAGGAGGGCGATGCAGGCGACCGCGAGGACCGCGGCAAGAGCGAGCGCGAAGGTCATGTGAAGGCGAACGTGACGCGCGCAACGCCGCCGTCCGCTCCGTCCCAGGACATGCTGAAACCGATCCCACCGAATGGGCCGTCGCCGCTGTCGGCGCGCCAGCCGGGGCACCCGCCCCCGCCGCCGACCTGCCCCGGAGAGGGCGTCGTTCCACCAAGCGCGCCCGACCCGGAATTGCCGCCCTTGGTGATGTCGCCGACCGCGCCGCTCGTCGCCGTTCCGCCCGATGCGGTGGACTGCGCCCCTGTGCCGGTCAGCTTGCCCCCGCCTGCCGCCGTCGTCGCCATTGCGATGGCGCCGGCCACCAATGCCACGGGCGCGCTGACCGAACACGCCCCGGAATCCGTGCCGTTGCCGACCGATCCCTTGCGGCCTATTCCCTTCGCGCCGAGCGAATAGTTGATGACCTTGGCAGCGTCGGCCGGATCTATCGCTATCGTCTTGACGCAGCGCGCCCCGCCGGAGCCGCCGTAGGCGCTGCCGTAGGAGAACGACTTCGCCCCGCCGCCGCCCGCATTCTCCAACGTGATCGTGAGCGAGGTCGCTCCGGTCGGAATGGTGACGGAGCCCGTGACCGTGACGTTCGATCCGAGATAGCGCGGCGAATAGGGCACGAAGCCGCCACCGCCGGAGATGCTGTCGACCAACGTCAGGATCGGCCCGAACCCGAACATCAGGGCGTATCGTCATCCGTGCTGCGCGCGATGCCCTGCCTGAGCTGCACGCTGATAAGGCGTATGGCGCCGGTGTTGGTGTCCGCCACGCCGTCGCGATAGATGCGCAGGCCGGCGAGGCTGTCGCCATCGGCGTTGGACGCGGTGAACGTGCCCCATGCCGTGGTGGCGATGACGGTCGTTCCCAGCACCGTGTCGGTGATTTCGCGCGCCGAGCCCCATGCCGCGTCGAGCGTGTCGCCGTCATCCCACATCTGGCCCTGAATGCCGAAGCGGACCGTGCCGCCGGCGCTCATTGCCAGATAGGTGAACCGAGCCTGTAGGTTGCCGCCGCCGTAGGAATACGGCTCGTCGAAGTTCAGGAAGGCGTACTGGATCGCCGCATCGGCGAAGGAGAGGTATTTGTAGTTGACGAGATAGGTCCCGGTCTCGGCCTGGGCCAGTGCGGAGCATCCGCCTGTCGTGGTCGGCGCCCATGCCCCGGCCGGCAGCGTTGTGGCTCGGAGCCCGACCTTCAGGGGTGCGCCGTCCGCCGTCCATTCCGCACCGCGCGAGATGAACTTGACGCGATCGCCTTGCGCGATGACGCGGGTTGCCGAGCCGTCAATGGTGCCGCCGCCGGAGACCTGAACCGAGATGCCGCCGTCGCCGTCGTTCCAGATCGTGACGGTCTTGCCGTTTCCGGTGGCCACGCTGTCGGGCAGCGTGTCCGTCATGGTCCCGGCATAGGTGCGGCGGACGATGTGGCCCCAGTCGGCTTCGGTATAGGAGCGGGTCGAGCCGCCCTCGCTGTCGACCGGCTCGTCAACTGTCGCGGAGCCGTCCCAGCCGAGCGTCGAGTCCAGCACCGTGCCCGTCTCGTCCGCCCAATAGAGGTCGTAGGTGATGCCCTGCTTGCCGAACACGTCGGCGAACATGCCGTTGTCGTCGCAGGAGAGCGGATTTGCGAGCGGTGTCGTGCGGCTGCGGTCGGCGTAGATATCGGCCAGCGTGGTCGTGCCGCTGACATAGGCGGTGAGGGTTCCGCCGTTGATGGGGTTTCCAGCGGAGTCGGTCAGGCGGAACGGGATGGGGTTCAGCAGGGTCATTCGGGAATGGCCTCAAATGCAGAAAGCCGCCCATGTTCGGGGCGGCTTGGGGAAACTCAGGATGTGCGGTAGAAGGGCGGGCAATGCCAGCCATTGTGGTCAAGATGATCGGCGGACTTGCGCCGACTTTCCTGCTCAGCCGGATTTTCGTCTGGCTGTTTCGGGCCAGGCGTCCCGTCACCTTCGTTCTGGTGCACATCGTATCTTGGCTGGTAGCCGCAGCCATTGCCGGATGGGGGGCATCTGACGGCGGCCCGTACAGGTGGGACGCCGGATTTACGTACATTGTACCCCAGCTTTTTTGGCTCCTGGTTGACCTCTACCGTTCGAAAGCGCAGCCGGTATGAACCACCGCGACATCGACATTACCGAGGACCAGCGCCCGAAGACGTGGGGCGTTTGGTTCATAGACTTCCGGCGTCTCGTAATTCTTGCGCTACTGGTCGGCTTTCTTGGCCTTCTGTTCTATCTCAAGGTTCATCACGAGACGGGTTGGCTGATAGCCGTCTGTGCGCCCGGCTCTGCTTTCCTCATAGGCAGGGAAATCGTTTTCCGGATTCGTTACGGGTTCTGGCGCTGACGCTGGGTAGCGAGAATGCCAGAACCCACAGGCGCAGCGAGAATCCCCGCTCCGGTTGATGGGCGAACCGGCTTGGCGCGAGACAATGCCCCACCCGTTGCCGCCCTCGCTTCCGCAGCATCGCGCGCATTGGACAGCACAACGTCAAGCCCTTCGACCCATCTTTTCACATAAGGGATGCGCTTTCCGAAACGGCTCAGGAGACGATCGATCTGGAAAGGCGAGGCCGAGGGCGTATAGACGTTGGGATCGGAGGTCGTCGCCCGGCGCATCACCTGTGCCAGATTTCCGATGTCCCGCCGCTCTGCATCCGAGAAGAACAGGCGCAGAATATGCCGTGACATCTCGTCGGAGTTGGCTTCTTCCCACGCCTTTGCAAATTTTGCCCCGCTGAACAGGCGTCCATTCTGGGTGCTTTGGCCTAGCGCCGCATCGGCGAAGCGGTTGAAGGCTTCCTGCTTCATCGCGTTCCATGCCTGCGAGTCCTCACCCAGCACATTGCGGAGGTTGGCCAGATTGCGGGCGAAGTCGCGCTGCTTCAGGAACCCCAGATTGGCCGAACCGAAGATGTAGTTCACCGCCTCACGCGAATCGATCCCCAGACGCCCGCCATTGCTACGGTCGCGCGCGACCAGCGCCGCCACGAAATCATCGTTTTTGAACCGGGCGGCGAAGTCGTCACGGTAATTGTTGACCGCCTCGCGCCACGCGTTGACCGCCTCGGTATCGCCGGCCAGAAGGTCGTTCCGCACGGCGTCATCAAGCCCTTGGTCGATCGCGCGCTTTGCGGCACGGGCGGCAATGGTCGTGGGCGACGGCGCACCGCCCTGAAGATTGGTCAGCATCTTCCGCATTTGGAAAATGTCGGCGATAGGTAGGCCCGCGTCGTCCGCCGATGCCCCGAATCGCTTCAGCAGCGACGCGACCGGCCCGGCGTTCTCCGGCACCGGGATTTCCGCCACCATCGCATCCCATGCGTTCTGCATCATGCGCTGGGATTCGGACTGCGGCAGATCGGCGCGGCGGCCGGGCGTGTTCGCGTCCCGGCGCGATCCGGTGAGGGGGTCGATAGCGCCTCGCTTGCCCGTACCGAAGGGGCGGTCCGCAAGCGGGGTCGGCGGCGTCAGGCGCTCGGCTTCCGTATATAGGCCACGGCTGCGCGTCGCCGCCTCATCGTAGAGCTGATTGGCGCGGCCGGAGATGATCTCCCCGCCCTGGCCGCGCTCGACAACCGGGAAGCCCGCCGCGATCCGCTCCCGCATCGCAGGGATATTCGCGCCGATGGCTTCCTGTTGGGCACGGTGGAATTCGTTCATGATCCCCATGCCGCCGCCGCTGCGCGACAAGGCGCGCTCCGTAGCGAGCTGCGTCACGTCGTCAGCCGCCTGCCCGGTCGTCAACGGGATCGGGACCGGCGTAGTCTCCGCTTGCGCCATGCGGAAAGCCGCCATGGTGTCTGCGGGGGTACCGCCGGAACGCTTCGCCACTTCGTCAAGCCGCTGGAGGAAGCCCGGCGGGAGTTGCGCGGGATCGGCACCGGCATCGCGCACGATAGATGCGCCCTCAAGCGTCAACTGTCCGTTCGGGTCGAGAACCCGGAACGGCACGCGGCGCGCGAGAAGCGTTCGAAAGCCGGACACCACCCCTTCAAGCATCGGCCCGAGGAGGGCGCCTACCGTCGCCCCTCCGGCAGCAGAATTCATCCGGTTCCCAAACCCATCCTCACCGGACGCAAAGCCCTGAAGCCCGCCGAGCACCCCGCCATAGACCGCAGCGCCGCCATAGCGAGCTAGAGGTGTCGTAGCCTCCAAGAGACGCGCAGGAGCCATCGCAACAGCCGCAGGCGCACCCGCCAGCATTCGCACGCCGAACGCCGTCCACGGATTATCTGCAGCAAAGGCATCCGCGTCGCTTTGAACGGCATTGCTAGCTGCGTCATATCCTTCCGAAAACCCACCCCGGCCAAATGGATCGCTGACCGCATTCACGACGCCGCCAAGGATGCCAGCAATCTCGTCGCCCGTGTCGAACGTCGCGCCTTGGTAGGCGTTCGCCATCAGCCCTTTGGCGTCATTGAGGCTCCTTGAGCGCTCAAACGCCGCATCGGGGGGGACGAACGCGCCCGGCGTTTCCCTCCGGGCGCGCGCAATGTCGAGGGCGAGTCTGCTGGCATTGGACGCGCCGGCCAGATACTCTGGCGAGCGTGGGTCTGGACCGGCTTGCTCGCCACCCGTGCGTAGCGCCTTGTACGCTGCCGCCACCTTCTCGAATTCCGGCGTGCCCTGGCGGTCCTTGTTCTGGCGAATCCAGCCGGCATAGGCGTCAAGACGCTCGGTATCGGTCGGCATTACCGGCCCAGCCCCACGATGGCATCAACGTCGGCATAGGGATCAATGCTGCCATCGGGTGTCCCGCGGCCGACATCAGAATTGCCTTGTGCCTGCATCATCGCCCGCTGCCAGTTCTGATAGTGGGTTTTCACCTTCTTCAGGTTCTCGATAAGACGGTCCTGCCCCTGCCCCGGATCGAGATTCGCGATGACGGATTGCAGGAAGTCGAGTTCACGCACCGCGACCTGACCCAGCGCCCCGCCCGTCGGCGACGCCTCGCGCATCTGCTGGAGCCGGTCGAAGCCGATATTGGCTTTGATCGTGTCAATGAGGCCGTACAGGCGATAGGCTCCCGTTCCCGGCGCCATCGCCATAAGCGACCCCATCGCGCCGGTGCGGAAGTCCTGGTTCTGGGCGTCCGCAATGGCTTGGTCCACCGTGGAAAGCACATTCTCCGAACTCGCCACGGCTTCGGCCGCGCGCTGGCGGCGCCTCTCTTGCTGGTCCTGCGCCTCGACAGCCGTCTTGCGGTCCTGCGGCGAGCCCTCGCGCGCGTTCCGCTCCGCAATGGCCGCGTTGGCCCTCGCCTCCCGGAGCTTGGCATCCTCCAAGGGCGTCATGGGCGCGGGACTGGCCGCCTGTATCTCCTTCAGCCGCGCATCGAGGAGGCTCTGGTAATAATTGGCGTCCTGCGTCGCGCCGGCGGCCTGTGCCCGGCGCATGGCGGTTTGAAGCCGCTGGACCTGAGGATCGTTCGCCGCTGCCTCCACGACGCTCTGCGCGGGCGCAGGAGCGGCGTTGGCGTTCCCTGCCCCGCGCGTGGCGTCGTAGTTGCCCATGATCCGGGTGACGTAGTTCTGCGTCTCGGCCGGCAGGCGGTTGAAGTCCAGCCCCGCCCGTGCCGGGCCGGCATTGTAGCCCGCAAGACCCTTGCGCACGTCGCCGCCGTTCTGGCGGATGATGTTGGCGAGGTACTGCGCGCCAAAGTCGATGGCCGTCGCCGGGTCGAAGCGCGCCGCATCCGAAATGCCGGACATTCCGAAACCGGGAGAGGCCGCCGTCCCCGGCATGATCTGCATGAGCCCGCCCGCCCCGGCCGGCGAAACCGCGCGCGGGTCGAAGGCGCTCTCCTGCTTGATGACGGAGGTGAGCAGGGCCGGGTCCAGTCCATACTTTTCCGCGGCCTGCTGAATGAGCGGCTGGTAGTCCGCCGGCGCCGTCACAGGCGAACCCCGATAGCCCGGCGCGACGGTCGCCCCGCCGCCGCCGTAATAGTCCTGCTGGCGCTGCAACTGGTCACGCGCGCCCTGTAGCTCCAGCTTACCCTTCTCGATATTGAGCCCATTGAGCGTGATGCCCTGCTGGTCCGCGACCATCTTCACCCGGTCGACGATGGGCGCCACGTCGTCCATCGTCAGGCCGGACACATCATGGCCTGTGACGCGGCCGACGATGGCGCGGAAGCGGTCGAACGCCTGCGACTGCGCCGCCGGGTCGCCCCCCGCCGCCATGATATTGGCCGCGCCGGTCGCCAGCAATTGCAGCTTGCGTTCCCCTTCGAGGCGCGCGTTCTCCCCCATCGCCTGCTTGTTCATGTCGTATTGCTGGCGTGCCTGGAGGCCCGCGATCAGCGAGCCGCCCACGTCCGCCGGGCGCGACTGGAACAGGATGTTGGGGTCGGAATATTGCGCCATCAGGAGAACCCGAAAAAGCCCGCGAGACTGCCGAGCGAGCCGAGCAGGGTACTGCTGGCGTTCGCCTTGCCGATGGCGCCCGCCGCCTTCACGTCGCCCCGATTGGCATAGATCTGGGCGAGGTTGCCCGCCGATGCCGCGCCGAGCGTCGCATCCTGCACCGCCGTCGTGCGGCCCTGTTCGGAGAGCGCCGTTACCCGGTCCAGCCAGCTATTGTAATTCTGGTCGGCGAGATTGGAGGCGCGGTCCTGAAGCGCCATCAAGGCGCCGCCGGAAAGCCGCCCGCCATTGGCGTTGAACGCGCTGTCGATGCCGCGCAGGCTTTCGTTCCGCGCGTACTCGTAGCCCGGATTGTAGTCGCGGAAGCGGGCGAGCGCGTCGGCCTTGCCGGATGCGCCGTTCTGGCCGAGCGCGTTTTCGAGCACATAATTCTGGGCGAGGCCGCTGTCGTACCACGGCTTGACCGCGCCGCGCCGGTGCGCCGCCTCTTGCAGCGTGATATCCGCCGCCTCGTTCAGGCCGTTGACCTGATAGTTGACGGCGCGATTGATGGCCTTCTTCTGCTGCTGGTTGTCGAAGATGCCGCCGATGCTGCCGAGAATGCCGCCGAGATCGAAGTCCATGGCTCAGGTTCCCGGTTGGAGCATGACGTTGAAGGTGGAAGCCGTCATATCGACGTTGAGCGCGCCGCCACTCGTCTGGTTTGCGGCGATTTCGAAGTAATCGCCCGCAACCGCCGTGTTCAGGTAGTTGAAGATGATGCGCGTCGCCGTGCCCGTGACCGGCTGGACGATGGGATGATTGTGGACCGGCGAGCCATTCTTGTAGAGCAATGCATGGCGCACTCCGGTCGCGTTGGTGGCGAACGCAAGGCACCCGCTTATCGTGTAAGTGCCCGCGCGCTTGACCGTGACGCGCGACGTGTTCGCGGATGTGCTGTGCATCGCGCCGGTGTCTTCGGTCTCCGTGTCCCACGTCAGGATTTGGGCGGTGCCGCTCGTCGTGTGCGAGATGTTGCCGGAGCCCTTCAGCATGCAGCCGTATTTGTGGAACGTCGCGCCCGCCAGATTGTTCTGAAACTCCGTGATGTGCCCGCTCGACGTGCAGTTCAGCAGCGTGTTCAGCAGCCCCGTCGTCGGGTCCGCGCTGTTCCACTCCTGCGCCGGCGCCGTGTTCGAATAGCCGTAATTCATCGTCGGGACGGCCTGTTCGTCAATCGCCGTGCACCCGATCAGCTGCACCCCGCGCGGATAGGTGTCGCTCGGCGAGGTCGCCCCGACCCGCAGCGAGAAGCCCATCGGCCCCTCGCCGCCGGACGACCCGGCCCACGGATTGAGCGCCGTTCCGGTGCCGTAGGTCCCCGTCGTCGTCGCCCCCGTCGCAAGGCACCCTCCGGTGTCCTTCGCGATGCAGCCGATGAACTTGATGTCGCGCCCGGTGATGAAATTGTTGTTGCCCGAGACGACGAAACCCCAGAGCCCCGCCCGCGTCGCAATGCAGGCGTTGAAGATCACGTCGACGCTCGCATGCGCCGCCTTGAACGCCGCCGAATAGCAATCGTCGCCGTGGCAGCCGTTGAAGATGAACTGCCGGTTGCCGTCCGTCCCCGAGGCGTCCATGCCCTGGTCGACGTTCCAGATTTTGAGCCCGTTGAACGTGCCGGACTCGCAATCCCCGAAGGCAAAGCCGCGCGAGTACCGCGCAATCAGCGAGCCCGAGATGTAACCGATCAGATCGTGCGCATAGCACTTGTCCACGGTGAAGCGCTTGCACCGGACGAAGTGGTAGCCCTGGATCACGTCGTCGGTCGGATCGGGCGACTTGCTGTAGGTGAAATGATGCGCTCGGCAGCTGTCGAGCTGGAAATCGGTGCAGTCGACGATCTTGAAGCCGTTGATCGGCCCGCCGTTCGTGACCTCGACATTCTCCAGCCGGAAACCGTCGCAGCCAGTGATCCAGACCCCGGCATAGTCCGCCAGCGTGCCAGCCGACTGGTTGCCGCCGCAATCGACCTTGCCATGGCGCACGAAGAACCCGTCGACACCGTTCACGAACAGCGTGCGGATCGTCGAGCCGGACGGATTGAGCTGCTTGAAGATGAAGTTCTGCACGCCGCGAAAGGCCGCCGCGTTGATCTCCATGTACCCGGAAATGCCGTAGGTCAGGCCCTCGCAGTCGATGACATAGCCCGATTCCAGTGCCGCGATCATCGCCGCCTTGTCGTCGGTGACGCCGTCGCCCTTGCAGCCCCACCAACGCGCCAGGGCGGCACCCTGATATTCCCGCTTCCACCGCCGCCCCACGAGGTCGACGATGACGACGCCGCCATCCTCCGCCGTCGTGCTGTCGCTGGAATCGTAGAAGAAAATGCCGCGCTGTCCGGCCGTCGAGCCGAGCACATACACCGACTGGCCGTTGACCATCGTCGCGCCGGAGCCATAGAGGCTGCGCAGCGTCGTGTAGGTGGACGTGATGACGAGCCCGCCGGCGTCGCCCTGCGGACCCGGCACGCCAGCAGGCAGCCGGGCCTGTACGGTTCTGACCATATCTCTATTGAGCCCAGTTCAATTCTTCCCAGAGCAATTCCGGGTCGTCGGCGATGTCCCAGAGCCGCAGGGAGAGCTGCCGCTTCACCTGTCGCGGCGCCCAGCCGTTGTCGCGAAGCGCCCGCGTCTGGGTCGACGTGAAGGCGTAGGTGAACACGCCGTCGGTACGGCTCCCCACGACCGTGATGCCGGAGCCTTCTGTCAGCGCGATAAGGTATTCGTCGTCATAGTCCGGGTTCTGCCCGACCGATCCGACCTCGTAGACGCGCATCGCCAACGTGCGCCCCGTGAAGTCGACGGCATCGGCGGATTGCGTGCCGTCGTCCGCCGTCGACACCGCGGTCGCAGCGATCTCCTCGCTCGAATATTTCGAGCCCATGGCGATATAGGCGGGCACAGGCCCTCCGAAACGTTCAGGTGTTCAGCAGGCCGGCGAGGCGCAACGCGGCGAGCAATTCGTTGACTTTGGCCTTGGTCGCGTTCGCCAGCGCGATAACCGTCGGCAAATCCGTGGCATCGGCCGTCGCGATGTCCGCCACCGCCGCCGCGACCGGCAGCTCACTTCGCAGAACGATGTCCTGGCTCAGGGCTGCGCCGGCGGCGCGCAGGAAGTTCTGCTCGTTGGTGTTGCGGTCGGCGAAATCCTTGCCGCCGAGCGGAGGAATGTTCACGCAATCGCCGCCGGCACGACCCGCGCCCAGGCGTTCGTCACCCGGAGCTGGCAGTTGGCCGTGGTGCCGAACATCGCCGCGCTATCGTTGGCCTGACCCTGCGGCCCCCATTGCGGGCGCTTGAGATACTGGCCCTGTCGCCCCATCGTGGCGAATTGCGGCCGTCCCCACGTATGCGCCCCGTCGTGCGACCAGCGCATCCACATCAACGGATCGTCGTCGAGCGGGCCGAGCCCGGCCTCGATGTCGACGCCGACCTGATAGGTCGAAACCTGTTGCCCGAACGCGCCCAGCGCCGGAGTGACGAACACCCGCGCCATAAGATCGTCCCCATCCGCGCTCGTGTCGAACGAGACGCCGAGCAGGAGCCCGTCCGACGTGCCGAGCACGTTCTGGCCCTGCCACCAAGCCTGACAGGTCAGACGCGACGCGGGCGGCTTCAGGCTCTCATAGGTCCACACGCCATAGGCCGACTGGTGCCATTCGCCCGTGGCCGTGTCGTAGACGACGCTGCCGCTGTCGAGGCTGAACTCGCAGAAGGCGTGCCCTTCCAACCGCCAGACCACGCAGCGGGCGCGCTCGGGATACTGGGCGGCCTCGAGGATGCGGTCGACGGCTGGCGTCGAAATCCGCTGTGCCTGGTAGCCGTTGAGCGCGAAAACACCCAACCCGCCATTGTCCGCGTCCTCGCCCAGCCAGAGCAGGTCGTCCCCGGAGCGCCGGCATGCGTCACGTGAAACAACGGTGTAGCTCGACACGGGATCGCGGCGCTGAAACGGGAAGTTCGCCTGCCCGGTCTTGACCCAGTGCTCCGTTGAGCGGGCACCGCCGAAGAACAGCTCCCCGCCCACATCGCGCACGACCAGCAGGGGGTCCGCCTTCGATTCCGCCGTCGCGAAGGCGAGGTCGCGGATCGTGGTGAAATCGTCGATGGCCGAGTAGTAGAACCGGTCCGAATCCCTGACCGTCAGGACCGCGATATTGTCCACCACGGCGGCGCTGTAGAAGGCCGGGAGCGGCGAGCCGTATTCGGTCGCCGTCACCTGCGAAATGACGCTGGAGCCCACCGTATGCACGTAGAGACGGCCGTCCGCGATGACGGCGACCTGCGTCCGGTTGGCTATCGTCTCGACCAGTCCCGTGCCAGCAATCGCGCCCAGATCGGCGAGGTCCTGAAAGTCGGCGCCGATCTCGTGGAATGAACCCCCGTCGATGACGTAGAAGCGACCCTGCGGATGCACGATCATCCCGCGGATCGGCGGCGCCATGACTTTGCGGCGCGGGCGGCCGGGATAACCGATGACCGGGAACGCACCCTTCCCGCTGGACCGCTCCGCATACATGTTGACGAGCGTCGCGGCCGACTGGTTCTTGAGCCGCGAGGCGGTCAGGCCCGGCTGCAAGGTGATCGGGACCAGCGGCATCAGAGAAATGCCTCCGCTGCGTGCCTGAACACCTTCCGCCAAAGCCCAAGGCTCGACGGTTCGATGCTGCCATCATTGTTCTTGAAACGGATACCGCTGCGCTCGCATTCCGCGTGGTACTGCCGCGCCAAGCTCTCCGCGCAATCCACCGCATATGCACGGCACCACGCCGCGCGCTGGCTCTCCGTGACGCGCATCAGAAATACTGCGCCACGACCGGCGCCCAGGACGGGTCAGGCGCGTTCGCAGCGTGGAAGAGCGCCCAGCCGCGCGCCTCCATGCCCGCCGGCGCACCCTCGCCCTTGAACGTCGACCACAGCCGCGCCTTCAGAATCTCGACGATCCCCGGCACAACCCGCACCGGCGTCAGGTCGATATTCCACGGCGTGTTACCGCCCCATTCGAGCATGGAATAAACCTGCTCATAGCGCGTGATGATGGCCTGGGCCGTGACGGAATCGGGATCGCCGGCCAAGCCCTGACCGACGTTCAATTCCTGCGCCACCTGCGTCGCGATGTCCTGTCGCGACGCAGTCTGCGCAATCTGCTTGCCCATGGCCTAGCGGCGGCGCAGGTCAGTTCTTGCCGACGCGCTTGCGCACGCTGGCCTGACCTGCCCGCGACGGTGCCGTCTTCGTGGCCCCGTCCGGGATGCCCGACGCATCCGGCACTTCCTCGACGGAGAAATTCCGATTGTGCCTGAACTTGTTGGCGCGATCGGGCGCCACCTTCACCATGACGGCATCGCCGAACTTCTGGAAGGTGTAGCCGTCCATCGTCTCGAACTCGGGATCGAGCGGGTTCTCGTTGACGTACTGGACCCAGAGACCGGGCACCGCTTCGCCGGCGGCCTCCTCGACGGCCGCATCCACTGCGGCCGCCTTCTTCGTGTCTGCCATGGTCTACCCCTTTACGAGTTGACGGTCGGGTCGAAGACGCCGACGAGGATGAGGACGAGCGTACCCGCCGCGCCCGTCGCCGCGTTCGCCTGAGCGGTGCCGGTGATCATCGTATCTGCCGTGTACTGGTAGTCGATGATGCCGTTTTGCGGTACGTCGGTGTACGTGCCGGTCTGCGCGATGTTGGTCGCGGAGAAGATGCGCGTCGCCGACCCGGCATCGCCCACGTTCAGCGTGATCGTCGGCGAGCCGTTGGTGTCCATGTCGGACGCCTTCAGCGACGCGCCATAGACGCGAAAGCCCTTCGGCGCGTAGCCGAAGTTGATCGTGTCCGAAGTTGTCGGCGCCGCCGAAAGGGTGACCGGATAACGGAGGCGCTTGAGGCCCCCGCCTTTTCCCGTCGCGCCGGGCTGCGGCGAGTTCTGCGACAGTACGTCGCCCGTGTAAGTGGCCATGTCCTGATCTCCTTACGCCACGCCCGACACGAAGCCGGTGACCATGCCGTTCTGCAGTCCGTTGTAGTTGAGCTTCTCCAGCCCGCGCAGTTCCTCCACCGCGGCACCCATGCGGAAGTCGTAGTCGAACTTCTGGGCTCGGGGCGTCGGCTTCTGACCCCACGCGATGCCGCCCGCAGCAGCGCCGCACAGGAACACGGGTTCGACCGGGATGGAGGCCGCACCCGCCGCCGACAGGAACGTCGAGGCCGTGGTCAGCAGGCGCGTGATGTACGGCTCTTCGCGAACGATGACGCCGTCGATCATCAGGTCGCCGTCCTGGAATAGCGGGTTGTTCTTCATCCCGTCGCCCTCGCGCGCCCGCGCATCGCGGTTCGCCGCCACCATTTCCGAGTCGGTCTTCAGATCGCGGAAGGCTCGAATACCCGCGAACATCACGAAATACTCGCGCCCGTCCTCGGTCATGTAGGGCGTGATGCCGGTCGTGCCGCCCTCGGTCGTGCGCGCCATGATCTTCATCTGGCGGATCATCGCGCAGGACAGCTTGTCGTTCGTCGAGTCGACATTCGCCGCCGAGGTCGAGAACGTGCCGGTATTGTTGGCGGTGGAAATGCCGAACAGCACGCGGTCGGAGTTCGTGGTGATCCACGAATTCATGTCCGCCGCCGACGCCACCGCCTTGATGACGACACCGCCATTGCCGAGGATGTTGACCCACGGCACGTTGGTGTTGTCGGCCTTCGTCGCCGTCCCGAGGATCTGGAGGATGATGTCGGACTTCATCTTCGTCGCCGACCAGCGCTTCAGTTCGCTGCGGTTGGCGTCGACGATGTCGATATCGGTCTTGAACGCCTCGTTCTTTGACGCGATCGCCGCATTGCGGACCCAATGCAGCAGGATCGGCATGTTGGCGTTGGCAAGCGCCTCTTCGTTGCCCTCCAGGACGCCGTCGTCATAGACGCCGTTCGCCTTCAGGCGGCCGATCCACGGGATGTTGACCGTCTTGCCGGCCTCCCGCTGGAGCTCATACTTCGAGACGAAGATGAAGTTGTTGTCGGCGCCGGTGTACGGCGCAAACCGCGACTGGCGCATGTAGTCGCTGATGTAGTTGGTCGACCACACCTGCTTGGCAGATGCGGACGCAAGGCTGAACTCGGCCATCTATGGCCTCCATCTTGGATAGTCGGGTGGGGTGGCTTAGGCGCCAGGCCCGAAGAACTGCCGGCTGTCCGCCTGCGCCTTGGCGCTTGCGGCGCTTCCGGGCTGAGGCGGCGATGAACCCTTGTCCACGATGCTACGCGGAGGCAGGTTGTTCACCGGCATTCTGGGGGCAGGCTGCGCAGGCGGGGCGGAGGTCACTCCCCCGGCGGCCATGCGTTTTGCGACTGCCTCCTCGATCAGCGCGTCGAGGGTTTTTCCCTGGAGGCGGTCGAGATCGGTTTGTCGCTGGTACTTGGCGATCGCGTACTCGAACGGATCGTCCTGACGCTGAATGGCGGCGCGCTCGGCGGGATTGGTCTCGATGTACGAGTCCCACCATTCGCTTGCCTTCGTGACGAGGTCGACGCCGTGGGTTCGGATAGCCTGCGCCCGGCTCATACGGCCGATTGCACGCCATTCCGCCGCAGCGATCTGCTCGGCATGATAGGCATTGTAGCCCTCAGGGTCCGCAATTGAGTCTGGGATCGTAGCCGGCTTGCGCTGAAGCTCGGCCAACTGCTTGCGCAGCTCCGCGGCTTCGGCCTGTGCCTTCTGACGCTCCGCCCGCTCGGCCATCACAGCGGCGACGCGGCCCACGACCGCATCGTCCGATGCAGGCGGGGCGGGGTTCGGCTGGACTGGCGCCTCCGACTCAGATGACGCCGCCTCTCCGGCATCTGCCGGCGGCGGGGCCTCTGTCTCGGCTTGTGCGGGCTCTTCGGTCAAAGGCTCGGGCTCAGGCCCGAACATCTGGTCCGCTAGACTCTCACTGTCGTGGACATCGCTCATACGCTCTCCTGAAACGCCCGATCAACGGCGGCGGCCCGTCTCATCGCCCGTTACCCGGCGGCGGTGTTTCCTGGGGCGCGCATCTGCGCCAGATGGGCGCGCTGCTCACGATCACGCGACGCGGCGTCGACACCCATGTCTTCCATCTGCGCGCCACGCTCCATCTGCGCGGCCTCCAGCGCCGTCTTCAGCGCCGTCGCTCGATTCTTGCCCGTCTCGCTCTGCGTCTTCTCCAACTGCGCCTTCGCGCCGGCCAGTTGGAGCTGCTGTGCCGCCTGCTGCATCGGGTCCGCCTGCTGCTCGGCATCCAGCGCATCGACAAACGCCTTCTTGTTGCGGAACGACGACGCGGCGAAGAACTGCTGCAACAGCGGCGTGATGGCGGGAGCCGCCTGCGGCAGCGGCGCCAGCGCAATCAGCACGTCACCCAGTTGCTTGAACTGCTCTTCGGCGATCACCGCCGTGTCGGGCGAGGAATCGACCACGAGATCGACGTCGGCTTCCGCCAGCCTATTCTTCATCGCCGGCTGCACCGCAGGCTGGCCCGTGCGCGGATCGATCTCCACCTGACCCGTCGCCGGATCGACGACATATTCCAGCACCGGCTGGCCGCGCGCATCCAGCTCAGGCTCGCGCGTGTTGATGAACTTCGGCGCACCGGCATCGTCTGTGACACGGACGAAAAACTGCGGCGTGCCATACTGCTGCGCGCAGGCCCACATCTGCCGATAGACGCGCAGGATGTAGTCGTCGAAATTCCCGAGTATCGGCGCCAGTTCGAGCAGCCCCGCCTGCTGCTGCACCAGCATCGCGCGGCCCGATTGCCCCTGCACATCGCGACCGAGCACGCCGGGGTTCGGCCCCATGCGCTCAATCTCACTCTTGGACTCGGCCAGCAATTCGTACTGGCCCTGAAGCTTCGTCCCGACGTCCAGGAACTCGATGCCCTGAATGCTCCCGTCTATCTTCGCCGCCCCGTCTGCGCGCGCCACCTGGACGCGGAACGCCTCCACGTCAGCAATGCCGGCAGACGGATCGTAGATGAACGGCCTGCTATGCAGCGCGTGCAGAATCCATGCCCGGCGCATATTAAGTTCGCGCTGCGGATCGCGCATGTCGCGGACGATGCCGTAGGGTCGATTGCGCCGATCCACATAGGCGCGCACGCCCTCGATAGGGCACCGCAACCGACCATCGGCATCACGATACGGGCTTGGCCCATCCTCCAGCACCGCGCCGCGGATGAACCGGCAGCGATACCAGTCGCCGAACCGCTTGTAATACAGCTCCACCTCGAAAATGCGGCGCTGGTCCGTACTGGCCCAGATGTCCGGCCGGTCCTCCGCAGTCTCCGGGATTCCGCCCTCAATCTCTGGCGTGGCGTTCAGCGCCGCCTGCGTCTCAGCCTCTGAAAACCCATCCGCAATCAGATCGTCCGCGTACCGCCACTTTCCGACGCCGAGGAACGACGCATCGCTCAGATCCTTCTCGCGGCTCGCCGGGTCCCAAATGAATTCTTCGGGCCGGATGCGCTTGATGCGCGTCTCGCCCGTATCGGGGTCTACGCACGTCATCGACGCCGTCCAGCCCCAGATCAGTTTCTCGCTTAGCGACGACGACTTGAACGACTGGAACCGATTGAGGTCGCAGAGATAGCGCAGCGTGTCAGTGGCGAGTTCGGCGCTGTCCTCATCGTTGGGCGTCCGCGGCCACGCCTTGGGGTCGGTTCGACCCTTGTCGATTACACCGACGATCCCGTTTACGGCCGGCTTGATCCTGTTGATGATAATCGCCGGCTGCTTGCGCCCGTCGAACACCCGCAGCTCGTCCGCCGTCCATTGGACTGTGTCGAACATGTCCTGGTCGGTCTGGCTCTCCTTGAGCGCCTGCTGCATGTCGGAGGCCCAGCGGCCCACCTTGCGCTGGAGGCTCACCAAATCCGTCGCAGGCAGCACCGGTCCGGCCGAGACGGATACCGCATCGCTGCCAGACCCGATTTCGCGCGCCATCGCTAGATGCTGAGCCCGAGGCGGCGCTTGGCGCGCTTCGCCCGCGCGCTCGGTCGCTCCTG
>ERZ724505.983-NODE-983-length-16497-cov-4.235677_pt1 | contig 16497 bp, 6 predicted proteins | sample MGYA00376038_ERZ724505 | MGnify/ENA primary metagenome ERZ724505 (study PRJEB28724, sample SAMN07190884) | wastewater metagenome | isolation source: effluent of sewage treatment plant in Hong Hong | place: Hong Kong | collected 2016-03-17 ... | reverse complement strand
GTCACCATGCGCGAGCACTCGTCCTCCTCTCCCCAATAGTACACGCACCGAAGGTGCGAGTAGCTTTCGTTGACGGTCAGGACGTAGGCTCCGCTGGCCAGAACGTCCTCGGGGCCTACGTACAGGCTTGTCCATGTCGTTCCGTCCGCACTGGCCTGTATGAGCACGTTGCGCCCCAGCGCTCCGTTCACCTCCGGCGCTTCACTCACCAGTGTGAGCATGCCAGCAGCCTCGTTGCCGCTGACCACGGGGAAGTAGGGCCCCACGCCGCCCGCATAGGCCAGATAGTACGCCGCTCCGGCCCCCGAATAGATCACCAGCCCTGCCGTCGGCGTCCAGTACGTGTAGTTCCCCGCGCCATCATCCGTGGCAATGTCGCCCACGTGGTCCGCCCACTCATTCCCAGCGTCCGTGGTGTCGCTCACGATCAATGTCTGCCGCCCGGCAACGTGCGGTATGGTGTTCTGCTCCGAGGCGTCCAGCGCCTGATATACCGTGCGGTCGGGGGTGATGTCGCAGTTCGTGGGGATGTCGTCCGCTGACCCGCACCCGCATTCAATACATCCGGGGTTCAGTAGGCGGATCACAGAACAGGCGAACTCATCCGTCACGCACTTGTCCGTGCAGTCGCACCCCTGCGTGAGCGTCCGGCTCAACACATCCACCCCCCACCAGTAGAACATGGCCCGGCAGCTATCGCCCCCGCAACCCTTCTCCCCGTATATCTCCGCCTCGATCGCGCACATGGTCGAGGCCACAGCGCATCGGGAATACCCGAACGCCTGCGCATCAACTATGTTCTGGGCGATCGCCATCGCTTCATGATCAGATCGCGTTCACCAAGCGCATCAGGTACGTGGGGTAGTCGTAGGGGTGCAACTTGTTGGGCTTGTAGTCCTTCTCCGCATCATAGGGCACTGACGCCCCAACCAAGATGCCTTGGTACGTCGTGACGACCAGATCGTACACGGTGGAGTAGCTGTCCTCGGGGTCGTAGGGCACAGAGTAGGTATCCAGCACGCCCATGTAGTACGTGCGCATCGCCGCATCGCGGGCTGCACATTCCGCCGCCACGTTGGGGCCAGCGTCTCCTTTGAGGTAGGACAGCAGGGGGATGATCTCGGACATCAGCTTGCGGGGTTGTCGTAAATGGGTGTTCCGGGGTTCACGGTGTCGTTCCACTGCTGGCCCCCCAAGGGCAGCGTCAGCCACTTCTGCCGGTTGCCGTAGGGCACCTCCTTCATGGCCACCACGTTGCCGCTGTCCACATGGAGCGTCCCCCCGTTGGCGCTGTTGTACACGAAGCCCCCGGTGGAGGCATTGAACTTAGTGGTGTACTCCCCCTTGTCCACGAACCACTTCTTGTTCTTCCCCGTCTGGACGTGGTGCATGAGGGTGCGGACGAAGTTGAAGATGAGCAGGCCATCCACCTTCAGGTAGCTGCTGGTGCTGGTGAAGCCGGTGGGGAACGGCTCGATGCGGCACAGCAACTCGGGGTAGATGTTTGCCGAGGCGTAGTCCACCCCGCTGATCGTGCTGCGGCACCACCCGATGCCATCGAAGAGCATGGTCCCTTTACGCAGGCTTGCACCACCGGTCACACCCGTCTCGATCTTGACCCCCACAGCCGTGAGCTTGACCCCCGGCGAGAGCAACCAATTCCCTGGATCGGACGGGTCGATGAACTGCGTGGCCTTGAACACCGTCGGGCAGTCGTCCACCTCCATGCCCGTGACGGTGACCGTGCCCTTGCCGCGGATCCACATGGCCGCGTAGTTGCAATGGAACGAGCGCAGGTTGTAGAGCGTGGCCGGAACCCCCGAAGCAAGGCAGAAGCCCGCGTTGTTGAAGTTGTCCGCCACGCAGCAAGATATGCCGCTCACCGACCCCGAGCGGAACATGGCGATACCCGCATCCTCGTATGTGGTGACGTAGGTGTTGCCGCCGTCCACGGCCTCGGGCGCCTTGTCTTTGCGCCCATCAATGCGGAAGCCCTTCACAGTACATCCCTCCATGTAGTAGGTGTCAAGGATGTTGAGGGCCTGCCCACCGCTGGCGCCGAGTATGCCGACGTACAGTGTGCCCCCCACCGAGCAAGGCCAGTTCAGGCTCTGCATAGCGTGCTTCACCGGGCCATTGTCGTAGCCCGCAACGTCCAGCCACTCCTCATGCCAGATCGAAAGCCTCGTCCCTCCACCCACCTCATTGAGCGGAGTATTCAGGTCCGGCGCCGACTGTGAGGACCCCTTACCGATGTACTCCCCGAAGTTCAGGATGAGTGGGTAGTTGATGTAGTACGAGCCGTGCGGCCAGATGATGCGGGCGCGTGACAGGGGCAACGCCCCGTAGTACCACCCCTGACCGATGCCAGCGCCCGTTGACCACACGGCGTCGTTGTGGGCGGCCACGGCGTAGGAGCATTGCAGGATCTGCGCGTCTGTCCACTGTGGTGCGCCCGGCGTGGGCACGCGGTCGGGGATGCCAAGCCCCACCCTCGAAGAATCGCAGCAGCAGTAGCCGATCCACCACGGGAACATGGCCGCCGCCGCCTCCACGCGCTGGGCGTCGGTGCCCACCGTGTAAACGTCGCCAAGGGTCTTGACCCCCATGGTGTAGTCCAGCCCGTAGATGTCCTCCAAGTACACGTCGAAGTCCGTCAGCGCCATCTGTCAGAGTATTGTCGGGTTCTGATCCACTTTGCTGATCCACATATACCGCCCGTAGAAGTAGCAGTGGAGGATGCACGATTCTCCTGGGTTCAACACCTCGGGCACAACAACATCCCCCGGGGCCTTCCACTGATCTGCGGAGTATTCAATGCCCGCCTGTGTGCTGGCCATGTTATTGGTCAGCATGAACACCCACTCGGAGTATTCGTTCAGCGGGGGGTCGGTGTAGTTCAGGAACGTCGTCTCGTGCAGGATGCTCAGGTCGTGGTACTCCACGTCCGTGTTGAAGGTGATCGTGCCCCCATTGGTGGTGGTGGTCACGACCTTGGCAACGCGGTAGTTCGTGCGCTGCCAATGAACCGGGAGGGATCCGCTGAGTTGGCCCGTGGTGTTGGCGATCACCGTGGGCAGGTCCCCGGTGCCTCCGCCTCCGCTGGTGCTGAAGGAGAGCGCCGTCACCCAAGAACTTCCGTCATACACCCACATGGTGACGAAGGTGCCGATCTGGGTCCACCACTGGTCCCCGCTGTTCGCGGGAAGGCTGCCGGGGTTGGGCGTGGGGTTGCTATTGCTGAACCCAAGGAGCCGATTGCCCAAGACCGTAGGCCCTGAAACCCACATGCCGCCGGACTTGTACCACACCCGGACAAGGCCGGGGTTCACCTGCTGGTAGTAGATGTCCCCATTGTTGCCGCCCGAGGGAATACCCGTCCCCGAGGTTATCTGCGGCGTGTAGCCCGCCGGGCCGGGAGGCCCCCCAACGGGGACGCTCGTGTTGGTCCATGCCTGCGTGGCGGTATTCCACCACCAGTACGTCCCGCCAACTTGCAGGTAAAGACCCGGGTACTGCCCCAAATCCGACGATGGCACGCCCGACCCGCTGCTCACCTGCATGGGCAGCCCCGGAGGGCCTTGGATGCCCGCTGGTGACACACGCGCCCCAGAGGGCACAAGCGTTCCCGGAGGAACGTTCCCCGCGTATACCCCCGATGACGTGTGTTCCACGTTCACCAGGATCATGTCGCTCCCGGAAACGCCGCCCACCATCATGTACCCCGCGCCGAACACGAACACCATCTGCCCATCCACCGTCGGGGGGCCATTGTCCACCGGCACCGCCCACGTGTTGTTCACCACCGGCACCACCACGAACGTGCCCTCATTGGGCATCGTGAAGGGTGCCGTGGTCGTGGTGAAGGCGTTGATCCCGTTGGTGCCGTTGGTGCCGGGCGCGCCGTCATCACCCTGCACCTGCACCCCGGTGTCCACCCAGTTCTGCCCGGCAATGGACCACATCCAGTAATGGCCGCCGTCGCCGGTGTCCATCCATTGGGCGGGGGCCGTCGTTACGGGCGGGTTGGTCAGCGGCACGCCCAGGCCGTACAGCAGTTGTGCGTTCTGCCCCGACGTGCCAGCGGGGCCCTGCAAGCCGCGCGGACCGCGACGGCCCTTCACCGTTTCGCACCCGCAGTCGTTATGTCCGCATCCGCAACTCATGGGGTCCGGTCATTTACACCCGCAAAGGGGGAGGATTGAGTACAGCCAGTCGATGCCATCGGTGAACTGGTCGTCCATGCCGTTGCATGGCGCGAAGTCCCGGATGATGCGGTACCGCTGGTACAGCTCGTCGATCGGCGTACCACCGCACTTGCAGCCTCCGCACTTGAAGCCGTGCTTGCGCAGGGCGGCGATCATCGCGTCGTCCACCAGCTTGGTCACGTGACCCGTCAGGGCGAAACTCTGGTCGGTGGAGTAGTCGTATGCCTGCACGTCGCCATCCCACACCACGGGGTCCAGGCGGATGAACCACCAGCCCGAGCGGGCCACCTGGTCGGTGAGGCCGAGGTCCGCCCACGAGAAGGACCACGTTACGCGGCCGGTCTCCGGGTCGATGGTGTGTGGCCGCGTCAGCAGGTCCACCACCAGCAGCGGATCACTATCGCTGTCATATCCCCCTTGCAATGCTGGCCAGATGCTCAGGGTGTAGCTCGTGTAGCCGAACACCCCTTCAGTGGTCAGGGTGGGCACGCTGTCCTGTGGCGCGTTGTAGCCCCAGGGGTTGCTCACTCCGAAGAAGCCGGTGGAATCAACGTATGCGAGGCCGTCGCAGGTTTCCGTCAGGCAGGCGTTTATCTCGAAGGAGGCGGCCATCGGCGGTGTTTGTCGGGCCGAAGGTAGTGCCTATTTAGAATCGTTCTAAATAGAGCCACCATATTGCATTTGCGATACTTGGCGTTGATCTTTGGCGCCAGGATCGTGAAGGTATCGTAATGCGATAGCACTGCTACATTCGCCACATGGCCGCTATACTGTCCTTCGATCCACGAACCAAGGAGGTCGCCATGCTGGACCCCGACACCGGAGGATCAACCCCCGTGAGCGTGACAACGGCACCCCCGCGCGAACTCACCGACACGCAGATCATCGTCCTCGACACCCTGCGCATGATGATCGTGGGCCACGCCCTCAACAACCTCCCCTACGACGACGGCTTCCGCACCGCCGCCTCACGCATCCTCACCGAGTTCGACCTTCAATGGAACAGCCTCGTGGACTTCGCCAGCAAGTAGAGCGCCGGACGTACCACAAGCTCGATGTGGACGCTTCTGGTCGTGATCATTGCGGCGAGCATCTTGGCCGTGCGGATCGCCGCATCGGAAGTGTGGAGCATAGTGTGCGTCAGCGCCGTCATGTTCCTGTTCGGCGTGATCGGAATGATGTCCTTGCCACCGCATGATGAGTATGCGCGTCTCCTCGCATATTCGTATGGCGACATGATGGGGATTCCTATGATACTGTACATCAAATACTCTCTGAGCAAGAGCAACGCGGCACGATCGCGATAATGCGGTTCTCAGAGAAAGCGTGCCCTCACTCCGCCTCGGCCTTCTCCTTCTCCACCTCCACATCCTTGGCGTACGCCCGCGCGAACTCGTCCATGAACGTTTTCGTGGTGAGCCCGATCTTCTCGGCCTGTTCCTGCATGCGCTTGCGCCCATTCTCGTCCTTCGGCAGCCACAGGTCCAGGAAGGCACGCGCACGCACCGCCGCCACCGGCTCGTGCAGGATGTCGATCAGCACGTAATCCACCCCGGTCTGCTTGCGGCCCGTCGCGTAACGGTCCGCCGCGCGCTTCTGGTCGGCCGCTGGCATCGCAGCCACCGCCTTTTTCATGGCCGCGTCCGCCTTCGACCGCTCCGCATCGGTCTTGGCCTCACGGTAGCGCGCCAACCCCTCCTTCACCTCGTCGTTCAGCAATTCGCGGCGCGTGGCCTCCTTGCGCGAGTAGCGTTCCAGTGGGTTTTCGCGCGTCTTCTCCGGATCACTCCACCCCACCATGCGCCGCGTGAAGGGTGCCGTCAATTCCTCCACGTGCTCGCCCATCCTCTTGTTCATCTCATCGCTGCCCTCCTTGTCCATCGCTCCGGCGGCGGCGGCGTAGCCCTTGTTCATGTACTCATGGAACACGTTCCCTTCCGTGAGGCCGGTGTACTTGCCCACCGCCAGTTTCAGCCTCTCGGGGCTGATGCCCCCCACGCGGTCGCCCTCCTCGTCCTTGCGTGAGGTGAGCAAGCCCATGTCTCGGTAGAACTGCTCCGTCTTGCCGGGGCGGTACTCCTTCCACGGCTCTACGGGCCGCATCCGGTGCGATATGAAGTCGCCGTGGAACCGGTCGAAGCCCGTGGCGTAGGCGTACATCGCGTCGGCCAGTGGGATGTCCAGTATGAAATCGGGCTTGATCGGTGCCGCTTCCAGCAACGTATGGATGCTGCGCTTGGTGGGGAACTTGCCCCCGTTTGCCCACTCCGTCATCCCCTCGAATCCCCCGGCGAACGCACGTTGGTCCTGAGACTTTGGTATCTTCAGGTACATGCGCTGCTTCTGCCCGTTGCGGCCTGTGCGCATGAATGGCAGGAAGATGATGAAGTTGTTCTCCTTCTCATGGTCGGGCACCTCGTCCCACTCATCGAAGTCCATGTTGTACAGCACCAGCGCCACGGAGAGCGCCCCGAGCTGGGCCAACTTGACGGCGAACCGCGTGGGATCATTGCGCATGGAGCGCGCCATCACGCGCGTGCCCTGCAACGTGGCGTTGAAGTAGGGGATGAAGGTGTCGATCGCCTTGGACCATTCTCCCCCCTGGCTGAAGTCCATCTGCTCGCGCGCCTTGGCTGTGGCCATGCGCTTGATGTCCGCAAGGGCCTTCCGCCCCGGCGCAGCTCCGTTGGCTCTTTCGTACGCGGCCACGGCCTTGCGGATCTCCCGCTCGCGTATGGCCAGCCGCACCAGCAGTTCACTCGTCTCGTTGATATAGCCCGCCACGTGCAGCACGCGCTCGCCGATGCCTTTCTCCATCGACACGCTCGCGCCCGTCAACGGGCGCCCCTGGTGGGTGAGCAGGTCCATGCCGCCGCCCTCATTGATGTACTCAGCGTAGCGGCCCTTGCGTCCCCATACGTCGGCGCTCACCGCCTTGATGTCCGCGCCGATCTGAGCCAGCGCCACGGGCAGCGCGTTGCTGTATGTATCAGTGAAGAGCAGCGCGTGCGCGATGTCGCGCGGGACGTTCGACAAGGCGAAGGCCGGGTTGGCACCGGTGATGGCCAGCCGCTTGAAGGCCCCCCCCGTCACGATGCGGATCGCATTGGCCGCATCGCGCCGGATCACGGGGTCGTTGGTGGTCCACGGCACGGCGATCTCGTTCATCACCGCCACGGCCTGCTCCTTGCCATCCACGAAGCTGCCGATGCGCGTGTAGCCGGGCCTGGATGTTTCGCCCTCGCGCAGCACGTAGCCCACGCCGGGGTTGTCATGGTGCGTGCCAAGCGTGGCGATGTGCGCGTGCAGCGCCTTGTTCGCCTCGTTGTTGTAGATGCGCTTGTATGTGGACAACGCATGCGCCGCCAGCAGCCACTCGCTGTTGTTGTACAGGCTCTCCTCGCTGCCGGTGGTCAGGCTTTTGATGCCGTTGCCGCTGATGTACTGTCCGCCCACATTCATGCGCGTCTCGGCGTCCAGCATGTGGTGGATGAACTTGCGGGGGCTGTACTCGTCGTCCTTCAGGTCGTCATACACCTCCTTGGTGATCAGCCCGGCATCGTAGCTCTGCCGCAGCAGGTCACTCATAGCGGCGAAGTAGCTGTCCGCGCGGGCGTCCAGCTTGGCGAAGAGCGTGGGATCGCTCCTGCGCATGTCGTCCAGGGCGCGCCGGGCATCTTCCGCCGCCATGCCTCCGGGGTTGTCCACGCGCTCGCGTAGTTGCGCATCGCGGCGTTCATCCACGGCCACCGTGCGGCGCAACTGAATCAGGTCGTCCAGTCGTTCCTTCTCCTGCTGCGAAAGCCCCTTGTGTACCGCGTCGTGGTACTTGCGGAACGCATCCTTGGCGACATTCGACGCTCCGGCCGCCAGGTTCTTCAGGGTGATGGCGCGCGCGGCACCGGCGGGGTCCAGGCTGTTCTCCTTCAGCATGCGGTCGGCCACGCCCCTGCGGTGCTCGAAGGCTTTCACCCACGCCTCCCAGATGCGGCGGCGCCACCCACGCTGCCGCCCCCTGGCATCCGCACGCTGCCTGTCCAATATGGCCTGTACCTGCGCGGGGGTCATCACCGGGCGGCCGCCGGGGGTGCCGGGCGCTCCGGGAGGAGGTGGCGGAGAGGGCGGCGTTGTGCCGCTGCCGCCAGCAGCCCCCCCCATTCTTCCGGTATTGGAGCCACCGCCCGGAGGCTGGTTGAACAGCGAACCCTGCGGTGCGCCGGTCATGGCGGCGATCACGGCGTCGATGGTGCGCGATTTGAAGCCGCGCGCCTCCATGTGCGCCCGCGCCTGCTGTGGGGTCAAGCCCCGCGCGTTGAGGGTGGCGGCGAAGGCGCTGACCTTGGCGGGGTCCGGATCGCCCTTGCGGGGCTGCTGCATCAAGGGCACCCCGGCAGATACGCGCTGGCGCATGGCTGGGGTTATGGCCATGCCCTGCTGGGTGCCGACCTCCGTAGCTGCGTCCTTTGGGGTGCCAAGGGTCACAGGCTGCACCTTCCCATCCCCACCCAGCTTCTTTCCGACCTTCCCGGCCATGATGGGCAGGATTTTGTCGTAGAAGCCCTTCATGCCGGAGCCGCCCACTTTCAGGCCGTCGCCAGACAGTTCTGTAAAACCCCCACTGGTCTTACTGCCATTCCCTTCGACTATTTTCTTGGCAACTTCCTTCCCAACCACATCCTCTAATTCGTTCTCGGCAAGAGCAGAGTTGTAAACCTGATTTCCATCAAGCCCCATTACCACGACCTGGTACTTTCCGTCTCCACGCTTTGCGTAATTAACCGTACTAACCTGCTTACTCAGGTCATATCGCTCGTTCTGCTGCTCGCCGCTTGCCCAAGCTAAAATCTCATAGCCCGGCTCAAACTTTTTGCCGTCGTCCGTTCTATTTGTTAGTATTGCATCATGCCTATTCAACGCAACTGCGAGTTCTGCGGAGCTGAGTTCTCTACCTTTCCCAGCCAAACCAACATCAGGGGCTACCGAACCGCTCGGTTTTGCAGTAGAACCTGCTCCGCCAGATCCAGAGAGGGTCACGTCCCTCCCGGCTTTGCTTCCGCCATAGATGCGCGAAGGGGCCAAAAGCCCAGCAACTACGCCGGGGTCAAGATCTCTTGCGCGAATTGCGGGAAGGAGTTCCCTGTCGCGCCCTGCCGCCTTCTCAGAAAGCACCCCATCAAGTGCTGTTCTAAGGCGTGTTCCAACGAGCTGAAGCGCGTCAGCAAACCCTCTGGCTACCGCCGCACGACTTTCGACGGGGATGCGATTGCCGAACACATCGCTCTTTGTTACAAGGCTTTCGGGCGAGACGCCGTGCTTGGAAAGGATGTTCACCACATCGACGGGGATCGCAGCAACAATAGCCCTGCGAACCTCATCGTTCTTACTCGCGGCCAGCACAGAAGCGTTCACGACTTCCAGTGGAAGCACGGATGCCAGTTCAGGGCTGAGATGATTGTCGAACTCTTCCCTGATGCTCTTTGGCTTGGTAGCGTCAGCCCAAGCGGGTGATGGCCCACCATCCACGGCCATGCGGATAGCTTGCTTCAGACCCAGTTCCACCCAACCCTCGGTGGAGGTGACGAAGGGGGCTGAGGGAGTTCCTTCGGCCTTTGATTTCGCAATTAACTCATTTGCTCGCGCCCTCTCTTGCGGCGTTGTCGGGTCAAATTCTGCCGACCTAACCTTGGCGCGAATATCGTCCAGCTCCTGCTGTTCGGCAGTGGTTAACTTCTCTGAAAATCCCTCCTTCCTTCCTCGCTGCGCCCAATCACTTTGCAGTTCTTCGATAAATAATACACGCCGCCCATCTGCATCGGTGCGGTCGTTCAGGCGGAGGTGTACGAGGATGTTCGGCTCGTCGAAGTGGGAGGAGCGGAACAGTTCTGCCCTCTCTTTTGATTTATTGGCCGCCTCGAACCCTCGAATCTCCATTGCTCCATCAATGGCTTGGTCGGGTGTTGGATAGTGCGTTGAGAAACCGGGAACCCGCCACCCGTATTCGTCCTTCTCTGGGACCATGGAGGCTCTTTCACCAGAAACGTCATCAACCGGCTGCTTATTCGGCAACGTCACCAGCACCTCCCGGTAATTTTTGCCTCCTGGTAGTTGGTATTGGGAGAACTTGGTAGCGCCTTCCTCTTTATTAAGATACTCGATAGCATCTTCCCTTGAATACCCTTGCCCAGCCTCGTCGTTCAAAAACGCCTCAATATCACCTTCAGAAGGAGATCCCAACACCTTCACCTTCACCTCTACGCGGTTCTCCTTCAGGAAGTCGCGCACCTCTTCGGGCGTCACCTTCTCCTTTCCTTTGCTGTCCAGCCAATCGTTCAGGCCCGTCCACCTGGCTTCTTCAAGGCTGAAGGCACCCTCCTTGGCCCTTGCTGCCACCCAGTTCTTCCACTCGGAGGCGGGCTGGGTGCGGCCCTTGGAGTTCACCGCATCGTTCAGGCGGCTGTACCATCCGTCCACAAGGCGGTCGGCATCGTTTTGGAGCATTATGTTCCCCGCGGGTCCGAACTGCCCGGTGTTCGCCGTGGCGCTCTTGATCTGGTTGGGGGCGAAGACAACGTAATGGGTGGATATGTCGCCCATACCATCCATCTTGGTTCCCCTTAGAATGACTCCATCATACCCAAGAGAAATAGACTTTTCCCTAAACGCACCATATTCCATTCCGTATGACAATACTGTTTCGCGCAGCTTTTCATAAGCATCTTTTTCGACGATCGGAACACCGTAACGGTCAACGATTTTCGTGCCCGTCTTAAAGCCCTCGCTATCTCTTTTTTCTCGAAAGTCGCTCGATGTGTCTATTGTTGGTTTGTCCATCTTTAGGTAAACCGGAACAACAGACCCTCCAACTTCAGAATACCCTGCAAACTTATCCGCCGTGTATGTGAAGTCAGTGAAAAAGAAACCAAGAGCAGCACTCTTGGCCGAAGTGTTTTTTGTTAGGCGGTTCACATCGAACTCTTCAATGTCACCCTTGGTCCCGTGGTACACCACCAGCGGATCCCCGTTGGCGTCCACCACCTTGCTCGCATTCTTCGGGTCATTCAGGAAGTCACCGAACCAGTTGAGGAACGCCGGTGTCCTTGTCTGCACCCACTGCCGCTCGTTCAGTTTTGTGGCCTGCCCGTTGGGGGCCTTCATCCAGCCCTCCTTCTTCGTGCCGTCCTTGTTCGTGTACTGCGCCACCACCGCATCGTACTGCCGCTGGGCCTCCTCCACGCTGATGCCCATCTCCTTCGCCCACATCACCGTGGGGTCCGTGCTTGGCGTAAGCCCGGTGATCGTGATGCCCTCGTTCAGCGCGTTGCTCAACTTGCGCGCGAAGGAGCGCACGTTGTCCGGCCTGCTCAGGTCGATCGTGTCCGCCTTGAAGCCCAGCGCCTCCATGATGCCCCGCAGGAAGTCCGCGATACGCTCCAAGAGGGATCCCTTGCTGATGTCGATCTTCCCCGCCGCCACGTCCGCCAAATACTCCACCAGCGCCTCCTGCTGCTGGGTGCTCAGGGGCTGGTCGCCGTACTGCTTGCCGTAGCGGGCGTACTTCCCTCCGGCCTCCGCCACCACCTCGTTGTAGAACTTGGCGAAGCGGGCGCGGTCGTTGTGCATCAACGCGGCGATCACCGGGTGGGCGGCCTCGTGGAAGAGGGTCTGCTTCAGGTCCGGCGAAGCGGGATTGACGATGATGCGCCTTGAAGCGGGATCGTAGACGCCCCAGCCGGAGGACAGCCCCTCCTTGATGCCCTCGGTGATCCGGGCGTATTCCTCCTGTGTCTTGGGGATGATGATGCTCAGGTCCGGGAGCAGCGCCCGCAGCGCCTTCAGTACGCGGTCCGTGCGGGGCTTTCCGGTCTTCACGGGCGCTTTGCCCGATGGTCGCTGTTGCTGTGGGCCTTGGAGCATCTGCTCCACCTTCTCCCTGTTCCTGTTCAGGCGCTCGGCCCCACTGCCAGCGGCAAGCCTCGGCGTGGGCTCCTCCTTGCCCGCCCCGTGTACCTCGTAGTCGTTCCCGTCCTTCAGGATGTACATCGCCCAGCCACCCTTGCGCTTGCGCACCACTGTGGTGTAGCCCTCCCAGCCTGATATCTTGTACTCTACCTGTGTGGGGCTCTTGTCGTTGTCGCGGGATACTTCGGTGATGGTAGAGACTGTGGGGGTTTCTTCTGCTTTTTTTGGCAGAGGCGCTTCCGCTTGCGCGGGCGCTTGGCCAATGCTCGTCTGCTGCGCTGCTGCCTTCTCTACTTTGCCTTTGGACTGCTTGGCTTTTGGCGCGGCTGGCGCTTCTTCCGTAACTCTTCCCGGTGCTTTCTGCACGCCTTCAGTATCTGCTCTTTGCTCATCGCTCTTGGGTTTTATGCCGAACACCTGCTCGGCGGCTTGTTGTCGTGGAACTCCTTCCGTGGCCTCATCGAACATTGTGGCCTCCTTCCCACTGGTCAATCCCGCATACTCCACCAGCTTCTCCTTCACACCCTTGGCCGTCTTGGCCTCCGCCAGCACCTTAGCCATGGCGATCTCTGTGGGGGTGTAGTCCTCTTTCGGCGATGGTCCAAAGGCATCGGACTGCACCGACCACGCATCGAAGCTGTCCACTCCGCTTGCCCGGAACTGCGCCGCCGCCATGATGGCGTTCTGCACCTCGCGCACCATCGGTATGGCTTCGGGCGAGGAGAAGATGGCGGGCATGGCCCCTTCAACCCCGCGTTGCGCCATGGACGGTAGGCCGCTCTCGAATATTTCCGCCAACTCCACGGGTCCACCATCGAACATGAAGTGCTTCACCAACCCCTCAAGTTCATCCATGCCCTTTGCGCTCGGCTCACTGGTGCCGGGGCGGTAAAGGCTGGAGCGTTGGGCCGGATTCAAATACGGCTCCAGTAGACGCACCACAGCACCGAAGTTGTCGCGCACCGATGCTTTCATGGTCGCGTTCGGATCCGCGAACACCACATCCACGATCCGGCCCTTGGCGGCGGATGGTATGCGGGCGGATACGGCAACAGGGTCGATACCCCTCTTGCCTCCGGTTTCGATGTCTTTTGAGTCGTAGTTGCCAAGCTCAATGCTCTTGGCATCCGGCACGGTAATTCTACGTACCAGCACGGGGGCTTTCATCCCCTGCACCTGCTCGGGCGTCAGGCCGAACTCAGCCGCCCTCTCCGCAAGGTCTTGCTTGTACTGCTCACCGCCTTGGGAGTAGTGCTCCTTCAGGCCGGAAGCGCGGTTGTTGCCCTGCACCACCTCGCCACGCTCGTTCACTATGGGAGCGCCTGAGTAAGCGTTTGGCGAGGCACTTACCTTGCCCAAGTCCGGCGCTTCGGCGATGCGTTGGGCTGCCAGTTTGCTCTCTTTGTCCGTGCGTGCCTTGGGCTGCGCCTCCGGTATGAAGTGCAGCGGATTTCGGCGTCCGTTGTTGTGCGATGGCTGTATATCGCCAGCTTCCATCAGCACATACTCAAAGTCGGCATCTATGCCATCGCTGAACTGCACCTTGCCCGACTTGCCCGTAGGAGCATCTTTCGGCTCCTGTCGCTGGTACTCCTGTCCGGCGATGATACGCTTGCCCGCCTGCCTCTGCTCGGCTGCCTTGCCGCCCATGAGCGCATCGTCCATGATGCGGTCGCGCTCCGTGTCCTCCTCTTCTGTTACCGGCTCTGTGGCCTCTGGTTCAGGCGCAGGCGGAACGCCGGGCGGCGCACCTGTATCCGGTGGCGCGGTAGGCGCTCCTCCTTGGTCTTCTCCTTGTATTCCCTGCACAGCAGGGGGGGGTGTTGTTGGCTCATTTGTCGATGGTGATCCTGTGTCGTTCTCGTCGTCTTCGAGCAGCGCGTCGTCTTCCGGGGACAGTGGCGCCACCTTCGCGGTACCGGGGGCCGGTGACGTTACGGCGTCACCGCTGCTTCCCCCGGCCCCCCCCTGACCCGCATTGGAGGGAGGCTTTTGGTCATTGTTCGCGAGGGTGGCGAGCCGCTGGTCAATGGCCGTCACCTCGGCCTCGCGCCGGTCTCCGATGGCGCCCTTCAGCGCCTCGTCCATCGGCGCCTCCTTGATCGCCGCTTGCAACCGTTGCTTGCGGGCGATCAGGTCCGCCATGTCCGCCGCGTTCTCCGTGCCGAAGCGGTTCAGGTCATTGCCCTGGTATAATTTGGATACCTCCGCCAGCTTGTCGTAGAAGCCCTTGCGCTGGTCCTCCGGCACATGGGTGTTGATGGCCTCTGCGGCCGCCTGCGGGTTGTTCACCGCCCACGACAGCGCCTCCTTCTTGGCCTTGGACTTCCCGAGGTTGGGGTTCATGCCCACGTCCGCAATGCCCCCCAGCAGGAAGGAGGCAAGGAAGGTGTTGGCCGCCTCGTCCGCCGTGATCTCGTCGTCCAGCTTCGATCCCGTGAGGCTGTTGGCCGCATAGTTGGCGGCAGCCTCGGAAACGCCCTGCGTCATTTCCTCCGCGAACTCCTTGGTGCCCCCTTCGATGAAGTTCTTCGTGGCCTCCTTCACCGGCTTCCCGGCGCGGATGGTGTCCATGAACCGCTTGCTCGCGGCAGGCATTTCGGCCCGCAGCAGTTGGGGGTTGATGAAGCGTTCGGCGGCGGCGTACAGCAGCCCGTAAGCCATGCCGATGCCGTCCACGTCCTCGCGCTTCACGCCGTCGCGCTCGGCGCTGTCGATGAAGTCGTTGTAGCCTTGGAGATAGGAGGCGGCGAGCACACCCGTCCCGCCGGTGGACCCGGCAATGCCCATGGCGCGGCCTGCCGTAGATGCGGCACCCCCTGTGCCGATGATGGCCAGCATACTGCCCGCCCCCTGGCTCAACGAGCCCAGGAACCCCTCGCCACTGAACCTGCGGTTGCCCTGCGCGTCCCGCTGGATGGCACCCCCCTTGGCCTTGCTGCGGATGTCCGCGCCGTAGTTGGCGTACACGTCCTCCATCGCATCGGCGAAGCGGTCGGCCAACGTGTACCCGTCGCTCGGGTCCAGCAGTTTCAGCGCGCCACCCGCCGCGCTGGTGAGCATCTGCGCGTTGCCTTGCAGGAATTGACGGGCCTGCGATGCCGTCTTGGACCCCGTGGCATCAGTAATGATCTGCTTGGCCTGCCTCCACTTGTCGGCGAAAGTCCTGGTGTCGCGCTGGGCCAATTCCGCCATGCGCTCCTGCACATACTGTTTCCCCGCGTTGATGTCCTCGATCTCGGCATTGAGCACATCACGGCCCACCCCTTCGGTAAGCAGTTTGTTCACGCGCATGGCCCGGCCGCCCAGCACGTCCGCTTGGTGTTGCAACACATCAAGTTCGTAGGCGGCCTGCTGCTCAGGCTTCCATGCGCCTTCGCGGATACGCTGGGTCCGTTCCTCACGAGAGAACTGTGTGCTGCGTTCGCCCGTGGCGTTCGCGAACTTCCAGTAGTCCTCTTCGGCCTTCATCGCACGCTGGTCGGGCTGCGAAGCGGCCAGCGGCATCCCGGGCGCAGGCGGGGGAGGTGCGGCGTTGTTCAGGTAGGTGTAGCGCCGCCGGTCCTCGGGAATGAAGCTGTTGTCGGTGACTGCGGCCGCGCGCTCCTGCCGCTGGGGGATCAGCACGTCGTTCTCGTACTGTATCCGCTCGCGTATGCGATCATCTTTTTTGGTGATGGCCGCACGGGTTTTCGCTTCGCCCTCCGACAAGTTGATCGGTCCATCCGGAAGTGCGGCCAGTGCGGGAGGCATGTCGGGCAGCCGCACCAACGGCCTATCCAACGGCGTACCCCGCTTGTATCCTCCCTCTGCGTATGCCTGAGCATCACGCTCGGTATTGAACTCTCGGAACTCCCCTGTACGCAGCGCGTGGTCAATAGCCGCATCATCATCCAACTGAACAAGCCTGCCGTTCATAGGAACGATAGTGGGGTAGGCGATCTGGCGCCCATCCACTTCGGCCGAAGCCATGCGATGCGTTGAGAAGCTGCCGTCAGCATTCTTGATGGACGGGCCGCGCGGGTCCATGGCCCGGCGCTCGAAATCCTTCAGTGACACGATGGCGTCACCCGCAGCGTCAAACGCTGCGGGCTTTGGCGCCCCTACCGGCGGCGCACCCTGCGCTCCACCGGGAGCGGACGCGGGACCACCAGCGAAGGGCGCGCCCGGCGAGCCACCCGGCCCACCAGACGATGCCCCTCCCGCCGCCCCGTTCATGGGGGTGCTCATGGGCCGGAGGGGCTGCTGAAAAGGATCGGGCACCACCCTCTTCTTAGGTGGCGGAGGCAGTAGGTCGGCGCCTCCTGCGCTCTTCTTAGGCGGGGGGGGC
>ERZ724505.982-NODE-982-length-16519-cov-5.189930_pt1 | contig 16519 bp, 16 predicted proteins | sample MGYA00376038_ERZ724505 | MGnify/ENA primary metagenome ERZ724505 (study PRJEB28724, sample SAMN07190884) | wastewater metagenome | isolation source: effluent of sewage treatment plant in Hong Hong | place: Hong Kong | collected 2016-03-17 ... | reverse complement strand
CTCCCAGTGCGCCACCGAGTGCGCCGCCCACTGCCGCATTATCGCGTTCGCCGGCATATGCGCCGGCACACAGCAATGCCGACAGGCCTGCCAGCAACATTTTTTTCCACATGACGCGCCTCCACAATGGTTGTGTCGTTGTTGATGGGGCCATTGTGCGGCACGCTGCCTGAATCCAGGCTGAATTGCTGCGCTTAGCCAGCGCCCGCCAGTGCTTGTTCCGCTGCGCTCAGATAACGCCACTCGCCCGGCGCCAGCGCCCCCAGATCGAGTTGGCCGAAACGCTGGCGATGCAGCGCTTCCACCCGGTTGCCGGCCGCGGCGACCATGCGCTTGACCTGATGGTATTTGCCCTGATCGATGCTCAGCAGCAGCGTGTGCGGCTCGCTACAGGCCAGTTCGTCGGCACGTACCGGCAGCTCCTCGCCATGCAGCAGCACGCCTTGCTGCAGCGCCTGCAGCATCGCCTCGGTGGCGGCATGTTTGAGGCGCACGGCGTAACGCTTCGGTACGTGTCGTTTGGGATGGGTCAGGCGGTGCAGCCAGGGGCCGTCGTCGGTCAGCAACAGCAGGCCGCTGGTGTCTTCGTCGAGACGCCCCACACATTGCACGCCGCGTTCGCGCAGCGGCGCCGGCAGCAGCGACAGCACGCTCGGATGATGCTGCGGATTGCGCGAGCATTCGTAGCCCGGTGGTTTGTGCAGCAACAGGTAAACCCTGGCGCGAAACTGCCAGACCTCGCCGTCGACACTGTACTGCAGGCCGGCGGTAGCAAAATCCTGTCCCGCGGCGTCGCAGATCGCCCCGGCGACGCTGACCCGGCCGGCCTCGATCAACGTGCGGCATTGTTTGCGGCTACCAAAGCCCTGAGATTGCAAGATGCGTTCGAGTTGAATGATGTTTCCCGTGTGCCCGCGATCAGGGGCGTCAAATATGTTCGTGCCGGCTGGCCAGCAGGCGTGTGCCGAGCTTGTGCGCCAGCGCTTCACCGCCGCGCTGCATCAGCCAGTCGTGGTTCCAGCGGAACAGCGGGCTGGCAAGCGGCGCAAGCAGGTTCATCCAGGCTTTGGATGTGCTTACCAGCCAGTCGTATTGTACCGCGGTGGCGTCGCCCGCTTCAGCAAACAGCCAGATGCCGGTGCCGCAGACATCGCCGCAGGCATATCCTTCCAGCCGCCGGCCGGGCTGCTTCGCGGCCAGCGTGATGTCGAACACCACGCGATACGGCAGACGGCCGCGCCAGCAATAGCGGCGCACATTGCCGATGCCCGCCGCATCGCCGCTGTGCAGTTGGTTGACGCTGACCACACCCGGCCACCACTGCGGCCAGTCAAGCGAATCCTCGATTGCCGCGTAAACCGGCGCAAGTGGCGCCGCAATTTGCCAGCTGGTGCGAAAACGGTATCTTGCCATCGCGGCCATTCCTCCAGTAGAAGCGCCGCTGCGCCGCAGATGCAGCGGCAATACCGGCTTCTTTTACATATAGTTGACGCAAATGGATGCCGGAAACGGCGTAAATTGATATTATTCCGTCGGCATGAAATTTCGCGCCGGCAAGGTGCCGGTGCCACGCAATCAATTGATGAGGAAGACACACATGGCATTTACCGTTAAGGTCGATGTTGGCTACGAATTCGAAGTAAAGGCACCGTTTGACGAGGTTTTCGACCTGCTGGCCGATGTGCCGCTGTCGGTAAGCCATTTCCCTAAAGTCGCCAGCCTGGTCGATCTGGGCGACAACGCGTTCCGCTGGGAAATGGAAAAAGTCGGCACCGACGCTTTTCATATCCAGACCGTGTATGCGTCGAAATACGTACCGAACAAGGCCAAGGGCGAAATTACCTGGACGCCGGTAAAGGGTGTCGGCAATGCGCAAGTGTCCGGCATCTGGAATATTACCGACAAGGGCAATTCAACGCTGGTGGTGCTGGAAACCGGCGGCGACATGGACATTCCGCTGCCCGGCCTGATGAAAATGGTCGTCGGCCCGGTGGTGAAATCGGAGTTTGACGGTCTGGTACGCAAATACATTGAAAACCTGATCGACCGTTTCGGTGGCGAAGTCTGATCGACACGCCAGCCCAGAAGCCAAGCCGGGTCACAAGCCCGGCTTTTTGTTTGTGCTGTGGCGATTCATTTCCGGTTCAGTCGGCTGCCGGCAAACTGGTGCCAAGTTCAAATCGCTGCAAGGGGTGAAACATGACCAGATCGATGATGGCGGGCGCGGTGCTGGGTGCGATTGCCGTAGTGGGCGGTGGTGCGGTGGCGGGCTATCGCTACATGACTCCACCGGAGCCGCAATATGCCGAAGTGCTGGCAGTCGTGCCGGTGACCGAGAAAGTCGAGGTACCGGGGCGGGAATGCCACGATGTGAAAGTGACGCATACCCGACCGGTGCGGGATGAGCAGCGCATTGCCGGTAGCGCGATCGGTGGCGTACTGGGCGGTGTGCTCGGGCACCAGGTCGGCAATGGCCGCGGTCGCGACGTGGCGACCGTGGCAGGCGCGCTTGCCGGTGGCTATGCCGGTAATCAGGTGCAGAAAAACATGCAGCACAACGATACCTACACCACCTCCAGCAAGCGTTGCCGTAATGTGAGCAAGACTGAGGAAAAGGCTGCAGGCTACGATGTGCGCTACCGCTTCGATGGTAAGGAGTCGGTCGTTCGCACCGATTACATCCCGATCAACAGGATTCCGGTCAAAGACGGTAAGCTGGTGTTGGCAAACAGCGAACAAGGCACAGGCAATGTGCAGAAATCAGTTGTAGGCAAGCAGCAGTAAGTAAGCCACAGCCACGAAAACAAAAGCCGGTGGAGCGATCCACCGGCTTTTGTTGTTTTTATGAGCTGCGTTGATCAGACGTTGTAGCCCAGGTTCGGTGCCAGATCGCGCTCCGCCTGCTCGATGCTGACGCCACGGCGCTGGGCATAAGCCTCGACCTGATCCTTGTCGACTTTACCCACCGCAAAATAACGGCTGTCCGGGTGTGAGAAATAGAAGCCACTGACTGCCGCAGTCGGCAACATCGCGTAGCCTTCGGTCAGCTGCATGCCAATCGATTCGGCACCCAGAATGCGGAACAGCCCATTTTTTGCGGTGTGATCCGGGCAGGCCGGGTAGCCGGGCGCAGGGCGGATGCCGACGTATTTCTCGTCGATCAGCTCGTCGTTGCTCAATTGCTCGTTGCCGACGTAGCCCCACAGCTCGGTGCGGATCTTCGCGTGCATCAGCTCGGCAAAGGCTTCGGCAAAACGGTCGGCCAGGGCTTTGACCATGATCGCGCTGTAGTCGTCGTTGGCTGCCTCGAAGCGTTTCACATGTGGCTCGATGCCGAGGCCACCGGTCACGGCGAAAGCGCCGATGTAGTCCTGCTGGCCGCTGTCTTTCGACAAGACGAAATCGGACAGGCAGTAATTCGGTTTGCCTTCGGCTTTCTGGTTCTGCTGGCGCAGGCCGTGCCAGGTCATCAACACCTCGCCGCTGGCCGGATCGCGGATTTCGATGTCCTCACCGTTGACCTGATTGGCTGGGAACAGGCCGATCACGCCACTGGCGGTCAGCCATTTTTCCTCGATGATCTGTTTCAGCATGGCCTGCGCTTCGGCAAACAGCTTGCGCGCTTCTTCGCCGACGGTTTTGTCGTCGAGAATGCGTGGGTATTTGCCGAACAGCTCCCAGGCGTTGAAGAACGGGCTCCAGTCGATGTATGCAGCAATTTCGGCCAGATCGTAGTTCTCGAATTTGATCACGCCGAGTTGTTTTGGCTGCGGCGGCTGATAGCCGGCGTCGATCTTGAAGCTGTTGGCGCGGGCCTGCGTCAGCGGCAGCAACGGTGCTTTTTCGCGGTTGGCGTGAATGGTGCGGATGTTTTCGTATTCCGCCGCCACCTTGGTGACGAAATCGGTTTTCAGTTCGTCCGACAGCAGGCTGGAGCAGACACCCACCGCACGCGAGGCATCCGGCACGTATACCACCGGGCCCTCATAATTCGGGTCGATCTTGACCGCGGTGTGCACCTTGGAGGTAGTGGCGCCGCCGATCATCAGCGGAATGTCGAAGCCCTGGCGCTGCATTTCCTTGGCGACATGGCTCATTTCTTCCAGCGACGGCGTGATCAGACCGGACAGGCCGATGATGTCGGCGCCGACTTCACGCGCTTTGTCGAGAATGGTCTGGCACGGCACCATCACGCCCAAGTCGAATACCTGGTAGTTGTTACAACGCAGCACCACGCCGACGATGTTCTTGCCGATGTCGTGCACGTCGCCTTTCACCGTGGCCATGATGATCTTGCCCTTGGCCGGTGCGTCCTGCAGCCCGAGGCGGATCTTTTCTTCCTCGATGAACGGCTCCAGATAAGCCACAGCAGCTTTCATCACGCGTGCCGATTTGACCACTTGCGGCAGGAACATCTTGCCGGCGCCGAACAGGTCGCCGACGTGATTCATGCCATTCATCAGCGGGCCTTCGATCACGTGGATCGGGCGCTCAGCCTGCTGGCGTGCTTCTTCGGTGTCTTCGACGATATAGGTCGTGATGCCTTTCACCAGCGCGTGGGTGATGCGCTCCTGCAGCGTGCCCTGGCGCCAGCTCAGGTCTTCGGTCTGGGCCTGGGTGGCGTCGCCCTTGAACTTTTCCGCCAGTGCAATCAGATGTTCGGTAGCATCGCCGCCGTCTTTTGGCGTGCGGTTCAGCACCACATCTTCGATGCGTTCGCGCAGATCGGCTGGCACTTCTTCGTACACTTCCAGCGCGCCGGCGTTGACGATACCCATGGTCATGCCCTGCTTGATGGCGTGATACAGGAATACCGCGTGGATCGCTTCGCGCACCTTGTTGTTGCCGCGGAACGAGAACGACACGTTGGACACGCCGCCGGAAATTTTCGCGTGCGGCAGGTTCTGCTTGATCCAGCCGGTGGCGTTGATGAAGTCGAGGCCGTACAAGGCGTGTTCTTCGATACCGGTGGCGACGGCAAAAATGTTCGGGTCGAAGATGATGTCTTCAGGCGGGAAGCCGACTTCGTTGACCAGAATGTCGTAGCTGCGTTTACAGATTTCGGTCTTGCGCGCGAAGGTGTCGGCCTGACCGGTTTCGTCGAACGCCATCACGATCACCGCCGCGCCGTAGCGGCGCACCAGCTTGGCATGTTTGACAAACTCGTCGTAACCCTCTTTCAGCGAAATCGAGTTGACGATGCCTTTGCCCTGCACACATTTCAGGCCGGCTTCGATCACGCTCCATTTCGAGCTGTCGATCATGATCGGCACGCGCGAAATATCCGGCTCGGCGGCGATCAGGTTGAGGAAGGTGGTCATCGCCTTGTGGGCGTCGAGCATGCCTTCGTCCATGTTGATGTCGATCACCTGCGCGCCGTTTTCCACCTGCTGCCGCGCCACGTCCAGCGCGGTCGGGTAGTCGCCGTTGAGAATCAGCTTGGCAAAGGCTTTCGAGCCGGTAACGTTGGTGCGCTCGCCGACGTTGACGAACAAATCGCCGTCACCGATGTTGAACGGCTCCAGCCCCGACAGGCGGCATTTCGGTTCGATCTGCGGCAGCGGGCGCGGCGCGACGGTCGATACTGCCTGCGCTATTGCGGCAATGTGATCCGGCGTGGTGCCGCAGCAGCCGCCGACGATGTTGACCAAGCCGGATTCGGCCCATTCCTTTACCTGCACTGCCATGTCGGCCGGGGTCAGATCGTAGCCGCCGAACGCATTCGGCAGACCGGCGTTGGCGTGCACCGAGACATAGGTTTCCGACACGCGTGCCATTTCTTCCACGTAGGGGCGCAGCAGATCCGGGCCAAGCGCGCAGTTGAGGCCGAAGCTCAGCGGGCGGGCATGGCGCAGCGAGTTGTAGAACGCTTCGGTGGTCTGGCCGGTGAGGGTACGGCCGGACTGATCGGTGATGGTGCCGGAGATCATCACCGGCAGGCGCAGCTGGTGATCGTCGAAGAACTTGTCGATGGCGAACAACGCGGCCTTGGCATTGAGCGTATCGAAAATGGTTTCCACCAGCAGCAGATCGGCACCACCGTCGACCAGGCCCTGGATCGCCTCAGTGTAGGCGAGCACCAACTCGTCGAAGCTGACGTTACGGTAGCCGGGGTCGTTCACATCCGGGCTGATCGAACAGGTGCGGTTGGTCGGGCCAAGCACGCCGGCGCAATAGCGCGGTTTATGCGGTGTTTTTGCGCTTTGCGCAACACACAAATCCTTTACCAGCCTGGCTGCGGCGACGTTCAGCTCGTATACCAGCGACTGCATGTCATAATCCGCCATCGCAATGCTGGTGGCGTTGAAACTGTTGGTTTCGATGATGTCGGCGCCGGCATCGAGGTAGGCTTGATGGATGCCACCGATCACGTCCGGACGCGTCAACACCAGCAGGTCGTTATTGCCTTTCAGATCGGACGGCCAATCCTTGAAGCGCTCGCCGCGATAATCTTCCTCAGTGAGATTGTGGCGCTGGATCATCGTGCCCATGCCGCCATCCAGAATCAGGATGCGTTGCTGAAGCAGCTGTTGCAGTTCGATGGTGCGGTCGATGGCCATGGTTACGTCCGTTGCGGCAAATATAAGAAAAATCTGGCAATTTTAGCATGGCAAGCCAGTTGTGAATGATTGGCAATCCACTGTCGTGTCGCCTTAAATGAATTTGGAGCCAGCGGTCGCCGATGGGCGATGAATGGTGTTGTGATGACAAGTGAATTCGCCCAAGCTGGCGCAACGCATTCCAGCCTGTCGTGGCAGGCATTCAAATAGCGATCCGGAAAGGACGGCAGGACATGGTTGATACTCTCTATCTGGCGGCAGGAGCCGCATTGGCCGGGCTTGGCGCGGGCGGTTATCTGGCCTTGCGCAAACGCAAGCAGCTGGCGTTGCGCAAACGCAGTGGGCTGGTCGATCCGGTGGCGGAAGCGGAAGTCTTCATGGCCTACGATCAGGTTGGCAAGGCGCGCGAGTTGCTGGAAGCGGCGATCATCGAGCAGCCGACCAACGTCAACGCCAAGCTGCTGCTGATCAAGATTTACGGCAAGGAAAACGACAAGGCTGCGTATGAACGCATTGCGCGTGAGCTGCAGCCGTTTCTGATGCAGAACGAGTTGATGTTGTGGGAAAAGATCGCCCGTCTGGGGCGCAAGATGGACCCGAACAACGGTTTGTACCAACCGACCATGACCCAGCTGCAACAGCAGGCATGATCGTCTATCTGCACGGATTCATCAGCAGCCCGCAATCGCACAAGGCAACGCTGCTGCACGATTATCTGGATCGGCTCGGGCGCGGCGGCGAATGGCTGTGCCCGGCAATCCCGCCATATCCGGCCGAAGCTGCGGCACTGCTCAACGATTTTCTCGCACCATTTGCCGGCGACCGGCTGTGCCTGGTCGGCAGCTCGCTCGGCGGCTATTACGCGCTGTGGCTTGCCGAGCGCTTCGGCTGCCGTGCGGTGCTGGTCAATCCGGCCATCCGCCCCTATGAGCTGCTGCAGCAATATCGTGGCGAGCAGCTCAATCCGCATACCGGCCAGCGTTTCACGCTCGGGCCGCAGCACATGCAGCAGTTGCGCGATCTCGACGTGCCGGCGATCAGCCGCCCGCAGCGTTACTGGCTGTTGACCCAGACCGGCGACGAGGTGCTCGATGCGCAACAAGCTATTGCCAAACTGGCCGGGGCACGCCAGACGGTGATCGAAGGCGGCGATCACGCTTTCATCGGCTTCGAGAATTATCTCGCCGCAATCGTTGCCTTTGCCGACGGTGCTGCAGCCGATTCGATAGGCGTGGCTGCAAGCCAATAACAACGCGCTCTGCAGCCCGGCCTGCAGGCCAATGGCAGAGCGCTTTCCAGCACAGCGGCCTCAGCGTTGGTGCGGCGCACTGCCGATGCGCGGCGCCAGCCAGATACACAGCAGGGTAAAACCGCACGCCGCGTAACCGACCAGATCGTAGCCGGCCAGTTGTCCTGCGGCATTCTTGTGAATCAGCAGTCCGGCACAGAACGATGCCGCACCCGAAGCCAGTTGCTGTGTGGCGCTGTTGAAACTCATGAAGCTGCCGCGATGTTGCGGCTCGACCGCGCCGGTGACGATCGCCATTGCCGGAATCAGCCGGCCGGATACGAACACCATGAATACCGTCGTCGCCAGCAAGGTGAGCGGCAACGGGGCAGGGCGCCAGTGGGTCAGCGTCAGGATTGCCGGCAGCGATATCAGCGCTACGGCGACGAACATTTGCGGTTTACCGACCCGGTCCGCCAGCCAGCCGATCAGGCGCGAACTGAACAGCGTGGCCAGCCCGCCGCACAGGTAGATGTATTTCAGATCGGCTTCGCCGAGCCCGGCGTTGGCAACCATGTACGGGCTGATGAACGGAATCACCGAAAAACCGGCAAACATCAGGCTGGCCATCAGCGCAAACGCGCGCAAATGTACCGGCTGCGAATACATGAAGCGCACCTGCTGCCACGGATTCTGCGACCGGCGATGCACCAGATGGCCATGCAGCGGTGGCAGGATGCGCTGCGCCAGCAACCATAGCGGCAGTGCCAGCAGGCCGAGAAACACGAACGGCCCCTGCCAGCCGAACCATTCCGCCAGCAGCAATCCGGACGGTACGCCGGCCACCGCCGACAGCGAAAATGCCGCCATCACCGTGCCCATGGCGGTGCCGCGCCGTTCCTGCGGCACTACATCGCCGACGATAGCCATCAGCGTGGCGCCCATCACTCCGCCAAAGCCACCGGCGACGGCGCGCGCCAGCAGCAGCCATTGATAACTCGGTGCCAGTGCGCACAACAGCGTCGATACCCCGAAGCCAGCGTATACCGTCAGCAATGTGTGTTTGCGGTCGAAGCGATCGACCACGAAGGCGGCAATAAAGCCGACGCCGGCTGCAGCGAATGTGTAGGTGGATACCAGCAGCCCGAACTGGCGCGGCGTGACGTGAAACAGGCGCATGAACTGCGGACCGAGCGGCATCATCACCATGAAATCCATGATATGGGTGAAATTCATCACCGTCAGGGTCAGCAGCAGAATCCATTCATGGCGGCGGGTCAGGCTGGCGGTCGTGGGCATCTTGTTCTGGGTTAAGGTGGATCGGAACCGGACATATTACCTTTGCCATTCCATCCCGTTGAGCAAATACCATGTCTGTGCCCGAATTTTTTGCCGCAGCGCCAACGCTGCGGGTGCGCGATCCACTGGCCGACTTCCTCGGCGCCGCCGCCGGCGGCGAGCTGGAGTATTGCTATCTGGATGCGGTCAAGCTGGCTGGCCATTCCTGCCCCACCGTTGCCGGCAGCTATCTGGCGACCATCCGCGCGCTGCAGTTTTTGTATCCCGATTCGTTGCCGGTGCGCGGCCGCATCGGTGTCAAGTTCCGTGCCAGTCAGGAAGACGGCGTGACCGGTGTGATGGCGGCAGTTGCCGGCCTGTTGACCGGTGCCGCCGGCGGTGGCGGCTTCAAGGGCATCGGCGGGCAGTTCATGCGTCATGATTTGCTGCAGTTCGACGTGCCGGTGCCGCTGGAGATGCGCTTCGTGCGGCTCGACAGCGGTGCCGGTGTCGATGTGGCGCTGAACCTGCAGCGCGTGCCGGCCGATCCGGCAGTGCGCAGCTTGCTCGGGCAGGCGCTGGACGATGCGGCCACGCCCGAACAACGGCAGCAGTTCGCAGCGGCGTGGCAATTGCGCGTCAAAGGTATTCTGGTGGACCGGGTAGACGATCCGGAGCTGATCCGCCTGCAGCCTTGCCACAGCGTGCAGTCAGCCGGCCGTTGTGCGCTGCTGGTCGAATAGGGCCAGTGTGACGGTGCGCGCTGCGGCGTGATCCACCAGGGGCTGCGGGTAATCGCGGCCGATTTCGATGCCGCATTGCTGTTGCAGCAATGCCGGCATCAGCCACGGCGCATGGATGTATTGGTCCGGCACCGCTGCCAGTTCCGCTACATAGCGACGGATAAAGCGCCCGTGCGGATCGAATTTCTGCGACTGGGTGACCGGGTTGAAAATGCGGAAATACGGCTGTGCATCGCAACCGGTAGAGGCCGCCCACTGCCAGCCACCGTTGTTGGCGGCGAGATCGAAATCGATCAGCCGCTCGGCGAAATAGCGCTCGCCCCAGCGCCAGTCGATGTGCAGATCCTTGACCAGAAACGATGCGGCAACCATGCGCAGCCGATTGTGCATGTAGCCGGAGTGATTGAGCTGGCGCATTGCCGCATCGACCAGCGGGTAGCCGGTGCGCCCGGCACACCACGCGGCAAATTTGTGCACATCGTTGGGAAATTCCAGCCGCCGATATTCCTGCTTGAATGCATGTCCGACCACGTGCGGAAAATGCCACAGAATCTGCTGGTAGAAATCGCGCCAGATCAATTCGCTTAGCCAGCAGGCGTGCCCCGGCCCGGCTGCCGGTTCGCTGCCATCCCACGCCGCGCGTGCCAGCTGGCGAATCGATACGGTGCCGAAACGCAGATGCACCGACAGATAGGACACGCCTTTCACCGCCGGAAAATCGCGTGCCTGCCGGTATTGATCGATACGGCTGAGGAAATCGTCGAACAGGGCTTTGCCGCCGCTCATGCCCGGCATTATTTTCAAGCCAGCGAGCGTGCCGCCGGCAAATCCCAACTCTGTCAGCGCCGGCAGTGGCGGCGCGCGGAATTGCGCCAGCGCACCGCCGTAGCGATCGACCGGGTAGGGTTTCACGTGAAACGCTGTCAGCTGTTTCAGGCAGGCATTCTTGTAGGGTGTGAATACCGAGAACGGCTTGCCGGCCTGAGTGAGGATTTCATCCTGCTCGAAAATCACCTGATCCTTGTACTGCAACCAGCTGACGCCGTTGTCCGCCAGCGCCTGCTCAACTGCCCGGTCGCGCTGGATCGCTGCCGGCTCGTAGTCGCGGTTGCTGAACACGGCATCGACACCCAGCTCCTTGGCCAGTAGCGGAATGGCGTTGCGGGCAACGGCGTGGCGCACGATCAGATCGCTGCCGCGCTGGCGCAGCGCCGCCTGCAATTCGTTCAGGCTGGCGTGGATAAACTCGACGCGACGGTCGGCCGGGTGCGGCAACGGGTCGAGGATTTCCCGGTCGAAAACGAAGGCGCAAAATACCTCGTTACTGTATTTCAGCGCATGAAACAACGCGGCGTGATCGAAGTCGCGCAGATCGCGACGGAACCATACCAGGCTGCGGCGGAACGATTTTGGCTGCATTGGTAAATTTCACGAATGGTCGGTCTGGCTCGCGTTTGGGCGCCAAACCGGGTTGTGCAATAATGACCTGATGCAAAGTGTAAACCTGACCAATCATTTTCTGATCGCCATGCCCAATATGGCCGACCCGTATTTTGCCAAATCGCTGACCTACATCTGCGATCACAACGAAAACGGCGCGCTGGGCATCGTCGTCAACCGGCCGATCGAGCTGACGCTGAGCGGCCTGTTCGAACAGATCGGATTGGAATTGCACGACGAGGAAAAGGCCGAACAGCCGGTGTTCTTTGGTGGGCCGGTGCAGATGGATCGCGGCTTCGTTTTGCATCAACCGTTGGGCAACTGGCAATCGACGCTGGCAATGAACGAGGTGTTCGGTCTGACCACTTCCAAGGACATTCTGGTTGCCGTCGGCGAAGGACGCGGCCCGGAAAAAATGCTGATAACGCTGGGTTACGCCGGCTGGGAGGCCGGCCAGCTGGAAAGCGAAATCGCCCAGAATGCCTGGCTGACGGTGGAAGCTTCTGCCGAGATCATTTTCGCCATGGCGCCGGAACTGCGCTACGACGCCGCGATTCACATGCTCGGCATCGATCTGGGCAACCTGTCCGGCGAAGCCGGGCATGCCTGATCCGCTGCTGTTGCCAGCCAGCGGGCTGGTGCTGGCGTTCGATTACGGCGAAAAACGCATCGGTGTTGCCAGTGGCGATCTGCTGCTGAAACTCGCCACTCCATTACAAACCATCACTGCCGAAGCAAATGACGTAAAATTCGCGGCAATCGAAAAATTGCTGCACGAATGGTCGCCGGTGCTGTTGCTGGTTGGCTTGCCGACGCATATGGACGGCAACGCCCACGCCATGACACGGCTGGCGCGCAAATTTGCCAACCGGCTGCATGGCCGCTTCGGTTTGCCGGTGCGTCTGATCGACGAACGCCTGAGCTCGGCGCTGGCCGACAGCATGCTGGCGGAAACCGGTTTGCGCTCCAGGAAACGCAAGCCGGCGCTGGATCAAGTCGCGGCACAGCAGATTCTGCAACAATTCTTCGACTATCCGGCGCAGAGCATCGCGCATGATGCGCCGGTATCGGATTCTGATTAACCCCTAGCTGGATGACACGATGGCGCATCATCACCCGCAACTCAATCAGCACGGCGAGCTGCAGCATCTGCTGACAATCGAAGGCTTGCCGGCGCCGATCCTGACGCAGATTCTCGACAAGGCCGAGAGTTTTGTCTCGATGTCGGATCACGACGTGAAGAAATTGCCGATCCTGACCGGCAAATCGGTTTTCAACCTGTTCTTCGAAAACTCGACCCGTACCCGTACCACGTTTGAAATCGCTGCCAAGCGCCTGTCGGCGGATGTGGTGAATTTGAACATCAATGCGTCATCGACCAGCAAGGGTGAGACCCTGCTGGACACCATCCACAATCTGGAAGCGATGCACGCCGACATGTTCGTGGTGCGCCATGCGGAAAGCGGTGCGCCATTCCTGATCGCCAGGCATGTGGCACCGGATGTGCATGTGATCAACGCTGGCGATGGCCGTCATGCGCATCCGACGCAGGCGCTGCTGGATATGTACACCATTCGCCACTACAAGCAGGATTTCAGCAATCTGCGCGTGGCGATTGTCGGCGACATCCTGCATTCGCGTGTGGCGCGTTCGCAGATTCATGCGCTGACCACACTCGGCGTGCCGGAAGTACGTGTGATCGGCCCGAAGACTTTGATGCCGACCAGCGTCGAAAAGCTCGGCGTGCATGTTTACCACGACATGAATCAGGGCCTGAAGGACGTCGATGTGGTGATCATGCTGCGCTTGCAGAATGAGCGCATGAACGGCGCCTTGTTGCCGTCGGCGCAGGAATTCTTCAAGTATTACGGCCTGACGCTGGACAAGCTGGCACACGCCAAGCCCGACGCAATCGTGATGCACCCCGGCCCGATGAACCGCGGGGTGGAAATCGATTCGGCGGTGGCGGATGGTGCGCAGTCGGTGATTCTGCCGCAGGTGACGTTCGGGATTGCGGTGCGCATGGCTGTGATGGCCATTCTCGCCGGCAATCGCTAAGGCTGGGAGTAGGGCATACATGAATATCGAAATCAAAAACGGCCGCCTGATCGACCCGGCCACCGGTCTGGATCGGGTGGCCGATCTGTTTATCGCCAATGGCCGGATTATCGCGATCGGCGCCGCGCCGGAAGATTTTTACGTCGAACAGGCAATCGACGCTACCGGCCTGATCGTTGCACCGGGGTTGGTCGACCTGTCGGCGCGCCTGCGCGAGCCGGGCTTCGAATACAAGGCAACGCTGGAATCGGAAATGCAGGCAGCGGTCGCCGGCGGTGTGACCAGCCTGGCGTGCCCGCCGGATACCGATCCGCCGCTGGATGAGCCGGGGCTGGTGGAAATGCTCAAGCATCGGGCACGGCAGCTGAATCAGGCCAATGTGTATCCGATCGGTGCGCTGACGCAGCAACTGCAGGGCAAACGCCTGACCGAAATGGCGGAATTGCACGATGCCGGCTGTGTGGCGTTCTCGCAAGTCGATATTCCATTCGAAAACAATCTGGCGCTGCTGCGTTCGTTGCAATACGCGGCTACGTTCGGTTTCCCGGTGTGGCTGCGGCCGCGCGATCATGGGCTGGTAGCCGGCGGCGTGGCACACGACGGCGAGGTTGCCACCCGCATGGGGCTGTCGGGGATTCCGGTGATTGCCGAAACCGTGGCGCTGGCGACGATGCTGCTGCTGGTCAAGGCGACCGGGGCGCGGGTACATTTCTGCCGCATCTCCAGTGCTTCCGGGCTGGAAATGGTACGCGATGCCAAACGCCAGGGGCTGCCGGTGTCGTGCGATGTGTCGATCAACCACATCCATCTGACCGATCTGGACATCGGTTATTTCGACGCGCATTACCATCTGGTTCCGCCGTTGCGCAGCCACCGCGATCGCGACGCGATCCGTGCGGCGTTGCTGGATGGCACGATCGACGCAATCTGCTCCGATCACACACCGGTGGACGACGACGGCAAGCTGTTGCCGTTTGCCGAATCCGAGCCGGGTGCAACCGGGCTGGAATTGCTGCTGCCACTGACGCTGAAATGGGCGGAAGAGGCTGGCCTGCCGTTGCCGCAGGCTTTGCAGAAAATCACCAGCGACGCCGCGCGGGTATTGAATGTTGTCGCCGGCAAGCTGGAAATCGGCGCTCCGGCCGATCTGTGTCTGTTCGATCCGGCTGCCGAGTGGCGTGTCGAGCCGAAACAGCTCAAAAGCCAAGGCAAGAATACCCCGTTTGCCGGAATGCAAATGCGTGGTAAAGTGCGCCACACGCTGGTTAACGGGCAGTCGGTTTATCAGATTGGCTGACCGGATACCGAACAAATTTAATACGTTGTTTGAGGAAAAACTGTCATGTCCGATCTGAAAGCCCAATTCGCGCAAGCCCAAGTTGATGTCAAAACGCTGACCGAGCGTCCTGACAACCAGACCATGCTGAAACTGTACTCGCTGTTCAAGCAGGCGAGCGAAGGTGACGTTACCGGTTCGCGCCCGGGCATGCTGGATCTGGTCAACCGCGCCAAATACGACGCTTGGGCCGAGCTGAAAGGCAAAACCAACGATGCCGCGATGCAGGGCTATATCGATCTGGTAAACAAATTGCTGGGTCGTTGATAACTCGGGTTATCGGCAAAAAAGGGCAGCTGCGGCTGCCCTTTTGCTTGTCTGCCCGGCTGCTTCAATCGGCCAGCAGGCTGGTCGCTTCGGCGATTTCCGTCTGGTCGATGCCGTTGGCCTGCGCCCGTCGCAACGCGAGGTCGGCACGCAGGATCAGGCTCGGTGCCGGCTCGTCGGCGATCAGTTGCGCAATGCCGGCAGAGAAGGTCACATCCAGCCGCTTTGCCTTGTACACCACCGGATTCTTGTGAAATACCTGGCGCAGCCGGTCGATCATGTAGCGGCAGCCGCTGATTTCGGTATCCGGTAGCACCAGCAGGAATTCTTCGCCGCTGTAGCGCACCAGATAGTCGTTCTGGCGCAGCACGGCCTTGGTGATGTTGGCGACATGGATCAGTATCCGGTCGGCCGCGCCGTCGCCATACTGTTTGCCGATCTGGCCGATATTGTCCAGATCGAGTAGTGCGATGGTCAGGCGCCCACCGTAACTGCATGCGCGGTTGACTTCCTTCGCCAGCAGATTGTCCATGCTCTGGCGGTTTTGCGCGCCGGTCAGCTGGTCGTGCTCCTGCAGCCGCCGCGTGACAGCCATTTCCTCGCGCATTTCCTTGAGCGTATCGGCCAGCCGGTTGAGCTGTTCGCGCGATTCGGCGACGCTGCCATACATGGTGGAAGCGGTATTGACAATGTTGTTGAGCAGCAGCGAAATGTCGTCCTTGTCGCCGCTATGCGTCAGGCTGTCGAGCGACTGGCGGATTTCCGCGTTGTGATCCTGGATCAGATCGGCCAGACTGGCGGTGGCCGATGCTGCCTGGCCGACGGTATCGCGGGCATCGCTGACCATTTGTTTCAGTTGTTCGGGCGTCTCTTCCGCCGTAGCCGTGTGGCTGATTCCGGCGATATCGTTGTAGAAACGCGAGTAATTTTCCGGCGTTGGCGCAAGGCCGAGTTCCGCCAGGCGCAACAGCGCGGTGCGCGCAGTTTCTGCGGGGGATGCTGATCTGGAAACCATGGTTTGTTCGCGGCAGTAATCGTGTTGTCACAGGCGATTTTTCACGCGGAAACATTCGCCCCGGCTACACATGATAATTATTGAAGCCGCCACAGAAGCCGGCTGTATGGCAATTGGGCGGCTCTATTGCTATTGTAGTTGTGCCCCGGCGATTTTGCCGCATAATTGCCGGCTCGCTGGTATTCGATTGCGCGATTTTCCCTGCGCTGGCTGCCGGCCGGCGCCTATTTCATCTGGTCAGACATGCATATTCATATTCTCGGTATCTGCGGTACGTTCATGGGCGGCATTGCCGTCATTGCCAAACAGGCTGGCTTTCGGGTGACCGGTTGCGATGCCAATGTCTATCCGCCGATGAGCACGCAGCTGGAGGCGCAGGGGATCGAGCTGATCCAGGGATTTGGTGCCGAGCAGATTGAGCTGCAGCCGGACGTGTTCGTGATCGGCAACGTGGTGACACGCGGCAATCCGCTGATGGAAGAAATCCTCAATCGCGGTCTGCCGTACACCTCCGGCCCGCAATGGCTGGCTGAACAGGTGCTGCGCGACAAATGGGTGCTGGCCGTGGCCGGCACGCACGGCAAGACCACGACC
>ERZ724505.981-NODE-981-length-16527-cov-6.946515_pt1 | contig 16527 bp, 15 predicted proteins | sample MGYA00376038_ERZ724505 | MGnify/ENA primary metagenome ERZ724505 (study PRJEB28724, sample SAMN07190884) | wastewater metagenome | isolation source: effluent of sewage treatment plant in Hong Hong | place: Hong Kong | collected 2016-03-17 ... | reverse complement strand
GAATGGGAAGGCTGGCGCTTTGAAGTGGTCGACATGGATGGCAAGCGCATCGACAAGATCCTGGCCTCAGAGCTCCCCACCCGGCATTGAGTTGGGTTCGTTGCCTGTGGCGGCCTGCCAGTAACGCGGTTTTCTGAGCCGCCAACACAGGTCTGTCACAGTGCGCTGCGCCCCCTTTGGCAGATCAAGGCTTCGCCACATCACTGCCCCGCAATCCGGTGTACTCAACACCGGCAGATCAGAGGCCTGATAGCGGGCCAACACATCAGGAGCGGGGTGCCCGTACCGGTTGCGACGCCCCACCTGAACCACCGACAGGCGCGGCTGCACCGCATCTAGAAACACCGCAGTCGAAGAGGTTCGACTGCCATGGTGCGGCACCAACAGCAAATCAGCACGCAAGGCCTCGGCCTCTCTCTGAACCAACGCAGCCTCTTGCTTAGCCTCGATGTCACCCGCCAGCAAAGCCACTCGCCCCGAACGGGAGCGCACTTGCAACACGCAAGACAAAGCGTTGTCGGACATGCGCTCGCGCTGCGCCAGATCGCCCGCGGTGGGGTGAAGCACGGTGAACTGGACACCATCCCATGTCCACGACTGGCCAGCCACACAGGTGTACTGAGCAATGCGCAGCCCCTGAGAGTCTTGCGCCTCTCGCAAAGCATGCCCGTCTTCCAAGGACGACCTCACGCGCCCCACGTTCACCACCTGCAAAACCGAAGCCGCGCCCCCCACATGGTCCGCATCCCCATGGCTTAGCAACAGCTCATCCAAGCGCGATACGCCCAGCCCGCGCAACAAGGGCACCAGCACACGTCGGCCCGCATCAGACGTGCCCACCACGGGGCCGGCGTCGAACAACAGAGCGTGGTCGCGCGTTTGCACCAGCGCAGCGGAGCCCTGCCCCACATCTGCAGCCAGCACGGTGAATTCCCCCGAATCAGGCACAGGCCAGACGCGCCACGATTGAGGCAACCAAACCAAGGGCAACAGCAGGGGCACACTCAATAGGCGCCAGGCCGTTCGCATAGGCCAAACCCACACCGCACCGGCCAGCACAGCGCCCGCAGCGGCCCACAGAGGCAGCATGGGCACCTCCAGCATTGCCATGGCCGATTGCGCCAACCAAGTCAGCGCGCTCACGCTCCCCTGCACCACCCCAGCCCCCAAAGACCAAAGCGGTGCCCACGCCATGCCCAGCAAGGCCAAGGGCGTGATCAATGCCGTGAACACTGGAATGGCAACCAGGTTCGCGGGAAGGCTCACCACAGAGGTGGCCTGGAAAAAAACCAGGCTCAGCGGCGCCAGTCCCAGCGACACCCGCCACTGCGTGGCCCACAACTCGCCAAGCCCGTGCCGAACCCGATGACTCACACTCGCCCCAGCTGAAGCTTTCGGGTCAAGCGACTGTGGCACCGACGAAGGCATCGACATCAAAATGCCCACCGCCACAAACGACAACCAGAATCCCGCCTGCAGAAAAGCCCATGGGTCCCACAGGGTCACAGCCACGGCAGCCAATAACCACACCATGGGCCAAGGCCACCGCCGCCCCGACACCCTCAATGCGGTAAACACCACCAACATGACCACCGTGCGCTGGGCCGGCACACCCCAGCCGGCCAAGACGGCATACAGCCAGGCCGCCACAGCCCCTCCGATGCGCGCCGCATCTGGCGAGGGAACACGCCATGCCAACTTGCCAGTTCTCAGCCAAAGCGGCTGAATCAACCACGCCGCCAACCAGCCGAACATGGCCACGTGACCGCCGCTGATACTGACCAGGTGCGCGACTCCCGTCTGCCTGAACACCTCCCAATCAGCCTGATCAATTGCGCCTTGATCACCCACAGCCAGCCCCGCCAGCACGCCCGCAAGGCGGGCATCGGGCACCTGGGCATGGATGCGGTCGCGCACCCAACTGCGAAACCGATCAACCCGTCCCTGCCAGAACCAGACGGGCGAGTTCGACATCCAACGCGCATGGGCTGCACGCACAGTCGCAACGGCACGCACGCCCCGCTCCCACTGCATCAACTCGGCATCAAAACCACCCGGGTTGGACTGACCATCTGGCACATGCATGCGGGACTTCACTTCCCACCGTTGCCCAGGGTTCAGGCCATGGTCTGACTCATTTTTGCCCTCTGGCCCCTGCCAACGCACCAGCACACGGCCTGGCCATGGGTTGAGGGGCATTCGGCCGGGCTCACCCCACTGCTGACCTGGCAATCGGTAGGCCAGCACCCGAGCATCAAACGAGGCACTGCTTCCTTCTGTACGGCCCTTCTGTGGCGACAACAAGCGCCGCTGCACCAGGCTGTCCACTTGAATTCGCAGCTCAAGCTCCTGGCCCGCCCATTGGGCAGGCAGTTGCTCGTGCCACAACTCTGCCGCTCGCCAGTTGGCCATTCCCCAGCCCAGCCCGGTCAAGGCGAACACGCCCCACTTAGCCCACCGACATGCCCGGTAACGCCAAGCCAAAGCCAATACAACCAGGCACACACCGACCACGACCACCGACACGGCCCAGCCGCTAACTTGGGCCTGATTCACCTGCCACCCGACCCCGGCCAACCACGACAACATGGCCACGAGCCACCACACCATGAACAACCCTGTACTGCTGATACTGATCGGCTCAGTGTAGGATCGGCGCATTCCTTTGCGACCCCCACTAAGTGGGTTGCCCCTCCTGCGAGGGACACCGTCGCCCACCGTCGAACTCACTCAGGCGCGCCATCCAAATCATGTCCATCAACGCCCGTCTTCAAGCCCTTGGCATCACCCTGCCTCCAGTCGCCATTCCTGCCGCTTCGTATGTGCCTTACGCGCAAACCGGCAAGACCATATTTCTGTCTGGCCACATCGCCAAGAAGGATGGGAAAGTCTGGGTCGGCAAGCTCGGTCAGGACATGAGCACCGAAGAAGGCAAACAGGCTGCCCGCGCGGTCGCCATCGATCTGCTGGGCACACTGGCCGTGGCGGCCAATGGGCTCGACAACGTCGTGCGCATCGTCAAGGTCATGAGCCTGGTCAACAGCACCCAGGAATTCACCGAACACCACCTGGTCACCAACGGCTGCTCCGAGCTGCTGGGTGAGGTTTTTGGTGAAAAGGGCGTGCACGCCCGCAGCGCATTTGGTGTGGCCCAGATCCCCTTGGGCGCCTGCGTTGAAATCGAACTGATCGCCGAAGTGGCCTGAACACCATGCGAAAGCTGCCCCCGCGTCTGATGCTGTTGGCCCTGGGCTTGGTATGCGCCACCTCGGTGGCTATGGCTCTGGTAGCTCAACACCGCTTCGGGATGGAACCCTGCCCTTGGTGCATTCTTCAGCGCATCTTGTTCATCGCATTGGCAGCAGTCAGTCTGCTGGCCGCAGCCCTACCACAGGCCTGGGGCCGACGCCTGCTGTCCGCCCTAGCCATTCCATTGGCAGGGGGCGGTGTGGCGGCAGCACTGTGGCAGCACTTCGTCGCGGCCAAATCCAGTTCATGCGCTTTGACCTTTGCTGACAAGGTCATCGGGTTCCTGGGTGTTGACACCCGCTGGCCCGAATGGTTTGAAGTTCGCGCCAACTGCGCTGATGCCGCAGCGTCCATTCTGGGCGTGCCGTTCGAGTTCTGGGCACTGACCCTGTTCGTGGTGGCTGCCGGCGTACTGCTGTTCAGCGCCCTGAGCCCCAACCGCCGTGCTTGACCCAGACACGTCCGCGCCGACCGCTCTGGTCGACTTCCCTCCGCCACCAGAATCCCCCGAGGGCCCACGTCAACGCTGGCGTTTTGACTCGCCCATCGAGTGGCTGATTGCCTGGCACCCTCACGAGGTTCCTGGCCTGCTAGATGCCGTCCACAGCCGAGCCAAAGACGGCAAATGGTGCGTCGGTTGGGTGGCTTACGAAGCCGCGCCTGGCATCAACCCCGCACTGGAAACCCATGGGCTGCCCGCAGGGCAGCCTTACGCTGTATGGGCAGTGTTTGACCAGGCTCATTCTTGGCCTGACAGCTCCGAGGCCCCAACAACACCTTTAATGGCTTGGCAAGCTGGCCCCTGGGTGAGCGAGCAGCCCCCCGAGGCCATTACCCATGCCGTCGCCCACATCCAGGACCTGATCAGAGCGGGCGAGGTCTACCAAATCAACCTGACAGGCCGATTGCTGAGCCTCTGGCAAGGCCCACCCGAGGCCCTGCCTGACTGGTTCCACGCCCTGCGCCGCAGCCAGCCCCAGGGCTACGCCCTGATGTTCGACCACCGAGCCAACGCTGACTACTCTGGCGCTGTGCTCAGCGTGTCACCCGAGTTGTTTTTTGACTGGGACGGCCATACCCTGACCACTCGCCCCATGAAGGGAACGGCCCCACGCGGTGCCGACTCCGCCACAGATCAAGCTGCCCGAGATCACCTCCTCAGCAGCGCCAAAGAACGCGCCGAAAACCTGATGATCGTGGACCTGCTGCGCAACGACCTGTCGCAAGTGGCCGAAGTGGGCAGCGTGCGCGTTCCATCGCTGTTTGACGTGCAGGCCTTGCCCACGGTTTGGCAAATGACCTCGACCATCACCGCTCGCAGCCGCGCCAATCTGCGCCTGAGCGAGGCGTTTGCCGCACTGTTCCCTTGTGGCTCCATCACGGGTGCCCCCAAGCGACAGGCCATGCACCACATCGTTCGCCTGGAATCCAAACCTCGCGGGGTTTACTGTGGCGCCATAGGCTTGATGCGTCCTGGCGGGCGCGTCACCTTCAACGTGCCCATTCGCACCGTCTGCCTCCACACGCCGTCGTCAAACCCGTGGTCCTTGACCTGCGGCATTGGCAGCGGCATCACGCTCGACTCCACAGGCCCCGGCGAAGCCAACGAATGGCTAGCCAAGCAGGCCTTCCTCAAGCGTGCTGAAGCGCCCTTCCAGATTCTCGAATCGTTGCGGCTTGAAAACGGCCAAATTCCTCGCCTGACCGCACATTTGAAACGCGCCATTCAGTCCGCCTTGCACTTCAACCACGTTTCAGCTGAGCAATTACCTCATCTGGAACTGGCATTGCAAAGTGAGCTGCTACGCACGGCACAAGCTCATCCCCACGGCTGCCACAAAGTTCGGGTGCTGATCAACGCCCAAGCTCAGGTCCACGTCGAAGCCGCCCCCCTACCGGATACGGCCCAACCCATTCGCGTGGCCATGGCGCCCCACGCCATGCCGCCCGCAGACGAATTCATTCGCCACAAGACCACTCGGCGCGAAGCCTACGCGCCATTCAAAGCCCCCACAGGATGCTTTGACACACTGCTGTACAACCAAGACGACGAACTGACCGAATTCACCATCGGCAACCTGGCCGTGCAACTCGACCAGCAGTGGTACACCCCCCCGCTGTCTTGCGGGCTGCTCCCCGGCGTCATGCGCGCCACCCTGTTGGCTGAAGGCAAGCTGACCGAGCGGCGACTCACCCGAGCCGATTTGATGCAGGCACAAGGCCTGGCCCTCATCAACAGCGTGCGCGGCTGGCTGGAAGTGGACCTGCCAGCACTACGGGCATCGTGGATCCATCCCGATCCGCGCTCGTAACCCTGGCAGACTTCAGGCTTCGCATTCACTTCACCAGCACACCATGCGTCTTTTGCACACCATGCTGCGCGTTGGCGACCTCCAGCGCTCCATCGACTTCTACACCCAGGTCATGGGCATGACCCTGCTGCGCACCACCGACCGGCCAGACCAGCAATACACCCTGGCCTTCCTGGGCTACGGCCGCAACCCCGACCATGCCGAGATCGAGTTGACCTACAACTACGGTGTCAGCCATTACGAACTAGGCACGGCCTACGGCCACATAGCGGTGGGCGTAGACAACGCCGCAGCCGTTTGCGACGCAGTTCGAGCCAAAGCGACCGCATTAGGCGGCGCTGTCACCCGAGAAGCAGGCCCGGTCAAAGGCGGCCAGACCGTCATTGCGTTCATCACCGACCCTGACGGCTACAAAATTGAACTGATCGAGCGGCCGGATGCCGCGGCAGAACTCAATCACTGATCCACACCGAAACTGAGCACCATGAAAAAAGGCCTCTGAATGAGGCCTTTGCTTTATCCGCGCCGATCAGCACGCCACATCGATTCAGCGATGCGCTGGAATCGCGGGAGTGGCCACATGCACATCACCACATTGCGCACGATGCTGCAAAGCGTGGTCAATCAGCACCAGCGCCAGCATGGCCTCGGCAATCGGCGTGGCACGAATGCCCACACAGGGGTCATGGCGGCCAAACGTTTCGACCGTAGCGGGGTGCCCTTCCAGGTCAATCGACTGGCGAGGCACACGAATCGAGCTGGTCGGCTTGATGGCCATGGACACACGCAGATCCTGCCCGGTCGACATGCCCCCCAAAACCCCACCAGAGTGGTTCGACGCAAAGCCTTCGGGGGTCAGTTCATCACCGTGCTCGCTGCCGCGCTGGGTCACGCAGCCAAAACCAGCGCCAATCTCCACCCCCTTGACCGCATTAATGCCCATCATGGCGTAGGCAATGTCGGCATCAAGCTTGTCGAACAGGGGCTGCCCCCAGCCCACAGGCAGCCCACTGGCTTCCACCATCAGGCGCGCACCGCAAGAATCACCCGCCTTGCGCAATTCGTCCATATAGGACTCCAATGCTGCAATTTGACTCACATTGGGCGCGAAAAAAGGGTTGTTAGGCACATGCTCCCAGCCCTCGAAGCCGATTTCCATCTGCCCCAACTGGGTCATGCAGCCTCGGATTTCAATGCCGTGGTGCTCCTTCAGCCACTTCTTGGCCACAGCACCTGCTGCCACCATGGGCGCGGTCAAGCGCGCAGACGAACGCCCGCCACCGCGTGGGTCGCGAATGCCGTACTTATGCCAATAGGTGTAGTCGGCATGCCCGGGGCGGAAGGTTTGGACAATGTTGCCGTAATCCTTGCTGCGCTGATCGGTATTGCGAATCAACAGAGCAATGGGAGTACCTGTAGTCTTGCCCTCGTAAACGCCGCTGAGAATTTCAACCGCATCGGGCTCGTTGCGCTGTGTCACATGGCGCGAAGTGCCTGGGCGGCGGCGATCCAGATCGGGCTGGATGTCGGCTTCAGACAGCGCCATGCCGGGTGGGCAGCCATCGATGACGCAGCCAATGGCCGGGCCATGAGACTCGCCAAAATTGGCTACGGAGAACAGAAGACCAAAAGAGCTGCCAGACATAGCGCCAACCAGAATTTCAAACGCGAAACCGCTATTGTCTCGTGAAAACGCCCGGACATGCCGGGCGCCTTACACACATCAGACCACGACCAGGGGTCACAGCAACACGCGACGCTCCGCAGCCGACTCGTCTTCGACCGGCCAATCGCGAATGTAGGCCTTCAGCATGCGATTCTCGAAATCCTGACTGTCGACCACGGCCTTGGCCACGTCGTAGAAAGAAATCACCCCCATCAGGGTCTTGTGGGTCATGACCGGCATGTAGCGAGCGTGATGGTTCAGCATCATCCGGCGAACTTCATCAATCTCGGTCTCAGGGGTGCAGATCAAAGGATGATCATCCATCACCGAACGCACCGTCCCCCCAACCACACCACCTGCGCGCACCACCGCCTGAATCACTTCGCGGAAGGTCAGCATACCGGCCAGATCGCCGTGCTCCATCACCACGAGAGAGCCAATATCGTGCTCGGCCATGGTCTTGGCAGCATCAGACAAAGGCTGATCGGGCATGACGGTAAACAGGGTACTGCCTTTGACACGCAGGATATCGCTGACTTTCATGGTCTGTCTCCTCGATCAAGTTGTGCAAGCAGGTGCAGGAGGGGCAATATCAACATATTGCCTCAAGCTGAAGCATGAGCCAATAGGATCAGATGGAAGCCCTGGCAAAAAAATAGGGCCGAACCCGCAAAGTACCTCACTCTTGCGGCCCTCAGCCTGAAACAGCTTGCGCCAACGTGATGTCGTCAAACCGCGCTGCAGACCAGAACCCCACAGTAAATCCGTCCGGCTGCAGTAAAACGCGGCCCAACAGCGGTGCCAGCACCGTCACCTGAGGATCGCAAAGCAGCACATAGCGCCCGCCCTCTTCTTCATTCGCATCGTCAAGCAAGCCCACCCAGTCCAACTCGATCAGCAACTCCAGCATCGGCTCGATCTGCAGTGGGTCCGTTTTCAGCCGGTCCGCCAATTTCTCTGCACTGAATCCTCGCTGTGGTTGGTGCTGCACTGAAGTCAAAGTTTTGAGCACAGCCAGACATATCTGAAACCGCTGGCCAGGCGTATCAGGCCACCGCTTCACTTGCGACAGCAAGCTGGGCGCATAGGCGGCCACCACGGCGCCCATCAACACCGTCACCCAACTCACGTAAATCCAGACCAGAAAAATGGGCACAGCCGCGAAGGCGCCGTAAATCGTGGCGTACACAGGCACCTTGCCCAAATACAGCGCCAGCCCTTTCTGCGCCAACTCCAAACCGCCCGAGGCAAAAAATGCCCCGGCCCAGGCATGCTCCCAGCGCACAAAAGTATTGGGCACGTATTTGTAAAGCGCAGCAAAACCCGCTGTCTGCATGCAGAACACCACCAGGCTCAACAGGAAGCCCACACCGCCCGGCAAAGCGTCCACCCAACCGCGCGAGGCCGACAGCAAATACGACGTCACCGACAGGCTCGCGCCCAGCATCAAGGGCCCCAGCGTCAGGGCTGCCCAGTAAACCAGCACCCGCTGCGCAATCGGCCGCACACGTCGCACACGCCAAATGCCGTTGAGCGTGTGATCGATCGTCAGCATCAAGGCCATGGCCGTCAGGCCCAAGGCCACCATGCCCACCCCACCTAACTGGCTGGCCTTGCCTGTGAACTTGCCCATTGACAACAGCACTTGCTTGGCAATCGCATCGGGCACCCACGCCGTAATGAACTCCTGCTCCACAGCCTTGCGAAAACGGGAAAACACCGGAAATGCGCTGAACAAAGCCAGCATCACGGTGGCCAGGGGCACCAATGCAATCGTGGTGGTGAAGGTCAAACTACCCGCTGTCAGGCCCAGGCGGTCTTCCCTGAAACGCTGGCGCAGAGTGTGAATGGTCTGCATCCAGGGCCACTGCTGCAGAGTCGCAATCAGAAGCGCCCAACGATGCTGCGCCGCCTGCCATTTCGTCCATTTGGAAATCATCTGGCTATGATGCCAGCCACAGCGGCTAAAGTTCCGTTTTGCCGTAGATCCGAGACACCCTCCGTCCATGTCTGACATCCAATCGCCTGAGCCCCATGTCGTGGGTGAACATCCCCCCGCCCGCCGCCGCACCATCGAACAATTGCGAACGGTTTCACTGCTCAGCGTCATCCTGCTCATGGCCCTCGGGCTGGCCTGGGAGCTGAAACTGGCCCCATTGCCAGGTGGCACCGGCGCGCTGGCACTCAAAGTGTTGCCCCTTACCTTCGCGCTGCCCGGCATCCTCAAGCACCGGCTGTACACCTACCGCTGGCTGTCCCTGCTGGTCTGGCTTTACTTCACCGAAGGGGTGGTTCGCGCCACCAGCGACCACGGGGTATCGCAACAATTGGCCATCATCGAAACCGCACTGAGCGTGGCCCTGTTCACCGCCTGCGCCGTTTACGTTCGCCTGCGCCTGCGCGTATTGCCGCCTAAGGCCAAGAAAAATGGCGGCTAAGCCCAGCGCAGCCCTCCTGGCAGAACTTCGCGCCAGGCTGCCAAGCGCGCCCATGATCGACGGCAGCCACCCCGCAGCAGACCGCCTTCCTTACGAACAAGACTGGCGCAAACGCTACCAAGGCCAAGCGCTCGCCATCGTCTTCCCTCGCTCGATCGAAGAGGTGCAGCAGATCGTGCGCTGGTGCAGCGAGCACCAGATCTCACTGATCCCCCAAGGGGGCAACACCAGCCTGGTAGGGGGATCCATCCCCGATGCCTCAGCCGCACAACTGGTCGTCAATCTGCGGCGCATGAATCGCATTTTGGGGGTCGATGCCGAGAACCTCTCACTCAGCGTGGAAGCCGGCTGCACCCTGCAACAGGTTCACGATGCTGCACTCGACGCTGGCCTGCTGTTTCCCCTTAGCTTGGCGTCCGAGGGTAGCTGCACCATTGGCGGCAACCTCGCCACCAATGCCGGCGGCACCCAGGTGCTGCGTTTTGGCACCGCCAGAGACCTGTGTCTCGGCATTCAGGCGGTAACGGCCGACGGCAGCGTTCTGGACGAACTCCGCGCACTGCGCAAAGACAACACCGGCTACGCCACCAAGGATCTGCTCATTGGGTCGGAAGGCACGCTCGGCGTGATCACCGCCGCCACCCTGCGGCTATTCCCTCGCCCGCGCTCGCAGCAGGCTGCGCTGGTCACCTGCCCCGACATCCAGTCCGCCGTTGGCCTGCTGGGGCTGGCTCGCCAGCATCTCGATGCCAGCCTCACCGGCTTCGAGATCATTCACCGAGACGCCTACCAAATTGCCCTGCGTCACACCCCAACGCAAGCCCGCGCTGCAGAAGACCTCATGTCCGCCGTCGGAAACCCTGCCCCTGACTGGCTGGTCTTGCTCGACGCCGGAAGCCCGCAATCAGCGGAATCGCTGCAGACCAACCTGGAAGACCTGATCAGCCGGGCCATCCACCTGGGTCTGGCTATTAACGCCACGCTCAGCACGAACCAGCACCAGTACCACGCCATGTGGCAGTTGCGCGAAACCATTCCCATGGCCGAAAAAATCGAAGGTCAAATGGTCAAGCACGACATTGCCGTACCCACTTCGGCCGTGCCCACGTTCGTTCAAACCTGCCAAACGCGCCTGTCTGCAGCGTTTCCCGGCTGCCGCATCGTGTGTTTTGGCCACCTGGGCGACGGCAATCTGCACTACAACGTGCAGGCACCGCAAGGCACGCGAGACCAAGACTTCCTGTCGCAGCACGAACAATCAGTCAACCAAATTGTGTACGACCTGGTTCAGGAGCTTCAAGGCACCCTGTCAGCCGAGCACGGTATTGGTCAACTCAAAAAAGACGAACTGGCCGCCCGAGCCAACCCTGTTCGCCTTCAGTGGATGCGGTCAATCAAACGCTCGCTTGACCCGCAGGGCCTGCTCAACCCCGGGCGAGTGATTGCTTCAGAGTGATCGAGTCACTCACCTCAGGCTGACGCAGCCGGTTACTGCACCGGCCCCTTCAAGGCATCAGGCACTACGAAGCTGAGCACATCAATGCCCTCTTCTCGCAACGATTCTGCTTCATCAGGCGTTGCTTGCCCGCGAATCGGCCGAGGAGGCTCCTCCCCATGGTGCATCCTGCGGGTTTCGTCCACAAAGCGATCGCCCACATCTTCTGTTGACTGGATCACTTGGCGCACCGCATGCAGATAAGCTGACTGCAACTCGCGCACCACCTCATTCGCGTCGGGGCTCAACCCTGTCGTACGCGACGGCTCCTCTGGCTGCGCCAGCCGCTGCGGCACATCTGGCGACTCGCCCACACCGGAACGGTTATATCGCGTGGCAGAAGGCAAGCGCTGCACGTCTTGGTGCCCACAGACAGGGCAACTCAACAGGCCTCGAGTCTGCTGAGACGACAAATCATCTGAAGACTGAAACCAGCCCTCGAAACGGTGCCTATCGGCACACACCAGATCCACAACCAGCATGGCTTACTCACCGGCCTGAAGTCCAGACCGTCTCAATCTACAGTCTGCCAGTCCAACTGGCAATGCCCCGAACGCCAACGCTGCAGCCACATCATGCCTACAATCGTCTTGGCATCGGTCAATTGCCCCGCCTGCATCCAGGCTTCCAGCTCTTCTTGCGACGCGGCAAACACGTCCAGAAATTCACCTTGGTCCAGGTGGCGCTGCTCCAGCGTCAGCCCATCGGCAAACCAAATTTCGATGACCTCGGTGGCATAACCAATGACCGGGTGCATGACACCAGCCCGTGCCCACCGAGCCGCGCGGTAGCCCGTTTCTTCGTGCAGTTCACGCTGCGCACAGGCCAGGCCTCCTTCGCCCGCATCCAGCTTGCCGGCAGGAAACTCGATCATGGTCTGGCGTACAGGGTAGCGGTACTGCCGCTCCATCACCAGTCGCCCGTCAGGCAACACCGCCACGATCATCACCGCACCCGGGTGAATCACATACTCTCTGGCTGCCCGTCCGCCATCCGGCAGAGCGATCTCGTCGCGCTTGAGTTCAAGAAAGTGCCCCTGATACACCGTCTGGGACGACACCGTTGTTTCGCGCAGGTGCGAATCATCCTCGCCAAAAGGAAGCTTGGGGGCAACAGCCATGACTCAATGACGCCTCAAATAGCGCCAGACGAAACCGGGAAAAGCGAAGGTTGCTACGACACACACCCACACAGCCACAAATTCCCAGCGCAAGGGACTCACTTGACCGAGGTGAGTTTCCAGCGCTCGGCCAAGAGCAGCCGTGACAGCGGTGAACGCCAGCAACTCGATCAAACGCCACCCCACCGACTTGAGCGAGCGCTTCGGACCCAGCACAAAAATACGGTCCGACACAAAAGGCAAATTGGCCAGCAACAGGGTCACCAATAAGACCACCGCCACTGACCAAGAAGGAACCAATCCAGGCATGGAATTCGATTCAGTTGAGCATCAACCAGCCAGAGACTGAGTGATGGCACGTGCGCACAAAGCCATCAGGCCACCAGGCAATACACCCAGAACCAGCACAGCCAAAGCATTCACCGACAACAGCGTGCGAGCCTGACTGCCTTCGTTGAGCGGGGTCGGATCGACCGGCTCATCAAAGTACATCACCTTGACCACACGCAGGTAGTAAAACGCGCCGACCAGCGACAGCAGCACCGCCAGGATCGACACTTGCAACAGCAAGGGCGAATTGGTGGTGATCAGCGCCTGCAGCACTGCCAGCTTGGCGTAGAAGCCCGCCGTAGGAGGAATACCTGCCAGCGAGAACATGAACACCGCCATGGCACCAGCCAGCAAAGGACTGCGCTTGTTCAAACCAGCCAGATCTGAAATCTGCTCCGACTCGAAACCAGGGCGAGCCAACAGCATGATCAAGCCGAAGGTACCCAGAGTGGTCAGCACATAGATCAGGATGTAGAACAACGACGAGCCATAACCGTTTCCGGCCGACACGGTATTGCCCGACACCACGCTAGGCACGAAGCCCAGCAACATGAAACCCAACTGAGCAATACCGGAGTAAGCCAGCATGCGCTTCAGGTTGGTCTGCGCAATGGCCGCCAGGTTACCAATGGTCATCGACAACACGGCCAAGATCATCAACATCTGCTGCCAGTCGGTCGCTGTGTTGATCAGGCCTTCCACCAGCAGGCGGATGGTGATGGCAAACGCAGCCAGCTTGGGAGCGCCCGCCACCAACAGCGTAGCGGCCGTGGGCGCGCCTTGGTACACATCAGGCACCCACATATGGAAAGGCACCACACCCAGCTTGAATGCCAGGCCAGCCACGATGAAGACCAAACCGAAGGCCAGGACTTGCTTGTTGATTTGACCGGTCAAAGTCGCCTTGTAGACCTCGCTGAGATCCAGCGAGCCCGTCGCGCCATACATCATCGACAAGCCATACAGCAGGAAACCGCTCGCCAGCGCACCCAGTACAAAGTACTTCATCGCCGCTTCGGTCGCCGTCGCGTTATCGCGGCGCAATGCCACCAGAGCGTACAAAGACAGAGACATCAACTCCAGACCCAAATAAATGGTCAGGAAGTTGTTGCCAATGATCATGATGGAAATGCCCAGCAACGACAGCATGCTCAGCGAGAACAACTCGCCCTTGAGCATTTCGCGGTCGCCAGCATAGCTCTGCACGTACACCAGGGTGGCCATCACAGCCAGGGTCGCGCAAAACGACAGCAAATGCGACATGGGATCGGTCACCACCATGCCCTGCATGGCGTAAGCCGATGCCGGGTTGTCGATGTGGACCAAGTGCAAACCGGCCACCCCAGCCAGCGACAACAGCGACAACCAATAGGTTGGCCGACGGTTCGGCGAGGTCACGAACAGATCCACCAGGGCCACCAGGCAGGCCATCCCCAGCAGCAGGATTTCAGGCGTCACCGCCAGCCAATTCAAGTTATTCATAGGGGGTTGGCCTTCAGTTCAACTTGCTGATCGAGACGTGCTTGATCAACTCGGTCACAGACACATGCATAGCATCGGTGAAGGGCTTGGGCTGAATGCCCATCCACAGCACGGCCGCAGCCAGCAAAGCCAGAATCAGGAACTCACGGGCATTGATGTCCTTCAACTCACGGACGTGGTCATTGGTGACATCACCGAAATAGACGCGCTTGTACATCCACAGGGTGTAAGCAGCGCCAAAAATCAGAGCGGTGGAAGCCAGCAGACCGATCAGGAAATCGTACTGGACGGCACCCAGAATCACCATCCACTCGCCCACGAAACCAGCGGTACCCGGCAGGCCGCAGTTGGCCATCGAGAACAGCAACGCAAACGCAGCGAACTTGGGCATGGTGTTGACCACACCGCCGTAGCTGGCGATTTCACGCGAGTGAACACGGTCGTACAGCACGCCGATGCTCAGGAACATCGCGCCCGACACGAAGCCGTGGGAAATCATCTGCACCAGGCCACCGGAAATACCCAGTTCGTTGAAGATGAAGAAACCCAGGGTCACGAAGCCCATGTGCGCAATCGACGAATAGGCCACCAGCTTCTTCATGTCTTGCTGAACCATGGCCACCAGACCGATGTAGATCACACCAATCAGCGACAGCACGATCACCACGGGGGCAAACTCGTGAGACGCATCTGGCACGATGGGCAGCATGAAACGCAGGAAACCGTAGCACCCCAGCTTCAGCATGATCGCCGCCAGCACAGCCGAACCACCGGTAGGCGCTTCCACGTGCACGTCAGGCAACCAGGTATGAACTGGGAACATGGGCACCTTCACCGCAAAGGCAGCGAAGAACGCACCGAACAGCAGCGCCTGTGGCGTAGCAGCCAAGGGCAACTTCTGCCAGGTCACGATGTCAAAGCTGCCACCCGACTTGTAGTACAGGTAGACCAGTGCCACCAGCATCAGCAGAGAACCGAGCAAGGTGTACAAGAAGAACTTGAACGCTGCGTACACGCGACGAGGACCACCCCACACGCCGATGATGATGTACATCGGAATCAGGGTTGCTTCGAAGAACACGTAGAACAGCAGACCATCTAACGCCGAAAACACGCCGATCATCAGACCCGACAGGATCAGGAAGGCGCCGTAGTACTGGTGTGGACGATCTTCAATGACTTCCCAACCCGCCAGCACCACGATGATGGTGATGAAGGCGGTCAGCGGCACGAACCACATGGAGATGCCGTCCACGCCCAAGTGGTAGAACACATTGAAGCGTTCAATCCACGAAGCGTGCTCGACAAACTGCATCGCGGCAGTGCCGTTATCGAACTGCGTCATCAAGGGAATGGTGACGGCGAAGCCGATGATCGAGCCGATCAATGCCACCCATTTGGTCACGGTGGCATTTTCCTGGCGACCGACCGCCAGCAGCAGGATCCCGAATGCCACCGGGATCCAGATGGCCAGAGAAAGAATATTGGACATGGTTTGCATGTGCTGGTCCCCGCGCTCAGTGATGCAAGAAGGCGAACCAAGTCATGAGGGCGAACACCCCCAAGATCATGACCAGCGCGTAGTGATAGAGGTAACCGGTCTGGAACAGACGCACGATCGAACCGATCAGGCCCACCAGCTTGGCTGAGCCATTCACGATCAAGCCATCGATCAGGCCCACATCCCCGATCTTCCAGAAGCCTCGACCAATCAGGCGAGCACCGGCAGCGATGATGTTCTCGTTAATCCAATCCAGGAAGTACTTGTTCTCGCCAATGACGATCAACGGACGCAAGACCTTGGCAAAGGTTGCCGGAATCTGCGGCGCCACCATGTAGAACACGAAGGCAGTCACCACGCCACCCAGAGCCAGATAGAACGGCAGGGTTGTCACAGCGTGCAGGCCCATGGCCCAGGCATTGTGGAACTCGTGCTTCAGCTCTTCCATCGCAGGGTGCAATTCGTGATTCACGAAGATCGCATCCTTGAAGAAGTCGCCATAGAGCATGGGCTCAATGGTGAAGTAGCCAATCAGCACCGAAGGAATGGCCAACAGGATCAACGGCAGGGTCACCACCCAAGGCGACTCGTGCGGCGTGTGATCGTGACCATGATCATCGTGATGATCATGCTCGCCAGGGAATGGCTTGTGATGGAAATGCTCTTTGCCGTGGAAGACAAGGAAATACATCCGGAAGCTGTAAAAAGCCGTCACGAACACCCCAGCCAGCACCGCGAACTCGGCAAAGCCGGCTGCGGGCAAATGGCTGGCATGCACCGCCTCAATGATCGAATCCTTCGAGTAGAAGCCCGAGAAGAAAGGCGTACCGATCAGTGCCAGAGAACCCAGCAGCGAGGTGATCCACGTGATCTTCATGTACTTCCACAGGCCACCCATGTTGCGGATGTCCTGATCGTGGTGCATGCCGATGAT
>ERZ724505.979-NODE-979-length-16580-cov-17.848230_pt1 | contig 16580 bp, 20 predicted proteins | sample MGYA00376038_ERZ724505 | MGnify/ENA primary metagenome ERZ724505 (study PRJEB28724, sample SAMN07190884) | wastewater metagenome | isolation source: effluent of sewage treatment plant in Hong Hong | place: Hong Kong | collected 2016-03-17 ... | reverse complement strand
GTCGATCCGCCGGTCGTGACGTTCGTCCAGCTCGTCCAGTTCGACTTGCGGCCAGGCACATTCGAGATCGCCTTGGCCCTGACCTGCATCGCCTGCTGCGCGCCGACGCCAGCCGTCACGAACGCCTCCAGCACCGTCGCGTCGCTCATCGTCGTCGGCGTGATCGTGGTTTCGCCGGATTTCCTGACCTGGAGCAGCACGCCGGTCACCGACGCATCGGTGAACGCCGCCCATGTGCATTGGATCGCCGGAACCTGACCGGCCGTCGTGCTCAGAACGGCCGCAGACGCCGCGAAGCTGGCCACCGAGATCGAGGCCGGCGCGGCCGTGCTCGCCGCCACCACGGTTCCCGGCGTCAGTTCGTCCGACGCCGCGGTCCACGAATAGACGCTCGACGCGATCTCGCGCAGCCCAAGCGTGACTTTGAAATCCACCCCGATCTGCACGGCGGTGATGACGCACACGATGCTGTCGCCGCCCAGCCATCGGTCGGAGGTCAGCGTCACCCAGTCGCCGCTCTCCGCTCCGATATAGCGAGGCCCGACTGTGCATTGGAACGACCGCTCCAGTCGGCCCTGACGCCTCTTGATCTCCGCGATCCTCTGCGCCTGCGTCCCGCTCTGCACGAACTGAAGGTCGAGCGTCGTCTCATAGGGCCGCCCATCGGCGGTCACATCGGCGGCGTCGCGCCGCATCGGGGCGGCGACGGCCTCATACCGCTGCGTCGGCTCCACGTAGCGGGCGACAACCGTGTTGACCCGCTGGTTCTCGTTCAGGAAGCGATTGTAAGACCGCTGCTCGCCGTCCAGCATGTCGCCGTCGGTGACAGTCCAGACCGGCGTCTTCGCCTCGCCGGGGTCGATATCGACGACACCGTCGCGGTCCACCAGATCGCCCGCCATCGCGGCGGCGAACCATTCCTCGACGTCGATGGCGGTGTCGGTCGATTTGACCAGGCCGTTGGCGCGATACCGCTTCTCGGTTCCGCCAGCCTTCAAAGACACGGTTTCGTCGCAGGTGTTCGCCCGCGCGATCGCGCGCTCCGGCGGCGCTTCTATGGCGGTGAGGCCGCGCCCCACCATAAGGTGCGTGCCGTTGAAGATCCCGCGCACCCAGTTGTAGCGGCACAGATAGGCGTTGTCCGACCACTCATAGGTCGATGGCGTCCCCCAGCGATGGGAACCGGAGCCGCCGCTGACCGTGGAGTCCTTGCGCGGATCGTAGAGCTTCGCACCCTTCACCACCCAGACGAAGCGCGGGCGACCGGCGGGCCAGATGTCGCGGTCCTTGGTGTCGGCGTACTCGACGAAGACGTGGGCGCAGCCCTTCATCGTCTTCGTGGTCGGCCAGAACGAGGACCATTCCGTCGTGACGTAGCTCGGCACGGTCTGTGTCTGCGTGCCGGTTTGAAGATATACCCGAAGTCCCTCGACGAACGAATTGTCGAAGGCATGATAGGTTCCGCTTCCGGTCCACGCCACGTATTCGTCGTTGACGTAGAACCCGACCAGGCTGTCGATCTCGTGATCGGCCAGCTTGATGACGAGGATTTCCGCCCCGTTGTCGTAGCCGGAATAGCGGGTCTTATTGGCGGCGTCGACGAGCTGGCCGCCGGTCGCCACGGTGCCGAACAGCGCCTCGCGCGCATTCTCGCCGAGGCTGAGTTGCAGCGTGTCGGCCTGCCGGTCGTTCGCCTTGACCTTCGGGGCCAGCAGCTTGGACAGGCCGAACGATACGATGCTCGAAATGATGAACGAGCCGATCTGGATACCGGCGACCGTCCACGCCGCAACCGCCGCGACCTGAGCGCCGATCCATGATGCGGCGGCGACGACAGCGGCGACGACGCCGGGCACTAGCCGACCCTCCAGGCGCGGATCATGCGGTCGCGCGGAACACGCTTCAGCCCGGTTTCGGACGGCCCGGCCAGCAGGTCGCCCTCGACCACCATCAGCCCGGCCTCGTTGCCCTGCATCACCAGCGCCAGATCGCCGCGACGCGCCATGCCGATGGGCACCTCATCGAACCGAGACGCGACCAGCGCCTCGAAGCTCTCGACCCCGGCCCGCACCAGCACGCGGCCGGCGCCGATCTCGCTGTCGTAGCCGCGCAGATCGGCCATCGGGTCATCCCCGGTCAGCGCCACGGCGCAGTCAGCCGCAAAGGTGCAGCAATCGTTCGATCCCCAGGCGAACGGCATCTGCGCCCGCGCGGTCAGGAACGCGACGAACCTATGCTCCCAGCCCTCCAGGCGCGTCATACCTGGTTGGCCCATGCGTAAAGGCCGCCGTCATTGAGCGGGCTACCGGCTGGCGCGCCGCCGCGCAGGAGCCGGCCGATCCCCGTGATCCCGCCGTTGACGGCCTGCCCGGCGCGCCTCGGCGGCTCGCCCATCCAGTACAGCGTCTTCGTCGGCGAGGTCGCGATGGCCTCGAACGAATTGTCGGTCGCCGAAATCAGCTTCTGGTCGTTGTCGCTGGCGAACCGCGCCCCGCTCCGGTTCAGCCCGCGCGCGCTGCCCTCGATATCGAAGGTCGCCACGCTCTCGCCGCCCGTCGTGTCCTGAAGGCTGACGTTGTCGCACCGGCCCCGGAAATATACCGATGAATCGTGCAGCGTCGTTCCGGTTTGGTCGAAGATCAGGCGGCGGATCACCACCGCGACGCCGCGAAGATCCTCAGCGGCAAGCAGCGCCAGCACTTCGTCCGTGATTCCGGCGAGGCGGAGATTGACGCCGGACTCCACCCCGCCGACCTCGAACGATACCGGCACGACGGTGCCCGCGTCGCCGATCCCTACATAGGTGTCGCCGCCGATGGTGATGTTGCCGAACCCGCCCCAGACATAGGCGGCCGGGCTGGTGGCGAACGACACCGCGCCGGTGACGACTGCGGTTCCGGCAGTCAGCGCGGCAAGAGCTGTCGCGTCGATGGTCTTCACGCCCTGATATCCTCGATGCCGACGATTTTCACCGAGCCGTAGCCCTCCACCGCGGAGCCTCCGATCTCTGTTTCCGGCGTCAGTCGCATGATCGTTCCGCAGCCCTGCACCCAGGCGACGGCGGAACCGCCTGTCGGCACGACGCTGTGAACCGAAGGATCGACGGCGAACGCCGCGACGCCGGCCGATGCCGTGACGCTTTCCAGCGCCTGCACCAGATGGCGGCGCGCCGCTCCGCCGGTCGTCCACCTGAAATCGACGAAATCCCCAGCCGTGATCGCCAGCGTCGAAGGAAGGCCATTGAGCGTGACCGTCGCCCGGTCGCCGCTCAGGCTGAAGCTCGTCGCCGATCCGTCGAACGCGCCGCCGCCGTGCCTGGTCAGCGCCGTCACGCCGCTGGGATAAGCCGCTGGCGTCAGGCGGCGCAGATCGGAGCCGATGAATGTCTTGATCCCGCCACGCAGCGAGGCGACCCAGGCTTCGACGGCGCGCATCTCGGCGTCCGACTTGCACGTCACTTCCCACTCGCCCTGCCAGCGCGGCCAACCCATCTGGACGCCGCCGACGACGCCTGAAGACTCCGGCGCTTGCAGGTCGGCGCGGCGCAGCACGAATCTGGTCTGCCCGACGCCGAACCCGGCTCCGGTCAGCGAACGCGGAAAGCTGATCGCCATCAGGCCCCCCGCCCGATGCTGCGGCGCTCGATGCCCTGGTTGACGTGACCGCGGACCCGCGCACCCTCACTGGCCGCCCAGGACTGAAACTGGCGGCGCTGCGCGTCGAGTTCAGCCGCCATGCGCGACACCGCCGCGCTGTCCGCGCCCGGCATGTTGATGACCGGCGCGAAGACCGGCCCGCCGCCGCTGCGCATCGCCTGCTGCGCCTGCTGGACGCTCAGGATGCGCCCGTTGACGGCCGGTACGAAAGGCTCCGGCCCGCGCTCTCCGACCATGTAGGGTGTCCCCGCCGTGACCGGCCCGCCGAGGGCGCGGGCGCCCAGCATTCCGGTGATCTTCGACCACCCAGCCGCGCCGCCGCCACCACCGATCAGCGCCCCGATGCCTTGTGCCAGAAGCCCGCCGAGACCTCCCGAAGACCCGCCTTGCGCGGCGCCCATCCCGGCCAGCCGCCCCAGCGCCGTCGCGGCGAGGTGCGCATTCGTCGTCAGCGGAACCATCGCAGAGGCCGTCGCCGACGTGCTCGACGCCAGCGTGGCCTGCGCCGCCGCAACATCGGCGTTGCCGAACGCCTCGGTCAGAACGTCGCCGACGCCAGCATTCCAGATCGCGTCGAACGCCGAGTTCGCAAGGTTTTCCAGCGCGCGGTCGGCGAAGCTCTCCGCAAGATGCTGAACCGCGCCGAGTACGTCTCCGGACTCGAAGGCATACTTGAAGCTCTGCACGAAATCGGACCTGAAGCTGTCCTTGAAACCCTTGATGGTTTGCGCCGCCTCTTCGGCCTTCTGCGTCGTCAGCCCAAGCTGTTCCTGCGCCTTCTCGCCGAACGCCTCGATCAGGTTCTTGCCGAGGTCGCGGGCCTCCTTCGCTGCCCGCGCCGACGCCTTCTCCAGCTTCTCGGTTTCGGTCGCCGCGGCCTTGGCGGACTTCGCGGCGTCAGGGTCGACGCCGGCGTAGCGGGTCCGCGACGGCTTACCATCGACCCAGCTCATAAACGCGTCGCCCTTAGCACCCGCCTTGTCTCTGGCGCGGGCGTAGCCTTCGAGCTGTTCTTTGTATGCCTTCAGATCAGCGATCTTCGCGCGCACATCTTCGGGCGAATAGAACCCGGTCGCCGCATCCCCGCCGCCGAAATTGAGATTAAGCGCGCCGCCGAAAATGCTATTCTCGGCCGTGTCGAGAAGCTGTGAGTATTCGGCGATCTGCATGTCGATGGCTTCAAGCGCTGAGCGATCGCGCAGCCCCATCGCATAGGCAAGTTCCTTGAACGCCTGAATGACCTTCGGGATCGCCTCCAGAACGTAGGACGCGAACTGCTTGATCTCATCGGCATTGGCGGCGATCGCCTCGACGCCCTTGGTCTTCAGCGTCAGCCAAAGCGCATTGAGCTGATCGTCGGCGTCATCGGCTTTCTGGATCATCTCGTCGGTCAGGACGATTCCGAGCCGCCGCGCTTCTTCGCGCGCCGCCCGGATGCCTTCCTCGCCAGCCGCAAGCATTTCCGCCATCTTCGGCCCGGCCGACTTGCCGAACAGGTCGGCCGCGAGCGCCGCGCGGTCAGCCGCCACCGGCACCTCGGAAATCTTCCGCAGGACAGCAGTAAACGCCTCATCGCTGTTCGCGAACTTGTTGGCGGTCACGTCCTGGGCGAGCCCGAGATATTTCAGCGCCTCGGCGGCAGGACCGGCCCCGGACGTGCGGAACTCGCCGAGGTTCTTGTTCAGCTTCGTCAGCGCGTCGTCCAGGATCTCGACCGACGCGCCGTTCTGCGTCGCCGCGAACCGGAGTTCCTGAAGCGCGCCCGTCGAAATGTCGGCGGCGTTCGCCACATCCTTGATCGAGGCCGCGGCTTCAAGCGCATCGGTCACCATCGACCCGAGGAACTTCAGGCCCTGGAAGCTGAGATATCCGCCGATAGCCGTCTTCAGCAGCGCGAACCGCTTCGTCGTCGCTGTGGCGAACCTGGCGAAATGGCTGTCCATCCGCGCCGCCGACTTCGCCGCCGTCGCCTCCATCTTCCCGGCGGCGTCCCTGATCTTCTTGACCGCCTCGCTCATGTTCTTGTCGAGCCGGTTCAGTTTCGCCTCGACGGCGATGGCGAGCGTCCGATCTTCAGCCATTCCGGTATTTCTCCCGCTTCGCCAGCATGTCTTCGGCCGTCAGCTTCGGCGGTTCCGGCTTCGCGCCGTTGGCCGCCGCGAACCCGTCGGCCCGCGCGATGAACTCCCACACCGACATCGCCCAGAAATCGGCGTGGCCGATCCCCATCGCCTGCGCCGCGCCAAGCATCGCGGCGAGGTCTAGCCGTCCGTCTCCGGTTGGCTTTCCCCCGCCGCGTCGGCTTTTTTTGACGTCAGTTCCTCCGGGCCGAAGATCGCCGATGCGACGCAGCGCAGCGCCAGTTCCCAGGACTCGATCAGCGGCCGCTCGACTACGTAGCGCTTGCACAGCAGAAGCGCGTCGGCCGGCTTCATGCCGCCACCGATCAGCGCGAGGCGGATCGGCTCGTATATGTCCTTCGCGGCGCACTGGCGGGTCTGCAGCCGGCCGAGAAGAACAAACAGCGGGCCGCCGGCCTTGTCCTCAAGCTCGGCCCACTCCTTCAGCCCGCACAGCCGGAACCGATACTCCCCATCACCGAACGCGGCCTCGAAGGTCGGATCGTAGGGCGTCGTCACGGCGCGCTTAGTCGTTCGTCCAGGTGATCGTGCCGTCCAGCGCCAGCGACAGCGAGACTTCGACGTAGCCAGCCTCGTCGATGGCGTCCGACGTGAAGCCGAGTTCGGTGATCACGAACGATCCGACCAGCGTGCCGACGCCGGAGATCGCCAGCTTGAACAGCGTCGAGGTCGAGGACTGCCAGAGCGATTTGAACTCCTGGCGATAATCGACGTCGAGTCGGCCGGAACCGGAGAACGTGCAGTCCTCCAGCGCGCCCGGCGAGCGCTCCATCGTCGGCGGCGCGAAGTTCACGGCGCAGTCGCGGACCTTCGTCTCGCGCGGCGCGCGCGTCATCTTGAAGTCGAGCGAGGTGATCCCGCAGACGATCTCATACGCGCTGCCGTTCCAGCGCAGAATGTCGATCTCGTGCGCTTTGACGAGCGTGGGGTTTGCCATCGAGGGCTCCTGGTTTCAGAACGCCTTGCCCAAGGGCGCGCATGGGCAGCCGGCCTAAGCCGGGATGAGTGTGTCGATGCGAAGGTTGATCGAGACCCGAACCGTCAGCCCGTCGCCGAGCCGGTCGACCGTGCCGCCTTCAACCCAGCATCCCTGAAATCTGTGGCCGCTCACCGTCAGCGCGGCGTCGTCCAGCACATCTTCAAGCGCGGCGCGCAGCGTCTCGGCTTCGTACTTTCCGCCGCTTGTCGTCCGCGTCCAGCCGTTGACCTCGCAGAACAGGCTGCACCCGTCAGAGCCCTGAACCCTGAACCTGTCCGTTCTCGATAGCCCGAGCGTCACATAGGGGAACGCGACATCCTGCGGGGCGCGGTCATAGACCCGCTGGCCGACCAGCGCCGTCACCGCTGGGGCCGCCCTCAGGAACGCGATCAATGCGTCGTGAGCGGCCGCGCCGCTGCTTTTCATCGCGCCGGCCTCCCGTTCATGTTCCAGAACTTGATCGCCCGGGTGACGCCACGCGCCAGCCGCCGCCGGATCGCTGTCCGCCGCAGCCGATACGACGGCCAGAACCACGAATGCGGCGGGGCGTGCTTGGTGCCCTGCTCGACGTGGATCGCGTAGTCGATGCCGTCGCCCGCCTTGATGACGGCGCGCAGACCACCTTCCTGCAGGATGTAGTTGTGGGAGTCCCGCAGCGTGCCCGGCGGCGCGCCGTTGGCGGCGTCCACATCGACCGGGGCCACGGACTTCATCAGGTCGACCAGCGCCGCGGCCTCTTCGTCGACGGCCCCGATCATTTCGTTCTTCAGCAGCGCGGGCAGGTCGTGGATCAGCCCGCGCCGCAGCGCCTGAAGCGATCGCTGCGCTTCAGGCGATAGCCGCGCCACAGGCTTTAGGCCGACGCGGCGATGATGACGATGGAGTAGGTCACGGACGAGCCGGAGCTGGAGTTCGCGACCTGGAGAATGTCGCCGGTCCCGGCCGTCACGGTCAGCCCGCCGCTCGGGGCCGCCCACAGGAACACGCCGCCGGGCTTCACCACGATGAGATCGTTCACCGCGCCGAACAGCCCGGCCAGCCCATTGGCGTCGCCGCCGACATGGACGTCGTTGGTGTTCCCGGCTGCGGCGACCACAAGGATCGCCTTGACCTTCGCCGGAGCGAATGCGGCCCCGTCGATCCCGACCAGCGAACCGGCGAGGTCGAGGTCTTCGGTAGTCGAGGCCGCGAGCGTCCGGGTGTCGGCGAAAACCTTGTCGGCCTGCGCGGCGCCGGAACCCTGATCGTAGCTGATCTCGGCCAGCGCGTTCGCCAGCTTGGCCGACAGTTCCGACAGATCGCCGGTCGTCAGCAGCGTGCCCGTGATCGAGGCCTTAACGTTCAATGTCATGTCGTGCTCCTATTGGGCGACGCCGGATTCCAGAACGAACTCGATCAGCGCGCGGTCGGGCGTCGGCACGACGGCTCTGATCTGACAGCTGACGCCCGCATAGGGCGCGTTGAGAAAGACGACGCGATCCGACGCCGCGACGCCGGCGGTTCCAGTCGAGCGGCGCACCGTCAGCGTCCCGCGCATCGTCGCCTCCAGGCGTCCGGCCTGAAGGCTCTCGTTGCCGAACTGCGGCCGGAACGCGGCCCACACGCCGGACAGCCCCGGTACCGGAGCCCATTCGGCAAGCACATTTCCGTGCCCGTCGTCGGTCGTCGTCTGCCGCTCGAACCTGACCCTGTGCTGAAGCCGCCCGGCTTCGATCGTCACAACCAGACCCGGCGATATGGCGTCAGCAGCGCCGTCGCGGCGGCGTTCGGCGCGACTTCGCCGGCGTCTCGGTTCTTGTAGAGATCGCCGACGATCAGCAGCACGGCGGCGCGGATCGCGGCAGGCACCTCCGCAGCGCCGCCATACCCGGCGACGAAAGTCACCCCGATGCGGTCGTCGCGCTCGTCGAAGAGCGCCGGCGCGGCAAAGTCGGACGTGAACTTGATGTAGGGGCCGCGCGCATCTTCGAGCAGCGCGTAGTTCCCGGATTCCGCGACCGTTGTTTCTACATTCGCGGCGTCGAAATACTTCACCGACTCAACCGACGCGACAGGGGCCAGCGGCAGCCGCAGCACGCGATCGCCCGGCCAGTCGCAGAAGTCCTGCCGCCAGGTCTGCGTCACCAGCGCGCGGGCAAGGATGCCGGTGTGGCCGTCGATATGCGCCGTCGCGGCATCGACCAGCGCAGAGATCAGCGTGTCGTCGTCTGTGAAATCGACGCGGAGATGCGCCTTCGCTTCGGCAAGGCTGACCGGAGGCTCAGTCGGCCCCGTGATAAGCGAAGGCGCAATCATCGCGCTTACTGCGGCGGGTTGGCGGTCGGGGCGCGCTCGGCGTGACCGAGAACCCAGACGCCGGCGACGAAGATGTTGCCGCTGTCGTTGCCGGCCGGGGTGATCGTCACCCGCACATAGCGCTTGATGCCGGTGTAGCCGATCTTGCGGCACTCGTTGTCATCGGCGAAATCGAAGCTCGCCAGCGCTTCCGTCCCGGTCAGGTATTCGTCGGCGACGGCGACATAGCCGCTTCCGGATGCTTCGCTGTCCTCGACCAGAACCGTGAACGTCGCATTGGCGTCGGTGTTCGCGCCGTTCATGATCGCGAAAACGCAAGAGCCATAGCCCTTGGTATCGCAGACTTCGGAGACGATTGCCGTGTTGTCGGTCCGCGCGGCCTGCGGAGAAATCCCGCGCACAAAATGCAGGTTGTTCGCCAAATCGGTCATCTGCCGATTTCCTTTCGATCAGGGAGTTTGGGAAGAAGAATGGCGGCTGACCTCAGGTCAGCCGCCACATCCGTTAGGTGCCGAACTTGAGGAACTTGAGCGCCTCGAAATTCACGACCGCGCCGCCGGTGCGCTTCGCGGTGTAGAACTTCACGTAGGGCTTCGACGTGAGGTTGTCGCGGATCACGCGAACGCCCATCCGATCCACGATCTGGTAGGCCGCCGCCATGTTGCCGAAGGCCAGCGACAAGCTGTCCGTCGCCAGAGCGGGCATGTCGTCCATGCGCGCGACCGGGTAGCCCATGATCGTCTCCGGCTGGCCGGCGATGAACGAGGGCTGCCAGAGATAGTTGTTCTGGCCGTCCTTGAACTTCCGGATCGCGGTCACAACCGCACGGCGCGTGAACCAGGCGGCGCCGGCAAGATACTCATCCTTCAGGCAGCCCATGACGTCGTAGAGCTTGTCGCCCTTTGCAGACGCGGCGAAGTCACCGTTCACGCCAGTGACCACATGCCCGATGGTACCCCACGTCACGCCGCTGCCGGAGTCAGCCGCCGTGGTGTAGCCCGTGATGCCGCGGATCTTGTTCGCGGAGCCGGTGACGAATTCGGCGTTCTCGAAGCGGCCGAGCTTCTCGCCGACTTTGCCCGCAAGCCACGACTCGATGTCAACCGCGGCATCGTCGAGAAGCTGCTGGGTCGCCTTGGGCTCGGTGTCGATCCACCAGACCGGGATGCGCCACTTCCCGACCTGCGAGGTCGTGGTGTCGCCGGACGTTCCATGCTCACCAGCGTACCCGGCACCCGCTTCGCCGGTGTCCTCGATGCCTTCCAGAGCGTCCGTGGTGATCGCCTGGACGCTCGCGTACTGACGGATCGGGCTGGTCTCGAAAACCTTCTTGACGATCCGGCCGGTCACGTCCGGGGTGACGAAGTAACCGCCGTCCGGCGCAGAGCCGACCGAGAGCGTCTTGAACTCGGCGTCGGAAAGGGCGCGATCGCCGTCAACCATCCAGCGATTGAAGGCGCCCTTGTATTCGTCGTAGCCCTTGTCGTCGATGGGCGTGAAGGACTGCTGGCGCGCCACCGCAGCGGACTTCGCCGTCGCGTTGAACTCCTTGAGTTCGAGGACGCGCTGCGCGCTTTCCTTGGTGCCGGAAATGCCGAGGCGATTGAACTTCGCCTCCAGGTCTTCGCGCTCCTTCGCCTCCGCCTTCATGGCGGCCTCAAGCTTGGCCTTCGCCTCGACGGCGTCGTCGAGCGACTTCTCGATGCGCGTCAGCTTTTCGGCGGTGAGCGCGTCGTTCTTCTTCAGCTCTTCGTGCGTCGCCTTGAACGCCTCGAAGGCCTCGCCCTGCTTGTCGAGCAGGCCTTTGAACTCGGTCATGTCCATTGTCTTTTTCCTCTACGGTGACAGGATGGCGGTGTTGCGGCGGATCAGTTCCGCCAGTTCGCCCGCAGCGCCTTCATCGCGAAGGTCCGTGATCGGTGCCGACGCATCGCGCGCCAGCCAGTCCTTGAGGCCCGAGACCGCCTTCACGGCGTCCGCTCGCGAGAGACCCTTCATCCGAAAGGCGGCCTCGATCTCGCGAATGTCATCCTGGCCGAGTTCGGCCAGCGTTTTCACGCCCGTCACGCGGGCGCTGTCCAGCATCGGGAAGCTGACGAGGCTGATCTCGCGAAGATCGACCTCCTTCAGGATGCGTGCGTTTTTCGCACGGTCCATCTGGTCGGCAATCGTGACAAAGCCGATTGAGAGACCGTCGAGCGCGCCTTCCTTCAGGTCGATATAGGCGTCCTTGGCGAGTTGCTTTTCCATGAGAAGCCGGCCCTTCACGATGAGGCCCTTGCTGTCCTCTGCGATCTGCTCCCACACGCCGACGCGGTTTTCAGAGCGGTGATCGGTCAGCATCTTGATGCCGCGAGCGCCGCGCGCCTTGACCGATTTCTTGAACGCACCGCGCGACACGATATCGCCGCCGTAGTCCTTCTCATCGAATACGGATGCATAGCCTTCGATCACGCCGGAATCGGACAACGATTTCACGTCCAGCGCGAGAGCGCAGGTGCTGGTCCGAAGTGTCATTTCAGATTGTCCTCTCAGGCCGCAATCAGCCAGAATTCATTGTCTTGGCGCGTGATCACGCCGCGCCTGTTGGCGTATCCCGTCGCCTCAAACTCACTGGTCACCGCAATCTCAGCGGCCATTGAGCCGACGCCGCCAGGCGTGCCGGTGAGCGTGGCGTTTGCAGTCATCTCGGCTTCAATCCAGCCAGGTATCGCCGCCGCTACTCTGCGGCGCTCACCTTCAATTGCGCCGCGTCGTCTGCGCCGCGTGGCGATTGCCGATGTGCCGGAACCGCTAGGCGCGGGCGGAGGAACAACCGCAGCAGCCACATTTGTCAGCGCGCCGGTGAGCGTGGCGCTCGCGACCATGGCGCACGCCATAGACCCGGCAGGCGCTTCCTCGCCCGGCCCGAAATAGTCGCTGCGCCAATAATCGGAACCGAAATAGGCCCCTGCCATCCGATCAAGCCGTCAGATCGTAGGCAATTGCCGTCCGGTCGCCGTCCGCTTCCACCGTCGCGACGATGCGATTCTTGCTGTCTGCCACCGCGTTGCGGATCGTGATCGTTCCCGTGCCGCCGCCCGAAATCTTGCCTGCAACCGCCGCCGTTATCAGCTTCAGCGCGCCGTCGAGTGTCAGCCCCGGCTCAATCTCGGTCGCCAGCAGTTCCGCGCTGAATGTCTGCGCATCCAGGATCACCGCCGGGATGATTTCGCATTCCATAGAGCCGGTCGCGTAGCTCGTGATTGAGAGCCCGCCCGTTCCCGTCATGGCCGAAATCGCGAACCCGTCCGCGATCAACGCCGCCGTGAGCGTTCCAGATGCAGACAGGCTTGCCGCCGCAGCGAGGGCCGCGACCACATTGGCCGATAGCGTGCCGGTCGCGGCGATCTCGCATAGCCCCGAGACGACAAGCGCGCCGGTTCCGGTTAGAAGCCCCTCGCCTGTAATCGCGGCATCACCGTTGACGCCCCGCGCGCCCGCGCCAGTGAGCGCCCCATCTCCAAGCATCTCATTCCGGCTGGCCAGCGCGCCCGGCTTCATTGGCATAAGCCATGCTACCGGGTGACGCGCGCCGGACGGGATACCCGCCTTGGTATCCGAAATCCCCTGCCCTGCGCTTGAGTTGCGCAGATCGCCGCGTCCCCACATGCCGCGCTCGGTCGCCACTGCCCCGCCTATATGGCGAAGCGGCATCTGTGCGATCAGGAGTCCGGACTGCTTCAGCCCCATCCGAACTCTGTTCCGCCGTAGAAATTCGTGTTTGCCGCCGTCGCTGCGCCGGCAAAGTAAAGCCACGTCAGGCACGCGCCATCAAACACGCGCGGAAGGCTCGGCAGCTGGTTGAGCAAGTCGCGCTCGGCGGCGACCGACGCCGTAGTGAGCGGCAACGTCAGCAGCGGCCTAGCAAGAACGAGCGCCATCGTCCCGGTGTTCGCCGCGCTCATCGTGACCGATGCCACGTTGCGGACGCCATAATCGCCATTCGCCAACGGCAGGAACGGGCCATAGTTGTTCGCCGCCGTGCCGCTCGTCGGGATGTGGCCGACAACAGACGACGCCGTCATCGCGACCGTCACCGGAAGCGTGTTGCCCGTGTTGCCGCTTTCATCCGTGTAGCTGCACGCGAAGTTCTGTGCCGTCGCGCCGTTGACCGCTGTCAGAACGGGGAATAGCCGCAGGCCGACGCCATTCGCATAGCGAGGCGAAGGCGTGCCAGAGAGCGTCTGCGCCGATGTGGTGTTGCACGAAATCGTCGGCCAGTAGCCCTGCATATCAATGAGCAGCAGCGTGCCGGGAACGCCCGTCGCAACTGCCGTCACCGCCATCGTGTTGAGGATATGCTTGGTATCGGTCGAGACGTTGCCGCCGTGCCGCAGCCCGAAAATCTGCGTCCCGTTACCCGTCGCCTCGTCGCAAGCCGTGTAGGTCAGCGCGGTCCCAGACCATGCGTTCGCAACCGGCGAGCCGCCAAGTCCAGAAAAGTCATACCAGCGGCCAGCCGCATAGGCAGAGCCGCCCGTGATCTTGTTCCAGTCAGCGCGCCAGAACTTGCCGCCGGTGATCTCTGAAACAAGATCATCCATGCTCGTAAAAGCCACGCGCTACCTCCAGACGAAATCGAATTGGCCACGAAGCGTCACCGCAGTGCCAGCTTGAGCCGTGCAATAGATCAGGTTGAGATAGGCACCGGGCTTAATCTCAGGCTCACGCCCCATCTGCCGAAACTGCTCAACCTCGTTAGCCGTCACCGCCTCGCGCAAGCTCACCGTCGCCAGCGGGCGCACGAGAACCAGGGCGAAGAACCCGCCCGCGCCGGCCGCCAGCGTTACCGCCTCAATCGACCGGACGCCCGTGTCGCCGCTCTGCAATGGCAGAAACGGCGACGCGCTACCCGATGCCGTCGAGCTGTTGCTCGCACTCAGGATCGTTCCAACAACAGACCCGAAAAGCACCGCGCTTGTCGATGTCCGCCCAGCTACGCCGTCCTGGTTCGTATAGCTCACCGTCAATACGGCATTCGTAGCCATCGGCGTCGTGATAACGCCCATCATCTGAACGCCAGCGCCGTCCGTGTAGCGCGGCAGCGTCTGCGCATTGTCCAAATCCTGCTGCGCCGTATCGTCGCCGTCAATCAACGGGTAGTGCATCAGGTAGTCACACAGAACGAACGTCGCCGGGATCAGCGTTCCGCTCGTGCTTTGCAGCAGCATCCGGTGAAGATGCTTTGTCTCACCAGCCTGCACTGCCGGGCCGCAGTAAATCCCGTCATTGCCGGAGCCCACAAACGGCGTCGCCGCAAACTGCGTACCCACATAGGCGTTATATTTTGGCGTCCCCGCGCCCATCGACATGTCGCCCCAGCGGTTCGCCGTGAATGATGCCGGACCGCCAGTCTTGTGAATGAACGATGTCCAGTTTTTCCCGTCTGTGTCCGCCGACGCGGCCAGCGCAGAAAGGTTACGGAAGCTCATCCGCAGTTCCCTCTACGCCGCCATCTGGATGCAACTCGCACGGGACAGGGTTTCCGTCCTCATCCTCTTCAAGAACGCCGCTGCAATGTGCGCACCTGAATGCCATCGTCAGTCCAGCGTGAAGGCCAGCGCCGATGCAGCGAACTGGGGCTGAATGCCCGACGAAACCGCCAGCGGAGACGAGAGTGCACCGCTGACAATGATCTGGCCGGCGCCGCTCACCGCCGTTCCGATAGCCGCGTGCGTAATCGTGTTCGAGCCTCCAGTGCACTGCGGGAACTGCACCAGCGCAGCGTTGACGGCCTGGTTAGCCGTCACCGTCCAGCCAGCCCCAGAGCGCGCGACAGTCACCCGCGCATAGCTCGTATAGGTCGCCTCGCTCGTCGTCTGCGATCCACTCTCGCCGGGGTCCGCAGTGTGGAGGCTCACGAAAAGATTCGCGTTCGCCGCCCATGATAGCGCCGTCGCTTTGAACAGCAGCTCACAAATGTCATTCTCAGTCGTATTGCCAATGCTCATTCGTCTGCTTCCGTTTCCTGCATCTCGGCGATCCGCCCTTCGGCATCGAACGCCGTCACCGTTTTTGTCACCGTTCCGCGCTTTGCATGCGTGACAGGGACCGTCACAGAGATCGGCGCGGCAGTGACCGTAACGGCTGGCGTCGTCACATGAACCTCAGGCGCCGGCATCGCCTTGATCGCCGCGACAATCTCCGCATTCCGCGCGGATGACTTCGCCTCGATCTCCGCGATCCGCTTCGCAGTATCCGCCGCATCATCGGCGCTCGTGTCTTCAGCCGCAGCCGCGACCGGCGCAACATTCATCGGTTCCGGAAGACGATCGGTACCGTCCATCCACTCCAGGCTGTCTTCCTCGCGCGCCTCATCGATCCGCATCCACGCCTGCGAACCGCCGGAACCAAGCGCCTTTGAGATATAAGCAGCGCGATCCGCAGCCGACCCGCGCATCAGGCTGCGCATGTCAAAGCGAATGTCGATTTCCTCGTCTTCGCGAAGTAGGTTGCGCTCCGCGGATTGCTCAAAGCGCGTCGCCCACGGGGTCAGCGTGTGGACCACATGAGCGATGAACATCTGTTCGGCGCTGGCATAGGTAGCCGTCTTGTCGCTGTATCCGGCCATCATCGGGATCACTCGAAACGCGCGGCAGATTTCCTCGACCTGGAATTTCCGCGTCTCCAGATGCTGGGCATCGACGCCTTTCATCTGCTGCGAAATCCAACTCGCCCCGCTGTCCAAAATCAGCGGCGACCCGGCGAGGTCGCCGGTTGTGTTCCGCACGATCCAGTCGCGGAGCTGCCTGAACTGCGCCTCGTTCAGTTTTCCTGTAACGGAATAGACGCCGCCTGGGTCAGGCGTGTTTTTGTGCATGGAGGCGTGCTTCGCCTCCGTCGCCGTCGCCAGCCCAATCGCCTCGCGCGCCAGCTTAACGGCGTCCAGACCAGACCAGCCATTCCACGATGGCCCGCGCAGGTGCCAGATCGCATCATTCTCAACGATGCGCGCGTCGCCATTCATTCCGCGCACGGTGTAGCGGATGCTGCCATCATGCATCTCTTCCGCCGTGACATTTTGCGGCAACAGCGGGACCAGCTCGCGCGGCTCGCGCTTCGATCCAACGCGGTTCACAAACACGAATGCATTTCCGGTCAACACGGCGTGGATCAGCACGGTCTCGATGAACCCGAATGCGGTCTGCAACTCGTTCGGCTTCCACGTCAGCAGGTCGAGAACCGGGTGCGAGCGCACACGCTCCGGCCGATCCGTGGCCGTGTAAAACTTGATCTTCGCCTGCGCGACGCCTTCAGCGATCGCTCTGACGCAGGCGAGAACGGCAGTCGCCTCAAGCGCGGTCTGGACCGTGACCGACTGCCCCGTCTTGCTCTCGCGCCCGCCGTAAACGGCGCGCCAGAGGTCAAGAGACGACATGCCCTTTTCTTCCCGCGCACCTGGCAGGTTGAAAATCCTCCGCCAAATCGAGGCCATTACGCGGCCGACGCCTCCCAAAACGACGGCCC
>ERZ724505.978-NODE-978-length-16598-cov-6.910053_pt1 | contig 16598 bp, 17 predicted proteins | sample MGYA00376038_ERZ724505 | MGnify/ENA primary metagenome ERZ724505 (study PRJEB28724, sample SAMN07190884) | wastewater metagenome | isolation source: effluent of sewage treatment plant in Hong Hong | place: Hong Kong | collected 2016-03-17 ... | reverse complement strand
TTATAGTAGTATAAATTCACGCTTAGATAAGGTTGCAAGTGAGTTATATTGGTTAGGACAGCAAACAAAATTAGGTAATAAAGATAGAAGACGTGCTAATGAATTACTTTCATCTAAATTTAATTATAGAAAATCTAACCCAAATTTATGAGTAAATTTAATGTTTATTTAGATGGTATTTTATTACAAGATACTCCAATTGGTTTAAATGATTTTGAAGTTGAAATTGTACGTGAAGATGGTTTTGGTGGAAGTGAACAAATTTTAAGGGATAAAACAACAACGGAGTTAAGTTTTGTTGGAGATGGATATGAATATCTTTGTAATTTTAAAAAAACAGACTTATGTGGAATTGTAAAGGTAAGAGTAGATTATAAATGCAATAATGAATTTGAGACTCTATTTGATGGTATTATTCCAATTAGCAGAGTATTGTTTGATTTAACAAAACGTATAGCAAAAACAGAAATAAGGGATAATAGTTTTACTGGCAAAATAAAAGATTATACTAAAACCGAAATTCCACTTTATTCAAGTCGTACAAAAAATTGCGATGGATTAGCACAAGCCAATAAAAACATATTATTCGGCTCTACGATAGTTAATTCTTTTGATGTATTAGATTTGTTTAAGTATTTTATAAATTTTATTACGGACAATGAAATTAATGTAGTATCTGATTATTTAACAGACAATCCTTTGGCTATTACAACTGGATATAATTTACATAATTCAACTGGAAATATTACACAGGTTTATCCTACGCTTACATTTAATCAGTTGTTTGATGAAGTTAGAAAAAAAACACGTATATTTTTAGGCATAGAATATGATACAAATAATAATCCATATCTTAGAATAGAACAAGAAAGCTATTTTTTTTTTTTTTTTAAGATGCTAACATTTGATGAAGTTCCTTATGGTGTTACAGAGGGAACTGATTTGAGTAGAATATTTAATAGTATTTTAGTTGGTAGCGATAAGACAGAATTACAATCTGCTGATAGTGGTTTTGTTGTAGGATATACACCAGACCCATATAATCCCAGTGATTTGAATAGAACATGGAATAAACAAACATATACATCATGTGGCAGATGTACAAGCGATGTAAATTCTGAACAAAATGAATTAGATTTAGTTAGTTCATTTATAATTGATACAGACATTATTTATGAGGCATTGAATGCAGTACCCACAACAAATAGTGACCAATATAGACATGATAATGATATATTTATGTTTGAATATTCAGGGAATCCCGCAAGTGCAAATTATACATTAGATGCAGAAACAGGCGTTTATATATACAACGCAAATATAATAAATTCTCAAGTAATTGATAATTATTTCGGATATACACCTCAATGTATTACACTAAAGAATAGTACTGAAAATTATTTTTTAGTAGAACGTGAAACAGCACAAGAAACGGCAGGTTCTGTTGAAAATGTATGTACATCATTATGCGCTCCATTGATTTCAGATGCATTATATGATAATATGGCTTTTGCAAGTTCACCAAATGAAATATTTGATAATGGAAATAATGTGAGTGGTTTTACATTTACTTGCCCCACTGATGGTAATTATATTTTTAAACAATCTACAAATATTCAGTACCTAAAAGGAACTTTTCCAGCTATAAATGATACACAACCAGTATATACTCCTATATTCGCAATATATGATAACGCATCTGTTTTATTAGATATTGTTTATGGAACTGATTATGTTGCAACTTCAATAAATGAATACATAAGTACAGAATTTACTTCACCGGTAATTACATTATTTACAGGTTATAAGGTTTATGCTGGTATGTCTCTTTGTAGAAATGGTACTAAAGACCCTAATTTTGATTTTTATGAAGTAACAAATACAAGATGGGAATTATTAAAAGATGTTGCTACTTGCGATACGACAGAAGATAAAACAGATTCAAAGCCTATATTGTTAGAATTTAAGAATAAATTATGTTATTCAGATTTAAAGGCAATTAGGGCAGACAAAAGGGGGTATGTTGATATAGATAATAAACCATATTGGATTAAATCTATTCGTTGGCGAGAAAATCAATTAACAGAATTTTCTTTAATAGGAAATGATAGTCTTTGTACTTGTTAATTAAAGTAAACTAAGGTATCAATATAAATCATTCTACTTTCAATTCTCAATGAAAGTATTTTCCCATTAAGATAAATAAAAGAATTTGTATAATTACCATTTCCATTAGTAGATATAAATTGATTGTCAGAAATAAATGTAAATGATTCTGTTATTGTATCTGCAATAAAAACACCATTTTGTATAGTTCCTACACGATTATAAGTTCCAGACAGGTTATTTTCTTTTTTACAGCCGATAAAGAATAAAACGGATAAGAGTAAGATAAAATTTTTCATTGTTTTAATTTGTAATTTTGTTTTCTAATTATAAGGTTAGATTCAGATTCATTTTTGAACGCATTTTTGTAAAGAATAATTTTTTTCTATGTATTTTGAATATTCATTAATCAATAATGAATACAGCCTTATAATTTCTAACTTTTTGTCTATTAATTCCATTATTTTTTATGTAAAGATATACATAAATAAATCATATTGTCAATAGATATTTACTATTTAGAATTAATCTAAATAAAACTATTGCATAATTCATAAATATTGTTTAATATTGTAATAGTTTAGATAATAGTTTCATGTTAGTACGGTGCGGATTGTTGTGAAACACTCCGCATTTTATCTGTCAATTACAAAAAGATTATATTTCATTGTTTTAGGTTTTTGTACCGCATCTTTTCAGATGCGGTTTTTTATTACAAAAAAACGAAATACCAACAATTCATAAAACCTAAATTTGTTTAGGTTTTCTTTTAAATACCCGTGAGGGAGTTGAGCCTTAAAATTCAGACCTCACGTTATTTTTAAAATATGGATTGTACTTTAAATATACTCGGCTATCGTTCATGTGGTAACACTTTTCGGTATTACTTAGATGATTATGGAATTAGCCTTAATTCAGCATCTAAAGTGGCAGATGATAAGTTTGTCAATGCAAAAGATATGCTTGATAAATTGATTAGCCAGTCGTGGACAGAAACATTTGCAGATATAACATTTGATGGAATGGATGCAAATAAAATACTAAACGATGTTACTGTAACCGATATGGATTATTCAGATTCTTTTACAGGAACAAAAACAGTATCTTTTGAATTGGATGACGAATGTGAATTAGGCTCATTTTATCTGTCTCAATTGAATGTTTATGTAAAAGAGAGCGGAGTAACAACTATTCAATTAATACAGGGTACAACAGTTAGTGAATTGTATTATGATACACCTGATGACAATAGTGTTATCGAATTAGCCATAAATGATTTTGTAAATAATGAATTTAGTATTAAAGTAATTACAGAGGGTGTTGTTTGGTTAGGGACAGATAATTCAGAATGCAGATGTGAGGGTGTTCAATGGTACACAATAACAAAAAATGATAACGTATTGCCTTTTGTTTTAACATTTCAGGTAAGGTGTAACAAGTTGGTACATCTTTGTAAGTATGTTGATTTAATAGCACCTATTGTAATTTACAAAGTATTAGGCAAGTTTTGGTTTAAAGTTCATACTACTGATATATTTTCAAACTATGTAAACTCCGAAGCTGGAAAAGCAATAGCAATGATGGTTTATTATGATTCTGATTATCGTAGTATAGTAGTTTCAGAGGTTACAAATAAAGCATTAGGACAGTATCAAATTGCATTAAACAAATTAAACATTCCGAAGCCAACTTGTAAATGTTGTATGCAATGCAGAACATCAGGTTGGACATATCAGGGAATGAAACCTTAAAAATAATTATTATGGCTTGTTCATCATGTGGTCAAAAGAAAGTAGCACCAAAAATTGTAGTAAAAAATAATATTAAACCAATAATTCGGAGTGTAAGACCGAGTTCAATAAAAGTTGTAAGAAATTGACACCTCAACAGCAATCAGATAAGATAAATGCTTTTATTGCGGGGTTTGATGACCTTGTTAATGATACATTTACTAAGGCTATTTACAATTTAGAAACAGATATTAAAGAGCGTATATTTGAAGAGCATTTAGATGTAAACGGAACTAAGTTAGGTCAATATTCAACAACTCCGACTTTAATAGGTGCAAAATCATTTATTAATAAAGGGAATGCGAATACCTTTTTTAATGCGCAAAAGAAGAAAAAAGGAGAGAGTAAGTGGAGGACAATTGGCGATAAGCATCTTTATATTTTAGAAGGCGGTTATAAAGAGTTAAGGGCAATACAGGGAAGACCTACAAACGAAATAAACTTACAATATACAGGAGAATTGCTTTTAAATGGTATGCAAGTTGTTATAAGCCCAGATAATTATCAAATAAGATTCAAAAACGAACTTAGTAAAAATAAAGGGCGTGGATTTGAAAGAAAAAGAGGTAAAAAGGTATTCTATGCGAGCGCAAAAGAGCAAAAAACAGCAGTTGATTATATTGGTAAAACTATTTTAAGAGAAATTAAAAAGGCATTCGGAAATGTTTAACATAGACTTACCATTTACTGTACAAGGAATTGCAAAATTGCAAGGTAAAAAGTTGATTATAGGCAATTGCGCACCATTTAGCGAGGTTAAATTTGGTTCACATGGTGCATATATCCGTGAGACTGGCTTTGAGGTTGCAAATAAAGGAGAAAAAATAGAATGTGACGAATACAGATACACGATAACAAAAGAATATGCATTTGTCTATTTTGATTTTGTGAATACTTATACGATAGATTCTGTTCGTGCTAAAGTTCTTAGTCAACTTAATCAAAGATTAACGACTATAAAATCTATAAAGTACGACTTTGAAACTGTAAAAACTGAAGAAAATTTAGACATAAAGGATGCTTGTTTACTTAAAATAGTATTTGATAGCACAGAAGAATTTATTAATGATTGTGAAGATTTAGTATGTCCTTGTTAGAAATTATAAATATCATGTTTGTGGCTGAAACGTCAGCAGCTTTCGGGTTGCTTTATTTCCTTTGTTTAGACGAGGGAATGATATTGCATTGGTGGTACAAAATAATTGAAAATAAGTGGATAGGAAAGCCATTAGGAGCATGTCAAACTTGTACTATAGTATGGATAGGTGTGTTAACTTACTTTTTATCGGTTCACTTTTTTGATTTGTTTATTTTAATATCAGTAGTTAGTAACGGACTTTTAATTTTTAGAAAAATAGCATAATATGGCTTGTTGTACAAATACATACGATTTAGGTTGTTTTGATAGTTGTGATACTATTCAATTGCCTTTTGAATATGAACAAAACGGAACGCATAAGATAGAATTTGAAACACAATTCAGGTTTAAGTTCTCACAAGAGGGAACGGCAGGTGAAACGGTAGAATTAGATTTAACCTTATTCCCTGAAAATACAGATTTAACATTGAAAATCTTTAATCCTGATGGTACAAGATTTGTTTATACCGTTGGTTCATCTATGTACGATTGTTTTACTATGCGAATAGATATTTTTAATTCATCAACTTACACACCAATGGGAACTACACCTACCTGTTGCACACCTAAGATACTTGCAATGTCAGGTGTAGCAACTAAAACACTTGTTTATGATGACTGGTCAAAATTTGGAACTGCTCCTCCTAATATTGAGGTTTATTATAAGGATGGAGCAGATTATATAACAATACCTGTTCAACCTGTATTTATAGGTATGCCTATGCCAACATCAATAATTATAACAATTCCCGCAATACCTGCGGATACATGGTATATAAAATTAAGCTAAATGAGTTTTGTTCCTAAATATCAATGGTTAACAGAATACACAGAGCCTAAGTGTGGAGGTTGTGATATTGTGCAAATAGACACAACAGCCGAAAAGAAATTTCAAGTAGCTTTCACTCCTACCGAAGTTGTTAATGAGAATTTCAATGGCAATAATATTGCATTGCCAATGGAGCAAATATGGGTCGGATTAGGTTCTTTGGGGAGCGGTTCGGGGACAGGTTTATACTACGGTATCACATTCGATATAGATATAATAAATGAGGACAGATGGGTAAATTCATTTTCTTTTATCTATGAGGGAACTCCTTATTGTTATTTATTTACAATAGATACCACTTTCCCACCAGGATATGAGGTGGTTGAATATGGAAATTTTAATTTAGTTAAATTTGAAAGTGCGCTTGATTATGTTGACACTTTAAATACTATATTAAATCAGTTTGGAATATCTGCAATAGATAACGGTGGAAACTCTATAACAGTTTATGGGTTTCCTGAAGATACGCAAGTAACGACTAATGATACTGTCTATTATCAAAACACGATAACAGAGGGTGTAGGTACTGCAACATGGCAAATGGATAACTTTATTCCAATAGCTAACAAAATTTGCTTTTTTCAGATAAGCAATTTAGATGAACAACCAAATTCTAATGCACCAACAGGAACGCCAAGTATTTGGACTGAAAATCATGTCATATCTGCAAATAAAAGAATGATATTCACAATCAATTTTACTAACTCATTTTCAACGGAAATAACGTTGTATTTATATATAAGAGATAATACTTTCGGGTTAATTGATACGCTTAGTGCGGTTGCTAAAGCAGGAACAAATACGCTTACTTTCAATTATACAACAGGAGTTACACCGCCAACTTCCTATACATTTCAATTTTTAATAGACGCAATAGGAAGTGAGATAGAAGATTCACAAGTTGGATTTTGTTTTAATTCGGTTAAAATAGAAACAATAGCAAGATTAGAAAATATTGATATTGTTGGATGTACTACTGAAAATGTAACGTTCACAGAGGAGTATAACGACCTTTATAATTCACTTATCACAATGAATACAGGCAGTTTGCCGAATGGACTATTTAATACAGGTAAGTGGCAGATAGTATTGACAGATGATGAAAGTAATACTTTCACTTCAATAATGTATGAAAGTATAACGGGAACTAACTGCTTAACGTCTAATTTATTTCGTCTTAAATGGTGGAATGATTGTATGTTTGGAAACTTAGATTATGCTAATTTACCATTCGTTAATGATGTATATGTGAAAGGATATGAAGTCAGTCAGCCATTAGACTCTAAAGATAGGGTTGTAAATACTCTAAGTGATGGGTCTTTAGAACTTATCTATGATTATAGCTTAGAGAAAAAAGAATTTAATATCGGTATTTATACAGAATCTTTTTTTAGAACTTTACAGCGTGCATTTATACATAAATATATTACAATAGATGGAATTTATTATAAACAAGATAGTGATTCTATATTAGCTAAAAAGCCAGAGGGTAAAAAATATTCAGGACGCATTGAATTGGTTGAAAGTGGAAGTGAAGTTATTATTACAAATTGTTGCTGTTAATACATTCGTCTATTAAATTTATAGCATCTAACATTTTATCAATAGTTTCTGTCTTCAGTTTGAAATTAGATTCAATATAGTTTTCTAAGAAATACATATTAAATTCTATGTATTTTTCTGTCTTTATACATCTCAATAATCCGTAATGTTTAAGATTTGCTAAGTCTATATCGTTTTCATTTATTAGGCTATCGAGTTCAGAGATTAGAACATTTCTGCAATTTATAAAATGATTCTGTAATCGATAACAATAAATACCATTATTAGAGCGGTAAAATGACTGTCTGTAATTTTTCAAACGGGTGTTTGAAAATTTTAATTTTAGCGTTTTTATTAATTCAATTTGTTGCAAAAAAACGAATTGTGATTATAAAGATAGTAATAAATTTGTACATGAAGTTAGAAATTTTATCGAAATTAATAAAATTAATAAATCCATCGAAAATATATACTTACGAATTTAACGAAATATTGGAAACGAAAACAGGGAAAGATTGGAGAGGCACTTTCATTTCGGAAAGTAAGCAGATAACGGATAGCGATGGACAAAAATTGATAGAACACTTTGAAACTCCTGAAGAAAACCACAAAATTAATAAAACAAAAAAATAAATAAAGATGGCAGAATGCAATCCATGTGGTACGGGATTTCCAGTAGAATACTTACCGCTCTTAAACTGTAAAAACCAATTAAACACAAGACAGGCAGGTATTCAGCAACTTGCTTTTATTAAATGTAGCCAAACGGTTACATCTCTTACATCATCTTCAGAATGGGACACCATACGAGGAACTGCTGGTGCGTTGATTCGTACTCCAAGCGGTTTAGGCTCATTCGGAAAACCGAATACATCTAATGTAAAAATAGGATGTAAAGAGCAAGTTATCACAGAAAAAACATTAGTCTTAACATTTAAGACTTTTAAATACGACAATGATACTTTTGCGGACGCTGATTTCATGTGTCAGTTGAATGATTCATTTAATGCTTATAGATTGATTTGGTTAGGATGCGATGGCAATCTTTACTACTCAAACGCATATACAACAGGAACTAACCCAGGACTTGAAATATCTTTACTTGAAAGTTGGGATGACAATCCTGAAGATGGTTTAATGTCTAAAAACTTTGAGATTACATTAGACATGATTGATGTCTGTTATGCTATCATTGCACCAAGTCAGGCATTAATTGACGCTATATTTGCAGGCAACGCTAATACTTCAGGAGGTCACGGAGTATAATAACTCAAATGGCTAAAAAGGGAAAAAATAAGGAAATAGAAGCCTCTCTCGAAAAAAAGAGAGAGGTTTTTAATTTGAGCCAAGTCGTATTCAACGGAACGACACCTAAAGATATTCTTGAAAAGCGAAGACCATTAGAAAGTAAGGATAATTGGACATTAGATTATCGTTTAGAAAACTACTATCCGATACAGGTATCTTTATTTCGCAGGGCTATGAATGATTATTTGCAGGTTTTAAATAAGGCAGATATTCAGATAATAACAAATTCAAAAGCTATGGAAACATGGCTAAAAGATGAACAGTACTTTGTAAACAACAGGTATTTATCAGTTCGGGATTGGCTGTTTAATTACATTTCACAGGAAAGACAAAAAGACCCAAATGCTGTTTTAGTTCCCATTGTAAATTTTGATTTTGAGAAACGTTTTGATAATGGATTTTCAAATACAAAAGATGAAACTAAAAACGGAATACCATTTTTCGATACATCTAATAAAAGTCCTAATGTAGATATACTATATATAAACTATTATGATGTAATAGAAAGTACAGAGAATAACTTAAAGGTAAGGGCTGGAAAATGGGTTTATGAAATAATTGACGGGAAAGACCATTCGGCAGATTACTATATTGAGGCTGATAAAAAATATTACTACCTTACAATACCCGAACGCAAGACAAATGAACAATCTGTTGTTTATGTAAAATATCCTTACTATACACATGATTTAGGACAGACACCGTATGTAAGTATAGGTGGTGCAACGATGACAGATTTTGATTCAGATAATAATAAGTTTGAATATAACGTTTCTGATTATTATGGTGCTATATCTTTTGCTTGCTATATGGTGGCTACTATGTCAGATAAACAAGTAATAGAAGCACGGAATAATTTTCCAATTAAATACAGATTTCAGGCTAAATGTACAGCACATGGTTGTGAAAATGGATATTGTGGCATTGGTGAAAGCAGAACTAAATGTACTGTTTGTGATGGCACAGGTTATCAGAAAGATACAAATCCATTTGGTGACTTTGTTTATGAAATGTCGGGTTCGTTCTTGGATGATTCAACAAGAACTATTGCACAGCCGATAAATTATGTTGTACCACCGATAGACGCTTTGAGATATATAACTGAAAACTTTAAAGAATATTTGACGTATGTTGCAAACGAGTTATGTATTACATTAGAACAGAACATGACAAATCAGGCAGCAGAGGCTAAGCGTTATGACTTAATTAATAAGATAACATTAGTTACATTTATAGTCGATGACGTTTTACGGGTATCTGAAACAATATTATCTTTTGTAGAGTCTTTATTAGAGGGTGGTAAGTCTACATTGATTATCAGAAAGCCTCAAACATGGGAAGTAAAAAACCATGATGACTTATTATTTGAGATAGCACAAGCAAAAACAAATGGTTCACCTGCATTTGTGATTAAGCAGTTAGTTCGTGAACTTCTTTTATCAGATTTGAAAGAGCATAAGGACGCTAAAGCTATTGTAGACTTTATAATGAAAAAAGATAAATTGGTAACATTTGGAACTTCAGATTTAAAGGATGCACGAATTATTTATGGTGCTGACATCACACAGCGTGAACAGGTTATACATGACAATGGGATTGATATAATACTTGGATTGTTGGCTAAAGATGTCAAAATAGAAAATTTAGATGCTGAATTTGAAAAAGAAGTAGCAACATATATAACTGAATTACCAAATTTAACTCCTAATGTCGCTTGAAGAACAAGAAAAGATAGTTGAAAAAAAGATAAACGAAATAGTTAAAAAGTTCGACAGTAAAATCAATTCACTTATCAGAGGATTTGCATTTGGTAGTGGACTTGAAATAAACAAAGATTTAGCGGTTTTAAATAAAGAGGTTCTAAAAGAATTGAAAGATTCAGGGCTTGTTGAATTGTATGATTTTATGCTTAAAATAATTGAGCAAATAACACTTAAAAACATTTCGTACTATTCTAATATTTCAAGCATAGAAAATGATATTAGAAAATCACAATCAGTAAACTTTGTCAAAGATACATTAGCTAAAAATTTAACTGGTGATACTTTACAGTCCGTATTAGCGGAACGTATAACAAACCTTATTAAACCTTATATTTTATCGGGCGGTGATTATAAAACAACGGTTGATGTACTTAGAAATATACTTCCTAAAGAATTACAACGTTACACCTATCAAATAACCAAAGGTGTATTTAGCGTTTATGATGGCGCTATTCAGAATACATTAAAACAAAAATATAATCCTAAAAGCGGTAAATATTTGGGTGGTTTAATTGATAATTCTCGTCCGTTCTGTATTCATATGAAAGAAAAATATGGCTCACGTCCAATAACTGAAGATGAGTTGAAAAAAGATTTAGACGAATATTGTCCAAAGGGAATACCAAGTGAAACTTTGATTGAAATTAATGGTAAAAAAGTAAAAAAGGGTGCAGGTATGATGGAGGGTACAACAGTTCAAAACTTTGATGTTAATAAAGGTGGTGCTACTAATAATTGTTACCATGAGTGGAGATGGATATTATAGATTTTATTGCAAAAAAACGAATTATAAAAATTAAGTAAAATATAATTTTGTAATATGGAAAGTAAACCTTTTTTCGTTAAATGTTTGACAAACGGAAATATTATACCTCTTACAAGTGGAAATAGATTTTATTTTGAAAAGATAGTTCCTTTGCGTGAAGATTTTATATTTTTAGATGAGTATGAGCAGATAATAGGCAAGTTAGAAGTATCACCACAAGAGGCAGAGGTGTATGTTGAGGCAATGTTAGAAGACTTAGAAAAAAGGAATAATGCAATGATACAACGTGAGGCTGAAATAGAAAAAAGAGAGATAGCATTAGCAGAACTTGAAAGTAAATTAAAGAAAACTAAATAAATATTTTATGGAATTAATTGAGAAAATCTTAAAAGAATTAGCGTTTAGTAAAACAGAAATAGCAGACTTATTGGATGCTGAAAAAACAGACCAACAAGCTGAAATATTATCGGCATGGTCGGCACGTTACAATGACGTTATTATCAGTAAGCCTGAAGTTCGTGCAAAATTTAAAGAAGAATTTGAATTGTCAGTAGGAAAAGAGGCACAGCGTAAGTCAAGAAAGGCAATCAGCAATGATTTGAATTTAGGTCTTACAAATAAGCAAATAGAAGAAATGACAAATGAAGAGTTTTCAGCTATTGTAAAGGAACACGCAAACAAAGAAACCGATACTAAACTAAAGGATATTGAAGCGCAATACAAAGAAGAAAAAAGATTGCGTGAAGAGGCAGAAAGCAAATTAGAAGTAGAGATTGAAAAAGTTAAAACCGAGTTCTCACAAAAAGATATTAATCGTGAGATTGAATTACGAAAAGCACGATTCTTAGCGTCTAAGGATTCTAATAAATTTGACAAATCAGACACAGAATTGATTGAATATGCTATTGAGGGCGCTAAACAGAAGAAAGGTATAAGTTTTGTGATTGAAAATGACAAGGTTTATGTTACCAAAGATGGTCAAAAATTAAGAGATAAGTCTAATAACTTTGTGGAATACGAAGCATTTTTAGATGAAGAAATTTCACCACGTTTTGAAATTAAACAGAAACAAACACCAGATATTAAAAAAGACGAAAAAGGAAATATAATACCTGAGAAAGAAGAAAGTGAAGCGGTAAAAAGACAAAAAGAGATTTACGCTAAACATAATATACCAGTTGTTGCTACTGCATAAGGCAAATAATCAGTAAGGCTGACTGTGATAAGCTAATTAATTTTAACTTTTAAATTTTATAGAAATGGCATATCCAGCAGGAACATCAGTTAGCTATAATAACTGTCCATGTTTGTATTTACAGAGTGTTATCGATTTGATAGCAGAAGAAAAAGAATACACAAAACCAAATATCGGATTTGTTGACCTTATCCGTTCTCCTGAAAATATCTCTAACTCTCCAGTTAAGGTAAAAATCAATAATGATGGGAAAACACAGGACACAGCAAATCCAGGCAAGTTTGATTTCGTTTATTATGCGCAAGATTGTAGTATTACACCAGCAAGCCCATTAGGGTCATGTACCGCAGCAAGCGGAGGTGATGAATATGCAGGTAAAACTACATTGCAGTATTCATTAAACAAAACATTCTCTTTCGATTTACAGATTAACACACAGTCAGCTATTGACAAATGTTATACAGTAGAACAAATAAAAGATGAGTTATTCGCATCTAAAAAGATGGCAATCTTACAAGCATTAGAGTATCAGATTTTAGGTGAATATACAGCCTCTTTAGGTAAGTATAAAGACCAAATATTGCCTACAAACTCTGTTAACAGTCCAGCGGTGTTGAACTTCTTAAATCCAGGTTCTATATCAACTCCAAATCTTGCAACAGGATTACAGGTAGGACGTCAGTACTTGCGTCAAAACAATAAGAACGTTCAGCCTTTGTGGTTAGCACAGTCTGTTGGTTTGGTAGAAATGCAAAATGAAATCACACCTAACAGCAAAGTTTATCTTTCAGATGGACTGAATGATGCTATGGTTGATATTGTTGGTGTTACAAATGTTGAGTATTTTTGGGGAGTTCCAGCAGGAACGGTTCAATTAGGTTTATGGAATAAATATGTAGGCGATTATGCAGTTCCAATGGGTTCTCGTGTTGCTGATACAGAAAAAATGACTATGGACTTATGGGGATTCACTTGGGATGTTACCTATACTCGTACTCTTTGTGTTGATAACTGGCATTTCCAATTAAACTACGGTTTGGTAAAAGCGCCTAACATTAATTGCGGTGACAGAGATGTATTAAACTTCTTAGTAGGTTGTGGCGTTACTGAATGCGACGATTTACAGGCATTGTTTGGTACACAAACATCATTTAGCGGTGGTGTTGGTGCATAGTTTATGATTAAAAAGGCGGTTTACACACACTATTCACGTCCTTATGGTTCAGATATAAGGAACAGTCAGACACACTGGCTGTTCCAATATCTTGAATTTTTAATCTTAGCTTATTCGAGTTCAAAAAGCAAAAAGTTCTTTGGAAAAACAGTTTTAGTGACAGATTCTTATGGCAAGGAATTGATATGTGATAATCTTTGTATTCCTTTTGATGAGGTTATTGTTGAATTGGATGGTATTGAAAAGAAGCCAAGATTTTGGGCGTCAGGTAAGATATACGGGTATACGAAAGCTATAAAAGAATTTGAGCCTTTTATACATTTTGACAATGACGCAGGATTTCATATAAAACCTCCTGAATTTACAGGTGAGTTAACAGTTCAACATATACACCATGAATATGGTAATCATTTTGGTGAAATCTTTAAAAGATTAGTTCATAGGATAGTAAAAGAAACTAAGAATGAATTTCCATATGATATTTATCATGAAGCAATAAAAGGTGATTTAAAAGGTTGTAATTGTGGTATGATAGCCTTTAATGATTATGATGTTTGGAATGAGTTTTCAAAATATACATGGGCTTTACAGGAGTCAGAGTTTTTTGATAAAATAGAACGTGAGTCGGTTGCATCCATGTATAGACATTTTAATTATTGGAATGTAGTAGTAGAAGAAATTTTGTTATATGCAATCTTTAAAAGAATTAAAAAGAAAGAGCCTGATAAGTTGTTTGATTTCAATGGTTTTGATTTTCCATTAGGAACGCCAAACCCAATGAAATACTTTCACATTTGGGGTTCTAAGAGAGATAGGGAATTTTTAAAGATAAGAGAGAAAATTGCAGTTGACTATTTAGATAAAAACGTGACAGATAGAATATATGCTTATTTTGGAAGAAAAAAAATGATATGAAAAAAATAATTTTAATAATTTGTTTGTTACCTATACTTGCATTTAGTCAGGTTTCTTACAAAATAATTGCAGACTCTACAATACTTAAATCAATTAGTACAAATAGTAATGAGTTAGTTATTAGAAACTCTACAAAAGATACTACTAATTCAGTACTATATAATAACGGAAACGGAGTTACGCAATTTAAAAAAGTTAGGGTAATAGGTTTGAATGACAGTACTTATGTTGTAAAAATAGGTACATTGGTTGTTGGAGATACTATAAAAATACATGGACAGCAAAGTTTAGGCGGAACCGTTACAAGCGTTGCAACTGATGTTACATTAACAGGAGGTCCTATTATAAGTTCAGGTACTTTGAAAGTTGATACAACAATTATAAGCACAAAGAATTATGCTCTAAATATCGGTAATAATAAAGCTACATTTTCGGCATTAAACGATAGTATAACGGCGGTTAGAAGCATTCGCAAAGTAGATACTATTTATAAGAATACAGGTGGTGATAGCATTGTGTACACTATTAACGGACTTAGACGTGCTATAATTGACAGGCAAAACACAGGAACTGTAACAAGTATAGCAACTGGAGTAGGTTTAAGTGGAGGTACGATTACGGGTTCGGGAACTATTGTCGCTGATACTTCGGGGACGTTGGTAACAAAAGCATTCCTTACATCTTCATTAAGTGGCATCTCAGGTGGTGGCGGTTCATTAACCAACTTTATGTTCACAGATGGAAATGGTTTTTATGGAACGGTAACGAGTTCAACAACCACACCAACGTTAAGTTTAGTGGCAGATACGTTGATAAAATTTGCATCCGTAAAAAGGGTTTTGGATTCATTGATTGACGTTAACGCACGAATAAAAAATGGCGATTCAATTTATTTCTTTAGAACATTTGCACAGTTAAGTTCTGCAATGTCGGCACACACCTTAAAAAAAGGTGCATCGTATCAGCTAACGGACTTTGCTACTGTTTACGACCAGCCTGACTATACAGCATTGCCTTCACCAACTCCAGTTACAGTAGGAATACAGAAAACATCAAGTGGTGAGGTTTTGGTATTTAAGGCAAATTCAGATTCAAGTTTTGATGACTATGTTTCATCATTAGATTTTCCTGAAGATATATTAAAATTTGATTGGACTTTTACTGAAACAGAAGTAACGCATACACCTGCAAAGGGCAGGATTTCTTATCGTGAGGATATTAAAGGAAATATTTGTGAATATGACTTTAGAAAAATTCTTTTTAAAAGATACAGAAACAACGGAGTTTATTCAAGCATTTTTGACAATGATAGTGTAAGTGCAGAGTTTTTAACTTTCAATACTTATTCTAATACATTAGGTAACGACATGACTGGATATGTAGATGCTTATCTTACTTATGGTGCAGTAATACCCTTTGATTTTCTTTTACCTAATAATGTAATTATGGGTAATGCCGTAAAAAACAAATTTGATGTAGCATACAACTCAACATTCTTAGGAGACTGCAATGAGAATTATTTTGGTGATGGATGCCAACTTATAACTACTTATGGTGGTGTGTATTATTCTTACTTCGGGCATGGGTGCGCATTATGGACTTTCTTAGGTGCATCTGAAAATAACTATTTTGGTGACGGTGGTTTTAATGTAACATTTGGGGCGAGGTGTAGAGATAATAGTATTTGGGATAAAATAGAAGAATTTACAGCAGGTACAGATTTTTACAGAAATATTCAATACGGCTATACTACCAATGTATCTATTGGTGATACTTTTGTGGATGGCATTTTATACGGAGTTACAGACAGCATTGAAATAGGAAACGGATGTTCTAAGATAGATTTAAAGAGTGTTACTAAAGTGACAATAGGTGACAATAATTCCAATATTAGAATAGGCGGAAGTATTCCAAATGCTAATTTATTGGCAGGTACAGTTCGTGCTAATATAACAATCGGAGATAATAATAATTCTGTAAATTTTGGTGGTGCAAAAAACGTAACAACGTTAAATAACTTTACAGGTATTTCTAATGTGGACTTTAGTGGTGCAATAGATGGAAGTATATGG
>ERZ724505.977-NODE-977-length-16604-cov-4.992628_pt1 | contig 16604 bp, 13 predicted proteins | sample MGYA00376038_ERZ724505 | MGnify/ENA primary metagenome ERZ724505 (study PRJEB28724, sample SAMN07190884) | wastewater metagenome | isolation source: effluent of sewage treatment plant in Hong Hong | place: Hong Kong | collected 2016-03-17 ... | reverse complement strand
TAATGTCTAAGCGCCCAAAATGTTACGGTACCTAGCTCCTGGCGGAGGAGGTGGGATTCGAACCCACGATACCTTACGGTATGGCGGTTTAGTAAACCGCTGCACTCGGCCACTATGCGACTTCTCCTCTATTTACTGGCGGAGGGAGAGGGATTCGAACCCTCGTACCCCTTTCGAAGTGCGTCGCTTTCCAGGCGAGCCGAATAGTCCACTCTCGCATCCCTCCACACAAACGTAAGCATTGTAGGACAAATTACCTACTAATTAAAGGTTGAATATGGTAATATTCGTAATACGCTAAGCCAGTTAGTAAGTGTTGGTATGGGTGATTAGCTCAGCTGGTTAGAGCACTCCTCTGATAAGGGAGAGGTCTCAGGTTCGAGTCCTGAATCACCCACCATAAACTGTGCTAGAAAATACCTTAACTAGACACCTGTGAGGCATTCACTGCTATCTACACACGGAGAGTTACAAACTTATCTAGTTTGAAAATTTGAGATTAAAAACTTGCTAGAACCTACTTACTTGAACCAGAGTATCAAGTTTTGATATTCCTGGTCAGATAAAACATCCATCCTCTTGTACTTATTCGACTCATAGTCTTTTACAACCTTTAATTTCCTTACTTTTCTAGGAAACCTATAGGTTGGCCTATCAATAATCCTTTGAATAACAGCAGAAAAGAAGGTAAGTCGATTCAAATACCGATAATCAACACATCTATAATTGTTAAGTTTTACTGAAGAGGGTATATTTGAGCTCAAAGATACATGCTCTCTATGAAAGTAAGTGTACTCAGGTGCGAAAGCTATTGAATAGCCCTTTTTGTAACAAGTGTTTATTGCTAAACACGCAACATCTCTATCCTCATGCCAGGAAAGATCTTCGTCAAATAATAAGCTAGTCGTAACACCAAAGTGCTGTCGTGCCTCCACCATCTCAGCAATAAGTCTTTTCGAGTAGATCATAGTATTATAGTTGATATTTCTTACCGCAGTATAAACTAGCAAAGCATTCAACCCTTCTACCTTAACCCTATCCACTTTTTGAATAGCCTTTTTCTCCTCTGAAAAGTTTAGTAAGTTTGAATAAAGGAAATCTGCTTTTTCTGACAAAAGCTTTTCGACTCTAATAGAAATGCTATTCTTTGCAAGTATGTCATCGTGATCTACAAAAGTTAGAAACTCAACGTCATTAAAAAGGCTCTCTTCGTTCTCCAAGTAATACTTCAAACCTGCATTTCTTGCTACAGATGCCGTCCTTTTATTATTACCCTCCCGGTTTGTTTTTGTAATAAATATGTTTTTTTTACCTAAGGAAGAGACTATCTTGAGTGTATTGTCAGAGGAGTGATCATCGGAAACAATCACCTTAACATTTCCAGACTGTGAGAGAATACTTTCAAGAGTATCTGCAATATAATTCTGCGCGTTATATGTAGGTATTATTACTAAACAGACATTATTTGATTTCATTTATAGTTGCTTTCTTAATTCAATTCTAGAAAATATATCACATAAAACGCCCCAATCATGTAACTGCTCGAAATACTCTTTTATCCAGTTACCCGACTCAAAATCTACGGGGTCTTCCCTGTAAAGCTTAGTTGCAATTGTATTTTTAAAATCGTTGAATTCCGCTACCACACTTGATATGGCATCAAGGGTTTTGCTTTGGGCGCACCACTGAGCTGAATTTACCTTACCAAAGTACTTACTCTCAATGTCATCTATTTTTTTATACATGTCAAGGTTACTTAGCTTGCTTTGGAGCCTAGAGTGGATTTCGATAATATCATAAAACCTACTAAATAGAGAGTCGGTATTGAAATCAACCATTGCTTTTTTAGTATTAAGTACGATATCTTGAAGAAGTCTATCATCGAGTTGTTTTTCATCAAAAAGTAACACCTCGTAGGTATCAGTTATCATGTCCGGATCTATGGAATCGAACAGTCCCTCGCCTTGAAAGTTTTGTCCGGGCCCGTTTTTTCGCAAGTGAAGAGTAGGTGGTATTCTACAAAAAACTCGCTCACCTTTTAAGACGCCTTTTAACACAAAGTAGTTAAAAACGTCATGTATCCCTCCTTTGATGGGATCAAAGGCGTTCCGGACGATGTCAAGTCGAAAGGTTTTTTGTGTAGGCGGAGTTGAATCATCCAAGCTGAAGTCCCGATCATTATACCAGTCAAGATCTCTAAGATTCGTTATTGGAGTACGGTTTTTGTAAGAACGAATAATCTGCGGTATGTAGTGCCACAACTCATCAGGTTCCACAAACTTGTATTTAAAACTCTCCAAACTATCGTCCTCTAAAACAAAAAAGGAGCGATGAGGCTTCGTAGATTTATAATTTGAAACTGACTCAGGTAGGGCATATTCCAAAGTCACGAACAACTCCTTTACCATATTAATTGGAGAGGCTGAGTTTCCTGTATATTTTCTACCAAGTACTTTGTATCCCATATCCAAAAATTTCTTTGTTATGCCTATATAGTTAGGTCCAGGTTCCATCTGATAGTAGGTCTTCCCATCAATACGATATTTAACAAGACTTTTAAACATTTCATCCATATCTAGATGCATTACAGAAGCTTGGGAAGGATGAAAACCAAAAGTATTACAAATGGCCAGCGCAAACAAGTTTCCGAAGTTCTGTGATCCTCTTTTTCTAGAATTTAAACAGAAATAGTCATAAACAGCTGGTTCAAGTGTGCTGTGTTTTTTAATCTCCTCGGTCACCAAATCTTTATAATAGGTTGAGTTTTTAGGAGTATAAATAAAGTGTATTTTATCTCTAATAAAGCTTGCGCTATCTACCCCTGCCCACAGCTCGGACAGATATTTTTCTGAGTGCCGTGCTATGCTTGCTACTTCACAGCTGTCATCTAAATTTTCATCGTCTATTAGATTTATTACAACTATAGGAAACTCGGAAGACGCATAACCTACCTCTTCACCTCTATACATTGGAATATAAGAATAGGAAAGTATATTTTGTAAGATCGATTTTACGCACCGTAAAACTAAGTCCGGGTTATCCATGCAATGTATCTGTATGATCTGCAATTTATTTGAAGTTTTCATGTTATTTCTGGGAGCTTATTGACCTGTTTAACTTGGGGTCAACAAAGTTAACTATACGTTCTGGTTCAAATAGTATTTCTTCCAGTAATCCAAACCGTTGTAAACATTCTTGTAAATCATTAGCAGGTTCCTGAATAAAATGCTCGTACTGTAATTTCCAGAGATTTTTGTCATTCATAGCTTTAATATAGTATTCTGCGTAATTTTTATACAAATCATACAATAATTTTGCTTTCTCATTGCTAAAATTATTCCTCTTCATAAGTGAATTTACAACATTATCTTTGTTTCTTTCAATGTAAAGCAACCTAACCTTATGAGTTTGTGAAAGCACTTTCACAAATACAGGCAACACAAGACTTATTCTTGGATCTTTGATTACTATCTTATCATGATTTTTATAGTCTTCAGCTATTAGCTCATGCAATCGTTTTTCAAACTCTACAGCATATGGCGCGGTTTTCAACTCTTCGGGTAGAAAGTTAACTTCATCCCATGTTGAATTTCTTAAGTGTGTTAATAAATCGTCATTAAATTGCATTATATTATAAGATTCAAAAAATCCTTTTGGATTCTCTTCATTAGGCTTAATTAGTCGATCTGTAGGACCCACATAAAAACCGCATCTTGACAAACTGCCTGTTACAGCAGAAGTACCACTTCTATGCATTCCTATAACTATGATACAAACCTTTGTTTTTTTCATTTTAATTTATTCTTAAATATCTACTCTTTGTCTGCTACGTCCGGCTCTTAGCATTTGTTAAACCCGGTTGTTGTAACATATTACCTAATTACATTCTACAATTAAGTAACAAAAACGACCTAAATATAGGTCGTTTAATGTTTATGTTCAAATATGCTTAAAACTATCTTTCAAGAAACCAAAGGCAAAAAGAATGATCGTGTGAAAGTTTAGGCTCACTTTCAAACCTTTTCATTACCGCTTCGTGAGAAAGCAGTTTGCAATTACAGACTATGAAATACTGATCTGTAAAGGTGTGTCTTGCGGATACCGGCTTTTTTAAACCGCGCAATTTGGAAACCAAATTACATCTAAAAAAGATTCGGCTAGCTTAACACAAGTTTTTCTCCCTAGAAAGGAGGTGATCCAGCCGCAGATTCCCCTACGGCTACCTTGTTCATATTCTTCCACTATTACTAATGGTACTGACTATATCTTCATCCTAATGTAACGTTGCTTATCGGGATGATATGACCCGACTAGCGATCCAAATCTTTCCCAAGAATTACATAAAATGTAAAACCTGTAATAGTCAGGATCTTTTACTCTACTTGGTACATGAATATTTCCGCATTTTAGTCCATGTTTTGTAACTAAGCTGCGTAAATGTGTTATATCTTCAAGGTTCTTTTGTGCAAAGTATATGTAATACCTTACTTCTAAGTTCCTAGGAACACTTCCCTCAGAATCAAAATAACCTCTTATGTAATCTATTTCCTCCTCCATTGTTGTAAGAGTAAAATCTTTCAACAGTTTCTTAGAAAACTCAACTACATGAATGTGCCTATCTTTACCTTCTTTATATACCCAAGACTTAAAGCCAAGATTTACAATACCCTGACTGACGAATTGGATAAAAGAAAGTGATTTTTGACAGATACGGTAAGTATATTTTGTCTCTGTGGAATCATGTAGAAGTCCAAGTAAATATGCTTTAGTTACTTTAGGAGCCGGCGTTTGATGTTCCTTTATATCCTCGTTAAGAGTGATAGGTTTACATCTCATGTTTGTACTATAAATACCTACAAACAATCAGTCGATACGGGGTCATCTATTTTTAATAGAGACTTCCCACGAATATCACCCTGTTAGATTACAGGGCTCTACCGTTATAAGCCGGATTTGTTTGCAGAATTACTTCTGCAAGTCGCTCCATGTATTTAGATTCGACTTCATCCTCATCACTGATTCTACCTTGGGTCCACTACACGCAGAACTTAAGGTAGCCCCAGCTTTGTTGACGTGACGGGCAGTGTGTGCAAAACCCGAGAACGTATTCACCGCCGTATAGCTGACCGGCGATTACTAGCGATTCCAACTTCATGAGGTCGAATTTCAGACCTCAATCCGAACTGGGACGCGCTTTAGTGATTTGCTCCACGTTACCGTGTTGCTTCACTTTGTACGCGCCATTGTAGCATGCTTCTAGCCCAGGGCGTAAGGGCAATACCGACTTGACGTCATCCCCACCTTCCTCCGTCTTGCGACGGCAGTTCCGCTAGAGTGATACAACTAACAGTAGGGGTTTCGCTCGTTGACCCACTTAAGGGTACGCCTCACGGTACGAGCTTACGACAGCCATGCAACACCTGTGTAGGACCCTCGAAGGAGTCCGGCTTTCACCGGATTAGCACCTACATGTCAAGCCCTGGTAAGGTTCTTCGGTTATCAACGAATTAAAGAGCATGCTCCACCGCTTGTGCGGGTCCCCGCCAATTCCTTTGAGTTTTAGCCTTGCGGCCGTACTCCCCAGGCGGCCTGCTTAACGCGTTAGCTTCGACACTCAGAAATCCAAGTATCTAGCAGGCATTGTTTACAGCCAAGATTACACGGGTATCTACATTTATTATCACTAAAGCAAATAGTGACTATCTTGTATCGCTACAAGGATTGGACTATATCATTACCTTTTATACGAAGCCACCATTTCTGATAAAACTTGTGATTTGTCACAACCACTCCAAGCACGTGAATGATCAGTAACTTCAACACCTTCCAAGAAACCAACTTGACTAGCAAATTTTAAAATCTCTTTTTTATTAGATATTTTTATTTTCTTGTCGGTGTAGCTATTTACGGCATTAATAGATAGAGAATCTAGTAAGTCCATATAATCACTACGTAACTTCTCATGTGAACAAGCTAAAAATATATTTCTGTTAAACCAACTAATTGATTTACCGTTTCGCAAAGTAGTTGCTGGATAGAAGCATACACCTCCATCACAGCTAAACGCTGCACGCAAAAAATCAACAACATATCCAGTAGATATTAGAGTGTCTACGGGAAGTCTTGCGTTGGTTTCGCAACCCATATAATTTAGTGTCCTGAATGTTCCAAACCTATGAATTAGTAACTCACCTATTGATTGGGAATCAATAACTGCAACATGAAGCCCATCACGTCTTGTAAGACGCACTTTGCTTCTAGAAACCTTAAAAAGATGGCAAACAGACCGGACAAATGTTAAGCACAGTGCTCTGGATTTAACTCCAAAGTAAAGACGGTAACTATTGCCCCTAGGTGATACACAACCATCTGTGTAAAGTAAACCCAATAATGTTGCTAAATGAGAACTCATAAAAGGTATTTGGCATGTAGTCTCTGAGGATTCACTTAAACGAACTTCGCTTAAATGTCTTTCCTGCTGATTTTCCGCACTTGTCACATTATCACTATACATACTCGAGTATTAGTCGGGTAATAATAGTAGTGCAAGATGCTTTACTCTACTTAAGGTAGACACCACATATAACCCGTTGTTAATGTGGACGGTTGTTCCAGCATATAGCCAAATTTTTCTCCTATTGGTTACCCAAAAGGAGGGACCAGACTACTATCCGTTTCACTCCCTTGGCTTTCGTCTCTTAGTGTCAGAACAGCCCCAGTCAGCTGGCTTCCCCCTTGGTGTTCCCTATGATATCAACGCATTTCACTGCTCCACCATAAGTTCCGCTGACCCCTAGCTATCTCTAGTAATGTAGTTTCGAAAGCAAGCTTCCAGTTGAGCTGAAAGATTTAACCCTCGACTTACAAAACCACCTACAGAACTCTTTACGCCCAGTAAATCCGGACAATGCTCGCACCCTACGTATGACCGCTGCTGCTGGCACGTAGTTAGCCGGTGCTATTTTCAGGAGTTTACAACCCGAAGGCCTTCATCCCCCAATCGACGTCGCTGCATCAGGCTTTCGCCCATTGTGCAATATTCCTCACTGCTGCCTCCCGTAGGAGTAGGGCCCGTGTCTCAGTGCCCTTCTGCCGGTACATGCGCTAACATCCGGTACCCGTCATAGCCTTGGTAGGCAATTACCCCACCAACTAGCTGATAGGCCGCAGGCTCATCCCAAACCGCAAAAGCTTTAATGTTGCCACCACATCGGGCATTAGACCAGCTTTCGCCGGCTTATTCCCGAGTTTGGGGTAGATTCCTACGTGTTACTCAGCCGTTCGCCACTAACTAAAGATCATCTTTGGATTGCTCCGCCGACTCCCAAAAGTCCGTTCGACTTGCATGGCTTAGGCACGTCGATAGCATTCGTCCTGAACCAGGATCAAATTCTCAAAAAATCATTCTTTTTGCCTTTCATCCCTCGAAAGACAATTTTTCAATTTTAATATGCGGGAAAATTAAGCATATTATCTTATTCAATTTACAATGTGCGGAAACTGCCTTAAAAAGGCAAAGGAAAGATATCAAGGCTAAGAGGATAAGTCAATATATAAATACTTATTCTACTTTGTAGTACTCTACATTCCTTGCGCTGAATAATTTTACCAAAGAACCGGATAATGAGGAAGCGTTAAAGATAGGGCTACATGTAACCAAATCTATATGCACTCCGCCGTACTCTTCCCATGTATGTACCACCAAATTAGAACTAGCTAGTATATATGTTAGTGAAAAGCCGTAGGGCTTAAACTGAGTAATCTTAGTGTCCACAACTTTTAACTTGTGACTGTTGCAAAAGTCACCACAAACCTTGAGTAACTTAGCTTTTGATTTCAAAAGCTCGACGTTTACTCCAAACAATTTAAAAACATAATGATCAACATACGGAAACTTCTCCTCTTTCACATTCTCAAATGTATAAATATCCCGAGTAAAGGCTTCTTGGGTCAAGGCTGTGTGCGGAGTGGTTTTAAGGATATACAAGTTGCTAGCATTCCCAACAGTCTCAGCACCGGTATATTTTGCAAATTTAAAGATCTTATCTTCTAGATATAAATTTCTAAGATGAATGGATTCAAGTAATTTTATCTCACGCTCTAGGTTCTTAACTCCAATACCATAATATATAAAAATATAACTACCACTATAATCTCTTTTAATCTTTGAGAACTGGACGCATCGGTCTAGGAAAAGGTCAAAACCTACCTTGGTATAAGGAGGATCGGTTATAACTACATCAAAATAATTTAAATACTGCCTAGGCGGTTCGTTTCTTGCATCGTACAAAACAGTTTTGATACGTTCAAATCCCTGTTCTTTTACTGCCACACCAACCTTTTCCAAGAGCTCTGGATCAATATCAAATACAACTAATTCTGCCCAATCCTTAGTTAGAAGAGGTATTGCAAAGCTTAATAAATCATCATCACCAAAGATAGCGATCCTCTTACCCTTTATACCAACTTTTTGGTTCACAATGTGGGCTTTTTTAATAGAAGTCTGCGCCAAAGCAAAAAACTGATCGAACTCACGTTTAGGATCAAAAAAATAAGTATTTCTAAGTTCCTGCAACTTTAGTTCAAGTTGCCTATCTTCAAAAGTATACAACGACCAGCTATATGCCTTAGGACTTAGATCAGCCAATATCCTTTGCCCCAACTCATTTAGTTCAATTCCTTCAACATCATCACATAAAAAATCTGAAATAGACTTTTTGAAAGCTATAATTACATTCTTAGTTATACCAGTGGCCGAAATAAGTTCACCCATAGTACTTACCTGCTTAGTAAGTAGCAAATTAAACATCCCTTCAAGCTGTGCTTCTGAGAGATCTGGGTTCCTTTCTTTCACTAAAGTCAGAATAGAGTCCATACGTGCCTACTATACCATAAATACTAGGCTAAATAGACAAAAAAACGTTGAGCAGCACCACCAGACCCAAGTAAATATATACATGAAAAAATTAAAAATAGCTGCATTCCTCTACTTATTTTTAAAGTTATGCTCGCCTTCTTTTGCCAATGTCGCGTGGGAAAAGGTTAACCTCCCAAAACCATACATTACAAGTGTTCAAAATACACACTTCGGTGTTGTAGCAGGAGAGTTCGATTCCCGGTCTTTTCTTAACCCATACAACGGTGTCTCACTGACAAAGAATTTTGGCGACAGCTGGCAAGATATAGGACTTGCTAAAAGAGGGGTTACTGATATTTTCTATCACAAAGAAGATCGATCACTTTTTGCAACTACATACTACTCAGTATTTGATGGCACTGTTGGAAGAAATACCATCGGCCTGTACGTATCTTACGATGTAGGGAAAACATGGCAACACCTAGGACCTGATGTTTCGGCAACGAAGGTCATTGCATTCGATAATAATATTATATTAGGAACTTATAGCCACGGACTTTGGTATTCTAACGATAACGGCTCTACTTGGATCCAAAAGCTAGGATCAGGTTATTTTGGTCCTCGCATTAAGTTGATCAAGCAAGTAGGAACAGCTGTTTACGCCTACGATGACCTTAAAACATACAAGTCTATCGATAACGGATCAAGCTGGGAGGTTTTCGCACCTTTCGGCGATGAAAAGATAGCTGATGTCGAAGGAACTACCGATATAATTTTTGCCGGAACATCTAATAATCGGGGTTTGCTTTACAGCAATGATGGGGGCAGTACTTGGACCAGAGACATCTTCTGGAATGATAAGTCTGTTCACTCAATTAAATACTTTCCTATAAGTAAAGCTTTTTACTTAGGTACTTCAATCGGGGTGTGGCTCACTTACGACAATGGCAAAACGTGGCAAAATACCCAAGCACCTTTTAGTAAGCAGACATTGGGCATTTCGTGGGTATTTTCAAATAACTCAAAGCTTTTTGCCTCGGTTCAACAAGAGGGTCTATACAAATACAACACCCCTAGCCATGTTAATGATATAAAACCATACTTTGCGTTTCCTTGGAAGCAAACCTATCCAAATGAAACACTTGATTCGGTTAGTGCCTTTTTTGACCATGCGTACCCACTTCTCGGGTATAGTCTATACTCGGAGCCTAGTAGCGACAGCGCAACAACAACGAACTTTTATGGACTTAGTCTGCCGGTCCCGGACTTGTATTATTCAAGTCACGACGGTACTGATTTTGCTCTCAAATATGGAACAGAGGTTCGAGCAGTTGCAAATGGAAGCGCCAGCTACGGATACAATAAAAGCGGGCTAGGATACTTTACCAAGCTAAATCATCAAAACGGCTATCAGACTGTGTATGGACACCTACAACCACATCCGGATCAAGCTCCAAGCGATGTTGTCGAAGGGGACATAATAGGTAAAGTCGGTATGTCGGGAAACACAAGTGGGCCACATCTTCACCTCACTGTAATCCAGGATCTGGATGCAGATGGGGACGCAAATAACAACATCCCGCAAGGTAAAACCGATCCATTTGGTTGGCAAAATGCGGTATTACCGGACCCATGGAATGGTTACTCTTGGCACGATAGTGCCGGATTACATACTACTGGTGCAAGTTCATATCTATGGAAGGATCCGACATATGCACAAAGTAGGTATCTTGATGGACAGGCACAACAGTCGAATATTCTTGGCGTAAGCTTCGGTTTCAAAAATACTCAAGAAGTTTATTCAACAACAATTAACCCACTACCCTCAAAAGCAGTAAAGATAGACGGTAAATATCCAATACCTAATACATTCTTTGATCTCAGTGTTACAGACACTTTCGGTGAAATAGAAGATGCAGTTAAAATCGAGATAAGTATAGACTACGGCTCACAACAACTAATAAATATTGATGAGGCATCTCTTGACGTCCTTACTAAGAGTAAAAATGACACTGAGTGGAAAAAACTAGATTCAATAATCGATAAAGCAAACAAGAGAATTACAACTACAGTACAGAGCGGTTTATTTCTGCTGGCAGGTAATTTAATAGATAAATTACCTCCAATTACATCGATTAAAATATACGGAAAAAAGGCCGGAGACAAGTATATCGAAATACCAATTATAGAATTAACAGCCATAGATACAGATTACCAATCACCTATACAAAATATTTTCTACAAACTCAACGATTCTGAATATTTAGAGTATAAGCAACCTATAATGGTGCCGTATGACGGAATGGAAACCACCTATCTATTACGCTATAAGAGCATGGATACACATCAAAATCTCGAAACCGAAAGAACTGTACCGATGGAATTAGATATCAATGCTATAAGAAATAATAAGATAAGGGTTAAAAATACAAAGTTTGTAACAGAAAGTACTATTAACTAAGCTATCACCCCACCGCCTAGGACCAACCCGTCCTTGTAGAATACGGCGCTTTGCCCACTAGCTACTGCATATGCCGGTTTTTCCAAAGAAACAGTCAGGCTACTCGGATTTACTGAACAAGGATACAGCTGTCCTAGATGTCTAATTCTGCAATCACAAGTAAAAGGTTGCTCAAAAACCTTTCCTACCCAATGAATGTTTGTTATAGCAAATACGCTAGACATACAATCTGCTTGCGACCCTACAATAATCTCATTAGTTGCAACATTCTTCTTCAGTACATACCTTGGCTCACCTTGGTACTTATTTAGAGTAAATCCGTGCCTTTGACCAATTGTGAAAGCATAAGCACCCATGTGACTGCCAATTATATTTCCATCTACATCTAGTACATTACCAAGCTTAGGCATAAATCCGGCGTTAGTCGCAAGAAAATCTTTAAGATCTATGTTGCCGATGAAACAAACTCCAAAGCTTTCATCTTTTTGCGCTACAGGAATATTATTCTTTAAAGCAAGTTCGCGCACCTCTTTCTTAGTATAATCACCAAGAGGAAAAATAGCATGAGAAAGTTCTTTTTGACCTAATTGATATAGAAAGTATGTTTGATCTTTTGTTGCATCCTTGGGTCTTGTAAGCTCGTAGAAGGTACTTTTATTAAGTGCTGCGTAATGTCCTGTTGCGATATGAGAGTACCCGTTAGCAAGTGCCCAGTTTAAAAAAAGTCCGAATTTAATTTCTTTATTGCACAACACATCAGGATTGGGGGTTCTTCCTGCTTGGTACTCCGCAAAGAAGTGATCTAGTACTTTTTGTTTGTATTCCTCTTGAAAATTAAGAGAGATAAACTTTATACCAAGAAGTGTTGCTACTTCAACAGCATCTGCTCTATCTTTCTTGCCTGTACAACCTCTGGCATCATAATCCCAACACTGCATATGTATACCACTAACTTCAAAACCTTGTTGCTTAAGCAAAAGGGCTGAAACTGCAGAATCCACTCCCCCGCTCAGTCCTACGGCTATTTTGCTATTTATTGGGACATCTATATTGCTCACAAAGTGATTATATTACTTTCATGCAAATCACACTGTGTTACAGCTGATTCCATGGCAGCTGCTACCTGGGTTATTAGTGCTATAGATTCATCATAGTTTAACTTTTTAAAGTTATGCGGAAAGTAATGAAAGACTTCATTACGTCCTTTTTTCCATGCATCCCAAAGGATGTCAGATAACTCTTTACCACCTCGTTCGTGTTTGCACAAAAGAAGATATAAATCCCCACCTGATCTTTTTGTTGTACCTGGGTTTAGTAACCGACCAATGCGGATATCATCACTATAGTATGCATCTTGTTTAATAAGCCCGATATCCAGAAAAAATTTCTTTAAAAATCCTTCGTATGCTTTAGAAAATGGAAATACTAGAAATGAATAATCAGAAATATCTTTTTTGAATAAATGTAGATGGTCAAGAAGCATCTCCCCGTCCACTATCAACCCTTTCTGATAGTCAGATAGATAAGACCAGAGAAATGTATGCCGATTTACTATATGCATAACTAAATTCTATATCTTTTAATTTGAAAAGACAGCAGAAGCATCAAACCCCTGCTTTACAGAAGTTATCGGTAAAATGACATAAGACATACCATCAAAGTCACCTAACTCAGCACCTGCAATGCGTGAAGGAGTAATTAACTTAAACTCGGAAGAACCTTGACCCCACCCACCTTTAACATAGTATTTAATGTGGGTATATCGTGACCATTCGCTGTTAGGCTCAACGATAATTTCATGCCCCTCGGTCTGACCTCCGCTAATAAGAGGCAGCTGGTACCCTGCTTCGGGACTTTGCCTGCATTGCTCAAGTGAACTACATAAGAATTCATAAAAGTCCCATGTAGGGCCATTTGATTTAACAAGCACTGAGAAACCTTTGCGTTCAACTGCGGGGGCTGCCTGTGTAACACCCAGCACATCTTGTTTTTTTGAAAGTGCGTTCTGTCTGTACATGGAAAACCCTGCCACAAGTAAAAGTGCAAGAGCAAAAACATAAAATTGAGAAAAGCCATAATTATTACTCAACAAGGTTCTTGAGTAACTGTTTTTATCAGGCAGGTAATTTAACATGTATATAACTATCCAAATATTTCAGTCCTTGTCAAGAAGTTTATTTCAACGATCATTGGTATATTATTTTGTTCAAGTGCGTTTTATAGACCACCGTACAAGCTCATACTCATTGTGAAACAATACACCCGTCTGTAAAGAGTAATCATAGTACTCACCACAAAGTTTCGATGTAATTTGCATGTAATGGCGTGTGTAAGAGTTTTTTATAAAAATAATCTATAATATGGACGTGACTACAACTAAAGTTGCCTTTGTACATGACTATTTATCCCAATACGGTGGGGCGGAAAAGACATTGGAAGCTCTGCTGGAGATTTACCCTAATGCAGATATATACACCGGTCTTTATAACCCTAAAAACTTACCCGCAACTATCACATCTAGAAAGATCATTGCACCAAGAAATAAGTTGTTTTTAAAAGTATCTAAGCTACTTACATTCATGATGCCGGTGATCTTTGAGTCTTTTGACCTGAGGGCGTACGATCTAATCATTTCGGACGGAACTGCTTGGCCAAAAGGAGTTATAACAGCACCAAATCAAACACACATTGCCTATATCCACACACCACCAAGATTCTTGTATAAATACTCTGTTGAGACTACAAAGAGAAATAAGTGGTACTTCAAGCCATTTGTGAGTGTAATAGATCACTTACTTAGAATATGGGACTTTGGAGCAGCACAAAGACCTAACTTCTTAATTGCCAACTCACTTGAAGTTCAGAAAAGAATAAAAAAGTTTTATAAAAGGGATGCTCAAGTGATATACCCTCCTGTCGAAGTCGCATACTCCTATTCAACCTCCAAGAAAGACAACTTAAAAACACCGTACTACACAACACTAGGAAGATTGGTTGCATATAAAAACTTCGATTTCTTAATTCAGGCCTTTAACTTACTGGAACTACCTTTAACTATAATAGGTGCAGGACCGGAAGAAAAAAAGCTTAAAAAAATGGCTGGACACACTATTACATTTGTCGGAAGACTAACCGACAAAGAAAAGCACGAAGTGTTATCAAACAGCCTTGGGTTTATGTTTCCTGTGGAGAATGAAGATTTTGGTATTTCAGCAATCGAAGCTATGTCTCACGGTATTCCTGTATTAGCTCACAGATCAGGAGGGCCGCTTGAATTTATCGAGGATGGTATAAATGGTATGTTTTTTAACAAGCTAAAATTGGAAGAATTCATTCACACCCTCAAAGACTTTGATGATAAATGCAAAAGAGGGTTGTTTAACTCCAGTGAGATCAAGAAAAGGGTTCAAAGGTTTGATAAAGAGAGGTTTAAACAAGAAATCAAAGAGTTCGTAGAGAGAAATACCTAACTATTATTGCTCTTCAATAGGTCTCTGACGGTGATCATGATGGCCGCCATGTCCCTGACGCCCACGAGGATCATTTGCTATTAATCTCTTACCATGGCCTGTGCCCCGCCTGCCAATGCCACCTTTTTGATCTTCCGCTGGTTTAACAGGGTTCTGCCCATCGGAAGGATGCGTCTCATCACAACAAGGAAATTTATCTTTAAGACATAGATCTTGATTATAAGAATAGCCTATTTCTCCATACATAAGGATACTATAAACCAGGTCTGTACAACCTGTAAATTGGTATTGCAATTGACCTAGTTTATAAAACCAAGTACAACAATAACATGCCGGAGTTTCCTGAAGTTTACACAATCGTGACTGACTTAAAAAAACATCTAGAAGGACTCACAATAAGTGAGGTTAAATTGTTTGATAACTATAAGGTCAAATATGATGAGGGTCTTAATGACCTAGAGTATGTGGTGCACAATAAAAAAATAAACTCCATTAACCAGTATGGTAAATACATCTTCATGGAACTAGATAATGTTACAGTAGTCATACACCTAGGTATGACAGGAAAACTTATTATCCGTAGCCCCGTATTTAATCACGACAAGCACATTAGAGTCATCTTTGTCCTTACCAAAAAGGATGTTACTCTTGAGCTTAGATTTATTGATGTGCGAATGTTCGGTAAAGTTTTAATACTAACCAAAAGCAGTGCTCAAAAATTAATTAACAAGCTAGGACCAAATCCCCTATCCGAAACTCTATCTACGGAAAACTTCCATGCGATTATTAAATCCAAAAAGACAAGCATTAAAAACGTACTCATGGATCAAGAAAAGATCTCCGGCATGGGAAACGTTTATGTTACAGATGCGCTATGGATTGCAAAACTTCACCCACTAAGACCTACGTCCTCATTAACTAAGGAGGAAACCGGCAAATTACTTATTGCGTGCAGAGAAATTCTATCCGAGGGTATAAAAAACCGAGGTTTGACTATTAGCGATTATGTAGATGCGTTCGGTAAACCCGGCTTTCAGCAGAACTTCTTTAGGATTTACCGTCACGAGAACTGCACTCTCTGTGGAACAAAAACCTCGGTAACAACTATTAATGCTAGAGCAACCTATTTTTGTAGTACTTGTCAAAAATGAGGATAAACTCACTAATACTTACGAATTTCAGAAACCACGCAAAGCTTGAGCTTGCCTTTGAACACAGTACTACACTCATTCAAGGAATTAATGGCAGTGGCAAAACTAACATACTTGAGGCTATTCATCTGCTATCAACTACAAAATCAGTCAGATCAGAGTATGACTCAGAGACGATCATGCACACAAAGGATTTCTGCAGGCTAGAAGCACAAACTGATTCAGGCGAAGACAGCAAAAGGCTTGAGCTCATTATCAAGAAGAGCAGCACCCTCGATAATACATCCAGTAAAACTGTGAAGATAAACGGTGTAGCAAAAGCACTGCATAGATTTGCCGGTACGATGACAAGCGTCTTATTCTCTCCGGATGAAATTACAATACTAACCGGCTCTCCTTCCATGAGAAGAAGGTACATCGATTCCATTCTTTATCAAATAGATACCGACTATAAACAAGCGCACACAAAATACCAGAAAGCTCTCAAAGGCAGAAATAAGTTGCTGGAAATGATAAGAGAAACAGGTAAGGGTCAGAATCTTATTGACCTTTGGGAGGAGAACCTTTGTACAGAAGCCCGGATAATACAAACTAAAAGAGCTGCACTTTTTAAATATCTAACAGAAGAGATAAGAAACTATGAAAAACTTATCAACGGTAAAAAC
>ERZ724505.976-NODE-976-length-16608-cov-15.353652_pt1 | contig 16608 bp, 32 predicted proteins | sample MGYA00376038_ERZ724505 | MGnify/ENA primary metagenome ERZ724505 (study PRJEB28724, sample SAMN07190884) | wastewater metagenome | isolation source: effluent of sewage treatment plant in Hong Hong | place: Hong Kong | collected 2016-03-17 ... | reverse complement strand
AGGTGGAGGTGGAGGTGGAGGTGGAGGTGGAGGTGGAGGTGGAGGTGGAGGTGGAAACAATCCCGATCCAAAACGCGCTACAATCGTTTATAGGACGTTTTGAGACTCTACACCATATCAAGTTATGGTTGACACCGCAAAACGCCTCACAAGCCAAAATTGGACGGTTTCCAGGGATTCTAGCGCGATCATTCCCCCGCTATTCGGTCCGGACTGCTACCAAAACGACCGAATCCCGCGTTATTGATAATGAGATTGCATTATCCGAAGTTATTGATAATGAGAAATCATTATCAATAATTCCCAAAATGGGACTGAAAATGAAAAATCATTATCAAAATCGGACAAATCAGCCGATTCTCCGCGCGGGGGCGCGGGCGCGGGCGCGCACACATAGAAAGTTTTAAATTCCCTGCAAAAATTTTCGACTTTTTCCTGCCAGTCCCGAAAATGAGAGGGGGGTGCCTTCCAGAAATCGACTTTCCAGCAGGCACCCCGCGACATTCAGTTCTTTGTCGAATCTCGATCCCATTCCGCCTGCGCCTCGATAAGTTGATCGAGATACCAGCGCGCCTTCTGCAAGTCCTCCGCGGGCTTTCCTTTCAGATGAAACCGAGTCACGTACTTGATGACGTTCAGGACACACGCCCCGCGGTACTCGTCACGCCCCATGCCCTTCACATACTCCATCGGCGTAATCGCGTGCGCCGTGTAGTGGTCGCTTTCTGGGCCACCCACAGGGGCGATCTTGGGCGAAAGATCGGAAGATGATTTTCCGGGTGGTGTTATGTCTCTCGGCGTCTTCCAGTCTCTTGTTTCCGCGCCGGGAATGTAGGCCGTTTGATACATATCGCTGCTCATACCAATCCCCTCCGCTCCATCTCCTGCATCCACTTGATGCAGGTATTGGCGCAGTCAGCAAACTCGGCGTAGATGGCCTCGGTATCCCGCGCGTGAATCGCCAGTCGCACCTCATGTACCTCTCCATCGAGCACGCCCATCGCCTCCCAGTGGGACGCCATAGGGCCGTACTTCATGGTGGAGGCCATCAGCCTGCCCTCAAGCTCTTCGATGGTCCTCTCGGTCAACACAGGCTCATCCTGGCCCATCATAGAGGACGCTATGGCCTCGTCCATCATGGGGCTGTTGCCCAGCAGGCTAACTATCTCGTCTCGTGCCATCCTGTTTCCTTTCCAGCATTCAGAGTGCCAGAATTCTCCTGCTACTTGGTGAATACATCCGCTTGACAATGGATTAATTGGCTTTTTGCAGCCGAGGCATAACCTATCTGGTAATGTCATCTTTACGGCATTCATCGTTGCCATCCTTTCTTTTTGTGTCGTCGTGGTTGGGCCATAATCTTTTGTTTGTTCTCTTGGTTGTGTCTTGCCTGCGCGATGCGGTTGTTGTGCTGTATATCCGCGTACAGGCGACGGAGAAATGCGATGATGCGGGTCATGAATTTTCCTCCCCTGCCCACAGTCGGGCGGTCGCGTGCGCTAGTAGCTGGCACTCGCGCAGGGTTGGGCGGGTGGCGATGTACATGCGGTTCAGTCGCAGCGTGAATGGAGGTGGCGAGTCGCTTATGGTCCACCATCGGCTTGCGCTGTGAATATACTTCTCCAAAATGTCGCCATTTCGCTTCCACCCAGTCGTGTCACTCATGTATCCACACCTCCACGTCCGCGTCGAGCGCGCCCAAGTGCTTCTCGTACAGCGGCCACACGTCGGCCCAGTCGAGTCCGCCGCAGCCGCAGCCGAGTTGCGGGATGGCGATGGAGTGAGCGCCGGTTGGTTCCAGATACTTCATGTCGGAAACAATATTTCGCAGGGCGTCTTCCACCCATTCGATTTGGGATGGGTCTTTCCAGTGGTTCTTCGTGGCGGCAAAGATGACGCCAGCAGCAAGGTAGGTGCCACCTGGAAATACATCATCCCTTCGGCACAGACCGATATATCGTTCTGACTGGTATGGAAACCTCCGCTTAAACTCCAGCGCCAGCCCCTTGCCCATTACCCCCACGCAGTTGACGGGGCACACGAGCACTTGGGCGCGGGAGTCGAAGATGCTGCCGTGTTTAGTGGTTATCATTTTTTGCTCCAGATAGAATCATGCCGATAAATACGCCACAACCCATCATCCATCCACAATGCCAAGTCATAGCGAAGTCATCGCGACCAAACATAACAACGATAAACGATGTAATGTATAGAGCGAACATTGGTACGTGCTTCATCCCTCATCCTCCCAGCGTTCGAGGCGGACGGGTTTGACGAAAACCGCGTACATTTCGCAATTCATTACTTCGCCAGTCGCCAATACCCTAACATCTACGGTACTGTCATATCGTCCCGGATTCTTCATCTCGCAGACTCCGTAGTCGTCAAAAAGAAACTTCTGGTGTCCATATAGAGTAACCAGTTCCACCGCCTCCCCCACCGGCACCACCCTGAGGCTCTCGGCCTTGACGCTGGCGAGTTCGGCGTTGTGGGCGCGTACAAGTTCACCCCATTGCAACGCACGGGCGAGACAGTTTTCACAATGTCCATCCTGCACGTCGAGCCTGTCACCGCAATTTATACAACGCTCCCGCTCGGCCTCCAACTCCGCGATGCGCTGCATAGCCGCGTCGTAGTACTGCGCTGGCACCCCTTCTACGTCCGGGTCCATGCCTGCCGCTACGCAATCGGCTACCTGTCTGGTTGTGTGTCGTGGCGCGTTATCCATTGTCCCGGCCCTCCGCTATGGTAGTTGCGGTTGCGAGTAATTTAGCCAAGCGCGGCAACATCACGCGCCAATACAAGAACGTCAACTCCCAGTCTATTTGCTTCATGGTTCCCGGCCCTCTATGGCGGCCAGCAAATGCCGCCTGAATTCCTCCACTATTTCGCTCGCTACATCGCTCCATCCGATATAGGTCTCTCCGACATATATGTCGCCATGCTCAGCGTTGATCGATTCACAGAAATCAGTCACGCGCTTATTGAGCCCTATTAGTTCTTCGTTGAGAATGTCGGCGCAGTGGGTCAGCGCAATTTCATGTTTACTCATAGTACGCTCCATATCTTGTAGGCAATCAGCCCTGCCAGCACAACTGTCGATGTCGCCATAATCGCGAGTGCGCAGACGATCATAAGTATCATCTTGTCGTATACATCAGGCCCCATTGTCCCGGCCCTCCGCGATGGCGAGCAGCCACAGGTGCAGCCCGTCATCGTTGTTAGCGTTTATCCATGCGGCGATCTTCTCGCACCGCCGCTTCCACTCGTCGCGCTCGGCTTCGAGGGCGGCAATATCCGCGTTGTGTGCGTCAACAATAATCCCGCATTCGGAATCATCCTCAGCCTGTCCGCAGACTACCGTTCCACGAATACATACTGTTCTGTCTTGTGCTTTCCATCTGCTCATATCGGTGCTCCATTCTCCGGCGCGCCGGTATCGGGTTCGTCATACGGGCTGGCGTCCATGAAATCCTGTAGTTGCTTCGTTGTAAATGACCGTTTCAGTATGTCCACCAACTGCTGCCCTGCCACGTCATCGATATGAACACCGGGCTTGCTGGGCGTGACGGGCACGGGCACGGGCTGCGTCGTGGTGCCAGGGAGCACCCACTGCTGCCACGCCGGGTGCCAGACTTCGGGCTGCAAGCGTAGATAAAACCAGCGCGTGGGTGTGGACTGAGCGCCGCCACCAGATGAGCGGAAACGCCCATCCCAGTAGTACACGAACTGGCGCTTGCCCGCGGGGTATTCAGCCACCATCGGCCATTGCAGCGCACCCAGCGAGTCCGGCCTGTCTGGCGTGTCTGTGCCGGGTCGCCACTCGTAGCCGCCCCAGTCGCGGTACGGCATGAACTGGCCGTTCGGGTCAGGGATGACGGTATAGGTTGAGCGTTCGATTATGGATTGGGTCATGGGGTAGGCTCCAAGTATTGGGTTTCGGGCCACTTGATTTCACAGCCGTAGTATTGCGCCATGAATTTGATGATGCGCTCGCCGTCGTTGAAATCGACGCGAGCCATGCCGATGCCGGGAAGCATCACGAGAAATGAACCAGCTCCCATCTGTGTGACGGGCGGATCGAACGCGACAATCAGTTCCTCATATTCTGCTACGTATACAGCGTCCATTATTTCACCTCCGGCGGGTTGATGGTGGCGAAGGCTTTAAATGCAGGAGGCCAGATACCGTAGTCCATCCTGTCTCGAAAGTTCTTAAACGGCTCGTACCAGTGGACTGTCCTGATCTGGTGTCCGTTGTCCTCAGTCTCGTACCAGATTAGAAACTCACTCCCATCCTTCGGCGCGTTCACCACATCGAAGCGCCACGGGCTGGCGGCGGGTTTCTGTGTGTCCCAGATCATTCTTCTACTCCCAGTTCGCGCGCCAGCTTATGGGCGAGGCGCTTGGCTTCGTTGAGGGTGTTTGCCAACGGCGGATCGATGTATTCAATACTGATAACCCAAACAGCCAGATCGTGGAGCCTGAACCGGTACGGCCCGATTTCCTTGTAGAATTTTCCATGCTGGCATCGCTTCCAGCCTGTCGTCTCGCTCATGGCTTTTCCTCCGGTTCGAGGATGGCGCGGAACTGTGACAACACATCACCTTTCTGCGCTCTGTCCCACTCGTTCTGATTCACCACCTTCCTCAGCCGGTCCAGCGTGGCGTTGGCGGCATCCCGTTTCGCTTTGTACTGACAGGCCCAGCGCGTCTCGCTGTCGCGGTCGGCGGCTAGTGTGGCGTTCTCGGCGGCGAGGCGGTCGCGTTGGGCTTCCACGCCGATAAGTTGATATAGCGGTGCCATTCCACCGTAGTCGTATAGTTCATCCATCACTTGGTCCTCCTTGCATGTATACGTGCGGCCCGTCGCGCCATGAATGCGAAGCAATGCAGGGAGCAACTTCCGTCTGGATACCACACCACCCAAGCATCCCTAAGAGACGATTGATGTACCTGATATCCATTGTCAGATTCCCAGTATGGCCGATGCCAGTAGTTGATTTTTTTAGTCCATTCCATCACTCCGTCCTCCAGGCGATTTCAAGGGCGCGGGCGTGAAGCAGCTCAAGCAGTTTGCGCCTGTCCTCATGCTTGCAAAAGTCAACGAATCTGCATTCGTAATTTATCTTCGGCTCCGGCCTCAGCATCTCCAGCAGCGCCGTGATCGTGGCGTCGCGCTGGTCCACTTCGGCGGCGAGGGTAAGCGACAGCGCGACGGCATCATCAAATAGCGTGTCCCATTCGGTATCGTCAAACGGGCTTTCTCCCGCCTCCCGCATTTTTGTTGCTATCGCTTCCACCTCATCGCGTCGGCTCATTGCTCACCTCCTCCAGTTCGGCCATCATTTTCGGCCACTGGCGGACGGTTTCAAGGGCGAGATTGTGGCAATCGGTGACCAAGTCCTCCCATGCGCTGTATTCTCCCAAAGTCCCAAGCGCCGCCATGTACGCTTTTTCATAGACGGTTCGGCGCTCGGCAACACAGTGCCGACACTGCTCCCTATCGTATGAGCATTCCTTATGCCTCTCGCAGTACGTCATATCCTGTGCCATTCTTTCCTCCTTCGGCGCTGGGCCGGTGCACTTACAGTTCCACAGTCCACATCTAACGCATGGGTGCTCCATCACTCGCCCTCCAGCGCGGCGCGGGCGGCATTGATGCGATCCGTCGCTACCCGTTCACTGATTATGGCTGCGTCTGCAAGTCGCTTATTGTCCGCGCACTCCTTGCACTCCATCACTGGCCGGATGCGGGAGCGGCAGAGGTCGAGGACGGCTTGAAAACTACGATCTTCGTCGCAGGTGAAGTCGTTCCACTTGTCGTACATCTCCTCGCTTGTCACATCCAACTCCCAGCCCACCGGGTCGCGCAGCCAGGGGGCGAGGAAGTCATAGATAAGCTCGATAACGTCGTGCTCGAACAATCCGCGATCTATGCTGGCGAAATGGGTGTTGAATTGGTCCGCGCTCGGCAGTCCCTTCGGCCTCTCAGGCTGTATGTGCGCGAAGGCGGCGCGGGCTTGATCTAAATACATATCCTTTACTTGATCCCATGTCTTATCAAGGGCGTCTTTCCAGCCGCCTGGAGCAGTACGCAGCACCCGCGCCAGCGCCTCCACCTGCTCGGGCGTGGGTTGGGCAGTTGAAACTGTCTGCGGTGCAGGCTCGTCAATCAAAGAGTTTGGCACAACACCTAATTCTTCAAGCTGCTGCCACGCATCACTGAGCAGTTCGTTAACCTTGTTGTTCTCCTCGCGCACCCCGGCCAGCACGGCGTCACGGATGGCGGCGGCAAACCCAGTCATTCGCTCTCTGCCAAGCGAGTTCATGGAGGCCCACTCACTCCAGTAATTTGGAGCAGTGGCTATGCCAATCTTCGCCAATTCCTCCAGCGTCGGCACGCCCGCAGGCGCGTCGATGACGGCGTGGGCGGCGAGGTAGTTCATAGTCCGCGACACGTCGCTCGACGATGCACCTGCACGGTTTAGGTGGCGCATCACGTCACCTACGCCGCAAGCAAAGCGCACCTTCACCTTCACCGGCTGCGGGCGGGCGGCGAGTAACTCAGCGCCCACATCGGCAAGCTGGCGTTCCGTGCTGGCGAGCGCCTCCTGTGCGGCCTCCAGTTCTGCCTCAGCAGCGTAACGCGCCAGATCGCACACCTCACACTCAGCCTTTGCGCTCTTTACTTCGCGCTCCAATTCCGCAATCGTGTCGCACATATCGCCGTTGATTTTGGCAAGGCGCTCCACTTCGAGGCTGGCTTTCTTCCAGTCGTTGTAGAGCGCGTTGTGCTCATCGAATACCGATTTAAGATCGCCCCTCATGCTACTCCATTTCCTGTGATCCATACCCTGTCCCTTACTTGGTTATCCGAAACACCACGTTCCGGTATCGATACAAAAACAACTTCATCTTCAGCTTGAATACTTCGGTCTGCTGGCCCTTGAAGTCCTCGACAACCAGGTTCCCGCGGTCCACGTACTGGAAGTCCGCTCGGTAGGTGATGCCGCGGTGCCGGATGCCACAGCCGTCGATGAATGGCTCCTGGATGACGAACTTGGGCTGCAACACCAAATCACTAATCCGGCCTCCATATTCCAGCAACTTCAACTGTCTGTAGCGCTCAGCCTCACCTTTGGACGCGAAAGTAATGCCGTCCACAACCGTTCGCCTTGCGTTGTACTTGTTCATGCGTGACTCCTGTAGTGTATCGTGAGTTGACGGGATTGTCAAGAAGTATTTTAGGCAATCTTTCCGAAGCGATGATTGCGAGCCTTGGTGGCCGCATCAACAACGTAATCATAGGAATCGTCCCTATCGCACTCGAATGGGCATATGTCTTCATAGGAAATATACTTTGCGTCACCAAACTCCGGCCCGATGTAAAACTTTTTACAAACTGGACACCGACAAAATTTCACCGTCTCAAGGCCACCTATTTTAAACTTGGATAAATGTATTGTTGATAAGTCCCCAAGTAATGTTTTAGCTGCCCTCTCGTCTATGGCTATCATTCCAAATCGATCACTCATGGACGGCATATTTATCGAGCTAACGGGCAATTCCCTTACGCCACGGAACAAAAACTCCACAACATCAACCATTTCAAACTTTCTATCATCAACTGGAATCGCTGGATAGCCCCACGACAAGACAAGAGTTCTTTTTGATGCCTCAACACCAATCGCAGACTTCACAAAATCTTCTCTGCTTGGCGCATATGGCTTACACTCAAATAGTAATTCGATTTCCGGCAAAAAGAAATCCGGTAAATATCGAATGCCTCTGGACTCAAACCCTTCACACTCGTAATCCCACTCAATTCCAAGCTCATCAAAAAACAAAGCCCATTTTGCCTCAAGCCTAGATCTAAATCTAGTGTTTTTGTAAATAGTCTCAATTGACTTCATGTTTTTGTTCTTCATTTTTATCTCCTCAGAATGGGGTGTCATCTTCCTCGTAATCGTACTCTGGAAGTGGGTTGTAGGTTGAGTCTTCTGTAGACTCATAATCGCGCGCAAGTTCTCCCGCAAGAAAATCTTCCAGTGAAACCATGCGCTGGGTGGGCTTATCGAAGTAAATAGCACAGGGGCCAGTTTCAAAATCCCTGTTCTTAATCACGGCACAGTTGACAACATTTCCAACAAGCCCCTTTGAAACAGAGTTGGCCGCGACCTTTTGAAGTTCTTCGTCAAGCCTCTTCAGCATTACAATCACTGTGTCTGCATCATTCTCGATATTTCCAGACTCACGCATGAATGGCATACAGCGAAATGGATCATCAACCGAATCGGCCTCTCTCGAAAGCTGGCACAAAAGAACAACTGGACAGTGAAGTTCTCCAGCCAGAAGCTTTGCCTCTCGGGTAAATTCTCCAATCTGCTCGTATCGATTCGCATTCTTCTTGTTTGAGTCCACTGTTGCTAATTGCAAGTAGTCGAGAATGATTAGCGGCATACCTTCTTGTGTGGCGGCAAATCGCTTTACATCAGAACGGAATCGATGAATATCAAGCGACCCAGGGCAGCTAAGTGTTAAGTCTGACTTTTGTAAGTTGTCAGCAGACTTGGATAACTTTTCCTTCTGTTTGTCGGCCTGAAACGAACCAGACAGAATCTTGTAGGCAACCCCGGTGTCGATACAGGCGAGACGCCTCGTGATTGACTTGCCCCCCATTTCTAGTGAAATAAAAAGCACCGGATGTCCTGCGCGACTGGCGTTGATTGCAATGTTTGCCGCCAGCGCAGACTTTCCAACCGATGGTCTCGCGCCGATTACGTTTAGCGTATCTGGACGAAGGCAGTCTAGGATCTTATCGAGCGCCGGAATGCCAGTTCTTATGGATCGCACGGCCCCTGGGTTTTGCAGGTCGTGCTCGATGTCCGCAATAATCTGTCTTAGAATGTCGCCAGCCTTCTGGAATCCGCGGGATGAATTCGTCTTGAAAAGCCCAGAGATTTCCGACATGTGCTTCGCCATTATTTCCGGCCCAAGAGAGTCTGACTCGAAGAGCCTCTTGATTTCCTTGGCGTGTGCGTACATCCGGCGAGCCACGTAGGCGTCACGGACGAATTTGGCATACTCGGACGCGCTGGACGACGTGGGCACCACATCGTCAAGCTGGGCGATCTGCGACGGACTGTGTTTCCGGCATAGGTCGCTAAGCGTAACGTAATCAATCGGCCTGTGCTCTGCCGCAAGCTGGACCATGGCGCGCCACACGTCTTTGTGAAGTGGCTCGTTAAACATCTCATCGGTAGGGCCAACATGCTGTACAACATCCGCAAAGACCTCGTTGTTGATGACGACCGATCCGAGCGTAGCCCGTTCGTTAAAATAAATTCGTTCCTGCTGATTTTCTCGCATCTGCTATCTCCTGGAGTCTGGCCGCTTGCTGTTTTTTCTTCGCATCAACTTCTGGGTCACTCACAGGCGTCGGGTCAGGCGGTCGCTGGAATTTGGTCGCGCTTTTCCTTGGGCCGAATTCCCCAGACATGCAGTTGTCGAACGTCTGGCGGCGCAGGAAGAACACGATGTCCTTCGCCTCAGCCCAGTCGAGAGCCGTGACCAATTCGACATAGCGATCCAGCATCCCCACGAAGTCCGCCTCGGAGGCCCTGAGCTTCAGCAGGTTCCTTGTGTCCTTGTTGCCGGGCATCTTGATTTGGGGCACCCAGTCTTTTCGGGTGGCAACCGCCTTAGCCCATGCGTCGAGGATGGCTTGGCAATTGGGGTCGGGTTTAGGTTTTTCTTTTTCGGGGACAGGCGGAGGTGGAGCCTCCTCTCCCTCTGTCTTTGCCTCTCCTCTTCTCTCCTCTGGTATAGCATCTTGCTTGCAATCTGCTATCATTTTGCTATCACATGATACAAACCCCTGCTCTATAAGGACTTGCAGACTTGACTTTGTGACGGTGGGACCAAGGCCGCACTGCGCTTTGATCCAATCGAAATCAAGTGGGATAGAGCCTTTGGTGCAACTTGCCTCACGAGCAGCCAAAGTCCAGATGCAGATTGCTAGCAACTTGCTATCATCTGGGAGGCGGTTAAAATCGCGTCGATGAAAGGTGTCTGTGTAGAGCTTTATCCATGGCGGATTTCGATCTTTATAGTGTTGAAACTTGTCCCAATTTTTGACGGTCAGTAGTGGCTCATTCATTGTTGGCCGTCTCCCGCTCCACCATGGCTGCTGCCATATAGGCGTCGAGGTCGTCCGTGTCATACCATGGCCGCCCCTCAATGTTCATATATCGCACCAATGGAGTATTTTTCTTTCGTCGGTACCGAAGGGTCCAGAACGGTATCCCCATATAATCTGCTGCTTTGCGTTCGTTTAGTTTCATATGAACTCCTTTATCGAAATTGTACTAAATCAATACCATGAAGCACAACCGAAAATACGTCCGATTTTCGTACACACTCATCCCCATAATTGCCCACACTTTACTTTCGGGCAGGCACAACACTTCCCATGTCATGCCTGCCCGGAACCCTTAAATAATCGCGCTGGAATCGGCCACAGGCGCATTCTTCGTCGCCATGGCCTTTCGGTATAGGGAAAGCTGTTCAAGCGCCTGTAGGGCCTCCTGAAGCCTTCTGTTGGCGTTCTTTTCCAGCAGCCACTCCCCGGACTCGTACTGGACTTCTTTCGTGGTCATATTCTGTATCCAGCCACGGGCCTTGATCTCGAAGGCCCTATGGTAGATCGGCATCCGCTTGACCACGAGTTGGGCGCGGTAGCCTGCTGGCGCGTGGAAGTCTCGAATTACGACTTCCGGCATGGGGTCGTCTCGGCAGAGGTCGGCCTCCTGCGCCAAGACCTCCCAGAGCTTGATGATCTTCTCGCTCATGTTCATCTCCAAGGTTTTGGGTAAGTGATCCTCGCCTGTTCTCCCGAACTCGGCAACCATGCCGGGTCGAAGATCCAGAGCGCATTCTGCTTGTCGTTGCCACTGGGCTTGATGCCGTTCTCCTCCATGTACTTCCGGTAAAGCGGGTGCTGAATAAAGTTGATCCTGGGCGTGATGAGAACGACCTCGGAGGCTATCGCCATACCCGTCTGAAACCACTTGGTCGAATGGTCCATGTGGGTCAGTACGCAGGACAAGACGCCGTGGGTGATGGCCTCGTAACTCGCCTTCACGAGCCAGGGGTCCACATCCTTGAAGGGCGGGTTGCACCATGCGGGGCCGTTCTGCGGATTGCGCCAGTCACAGCACAGACCATCCGCCTCCTCGTCGTACCAGTCCGCCGCCTTGTGATTGGATTCATCCGCACATACATCGATACCGAAGAACCCACGACCCCGCGGTACGAGGATGTTGTCTACCACCCAGTCGATGAACGACCAGGGCGTGGCATACTGCTGCTTGAGGCGTTTGATTTCTTCCTGATCCATTTCGATCCCCTAGAACGGTATGTCGTCGTCGCCAACGGGCGGCTCATACGACTGTTGCGGTTTCTCACTGCGGGATTCGGTCTTGGTCTTGTCGCTCTTCTCGTCCCAGTCGAGCGGCGTCACGGTCTGGGCCTGAATGCCGAGCTTCGACCGCTTCTGACCCGTGGTCTTATCGTCCCATGATTCCGTCTTCAGGCGACCCTCCACAAGCACTGGACGGCCTTTCTTCAGGTTCTCGCCAATATACTCAGCCGTCTTCTCCCAGCACGTCACATCAATGAAGCTGGTTTCCTCGGCCTTCTCGCCGCTCTTGTCCTTGTAGTAGCGGCTGTTGGCAATCGACAACTGGCAAACCGCTTTGCCGGAGGAAATGTACTTCAGTTCTGGATCGCGGGTCAGGCGGCCCGATATGATCACAAAGTTGGTAGGGGGCAATCTCAAATCACTCATCGTCATTCCTTTCGATCTGGTATTCCCAGATGCCTCGCTCTTCAACGCCACGGCGGCGTCGGTTAATGGTGCGTCCAAATTTATTGCGCAACTCACGCAGTCGTGCGGAGATGCCTGCCTCACTGTTGCCGCAAACCAACTGAAGCTCGCTCAACGTCCACCAGCCACCCGCTTCCAAGGTTTCCAGTACGCGACGACCAAGCGTCTTGAGTCGCGGTCGGTCCAGTTTTGCATCGAAGGTGGGTCCGTTCATGATTCCATCTCCGCGCGCCGCCACACCTGGAGCACGCTGCAACAATCATTTCTGTAGTAGCGCTGGGTGTGCATAAAGCGCTCGGCTGCGGCTTCGGGCGTCTCGGCCCAGCATCGGTAATAGCCAGTCATGGGTGTTCTTTTGGCGTCGATTCTTCCGATGTAGCTGTACTCAACAATGAAGTTGCCCGACACGCGGCTAATTTCCTGTATGGTTCTCAAATCAGGTTCTCCACTACTGCGTTGTTGATTCTTGACTTGGCAATCTCAAAATACTCTTCATTCATTTCGATACCGATGAAGTTGCGGTTGAGATTCTGGCACGCGATGCCGGTTGTGCCGCTACCCATGAACGGGTCTAGCACGACGGCACCGGGGCGGGAGGCGAGGTTGCACAGGTACTCCATGAGCGCGATGGGCTTGACTGTGGGGTGGGTGTTCGCCTCACCGCGTTCCCGCCTACTGGCTTTTGCGCAATATTTAAGACGGCAGAGAGTTTCCTTTTCCTGGCCGTTGCCGCCCGCCGCCTCTTCCTCGCTTGCCTTTTTGGTGGAGCTTGCGATGGCATCCCGAACAGACCCAAACAATAGCGAGAGGCTCTTTGTAGTCGGGATGGTGTCTATGTTCCCCCATAGCTCCGCAAATGACACAAGGTTCTGGAGTAGGATAGAGCTTTTGGAGCTTCCAATAGAGGCCAGAATAACTCCCAATTCCTCGCTCCTGAAAGCCGAGGTCTTTATTCCTGCAAGAGCGACTGCAATACTCATTGCGCATGAGTCGCACAGACTCCCCGCAGATCTTGCATTTTGGGCGAGGCTTACATTTGCTTGCCCAATAACATTCACGCGAACAATAAACTCGCTTATTGCCTGCGAAGTCCATCCACTCTTTTCCGCATTGCGGGCAAGTATGATTTTCCATGTTTCATTCTCCGTGTCATTATTGCTTGCCTTGGAGCAAGTATTGTAACATAGAGCGCATTCCTTTTCAAACGGAAGTGTCATAAAGAAGCGGGCGGCGCTGCCGGAGTCGCCGCGAACAACGGGAAGTGTAGGGGTGCAACCGCTTTTAAAGTCTACATTGCCCCGTGATGCAGATTCGCCACGAAAACCACCGTCGCGCGGCTTCGGTGCTTTTTTCGTCATCGGGAACAGCGCGGTCACTTCCTCGCTTCCGTCGTGGAGCAGGTTCGCGGGCCAGCGGCCGGTGCACACGCTTTCGCCGTCTCTTGCAATTGCGACTTTGTAGTTTGCTGTTCCGCTCCATTTGGTTGTACGCACATCCGTACCCACCCGACACGCATCAATATTCAAGCCGCCCGTGCCGTACTCCGCAAAGTTTGCGGCGACGGTCCCGATGAGAGGCTTTCGTAAAAGCCACCAGTCTTCCATGGCTGGCTTCAATGCGGTGCCTCCCCACGGGCCATTGTGGCTCTTCGGAAACCCGGTGCCGAAGACGTGAGCGATCTTGTCTCGTGGTTGCCAGCCTCCGTTTTCCCATGCCGTAGCGGTCCAGTGGCTCGTTCGTGGCAGCGCCCACACAAGCGCATGTCCACCGGGCTTTGTGACGCGAAGGCACTCGGCTGCGATGTCTGCCATCCACTTGATCCAGCTATCGCGCCCGCCTTTGTCTTTGTCCCAGTCGCAGTTCATGAAGCCGATCCCGGCTGGCGGGTCGGTCAACACGAGGTCAATGCTATTGTCCGGGAACTCCTGCATAACCTCAAAGCAGTCACCTTGTAATAATTTCATGCTTCCTTTCCAATCCAGACGACTTTCGCATTCGTCAAATACTTGGTGATGGGTTCCAGATCGACCGCGCCTGCCGTCCATGCGCCCGAGGCAAAGATGGGCGACTCTGCGGCATCACGGGCCTTGAGTTGCGCGATGAACTTAGACTTGGTTTCCGAGAACATGGCGTCCATGTCATCGATACAGATCGGGGACGACTTGGCGAAGGCCGTGGCGACCGCGTAGCCCGCCAGCACCAACTCAGCCTTGGAGCAGCGCGTGATGGGTGCAGAAGTATGGTCGCCTTTCTGGAGCCAGACCTGCGCGTTCTTGCCTTCGACCACGACCTTAAGGCTGTAGCCGAACGGCGACAACTTTTCGTTGCAGGCATCCTCGAAGACGTGGACCGAGCCGGACAGGCGTGACTTCAGGAATTCACCCTCATGAAAGGCAGCGATGCCCCACTTAAGGTGTTCGATTTCCTTTTCGAGATCGCCTATCAGGGCCTCCAGTCGATTCTTTTCTGCCCACGCAATGAGTGACGCCAACTTGCCTTTGCCTGCCTCGATGCGCTCTTCCATGCTCTCGATCTCGGTCTGGATGACATCGATATTGCGCATGGACTTTGCGTTGCCCAGCTTCTCAATCTCGAAATCGATCCGAGAGCATTCCGCAACGAGTCGGTCGTATTCGCGCTGAGCCGCATGGAAAGCATCACGCGCCTGATTATTGGCCTGCTCAAAGCCGTCAAACTGGGACTTGGCTTCGTTGATCTTGATCTCTTCGAGGGCGGCTTTGGCAAGTTCGAGGGCGTCGTTCGCTGTGTTGCGAATGAGACCAAATTCATCGGGCGTCATTTCGTGGCCGCAACGGTCGCACTTATAGCCATTACTTTCGATCTTGTGTAATTCAGCATTGGCGCGGTCGTATTCCGCCGTCGCCTTCGCGTGGCTTGCCTTCACTGAAGACAGCGCCTTGACCGCAGACTCCAGCGTGGCTTGCGTTTCTTTATAGGCTTTATCAGCCTTCTCCAGCGCGCCTGCGGCAATCTCCAGATCGATGGATGCTTTGCTCTTGGCTTCATCCAAGGCTGGCCGCTTGTCCTCTGTGGTTGCTGACGCTGCGCCTAATTCCGACAACAGGGCGTCACGCTGGGCCTGCAAGGCGTTCAGGGCCTCTTTAATGACCGAGACCTGATTGGCTTCCAGCGGTTTCCCGTCGCGGCTTGTGGGGCGTTCTGGCTCGCCTATCGCCACCAGATCGGCTTTCGCAGTCGCGAGTGTCTTTTTGACGGCAGTTCGCGTCTCGAAGCAGGTCTTGCCAATCCATTCCAGATTCGTGCAGGGCGGACTCGTGAAAAGTTTACTGAGATAGGCCCAGTGCTCACCCGCGGCCAGTTCGACATCTTTCAGCGACCACTCCCCCGCGCACATGACGGAGAGGATGTTGCCGAGTTCAGGTCCAAGGAGATAGGCCCGAGGTGACAGCGCGCATTCAATATGGGACTGGCTTGCGCCCATGGCCTCGTAGAGCGCGGCATAAGTAGCACCGATACCCTTCGCGCCGAGGAAAGCAGGTTGCTTGCGATCCACATCATCGATCTCGATAGTGCGGTCTTTACCAACACCCGCGGCGAGCTTCAGGTTTCGACCGCCCAATTCGATGAGCAGCTTGACCGACATCGAGTCGCCATTCGGACCGATGAGTTCTTTGTTCTTTATCGTGACGCCACGCGCATCACGAACGTCGAAGCCAAACGCAAAGGCGATGGCATTCAGGATGGTGGTCTTGCCCACACCGTTTTCACCAGTGAGGAGGGTCGTGCCGGTCAGGTCCTTGATGTCGAGCGACTTGACCTGTACGAAGTTGTTGATTTGAAGTCGGGTGATTTTCATATGATCGGTGCCGATTCGTCGGAGGCTGCGGGTTCAGGCTGCGGCTCAGGCGCAGTCTCTTCTTTGGGCTTGGCGGGGCGACCACGACGACGGACCTCTTCGGCCACGTCAGACAGGCTCTTGGGTGGCTCCTCAGCAACAATCGTCGTGCTCGTGATGTCGATCACATCGCGCTCCTCTTCAGCCACGGACAGGCCGGAGAGAACGTCGGCGTAGACTTGCTTGGCTGCGCGCGCTACGGCACGATGGCGCAACATATCCTTTGGGTAAGCCTTGTAGAGATCCTTGCCCATGAGGTTGGCGCGCTTGGCCTCTGCCGTCGAGAACTCGACAACACGGATACCTTCGATGTCACGACGCTCCGTGGTAATTCGGACCGTATAATCGTCTTTCATGGGGTCCGATCCAATAATTGCCTCGTTCCAGGATTTGCACTTCCCAGAACCCATGATGAGGCCAAGGACCTGATGGCCCCATAGCGAGGGCCGACCATTGATGTTGGCGACGGACTGGATGGACTGCATGAATGACAGCCCGACACTCATCCCGAACTGCGCACGAACCACGAGATCTGCGGCGCTCTTGCAATCTTTTGGCGCAAGGCCAGACTGTTGAATGCGATTGGCAAGCCACCACATCTGATCTAGGGTTTCGATCTGGATGCCCATCGGGCCAACAGTGGCCGTGGGAACTTTTGCAACTTGAGTTTCTTCACTCATCTTGTTCTCCTGAGTACGCGCACAGGCTTGCCCGACGCGCTGCTTTGGGTCTTGTAGGTAAACACGCGCTCCCCATTAAGGAAGGCGTAGGTGTTCGGCCCCATGGTGTACATGACATGGTTGCGGATCTTTTCAGCGTCGAGCTTCATTTCCTCGATCTTGC
>ERZ724505.973-NODE-973-length-16638-cov-5.030332_pt1 | contig 16638 bp, 30 predicted proteins | sample MGYA00376038_ERZ724505 | MGnify/ENA primary metagenome ERZ724505 (study PRJEB28724, sample SAMN07190884) | wastewater metagenome | isolation source: effluent of sewage treatment plant in Hong Hong | place: Hong Kong | collected 2016-03-17 ... | reverse complement strand
AGGTAGTAGTCGAGAGCCTCCGTTACAAGGTCTTTTAGCTTTTTACGGTCGGTATAGGCTCGCTCCTTGAGCTTGTCGAGCGTATCCTCTCGGATAATAAAAGTCGCTCTCGTAAGCCCCTCTCGTAGCCCGCTCTGAGAGGTTTTCGTTACTACTCGGTTTATCTCTTTAGGTCGTCCTCGCTTAGCCATTACTTATCTCCTTTAGGTTTAGTAGCTTCTTTTACTCGCACTAATAAATTTAATTCTTTACCATTCCATTCGTATTTTTCAAACACCACCACTTCATTCCATTTTGCAAGAACTTCTAATAATTCGCCTACTAATGATTCACCCATTACTTACTCCTTTTAACTTAGCTCGCATATCATCTATGGCTTGGTTGTATCCACTTGTATATTTATCATCACCTCGCCTAAATGTTCCAGCTCGTAAGTCCTCGGCACTTGTATCTTTACGTTTGCTTGGCAGTTCTTTATCTACTAGGTTTATGATTGAGGTGAGGGCTTGGTCTAACCTCTTTGAATATACAACGCCTTTACCATCAGTATATTGGGGTAATAGTATTTGTCTTAATTCTTCTTGAAAGCTCATAGTCCTAACTCTTTCTTTAGTTCTTGCCTCACTGAGTTTGCCCCGTTATCGAATGCTTTTTGTAATTCTATTAAACTGTGTGGGACTTTAACGTGAGTTTCTTCTAGTAGCCTACTAAGCTCTTGTTTGGGGATAAAATGACTGGTGATTAGGTTTTTAATGTTCTTGTTCAATCTTTTGGCTTTGGTTAGGTAGAATAGTAAGTCTCTTAGCTGTTCTTCATTGAGATTCAGTCCAGGTGCGATAAATCCGTTAAACCACTCTCCTGTGTGATTGCTCAATCCGTCCTTTATTGCTTCCTCTATTAGCTCGTCTAAGTCTTTCATTTCTTTATAGTCTCCTCTGGGTGGGTCTGCGACGCTTTAGCTGCTTTTAAGTCGTAAGCTACTACTGTTTGTAGTGTGAACATTCCACAGTTTTCGCACCACTCTTGTATATGTGCTCCTAAACCTCTTACTGCACTACTTCTAATATTATCATCGGATAGGCTTGTGTTCACATTAGAACGCCTCAATATCCAGACCATAGTTTCTCCACAGTGCTCACACCTAGATATTTTGTTCTGACTCACGGCTAATTTACTCATCTACTCTCCCCCTTCTGTCTGTGACTGCTTAGTTTTAATTGGGTCTGGTGTGGGTGTCATAGCTCTAACTCCTAATCATATTAAGCAGTTCTTCTTTGCCTATACGCCTAAATATTTCTTGGATATTATTTCGTATTGTTTGCTCAGTGCCGTAGTCCTCAGTATATTTTTCGACTGTGCTTTTTACATATTTATTGAGTGCTTGAGTAATTTGATTGCCGAACTCGTCCATTAGCCTTTCACCATATTGAAGAGCTATTTGATGTGCAAGTATGTCGGCAAAACCATTTGATTTTAGTGTGTCTATTAATATTATATCTAGTTCGCTCATTCCATTCCTTTCTTATTGAGTTGATGGGTACTGCGTGCGGCTTTCTCTAGGTCGTAGAGTGCCGTAGCGATAGCATCGTGTTCTTGCGGAGTGAGTCTAGGGATAAAGTCTCTGAATAAGTTGTTTCTGTTGTCGGGTTCGTCTTTTCTATAAAAGGCTAACTCTGCTTGCTGTCGGTGGTATCTCGCAGCCCCAGTAAGCTGGTCGAGTATTTGAGACTCTCGGTGGGTCGCACCTAACTTATAAATCCATTTAAGCGTCTTAATCATTTTCATTTCTCCTTAATTATTTAATCTACTGCTCTTAGCTCTGGTCTTTTGCTGGGCCTCTCCTCGAGCGTCTGCCGCCACGGGCTCCAGCACACTGTCTGATTAGGTGTTGACCGTGACCCCATCTGAACCTACACAGTTTCTTATTACAAATTACTTGGGCTGCGAAACCCCCAGTCTTGCTGATGCTACCACCCACAGCTCCAATCTTTTTCCAGTGGTCTGCTCCGTATTTTCTTATGATTGTCTCTTTAGCTTTTATTGCACCTTCTGTTGTCTGCATGTTATCCTCCTATCTTATTAAATTTAGGCTTGTGCCAGCCATCGTCGAAGAAGTAGTTTACCGTGTCTCCGACTTTGACGTAGTTCTTATCTGTGTTCCACTTAGTCACTTCTTCTTGGTCAACTAAGACGGTGATTACATAACCCTTGTCGCCTTTATAGTTAGGCTTGGGGGTGACTGATATTATCTTCTCCACTATTCCTTTAGGCATGACTTTCCGCCCAGCCTACAAACTCTTTAGCATTATTGATTATCTCTAGCAGTTCTTCACGTGAAAACTTATAGTATTGGGTTGATTCTGCTAAGTCCTCTAGCTCTTTAGGGGCTTCATCTCCGTACTTCTCTTTGAGGGCGATTCTGTATTTAACGACTTCACCGCTTCTCATATTGTTGCACCTGAAGGCACACTGAAGGTTGACGTTCATCTCGTTGAATCTAACCACCTTATTACCTCTAGTAACGTAGTGCCCTGCGTTCCAGCCCTTAACGAATCTAATCTTACCCTCATCAACAAAAGCTACTGGCCCAGTCTTAGAACAAGTAATACAAGTCCCAACATAACAACCCTCACCTTTTTCACAGTCCCTAATTCTCACATATTTGCTAAACCAGTCGTCTGCTTTCTTTACCAGTTTCGGTAGTGGGAGCTTTTCAAGTGGTACCCTCTTAGCCATGACATTACTCTGGGAAAATGTCGTTAAGTGAGTCTTTGTCGATGGGTGCGTCATCTACGTCATAGACTTTATCTTCTTGGTTGGCTTCGAAGTTTTTTAGCCACTGACCTTTTACTGCTTTTAGTAGGTCTATCTTGTCACATTCTGCTTTTTCTTCTTTAGTGAGTGGGTCGGACTTCGGAAGGGGGGTTACTGAATAGCGAGTCTCTAACATCTGTCCTGTTCGCTTTACTTTGATGTCGAAGTCAGTGGGTTCGCCCCATTCTTCTACTAGGTCAGCTATCTGACTATAGATAGACTTTCCACCGTTAAATATCTGGGCCTTCTTCTCGCCCCGATTCCAAGCTACCCAAGCGAACTTAGTTGAGACAGAGACTTCTCCGTCATTATTGAATTCTTGGGTGAATATGGCGGGCTCTGAGGCGATTCTTAGCGTTACACTCTCTCCGTCCTGTATTTTTAGGAAAAGCCCGTCAGAGCCTCCTGCTGGTTTGTATGTTTGATAAATTGATTCGCTCATATACATTTCTCCTTCTTTGAGTGCCTATGTAGACACAGTTTACATAACTTTATTTGTTCCACGGGTCGTCCTCAGCTATCCTATAGCCTAGTTTATCAAGAAGTACGCCCGCATCTTCGTGAGGTATGTTCTGTTTAGTGGTTTGGAATTTCTTATATCTTGCTTCGTTCACTGAGTCGTCTGCTTCATACATTCCTTTCTCTTGTAGTTGTCTGCGTACTCTGGTTATTGTCTCCATGCTGGGTAGTTTTCTGAAAGTCTCTGTTTGGTCTGAGCTTAGATTCATTCCTGACTTCTGCATATAGATTATGATTAGCTCTGTGTCGGAGTTTCTAGCAGCGTGGGAGACCTTTAAGATATTTTCTACCCTGTCTGATGTTTTCATCATACGTCTCCTTTGTGTTTAATTACTAGTATTGAGTACCAGAGTTTATAGTAGGCTAGTTTTAGGAGTGGGTGCTTCGCACTTTCATAGTACAGTTTAGCTTTGTCTAGGTCTTGCTCTACTTGTATATTTAGTTTGTCTTGGTTCTGGGTGGCGACACTCCTAGACATCATTTCTCTCCTTTGAGTAGGTGTGCCAGCTTCCGTCGTAGTGGAATATATCCATTCCTTGGACTGTCCAGCCGTTGGCTTCCATAATCATTGAATAGAACTGTAACTGCTTCCAGTAAATATCTAAATCCTTCTCGATTGAGGCGTTAGTCTTGAAGTCCTGAATCCTGCAAACCTTTCTCTCCATTATGCGTAGGCGGTCCACCTGGCCCGCTCTTTTAGCTTTATGGTCTACAATTAACGCTTCACTGATAACTTTCTCGCCCGTATGAGCCGATATAAAGCTCTCTACGGCCTTTTTAATGACTGGGTGGTCATGTTGGTGGGTTGTCTTTTCTAAGGACTCTGCAAGCTCTCTATATTGCTCGTGAAGTTGTAGGGATTTGTGGATTGCGTTGCCAAAGTCTTTGCTGGCTTGGCTTTTAAGCTCCCACATAGCTTTTATTGCTTCTGGTGTGGCTGATTCTACTTTAGCTGCCATGAGTCCAGAGATTTTGTCCTTATCGAAAGGCTTTCTGAACTTATTGGCGTATTGTGAGCCTGATTCGTAGACTTCGCCCGCCTCGTTGGTGTAAACGTGGGCTGCTTCGTCATAGTAGATTTCGCCCCCAGAAAAGGCTTTCAGTAGTTTACGATTACCAGTTGATTGTGTGGTCAGTTGTTGTCCAAACTGTTGCCATAGGCTCTCTAATTGAGGAGTAAGAATAGCCCTAGCTTCCTCGAAAGTCTCGGCTTCGGCTTCGATAGTAGGCTGAACGTTTCCGTATTGCATGACTGGTATGACTGATGTTATAGAGTATTTCACTGCCCCTCCTGCTGTATTTCGTCTTCTTTGTTACAGTTCTTCATGTCACATTCTTGACAGTAGTATTTCCAGAAGTTGTTAGGCTTCCCGCAACCCTCGCAGATGTATTTGTAAGCTGTTCCCTGGGTCTCACGAATTGCCCAAATAGCGTCCTCAGCTACTTTGATTATGTTTATGGGGCTAGCCGATTTCATCAAAATACCTTTCCTCTCCATAAACTTCTGAGGGATTGTACTCCAGTGTGTACATAACGTCCTCAGCTTGTTTGACGTGTACCGCTAGTTCTTCTAGGTCGTTGTTGTCTAGGTCTCTTTCTATGAGGATAGCTGGTAGCTTGCCCTCAAAATAATCTACACAGATAGCTGCTCTTTCAAGCAAATCAGTGTTATTATTATTACTCATTGATTTTCCTCCTATGGTTAATCTACTCTTATCATACTACTTGTGCTCATACTGTCAAAGCTTAATTAACAACATTTGTGTGGATAAGTTTTGTTCTGCTACAGTATTGTCTTAGCCCCCTCTTGCCTCCTATGGTTTGGGGGCTTTTCTTATACTCTGCTTTTGGTTTTGTCCTTAGATTTTATAAAGCTTATTACTTTTCTTTCAAATCTGGTATCTGGGGCTGGCATTGGCGGTCTTTTAGGTTGTGGTACTTTTATTCTTGTTCCGAAGATATACATTTGTGCTCCTTTATTTAGACAATTAGACCCCCCTTATAGGTGGTTAGAGCCTACGAACATACAGGGATGATTTACAAGGGTTGCGTTAAGTGCAAGCCACCTACCAGGTTGTCGGGGGTCGTGGTTCTTTCGAACAAACAGAGCCTGGGTTTAGGTCTGCACTCAACTATTCCATTCAGTTTTACTGGCTGAGAACAGGATTTTGTAAATGTATGTTGACAAGTTAGTTGTGTTGGTGTACCTTTTAAGTATCGCAAAACAACGTTTGGTCCCACGATACGGGACCTTTTTCTTTGCCAGGCTATTTGTATTTCGCAAAACAAATAGTTACCTCTAACCTACCTAATCACGCTTACTTTGTCAAGTTAAACCTCCCCGCCAAAATACTTAGCTACTTTGTTAATTTCATCTATATCGTAGTTGTCGGCAAGCATGGCATAAACTAAGGCTTGTAAAATCAACGCTTTCCAGGTAGCCCCTTTATATGCTCGGTACATATCCAAAACCCTGTATATCTCTTGGCCTCCTTCGTTCTGTAGGCTAATCATTATCTGTTCTCTTTTCTTGTCAGTCATTTCTAATCCTTTCGTTTATTGTAATTATTCGTGGAGCTGTCGCCCGCCTTACGCTTGTAGTCTGGTCAGTCTCTTGTTGGGATTGTCTCATGTCGCCCTCCGTCCTATTTTAAGTCTGATTAATATCCCTGTACTGTATTGACATTTCTTGTAGTTTGTGGTGAATAGGTTGGTTGTAGTAGGTCTCTAGCACTGTCTTGCCCTATTACTGATGTACCACCGCTGACAACGGGCAACTGTTGATTGTTCTTGCTCTAACCGCCCCTGACTCTACTTCTCGGCACAAGTCCACATTTAATATCGGCTGTACTCTCTCTTGTTCTACTGGTAGGGGCTTAACTAACGCTTCATACGCCGTCAACGCCCCTAATGCTACGAAGTAGCCCACCCCAAACGCACACACTACCACTATCAAATACTTTATCGCTTTCATATTATCCTTTCGAGGCTAACTCCTTTGCCATGTTAGTTATTGTGTTAAATAGATAGTTCTGCATAGCCCTTGTTCCATCTTCAAGTCCAGTCTTGGCGTGTACTATTTCTTCTATTAGTGTTGCTGCGACTTCATGCTTGTGAGCATTTGTAAACAGGCTGTGGGATAACAGCACTCGTCCATCTCTTGCCTGCCCTAACACGTCTTTGTCATTGAATTTAACAATGTCTATCTTGTCCAACTCCCACTCAAAGCCTGCTTTCTCGAATACATCTAGCATTTTCTGTAGTGGGCGTTTGTCTATAGTTGTTATTACTGTGAATTTGTCTTTATTGCTTCCTGCCGTATTAATAGCTTCTCCAAAACGCTTAACTAACTTATCTATTAATTTATCAGGTAAAACTAGTGTTGTTTCTGTTATATCATAGTGTCCTGCAAAATTATGCGGCACTAAGCGATAATCAGATAATGCTTCTAACCAAGCTTCTGAGAAAGCATAGCCACTTGTATAATCCCAAAATCCATCTTCCCATTCCACAAACTCTTTTCTTCTTGGATTCTTGGACAATTTCAAGAACTCATTTATACACTCTATATTTGATGACGCTAATAGCTCAGAGCAATCTTGTTGTACCCTAAATGAATATATTGCCACTCGGCTCTCATTTATCTCTACATCAGGGAGGTCATAGTCAAACACTGAGTGCTTCCTGCTTTCGTGGACTCTTATACCCTTTCTGAAAGCTATATACTCAGGCACAGTAGATAATTTTGTAAACATTGTACCCCTAATATTTTTGAATATTGCCTGCCTGTTCTGTGTAAAATAAGCATTCCAGTTTTGAAAGATGTCTTTTAGTTGTTCTGATTCTGTGTCTACAAATATTCTGGTATATCCCGCTTTGGGCTCAGGAGTTATATTTATTAGCATTTCTCCGTTTTCATCTATAGCATTACTATAAATTTCTCGAATGGCATACCAAGGCTTCCAGTCTATCCCTGCGTCTAGCGTTATGCTTGTTTTTTCTCCATTTACTGTCATCACCGACACGTTCTCATCTAAGAATTTGGTAGACCTCGTGCCAATCTTGACCTCTTTTTCGCCAGAGTATACGTGAAACTCAATGCCTTGTTTCAGCATAACTGCAATAGCGTATTTTAAGCCTGTGCCGAAGTAACCAATCTTTGAACTATCACCACGTTTACTAGAAGCTCCCAATAGTTTAAAAGCATTTATTGGCACTTCACTTTTATTTTGAAAACATACGTAGTAACTTCCCATATTAAGCCTCTAAATATTCGTTAGTTTTTACTTTAGTTATTCCAGACTTCTTGGCCTTGGCTGTAACTTTAGCTAGTTTCTTCTTGTCTTTGGCTTGTGCTTGTGCGTACTTCACACCAGCAACAAACACCAACGCCACACAAAACACCACCAGCACCGCCCAACCAACAGTTAGAATTAACCAGTCCCAACCTGCCACCACTAAGGCTTGTGCCTGTACTCCAGTCAAAGGGTTAAGCAAAACCGCCACAACCCCAATCACTCCCAATATTTTATACATGTCTATCTCCTTTCACCCTGTTAACTTGCTTCGGGTCGGTATCTAGTAGTAAATAATCACTCAACAAAGTGCTCTGCATTAAAATCAGTATCTATATACTTGTCGCATTCCTCACAATAAACCACGCTCATAACACCGCCCAAAAGAACATTAGTATCAAACCACCCCAAAACATCACCGCCACAACATCATCTTTCATACTGTTACGCCCCCAAAGGTTATTCTTGCGATATAGTTAGTCTTAGCTTTCAATTTACGCCAAGCAACTTTAGCTTCCGCATAACTGTCAAACTCAACGACCTTAATAGTGTCTACTACTCTTGTAGGTGTACAACTAGACGTTGTTATTGCGTATACCGACCTATCCTCAAAGTGTATCTGCTCTAGGTAGTATCTTCGGCTCTTTGTGTCCAATCCCTCTAGCTTGTCGCTGTCTTTGTAATTCTCGAAGTATTGCCAAACGTTCTTATTAAAAACTTTCATAATTAAATCTGTCTTTTCAATTAGTTTGGTAAATATAGTACCAAGTACCATTTATTTGCTCTTCGTACTCTGTACCGTCGTAATAGTTCAAATTATGCCCTCGTCCGTCCATTCTAGCGTCTCTCATAAATGCTTCATCATCAAAATAGCTCTGATACTGCTCTGGCAATTCTGGCAATATACACTCATCTATATAATTCTGAATGCTCTCGTCGTTGGCTTCGTCGGCTTCACTATCTGTTAAAACTCTATACTCATTTCCGTCAACTTCGTAGTTCTCTTGCTCATCAATAACCGTTATCTCACTAGCCTTAACACCTAAATGCTGTGCCAATGCTTGTACTCGCTCGTCTTGGTTAAATTCTGCTTTTTTCATCTCATTCACTCCTTAATTAAAACTTTATATGCTTTACGCTCTCACACCAGAGACCGCATACAATCTTTATCTGTACCGCTTGCCAGTCAATTAAACTGGCTTTGCTTATACTATAACTGTCTTTATTACAGGATATAGTTTATACCCAACATGCTCACTCATTGGAATATACCGTTGCTTTGGTGTATCAACATAAGTGATAGGGATTATTATTTTCATGCTTATTACTCCTTTACTTGGTTACAACAGGCGGGGGAGCTTGCGTTAGGCTACCCTGCTACTACTATCACCTATCCCGAACAGCTCCTTAGTAGCTCCCGCCCCTGTCATAACCAAAATTAATTGACTAATAAGCAGTACAGATTATTCAGAGTACAGGTTGCCAGTTACGATATTCGTTTAGCTCGTTGTGCAACGTCTAGCCTAGCTCGACACTTGCGACAACCTCGCCAACCTCTCGGGTATGTATAGGTGTTTTCTGGTGTCAATTCGTGTCCATGCTTACAATGCGTTTTGCGTTTGTTGATAGCTGAATTGCTAACACCTCGCAACACGTTTACACCATTGTTTACTAACTCTATATGCTCAGGGTTTACACAATGGCGTACTCGGCATATATGGTCGCAAACTAACTTATCTGGTATTGTGCCACGCTCAAGCTCATAAACTACTCTATGTGCTTTACGTGTCTTGCTACCAACGCTCACAACTCCGTAGCCGTATGCGTCCAGTGTACCAGTCCATAACCAACAAGTATCTGTTTTGCTTATTCTGTCATACAGGCGTTTCATAACTCTATATTATCAAACAACCTGTATGACTTCAAGCGTATTTATGCGAGTATTCTTTTAAGTCTATTCTTGGCTGATTGTAAGTCGATATTACTATCGAATATGCAATCTTGCTGTAACTCATAGACTTTGTTTGCAAGTATCTCGTTGCCCTCGTGGTGAAACAATATATATGTATTGTATAGACCGCTAGCAAACTTCTGTAATGTTCTTGCTCGCATAGCTACTTTTGCATTATGCATGGCTGTACTCCTATTATCTTAATTGACAATCTGTACTCTGTTTATTCCCACCTATGACACAAGCTAATCACTAACACTGTTGGTAGTTCATACATGACTAGCTGTCGTATTGCTTTCGCTTGTGTCTTTGGTAAGTGTCTCAAGGTCCAAGTTAAGTGTTTTATTCCTTAACTCTGCTAACAGTATATGCCTAATATTATAATATGTCAATACTATTATATGTATAATAGAGTATATTGTGGCGTTTAACTTCTTAAAGCGTTGTATATTCTACACACTACCAAGCAAGTCACTAAACCCAAAACCCGCCCAAAAACTACCCAATTATTGATAATTAATGTATATATAAGTATATGAAAGAAGCTAAATTGACACGTAAACAAAAAGCCTTTGCCGATACATTAATTAATAATCCTAAACTATCAGCAACAAAAGCCGCCCTCAAAACATACAACACAACAGATAGAACAACCGCCTCAGTAATTGCCACAGAAAACTTAGCAAAACCTAGCATACAAATATACTTAGATAAACATATAGAGAAAGCTAAGAGTAAAGTAGTACAATTAATCGATTCAGACAAAGAAGAAATAGCCCTTAGAGCAGCAGATAGTGTACTAGATAGAGCACTAGGCAAAGCAACCCAAAGAACAGAGGTCACGACCCAAGGTATTACCCTTAACATAGACTTAACCTCTAGCATAGATAGCGACAACTAACGTCGCACAATACTCATTTTACGACCTCACTTAACAGAGGTAGAACCATACAATAACGTGTATATACATCAACCACACCAGATATAGCGTACCCAAAACAAAATAAATAACAGAGGTCTAACTTCTCTCACACCCCACCCCCCAGTACCTCTGTTGTTGCAAGTTACATCACATCTCTATATATATAATATGAAAAGATAGTATCTACGAGTACGAGTATCCATATCTCCTTACAAAAGGCTCCTCCCACACTTGTACATAAACGTACATAAATGTACAATAATGTACATGAATATATCAGACTTTAGAAAAGACCTAAGTAAGCACTTTAACGAGGCTGTGCAGGGTCGCCCAGTTTTCATTACTCGTGCAGGGCAGATGTTTAAGTTAGAGGCGTACATTCCCCCAGAAGGCGAGACTATGACGACAATTGAAATTACTCCTAATTCAGATGTTCATGCCTCAGAAGATGGAGTCGGGCTTAAGCTACCCCCAGTCGCTAAGAAACCAAAGGCTCCTACCTATTATAAAGTTAAAACAACAGACCAAGTCGGAAAAACACTCCCAACTGAGCTCAAGCCTAGATTCTGTAATAACGGCCACCCAATTCCTTACCCTAAAGACAGATGTCTAGGAAAGAAGTGTAAGTATGCTTAACTTCTGCCTTAAATGTAGACAGCTCTATACCTCAGATGAGTGCGTGTTTTGTAAACGCAAAAGCGTTGTCTAGACTAAGGACCAGTACCCACCCCCGCTTCTTCGCTAACTTAAGAAACTCTGGCTGATACTTTATCTGACACTCACACACTAGAGCTCTACAACTAGCTGTCTTGAATAGTTCGTCATAAATACTGAGTGGGTCGCCAGCATAGTAAGAAATCTCAGGTCCGTGTAACTCCTGCTTCATATCCTCATCAGAATAAGTCGGCAGATTCGCTACGATAATATCTGCTCCGCATATTGCTAAGTGACCATTCCTAACCTCCACAGGAAGCCCTAACCTTTTAGAGTTGAGTTTAGATACCCTCACAGCCTCAGGACTAACGTCGCACAATATCACATAAGCATCAGGATTGGCTTTCTTAATACTCAACCCAATTATTCCCGACCCACAGCCGACATCCAGCACAGATAAGTTAGGCCGTCCATCAGCAATCAACTTATTAACCAACATCACAGTGTCTACAGACGAATACTCTGGAGAATAAACTTCTTTATTATAGTAAAACTTCAGCCCATCTCGGACATATTGCATAAAACTATCTTAACATAAAAACCCACTGCGGGTTGCCAGAGCAACAAGAGCGGGTCAGGGGAACTCACACGAGAGATATAGTATGAGTCTGCACATAAATTTACTTGAACCTTAAAGCGGGAAAAGGTGCCGCTACAGTCTCTGGCGAGTAGTCCTTAGACTACCAAAGTAGCCATTAACAAGATAGTTGACAAAGCAAGACAAGTCAATATAATTCTACCCAAACACAGACTCTAAAAACAAAACAAATTAATTTAAGGGTGTATGGAAGAAAAACTTAAAACTCTAGTTGAGAGAATCGGCAAGGATATTAATGGCATGCCCTGGCTGGACCGTGGCATAACTCCCGCTCAGTTAAAGAACAGCGTGGAGTTTTTTATTAGGACTTTTCAATCAGACATCCTAGAAGTAATAGAGGAAGAAAATGCCAAAGAAGCCAAGAAGCGAGAAGCAACTAGCTAACGACGAGAGACTTCGTCAGATGGCTAAAGACCGTAAGAAACTGGACGGAGTAGACCAGACTCTCCAATCTACCCCACCCCCCACTAATGAGCCTGACATTGGGGACCTTCAACGTCAATTAGAGGAGATGAAGCAAAACCAAGCTATCCTTCAGGCCGCCTTATTAAATAAACAGTCTAGCGGAGCCCAGATGACCAACCAGGGGCTAGTTGGCACTCATATCAAGTACACGGTTGACCCAGACCGCTACTCCGACCCAGTACCTCGATTATTTGAATATATGGAATCTAAGCCTCAACTGAGACGACTAGGCTTCAAAGATAACTACGAACTAGAGTTTAAGATGGATTCATTTGCTTATGACACTAAAGATGGGCGGAACATGACCGAGCCACGCTTCACCCTAGACCTTAACCGCATAGTTTACGACGAAGAGACTTACGAACCTACCAACAAGAGGTACACTGTTTGCAGAATGGTGTTCTTTGAAGACCCTCAGACTGCTATGATAATCGCTCGTGAAAACGGGATACAGATTGACGCTCAAGATGAAGCTTCTTTCTTAGATGAAATGCGTTTCCTCCGAATGAGAGACTGGCTTTTAGAAGCTTTTTACCCACCTAAACCCGCCCCCAACCGCAACAAACGAGAACAGGTCATTGGTAACCAAATGGTAGAAGTCTGGGAGATAAGCTCAGAAACTTCCGCTAAGATTCCTTTTGACCAGCTCAACTCTAAACTAAAGACTTAAATGTCTTACGTCGCTCACAAAAAGCAGGCTTTAGCACATAAAGCCTTCATGTCGGACGGCTTCAAAAGAGGAATACTTCTAATGGGCCGACAGTCAGGCAAGACATACTTTGCTACTAATCATGCCTGGATTTCAGCCGTTCTAAATCAAGGACGGTATTTTGTAGTCTTTAAGACTTATAAACAGGCTCACGAGGTTGTGTGGCGTCAGTACATCCCCCTCATTCCGAAAGAACTAATCTACAAGAAAAACGAACAAGACCTCTTAATAGAACTAAACTACGTCGAAAACACTCCAGTTAAACTTCCAGGCGGTGAAACAATCTTGGTAAATCACGACACAACCAAGCCTCGCAGCACCATCCAGCTACTTGGTAGCGACCAATCCGACTCCCATAGAGGTTTTAGGGCTAACGGAATAATCTTTGATGAGTATGCTGACCAGAATCCCGACAACTGGGACGCAGTCTACGAGCCTATGTTCACCACTACTAATGGTTGGGCGATATTTATGGGTACTCCTAGGGGTTATAACCACTTCTATGACCTTATTCAACTACGGAAAGATGACCCCACCTGGTTTTATCAGGAAGCAACCTGGAGAGACTCTCCCTACGTTAGTGCCGAACACATGGCTACAGCAAGGCGAGACGCAGAGAAAAAAGGAGCTTTGTCTACCTTTCTTCAAGAATATGAACTAGAATTTAGAAGTGTACAAGGAGCAGTATACCCAATGTTTGACAGAAAAGTTCACGTTATCAAGCCAGATGAGGTTCCAGAAGACCTCACTTATTACGGTGCAATTGACTTCGGCTGGCACACTACTGCCTTTCTTCTATGTGGAGTAGACAAAGACCAAACTTGGTATGTGGTTGATGAGGTTTACGGCAAGGAAGAGACTCTCGACAACCTCATCCCTCGCATAAAAAACGTCATAGGAGACAAGAGAATAGTCTTAATGGTAGGAGATTCAGCCAATAGAGATGCTATTGAAGTCATGCAAAGACAGTTTCCTATCGTCGGTATCAACAAGAGTAGTGATGCAAAAGGCTATGCTACAGGAATCGCACTAGTTACAGAGAAACTCAAGCCCCGTATGCAGTTAGTCGGCCCACCAAAACCCCAGATGTTTGTCAGTTCAGTCTGTAAAAACTTTATATTTGAGATGGAGTCCTACCGCTTTCCTGAGGATAAGCCCGAAAGAAACCCATCAGACATTCCAATTAAGGAAAATGACCACGGCCCAGACGCTTGGAGATACTTATTACTTCATCTAAAGTTTGGAGTGTCAAAAGATACAAAAATTCCCGAAACGTACCTAAAAAAGAGCGAAAACATGTACGGATTGCTATAAAATGCTAAAATAAAGCCATAAAATAAGGAAAAACTAAAAAATGAAATCAAAAAACGAAGTCAAAAAATACGAAGCAACTTACAAAAAAGATTATGAGAGCGATTGGGACATCCATCGCCAATATATTCAAAACTTTGACCCCTTAGAGGCAATGCTGTTAGGAAAAGTCTACGATTCAGTTTCAGGAACCGTAGACAACTCTAAAATTACTGACTCCTACGCCATGACACTAGCTAAGGAAAGAGCGGACCGAGTTATTGCTAAGACTCCTGACGGCTCCACGGAGTCCGCTGGCAAAGCAGATATGGGTAAGGCTGCATTTATGGACATCCTAAGACAAAAATGGATATATCCTAACGCTAATGCCCAGCGACCCTTTTTAGAAAAGCTAAATCTCTGGCAACTCTACTCCTCAGTTTACGGATATATGCCAATGTTCTACGACTGGACTACTTCTAACACTGGTTATGTCGGGCCAGACTGTTGGTTGTGGAACCCTCGCAACCTCGTACCTCAACAGGGCAAAGTGTCCATCGAAGACTGTGATTATGTGACTGCCCTCACTTGGCTTTCTAAGAAAAAAATCCAAAACATTTTAGATAGTGCTAAAGATGGCGATGGCTGGAACAAAGAAGCCCTCCAAACACTAATAGATGTAGTAGATGGTGTAACCTCTGGTAATGATAGCGACTTAGATACACTAGTAGAACGTGACCGCAACCCTCAAGGAAGCAAAAAAGGCATCTGTCTAGCTACTCGTTACGAAGCTGGAATGGACGGTAATTGGTGTGTGTTCGCCCCAGACCACGGTTGCATAGAAGTACGTAAGATTGAGAATCCCCATAAAAATGGACGTATACCTTTTGTTATCAAGTACTCTCAACCGCTATTTGACTCATTCTACGGACTGGGCGACTTCCAACGAGCTATGCCACTACAGTTTGCTAGAGATGGCTTGACTAACTTCTACTTCGCATCTCTAAAACGTAACCTAAGCCCTGGAATAATTGCTAACGCTAATGGTGTATTGAAGCACACACTGGACGTCACCTCACCCAACCCAGTGTTATTTGAGACGATACCTAACTCTATTCGTCCTATGCCTACAAACACAGCTGGTCTTTCCACCTACCAAGGAGCAATGTCTAACCTTACAGGCTCACTCCTAAGCCTCTACGGGACACAGAACGCTTCAATTCCAGGGGCCGAGTCTCTCAACCCATCTCAGGGTAAAACCCCAGCCGCTATAGATATGTACTCAGCTAAAGAAGCTACTAGAGACGGAGCAGAACGCCGACATCTAGAAACAGCTATCGAACAACTTACTGACGGATTCTTTTCTCTTGTAGCAAATATTGGTACAGAAGACATCCCAGTCTCACTATTTGCTAAGGATATAGAAGAGATAAACAAAGCTGGTCTGACAGACATTCTAGGGCTGTTTGATGGCAACTTTAAGCCTGACCAGACATTTACCGCAGGTGACTTAACAATCAAGCCAGAAATCCTGAAAGGAGTAGAGTACAGGTTTAGCATTGACCAGAACTCTACTATGAAGATTAATAAAGAGAAACAACTCCAAAATCTAGAGAGATACATAGATAATATGGGCAAATTCCAGAATATGTTTAAGGATGACCCTCGTTACGAGTTCCACCCAGAAAAAATCTCAGCAGCCTTTGGAGACTTAAGCGACATAGACAACGCTAGCGAGTTTGTAACTGTAAAAGACGGCCCATCACCTCAGGAGCGACAGATGCAAGAACAGATGCAGCAAATGCAACAAATGATTCAACAACTACAACAAGAGCTCCAGTCAAAAGACCAAGAACAGGAGCAGGAAGATAACACTAATACTGTTACTGGTGCAGGGGTATTTGGCGACCCCGACATAGGCGGAGTAGCAGAGAAAATAATGGGGATGTAAATGCAACCAGATAACGGATTAATAGGAGACATATCAGCAACCGAACTGCCAGAGAAGCCAGTAGATAACGACGCTATTAATGAGATAAGGAAAAAAGCTAAATATTCTCGCTCTAAGGAGTTTCAGGAGCTCAAAGAGAACATGATGCAAAGGATAGAGTTCTATACTAAATACCTACCCAACGGAACGCCTGTCGCCACTCTGTCTCAAACCGACGCTTCAAGGAACTGGCCTCTCGCTAATATAATAATAGCCGAACTTCAACAGGTGATTGATGGCTACGCTAACGCCGAAGAAGAGTCTAAGAGAATTGAAGAACAACTGAAATGAGCGGGAAATACTACCACCCTCAGACAGACTTTATGCGGAAGTTCGACCTACCTGCCCCAGCTAGTTATGTCCACGGGACT